>ERZ780198.419-NODE-419-length-48040-cov-15.073502_pt1 | contig 48040 bp, 41 predicted proteins | sample MGYA00510979_ERZ780198 | MGnify/ENA primary metagenome ERZ780198 (study PRJEB29588, sample SAMEA2158039) | human gut metagenome | biome: human gut; feature: human-associated habitat; material: faeces | place: Denmark | collected 2008/2010 ...
CGTCGGCACAGCTTTGTATTTTCGCTATCAGAAAAAGAAAATCACGGCGATAGCCGGTTTTCTATCGTCGTGATTTAATTTCTGTTTTATGATTTTAAAAAGTGCGGTATTATCGGTTATGTGGTTACGCAGCTGCACCGAATATCCTTTTCAGCTTATCCATTATGCCCGGCTTGCTAAGGCAGTCTTTATAAGTAATCTCAACAACCTTATCATTTACTATGACCGAATAGCTCTTACGCAGTTCCGGAATAAAAAGTGTATCTGACAAATACGAAAAATACTCATAATGAATATTTTTATATTCCAAAACAATTTCTGCTTTATCATAAGAAGTCGCATCAGCAACGTGAATGCTGAATTTATCATCATCTGTGTATGTACCTGTTTCGCCGTCACAGTCAAAACCTTTTGATTTTAACAAGTCGCTGTCATGCCAATCGATTTCACTGATATAATCCAATATTCTGTCATTCTGTGGCTCTGAACGAGCAATAAATTCAAAAGCCGGAATAAAAATGTTTGCGCAAATAGCCACGATCAAAGCAAATACAAATAAAGCACGTTTTTTAAAGCACTTCCGGAATGCAATAACAGCACAAAGCAACATTAGAACAATTATTTTGATTATCATTTATTTTTCTCCTTATTTTTTAAGTCGTGATGAATCAGTCACGAATGTTTTTCTTTGCCTTATTTGATAGACAGGACTTATATAATCCAAGTGAACTGTAGATACTTAGATTAGCAGACTTTAACCGCAAGCTCCATATTGCCTGTCATTGACATAATCTTGCCCCAGGCATTGTAGGTGTAGGTTACTACCTTTGCTCCTGTGCTGTCGGTTATATTTATTATATCCCCTTGGAGATTTTTGCGGTAATAATATGTTGTTCCCTTGTAAGTAAGTCCTATCGGTGAACCGTTTTCGTCATAGAGATAATCTATGGTCGCTAGACTTAATCTTAATTATTTCCCATATTTTTTTATAAGTGCTCTCAATTTTGATTCTACAGCAACTGATTTCTCTTTCTTTATTCTTTCTTTGATAAAAGAAAGGGTTTCATCAATATTTTGAGTATTATTCAGTAAATCATCCAAAACCATTGATGCTGTGCATCTTATGTGATAATCAGAATGAGTCAAATATTTTCGTGTTTTTGAAATAATTTGATTATTCCCAAGTAGATAAAAAGCTCTTAAATATGCTAAAATGCAATACGCCGATTTTTCTTTGATATACAATTTTTTGAAAATTCGCATAGTTCCTTGCACTTTTTCTCGTAAACTAATGTCTGTTAACGATGTAATGATATAGCTTCTTGCCAATTCATCATTTTCTTTACTAATTCTACTAATTAAATAATTATATGTAAATTTTGCAGGATAAACTGACACAGTGTCATATGCACACATTCTTACCAAAGAATCTTTATCTTTCCACAAAACCGATAACAAATACATAGATTTTTTATTTACATGGTCTATTAGCAAATCGGCTATTTCGGATTTTTCAAATGAATCTCCGTGTAATATTATTTGGTATAACGCAAGATATTGATTTTTCGTTAAAGTGTCACTTTTTTTGCATATACTAATTATTTCCGATTTATTCATTTCCTATTATTTCCTCCTCTCTTTTGCATATTACGTGAACGTCTGGCTTTTTGTTCTTTTTTAAGCGTTGTTTTTCGGTATATGCTGTTCCGTATACTGAATCAATATAGATTCCACAAGTATTGCAAGCCGATAGTATACTACTAATTCATCTTTTTCCATTCCAGTTGATTGATTTATCAATTCTGAGAATGCGACTTTTTCGGTTTTAGAAATAATCTCGCTCGATTGGAAACTGATGAGTTTTACTCGCTTTATCAATTGAGAGCAATATCCCCCTATAACAGAATCAATAACCATAAATTCCGGAGAACTTCTACGAATTACCGCAGGAATGCTTGAGTTTAAAAACGCCTTCAAAATGTACTCGTGTTGTTTGCTTTTCATTTGCTTCACCTATACCAAAACGTTAAAATCTTACCAGACTTTGTAAATATCCTGCCTTGTCCGGTAGAATAAGTTAAATTCCAAGATGCATTTCTATAATGTAGTTGTATGTATAGTCTACCACACTGCTGCCGTTTTGTAAAGAAGCAAGCTGTCTGCCGTTCTTCCAGGTAAACGACAGCGAATCACGGTAGGTCAGCGGATTGCCTATAGCTTTATATATTTATAATTGCGTTTTTAACTTTAGTTATATCTTATGCTGTAAAATTTGTAACATATTTTTTCAGGTTACTATATCTATGCGAGGAAACAACAAATCCCTGCTATTCCGGCAGGGATTTGTCACCTGTTTTTACCTTTAAAAACGAGGGCGTAAACAATTGTTCAACAGATTTTTCACTTCTGAGTTTGCCATAATATGCGGTTTTCTCGTTTTCGCTTATGACAATAACATCAGAAACTTCTCCGACGGTCAATAAGTTCAATTCGCTTTGCATCGCACGTTTAACGTTCTATATGCGGCACGGATGTTTTAGGAGGCACCGGATTGCCGCATATTTTCGCATCAATACTTATACCGACAATAGAGCTTTTTGCGTGCTTGTTTCTTTCGGAGGGCTTCACAAGTTCTGTTATTCTTGCTGTGTAATCAAGCCTCTTTGATTTCATCAACGGCATAATCGTTTCACCGGTATATGAATCAAGATAGCCGAGAGAACCAAGCTCGCTGAATACTTCCAGCCTGAACGGGTCGTATTCATCGGCAGCTTCAACAAAGTAAACCTCCTCGCCTATCAGCGATTTTTCTATTACTTCCGCTCTGTTGTTCATACTTGTTTCTCTGAGATAAGCTATTGAAGGTAAATCTGTTATATTTTTCTTGATTTCTTTATAGTTACCGTTAATTTCAACAATGCCGCACGCCGCCATTACCTGCTGTTCCTGCTCGGATGTCTGAAATTTAGCATAGTTCAGCCATTTATCAATATTCTCTATATCTGCTTCATATGCCATACAGCCTAAATCCGGCTTACTGTATCCTTCACTGAACGAAGCCTTTCTTACTCTTTTGCCTAAATAAAAATAGAATAACGAAGTCTTTCTTACTCTTTCGCCTAAATAAAAATAGCATTCTGTAAATGGATCGATATTAAGATCGGTCAGATCCGCTATAACTATTCCGTCTTTTCCTAAAACCTTGGAAATGATTCTGACGATATCTTCAATATCATAAAAGCTCGACTCATCTATTACATAACTGTCTGCGTCTATTTCAGAAAGATCCTCTATTCCGTATTCGCTCAAATCCTGTTTCTTAAACCGTTTCCATACATCATAGGATGCAACTCTTATATGTAATCTTGTATTAACCTGTGACATTTCGATTCCTCCTGTGCATCTGATACTTAACTCGTTAGGAGTCTATCAGCTTCTTCCATTCTTCTGTGGTGAGTATTTCAATACCGGAACCTTTTTCTTTAAGCTCCCTCGCCTTTCTGAGTTTTACGGTTTCGTGATCATAATCGGCATTATAGATAAGATAATCTGTGTTAAGTACCGTGCTTTTTCTTACAGTTCCGCCGTTTTCAAAAATGAAGCTGTCAAATTCCGATTCCTCTTGCGAGCCAAGCCCTGTATGAACAAACACTTTGTCTTTTATCCATGCGTATTTGTGTCTGTTGTCCTCAGCCTTTTTCAGAAATTCCTCTTTGGTTTCAAAAACAAGCTGTCTGATTTTTCTTTCACCGTTATGATTTTTATATTCAAACGCTTTGTTATTACCCGGCGTTAAGGTTTTATCCAAATCACCACAGCCCTTAAAAGCGTCTTCGGCAATTGACTTTAACGTGGGATACAGCGTTACCGATTTCAAGGAATGACAATCAGAAAAAGCCGCAGAATCAATTCTTTCGATGTAATGCGGTATTTTAAGCGTTTGTAGCGAAGTTTTGGAAAATGCTCCTTCTTCAATAACTCTTACAGATTCGGGAAATTCTATGTTATTCAGATTTTCATTATTACAGAACGCATATTTACCGATCACACTTGTACCGTCAAGTATAAGTGCCTTACCCAGCCCGAAGTATGAATTCATCAAGAGCTTATAAGTACCGTCATCAAGTACCTGATAAACCGAATCCTCATCGATAAACAAATAAGGATTTTTTTCATCTATACGATAACGTATCGGATTTATCATTACCGATCGATGAGCAGCAGCATCGTAATAACTGTAATCATCCGATCTTTTTATCGGATCTGTCAGTATTCGTCTGAGGCTTTCCGGTACAACAATTTCAAGATATGAATCACAATTTACATAACTATCTGATATTGCATTTTCATTGAACTCTTCCATACTTTTTGATAATACAATTTTTCTGCATTCGCCATAAAAAACAGAATCCTCGCACAAACCGACAACGTCATCGGGGATAACGTATTCCGCATTATTCGTCTCGTTTAAACTTATCAGATATTTTTTGCCGTTTATATAACGATATTTTCCGACATCATCCGAACAAAAATACTTATTGCCGTATTCAGTGAATATTCTTTTAACAGAATCCTCTCTGTAGATTTCATCGTCTTTGAACTCATCGGGTGTAAACATCAGATCGATTTTTCTGTCGTAAATAGCTTCACTGCAGATTTTCTCCACACCGTACGGAATGCGAACATAAGGCAGACGAGTTTTATTATTTTTATCAACAATAAATCCGGTTACCGTTTTTCCGTCATCCGACAATTCAACACCGCAATTGAAATTTTTAATGAGAGCGGTTGTGATTTTATTGCTTTCCCCGACATTTTTGAGTAAATCAATGTAATAACGATAGCTTTTACGCATTTTTTCTTTTTCTACGCCATTACAAAGCAACGAAAATTTTGTAGTCTGCTTTTGGAAAGAATCATTTATCTTCTGGCGGATTACTTTTTCTCCGTCAAGCCATATCTTCTGCGTCTGAAACAATGAGGTTTCTTCATCTTTGAAAAATCTTGATATGTATTTGGTTTGTTCCGGCGGAAACGGAGCATCGTCATCGGAATATGTGTTGACGTCGATTACAAGGCCGACTTTTTCTCTGTCTCTTAAAGGGATAATAACAATATCACCGGGCTTTACTTCAAAATCTGTGATATACAGGTATGGAGATTTATAACCCGAGGGTAAAACATTGCAATATACATAAGTTTTTGATCCTGCCATAATTTATCCCTTTCTGAGCTGATTGCTCTTTCCGTCGGAATTCTCGAAAACATAGTTAAGTTCATCCCAGTCGGATTTATTTCTGAATTTGTAAGTAATGCCGTCTATTATTAAATCCTCATAAGGCGTATGCTGTAAAACCCAAGCAGATTTATCTTTTATATCACAGTAGTCGGTTTCATATTTATCTGTAAACATCGGATATCCGCTTTCCGAATAACAAACAGATATTTTACCGCTGTTTTCATCATATGAATAAGCGGCGACTTTGATATTGGGAAACTTCTTTATTACTTTATTCACATCATCGGAATAAACGAAAATCTCGCTTACACCGTCTTCTGACACGATAATATCATTATATCCGTAAGTGTAATTATTCTCATTGATAAGATATTCGGTCACGCTTACGATTTCATCCGATAAGCCTTTGCAGCAAGCCCAGATTATATTTTCTGCCGTTACCTCAGACTTTACTGCCGGCGTGAAGTCAGCCACCGATAATTTACTTATCAACGCTTCAGTCCTAACTGCCGAATCGGCTCGGATTATATTTTTTAAAAATTCATCAGACTGTGTATGTGGCGAAAAATAGATTTCAGTCACCTGTCTCTTTATCTTGATATTGCACGGAATTTCGTCTTCACTGCAAGTAATTATTTCTTTGACTTTACCGATCAGCCTTTTATTACGCATACCAAACGGCACAAATACATAATCGTTTTCTTTCAGACTATTTTTACGAACGGAGGAATAGTAGACTTCTGCATTTGTGCCTGCAATACAAATTTTATAAAGTGAGATATCCTGCTTCGTTTTTTTCATAGGCTTTTTCGGACTCAGTATACCCTGCTCCGTCAGATATTTTCCCAACGGCATCCCGAAATACTGCATTGAGTTGTTGGAAAGTGTTTTATGTACCGCCGCAAATTCCTCATCCGCTTCAATCAACTGTGTGATGCTTGTGAATCCGCTACCGTCAGGATACTTTTCCATAAGATTCAGTATAACTATATCCGGATCGATCGTTTTGCTTCTTCCGCCTTTGTTGATTACTACCGTATAGCCGTATGCTTCAAGAAATGAAGTGCCGTCAGGGTATCCTAAAGCACGGTACAATTCTGTAACAGTTTCGCCCCATTTTTTATGATCTTTATATAATCCCGATATTTTCTTATCCGGATAAGCCTGATTCAACTTCGGAAAGAGAATATCCAGCCTTTTCTTGATACTCGCAGGTTCTTTGCCTTTTGGGATAATAGCCATATAATTCACCTCATACTTAAAATAACAGATTTCAAAATGTAATATTATTGTTATAATAGCACATCATTTAGTAAATTTCAACAATTTTCTTGAATAATCAGAAAAATACTGTATCAAATTTGCAAAAATCGACGGAAAGTGCTATAATTAACAATAAGTTTTATTAAAGATTATAAATCTTAGCTTAATGTCATTTTAGCATTTATACAAGGACAGAATCTGTCCATGTTGAAATGGTAAAATTAAATAGCAAAATAAAAAACGAAAAACGGAGGAACCTGATATGAACGAAAATCAGTTACTTAAAACAATGGAGAGCACCGGTATTACAACCTGGCCTTTTGACGAAATCAATCTTGCTCTTGACAATCTGCTTGAAAAGTACAAAGGCAAGGTATACACCGAGGAGTCATACAAAAGCGCCAAAAGCGACAAGCAAGAACTCAATGCGATAAACAAACGTATCGAAGAAAAACGAAAAGAATACAAGAAAATCTGCCTTGCTCCGTATAATGCAATCGAAGACGAAATCAAAGCATTAACCAAGAAAATAAAGGAGCAGATCAGCGAGATTGATGAGTACACCAAAGCAGTTGACGAAAAAGAAAAGGCTGACAAGAAAACTAAAATCAAGGAATATTATGATGCTAAATCCGTGATACTGGGAGAATATGCAGAAAGATTGTTTGAGAAGCTGTTAAACATAAAATGGCTCAACAAGACATTCAGCGAAAAAGACTGGAAGATTGAGGTTCAGGACGCAATAAACAAGGCAGAAAGCGACATCAAAGCAATAAAGGCGCTCGGTTCAGCTTTTGAAAAAGTGCTGACAGATAAATACTGTGAAACAGTTTCACTTGATACCGTTATGGAATATCGTGATGAGCTTGAAAGAGCCTGCGAAGCCCGCAATGACGTTTCTGCTACAGCGCCGGTTTCTGTTGCTGCAACAGTAGCGGACAACACCGAAAGCGGCTCAGCCGATTACACTATGCTTAAGGTGTATGCGAGCGGCGACGCACTTTTCAGACTTCAGGACTATATGACAATGATGGGAATAAAGTTTGAAATCTGCTGACAATAACCTGACGGAGAAATAATAATGTTTGATTTCGGAATCGCAAACGAAAAACAAAAAGAGGCTGTTACCTGCACGGAAGGTCCGCTTCTGATAATAGCAGGTCCGGGTACCGGAAAGACTTTTACACTGGTAAAGAGAATCGCATATCTTGTTTTTGAAAAAGGTGTCAAGCCATCCGAAATAATGGCGATAACATTTACTGAAAAAGCCGCACATCAGCTTGTGACACGCATATCCGATGAATTTCTGAGATACAGCGGTTGCGAAAACATCAATATAGATGAAATGTATATCGGCACTTTTCATTCGGTGTGTCTCAGACTTATGAAGGAATATTCGGAGTTGCTCCCCTTCGACGCAGACAAAAGAATTATCGATTCATTTGAGCAACAATATCTGGTTTATAACAACCTTGAGCGTTTCCGCTCTGTCAAAGGATATTGCAGATCCGATTTCAACAGTATGAGCAAATGGGAACAAGCCAAAGCCATCTGTAAATATACAAGCACTATGTCAGAAGAACTTCTGAGCAGGGACAAACTGCTTGACGACAAAGACGCTGACATTCTTGTCATCGCAAAGGTATGGGATGAATATGACAAGCTGCTCACAGAGAACAACGCAACCGATTTTTCGACTATCCAGGCGGACGCTTGGAGAATGATGCAAGACAGCGATATTTCCGCATCTGTAAGAGAAAAAATCAGATATGTAATGGTCGATGAATATCAGGATACGAATCATATACAGGAACAACTGATACTGGCTATAGGCGGAAAATTCAGAAATATCTGCGTGGTCGGTGACGATGACCAGGGGCTGTACCGCTTCAGAGGGGCGACTATACGGAACATTTTCGAATTCCCGAAGCATTTCGGAGAAAACGAATGCAGGGTGATAAAGCTTGAAGAAAACTATCGCTCGGAAAAAGGAATTATAGACTTGTACAACAACTGGATGACAAATCCCGAATACAAGCGAAAATTCGATTGGGGAAAATACCGTTATCCGAAACAGATATACACAAGCAAAAAAGAGACATATTCTTCGGTATATACCTGTAAGGGAACCTATGACGATCCCGCAAGAGTTAAGCTCGCAGGGATGATAAAGAGGATGAAGCAAAACGGTACTGTCACAGATTACAACCAGATAGTATTTTTGTTTAAAAGCGTCAGAAACGATGAAGCTAAAAAGACGGCGGAATTCCTTGAAGAAAGCGGAATACCGGTATATACGCCAAGATCGAAGCTGTACTTTGAAAGGGCAGAAGTCAGGCAAATCATAGGATGCCTTATATGCTGCTTCAGAACATTCACCTGCTTTCTGAAGCAACAAAAAGATGCCGACAAGCCAAGCGAAATATCACGCTACTACATTTCGGATTGTATGCCGCTGTCAAGCGGTCTTCTGAAGGAAAACAAGGAGCTTTACGGATGCATTTCGGAAATAGCGAACGATATAGCCGGCTGCAAGGATAAAACCGAATATACGCTTCTGAGCATTTTCTACAGAATAATTGCATTTGAACCGTTCAGGAGCTATATTGAAAACCCTGACGGCAGTAATGCAAGGCAAGCAAGAAACCTTGCGGAAATGTCGAATATAATATCGAAGTTCTGCTATATTCACGATATGCATCTTATCGGTGCTGATAACAGAGATACCTTGTCCGAAGAATTCTTTGAAAGATATTTACGGCTTCTTAAGGACGAAGGGGTCGGCGAGTATGAAGACGAGGCAGAGTATGCTCCCGAAGGGTGCGTATCCTTCATGACGATACACCAGGCGAAAGGGCTTGAGTTTCCTGTTGTTATTGTAGGTTCACTGCCGCTGAAAAAAGAAAGCGAAAGCAAAGATTCGTTTTTCTACAGCGTAGAAAGCCGTTTTTGCAGAAAGCCGTTTGAAGCTCCGGATATGATACCGTATTTTGATATGTGGCGAAAATATTATGTTGCTTTTTCAAGAGCGAAAAATCTGCTCGTGCTTACAGAAAAGGACGGAAGCAGAACGAAGCCCTACACAAGCGTGATAACAGAAAATATCCCCGATATTTCCGAATACAATGATAACCGGGTTTTTGACAGGGTAAAGAAAGAGCATATCAGAAAGACATACTCGTTCACATCGCATATAAGCGTATATGACGAATGTCCGAGCAGATACCTGTACTTTAAAGAATACAAATTCGCACCGTGTGAAATACTTCACACATCCGTGGGAACGCTTATTCACGCAACCCTTGAGGATCTCAACAGGTTTGCGATAGCAGGCAGATATGATGAAATAACCGAAGAACTCATCAAGAAATGGTTTGCTCTGAACTACGCAAAAATGCAGGAAAGCACAGGACTGATGCTTTCGGAAGAACGCAGAAAATCCGCACTCGATCAGGTCCTGAATTATTTTGATAAACGTAAGGAGCATATCCGCAAGGTATGGAAGGCAGAAGAAAAGGTTGAACTTGTACTGCCGGAATATATATTGCAGGGCGTTATCGATCTTATCGAAGATGATGACGGAAAAATCGAGATAGTGGATTACAAAACCGGCAGAAAACCCGATTCGCCCGAAAAATCCGCTCAGGTTGAGCATTACAGAAAACAGCTTGAGATTTATGCGTATCTGATAAGCGAACGCTACAAGAAAAATGTCAGCCGTATGCATCTGTATTACACAAACGAGGCGGAAGAAAATCCGCTTGTAACGTTTGAATACAGTAAAAACTGTGTTGACAAGGAAATCGAAGACGTATCGCAGACGGTTAGGAAAATAGAAGACAAACGCTTTGACGCAAAAGCCGAAAACGATTATTCCTGCCGTTACTGTGATATGAAATATATGTGTAAGAAGGTAAAAAATTATGATTAAATGTCTTAACTGCGGTAAGGATACCGCAAATGGAATGCTTTGCAACGAATGTATGACAAACGCCGATATAGAAAAGCTTTGTATCGAATTACACGCTTTCAACCCTGATGTGACAAACGAGGAGCATCCATACTGGAACGATCTTTCAAACAGGCTTGAAAATCCTAAAAACTTCAGAGATTCGGCACTTTCTCTTTGTTCTCTGCTCCCTGCGGAAAAACGTGATTATCTGAACATTATACTGCTCACTTCCGCTGCAGCTCCTTTTGCAATATTAGCCAAAAGCAGAGATTTCTTTCTTGAAAAAGCAGATAAGATCTTAGCGGCAGGCTATCTCACAGATATGCAGAAAAGCAGACTGCAGGGTCTTAAGCTGAACTTGCTTTATTCAACGCACAAATATTACGAAGCTGAAAAAATTGCGGATATTCTGTCCTGCGAAAAGAATCTCCCGTGGGAAGCGGCATATGCTCTTGCCGAATTCTATGCACGCACGTTAAGATTCGATGATGCACAGGATATAATCGATCGTTATCAGGATACCGACGAGCTTTCGGAAAAATGCTTTGAAAAGCTGGACAGCAATAATCGCTGCTATCAGAAGTGCTATGAAGAAAAAGGCCGTGGCTACTTACCCCGTGAAAGCGAAAATATAAAGCTGTACATAGAATTTATGGAATCTATAGGATATGAGATCCAGTCTGTACCGCAAAGAGAATCACTTCAGGATAACAGACCGCCGAAAATCAAAAAGGAGGACTATCCGAAAACCGATTTTGTCGATGTACCGAAAAGCGATACATTCGTAGTCTACGACCTTGAAACGACCGGTTTAAATTCAGGATTCCACGCAATTATACAAATCGGTGCAGTAAAAGTAGTTGACGGAGTTGTCGATGAATCGCAGACTTTCGAAGAACTTGTGAATCCGAAATACAGCAATAGTTCGGTCAGTGATAACATAACGAAAATAACAGGAATAACCGATGAAGAAGCCAAAAACGCAAGGCAAGTCTGGGAGGTCATACCCGAATTTGTAAGGTTTATAGGAGATGATACTCTCGCCGGCTTCAACAATGCAGCATTCGACAGTAAATTTCTTGAAAGAGCCGGAAGACACAGCAACATTATAATCACGAACAAACAATTCGACATAATGAAATACGCAAAAAGAATCAAGAAAAAATGCAATCTTGAGATAAAGGGCGACGAGCTTAACAATTATGCGGAATACTTCGGGATAAAGAACGAAAAGGCTCATACCGCTTTATCTGACGCTATCACGACCGCAAAGGTCTATATAAAGCTCAGACAGCTTGATGAAGGTAAGTCATCATCCGAAAACGACGGACTTGATCTTGAATGGTAAGATAAGCGAAGGTATTAATATGGAGAAGAAAACCGAGAGGATATTGCAGCTTTACCGGATGCTTTATGAAGGTAAAGCTATAACCAAATCCGATCTTGCGGCACGGTTTGATGTAAACGAAAAAACCATACAGCGTGATATAGAAGATATAAGGGCGTTTCTCGATAATAAAAGCGGCGGTAAAGAAACACTGCTTTATGACAGGAGCAGCAACCGTTACCGTATCGTACTTAACGACGATTCTCATCTTACAAACAGTGAAATACTTACGGTGTGCAAGATTCTTCTTGAAAGCAGATCTATGGTAAAGGATGAAATGTATCCGATAATTGACAAGCTGCTTGAATGCTGCGTTCCCTCGGTAAACAAGAAGAAGGTTTCGGAGCTTATCGCAAACGAAAAATTTCTGTATAACGAACCGCACCACAAAAAGAAATTCATAGATGCGATGTGGGATATATGCAGTGCGGTATACGAACACAGGCTGATGAAAATATGTTATAAAAAGCTGAAAAATCCCGACAATGTAATGAGGCTTATTCAGCCTGTGGGAGTAATGTTTTCCGAGTATTATTTCTATCTTTGCGCTTATATATCTGTCAGCGAGGAAATGCCGGATGTACCTAAACGTCCGTTTCCGACTATATACAGGATAGACCGCATTGAAAAGTATGAGATACTTGACGAACATTTTCACGTTGCGTACAGCGACAGATTTCAGGAGGGCGAATTCAGAAAGCGTATACAGTTTATGTTCGGCGGAGAACTGAGAACGGTAAAATTTCTGTACAAGGGTATCAGCATCGAAGCCGTACTTGACAGATTCCCCACCGCCAATATAATAAAGCACGACGAAAACGGATGGCTTATAAAAGCGGAAATTTACGGCGACGGCGTTGATATATGGCTGAGAGGTCAAGGCGATATTATAGAAGTAATCGACGATGGAAAAAGGAGCAAGGTGTGATATGTACAGTAACGAATATATTGATACAACGGAAATAGATACAGACAGGCTCGAAAACGATCTGTATGACTATTACGGGACAGGCGCTTTTGCGGTTTCCCCTGCTATGTTCGATAAAGCCGAACGAGTACGAAGAATGTCCGATGAGGAGCTTGTAAGAACGGCCGTAAGAGAAGGGTTTGATATAAACGAATATTTAAGGAGGGGTTGATGTGCCGGAACGAAAAATCCGGCCTGTTACGGATGGATTTGATAAGAAAGTAACATACAAAACACAATTTGAACGTTATGATAAAGCGGTTAAAAACGGCTTTTATTTCGAGGCTATGCTTATTGTTTATGCTATTATTGAGGACAGACTCAGGGCGTGGCTTTTCTATCTCGGATGTCTTAATACCAGACAGTCAACAAGATTTGACAATAAAAGAAGCAAAAACGAACTGAAATTTATGTTTGACGAATGTGAAGATAATAAATTCAGATTTCCGTCTATCAATCAGATATCGGGTAAAAGGAAAATAATCGAAGCTACACTTACATGGGCAGAGAACGGATATAATAACGCTGACAAGAGCAATTATCTCTGTGCAATCAGAAAAGTATACACGGATAAACTTGATATAAAGAAAGTAAGAGAAGTGTTTACCCGTATGAACGAATGGTGTTCATATCGCAATGAGGTAATACATGCCCTTATGAATAAAAATACCGAAAGCCTTAACTCAGGGCTTGCAGACAGGATTAGTGAAGGTATGGACATCGCACGGGATTTTGATAATCTTGTAAAAAAGATTAAACGTAGCGGAGTTATCAGAAAATCTTTGAATCTGAAATGAATATTATTGTTGTAAAGGATAAGAATATGGGATTTCAAATCTGCAACGGCGTACTGAAAAAATATACCAAAGAGAAAGGTGTGACCGAGATAGTTATACCTGACGGCGTACAAAGAATCAGTGAGCGGGCATTTTCGGGCTGCGACAATATTACAAACGTGACCATTCCCGATTCGGTCACAAGTATCGGCGGGTCGGCTTTTGCCGGCTGTAGCAACCTTGAAAATATAACTATTCCGAATTCTGTTACAAAAATCTGCGTATGTACATTTGAATGGTGTGACAAACTTATAAGCGTAACCATTCCCCGTTCGGTCACAAGTATCAGCGACGGTGCATTCAGTAACTGTACCTGCCTTAAAAACGTAACTATTCCGGATTCGGTGACGAGTATCGGCAATTATGCTTTTGGAGGTTGTCGTAGTCTTAATAGCCTGACTATACCGGATTCGGTCACAAGTATCGGCAAAGGTGCGTTTCAAGAATGCATCAATCTTGCAAGCGTAACTATTCCCGTTTCGATTACAAGTATCAGTGACAATGCTTTTTTTGAATGCAACGGCCTTACAGCCGTTAGCATTCCGGATTCCGTTACAAGCATAGGCGCCGGTGCATTCTGCAAATGCGGCAGCCTTAAAAATATAGCAATTCCCGATTCGGTTACAAGTATCGGCGAAGCCGCTTTTTCCGACTGCAACAGTCTTGAAAGCATAGCTATTCCCGATTCCGTGACAAATATCAGTAATCATACATTTGTAAGTTGCAGTAATCTTACAAGTATAACCATTCCGGGTTCAGTGACCGATATCGGTAACTGTGCATTTTACGAGTGTACTAACCTTACAAGTATAACGATCCCTGATTCGGTTACGAGCATAGGTAACTTAGCATTTTACAAATGCGAAAATCTTAAAGACGTGACCATTCCCGAATCTGTTACCGATATCGGTGAATATGCGTTTAAAGGAACAAAGTGGCTTTCGGAATATCCTGATGATTTTGTTGTGCTGAAAAACGGAATCCTTATTGCGTACAAAGGAAAAGACAGCGTAATATCAATTCCCGATTCGGTCACAAGTATCTGCAACAGTGTATTTGCAAAATGCAACAATCTTACAAGCGTAACTATACCCGATTCTGTTACAAGTATAAGCGACAGTGCATTTGAAAGTTGCAGTAATCTTACAAGTGTAACAATTCCAAATTCGGTCACAAGTATCGGCAAACGTGCATTTCTGGAATGCAGAAGCCTTACAAGCATAGTCATTCCCGATTCAGTCATAAGTATCGGCGACAGTGCATTTGAAGGCTGTAATTTTTCTTCTTTTACCGTTCCTAAGACTGTAAAGAAAGTCGGAAAAGAAAGTTTCCATGGATGCAAAGAGATTACGGTTTATGATTCTATTGATCCCGACGCAAAGCCGTGTAAAAGTCATTCAGATAAATATGGCGGCTCTCCCAACTCATTGTTAGGATCTGTTGTCAACTATAAAACTCATGATAACTGGCTCGATTATGAGGTGACTGTGCGCTCTGCACAAACTGATGAGATAAAGTACAAGGTATGGATGGGCGGCGACTGCACTCAAGGCGAATACTGCTACACACTGGCATCATCCTGGGGAAGAAACGCAACATTTAATTTTAATGCTGTTGATGAAATGTTTCCGAAAATTAAGGGAGCATATCACAAGCTCAGAGTTGCCCTGAACAGACTGCGTTATCCCATTGATTTAACGGACGAGCAGAAAGAAATATACAGGTCTTATATTGTACGCTCTGCAAAAAATGCAGTAAAGCTCTGTATTGATACAGATGATATGGAACTGTTGCTTTCTTGCGAACCGCTTGGTATTATAAAAAAGAACAATATTGATGAATTACTTGAATATGCCACGGAGAAAAAAGCTGTTTCGTTTACCGCATATTTGCTTGAGTATAAAGAAAGTCATTTCAAAAAAGGTAAGAATGTGTTGGACAGCCTGAAGCTGTGATTTTTGTACGGTTTAATGTACTGATTTTGTGATATAATTACGGTACAATAAAAACTAATATCCGGGAGATTCATTATGAAGATGACAGAAAGCCAGAAACTTGAGTGCAAAATAAAACGTGAATTTTTTATGGAAATCGTCGAAATATTCAACAGTAACGACAAAGCGGCAATTATAAATAAGCTCGATCAGATACGGGATAAAAAAGAAAACGGCGACAAGTTTTCAATAACAAATGTCGTGTTGACCAAGATACTTAGTAATCCCGATTTAAACAAGAATCTTTTTTTCGAGCTTATTTATCTTACCGGAACGGAATATACCTATGAATATTCAAAACAATATCCGAGCGGCATTCTCTCTAACAACAGAATTAATATGCTTAATGCATTATTCGATTCAATTCTGAGTATTAAGGAAATAATATATGTCTTCTTTAATACAAGATTAAGGAATGAAATCACAGTTGATCATCTGATGGATTATGCAATGCAAAAGCGTGGCATCAGTGCAGAAAATTTTATTTCATTGCTTTCTGGATATTGGTTTTACGGAAAGGTTCGTTACATAACAGAAGATGGTTTTTTGAGAATAATACCGTATAGTTTCGGAACAACCAGACTACCCGGCACAAAAGGTAATATTTTTCATATTTCACAAAGTGACGGAACATATAGAACAGCTGAAATCGGGGATTGTGTCTACTTCAAATTCAAGTCTTACAATCTATCAAACAGTATGTTCAGCATCCATTATCTATGCTCAGATCCTAAAATCATAGAGCAAAAATGGCTGGATAAGTCAAATGATAAATACAAAACGTCGGTATAAGCTCAAGCTGACGGCTAATTTTACAAGCTTACAAAGAACTTACGCTGCAATAAAGCAAAATGTATTATCCCGTCTTCTGTCCGTTTTAACGTACTGCCTTTCTGATATAATTACAGTACAATAAAAATGAAACGGAGAAATGAATATGGCTGAATTTATTATCAGAGATCGTGTGCTTACAAAATATAACGGTTGCAAGAAAGTTATACATATACCCTACGGAGTGACTGAAATCGGGCAGTCGGCATTTATGGATCATAACGAGATAGAAAGCGTTACTTTACCCGACAGCGTTACCGTCATCGAAGCAAATGCATTTTTTGGATGTGACGCAATGAAAAGTATAAATATTCCGCAAGGTGTCGGGAAAATCGATGATAACGCTTTTCTGTGCTGTGAAAGCCTCAGAAAAATCGTGATTCCCGACAGTGTAACCGAACTTGGAATGTGGTGCTTTTCTGAGTGTAAGTCGCTCAGAACGGTTTGGTTACCTGAAAGCATCAGAAATATAGGCGCACTGGCTTTCAATCATACAAAGTGGCTTGATGAATATCCGGAGGATTTTGTAACAGTAAACGGTATTCTTATTTGCTATAAGGGCGATGATACAACCGTTGAAATTCCTGCCGGAGTAAAGATAATTGCAAGTCAGGCTTTCAACGAATGTAAAAAAGTCGGAAAAATCTGCATTCCTGAAAGCGTAAAAAGAATCTGTAAAAACGCTTTTACAAGCTGTGAAGCACTTCACTCGTTAGAAATCCACAACAGTTTAAAAGTTCCCAAATGTGCTTTTGATGACTGCGGAGAAGTTGCTGTGACTATAGCATAAATTGCCGTATAAAACGCTTAGCGGAGGAAATATGAATATAAGTGAACCTGTTGAGAAGTCTGTACTTTCTGCAAAAGCTAAAGATATACTTTTAAATAAAGGCATCGTAACAATAGGAGAACTGTTTTCTGCAAAAGGAAAACAGTTTTCTGAAATCATTAACGAAAACAGCGATATAGCAAAGGAACTGGAAGGATTCATCCGTCGGAATGCAGAACAGGCTGAACGTGCAGGAATAAGCATCGACTATGATTTGTGGCTTTTTGCAAACGAAAAGTATGTGCATATGTACGCCAAAGAAAACGACATAGGAATCGGAAAGCTTGGGCTTTCAGCCGATACATATAATTATCTTGCTATGTACGCAATTAATATGTTCAGTAATCTTGTCGGCATGACCGAATATGATTTTTTAAAGAATTACAGAATACCGCCGGAAAATATCAACGAAATACTCAGAACCGTTAAAAACAGATTATATGAGAGAAAATCCGAAATAATAGGATTTGTTGACAAGATAAAACGCTCCGAAACCGAAAAAGAATTCAAAAAGTCCGATGAAATCGAAGAAATGCACACGCCGCTCGGCAACAAAATGAATATCAGGCTGTTTGCAAAGTTTGTTTTCCAAAACTGCGATAGTGAGGTAAAGCAGTTAGCATTGTCTGTCCGTGCATCAAATTGCCTGATAAGAAACGGTATAAGAACACTGAGCGACATGATACTCATTTATCCGGACGGATATGACAATATGAGGAGTGCCGGCACCAAAACTGTTGATGAAATCAAACAGACAGTTGAGAACACTTATAGGCAGTATGAACGTTCTTACAGGAGTCTTGAAAATATGAGTCCCGAAATACTGCCAACGGAAAACGAAACCGGGAACTTATCACTGAATAATTTGTTTGCCGATTATATTGCGGCTAACCACGAAGTATCCATTGATATGCTGGATCTGTCGGTGCGTACATATAACTGCCTTAGAAGAAACAACATTATGACGCTCAGCAAGCTGATACTGGCCTATCCGGATGACATTAAAAATATGGCAAATTTCGGCAGAAAGTCATTTGAAGAAATCGAGAAGCTCATATCGGATTTACACGACAGATATGACGAACATTTTCTGAATTCAGAAAATGACGCCAATGGCAGCAGCACAAATATCATCTGTTCCATGACCGTTCACGAGCTTCTGTCCTCAAATAAATATCGTCCTCTGATCAAGGAGTTCTTTGAACATCTTAATATCAGACTTAATAATTCAGGTTTATCGGGCAAAGCGGTAAGATATCTCGGAAGAACAGGGATGAAAGAATTTACAGAATTATTCGAGCTTTACCCGGATCGGATCAATTCCGTTGCAGGAACCAGTAACGCAGTCGGAAATGAACTGAAAAAGTATATAGAAAACACGGTCGACAATTACAGGACAAGTATAAACAGCTATTGTTGCGGAGATGAGCAGGCGCTCTATACCGACAAATTTATAAGATCCGGTATTATGAACGCTTATAACAATGCCGGATTCAGCGGAAAAAGCTATGAAGAACTGCGTGCCGTCATGCCTGATGCGGTGGACGAAAAAAGAATCAAAAAAGCCATTGCTCAGCTTATAAAAGAACGAAAACTCGAATATGTCGATTTCAGATGCTATAAGGTCTACCCTTCCTATCAAAGCTATCTGCGTGAATTTCTGGAATCTCTTGAAGAAAATCAGAGAGTGATGCTCTGCCGTCGCATAAACGGCGATACACTTGAGCAGATTGCTTCAGACAACGGAATAACCAGAGAAAGAGTACGTCAGATTACCGGAAAGCTGATGAAGCTAATGAAACAATCATATGCGGCGAAGACAGGAAATAAGTATTTCGACGAAGATTATTATGCCTATCTTTACAGGAATTATGATGTACCCGAAGCATTTGGCACCGAATATCTTTGCTTGTCAAAAGCAGTATGCAATTATCTTGGAAACCCCTATGGAAGCAGCGGAAAGAAGCCTTTCGGTTACGCTCTCAAAGACGAGCAGGTGCCTGTTTCTTTACGATACAGAATAAGGGATTTTGAAGAACGTGACAAAATTAAAATTGATGGGAAAATATTTGATAACCACAGAAGCGATATTGAGGATTATGCTCTTGAAAAAATCTGTAGAGAAGAGATAACTTTTGACATTTTCGTTGAACAATATAATGCTTTGCTTAAAGAGAACGATGTTCCGTTAGACACAAAGCTGTATTACATTGATACAAATCTGGGAGCAAGAAGAAATAAATATTCAAACAGCAGAAAATGCCTTTGGAAGTACGGAAGTAAAATGCGTTATTATGATATAGACAGCAGAGATTATAAAGAACTTCTTGATACACTTGCTCTCGACAGATTTTCAAATACAGAAATATCAACGCTGAAATTTTTTAACGATTTTCCCGAACTCATGAATAAATATGATATACGGGATCAGTATGAGCTTCACAATCTGCTGAAAAAAATATGTAATAAGGAAAATTACAGTAATATCAGCTTTGAAAAGCAACCATCTATCAATTTCGGTACATTTGATTTTGATAAAGAGCTTGATTTGCTTGTCAGAATGCTGTCACCGGTTTCGCAGAAAGAACTGATTGACTACATTTACCTTGAGTATGGGTTTGAAAAAAATACAACGGCTTCCAAATTATCAGTGATATCAAAATACTGCCATAACGGAGTTTATAATGTTGATTATAAAAAGATGCCGGAAAACAGATTGCAGATAATGAAGAATAATCTGAATGAACCGTTTTACTATTTTGACGAGGTCAAGGACAAATACAGTCTTCTGTTTGCCAATGCCGACAGAGATGAAATAAACCCGTATACGCTCAAGAAGATGGGATTTCACGTTCTGTCCAAGTATATTCTCAGCGAGAAATACGAATCTCTGCGTGAATATTTTATTGACCTGCTGACCAAAAACGATGTCATTAAAATTTCGGATTTCACCCGAAGATATACAAATGTGCAGATGTATTATCAGACACTGTCTGAACTGAAAAAATCGTACAAAATAATACAGGCCGATGCCGATACATACATCAGTTTCAGAAAACTTGAAGAGAAAGGCATAGCACTTGATGATATACACGAATTCTGCAACAAAGTCTATGCGACAGTGAATGACGGTGAATATTTCACAATCCATTCAATACGTTCATACGGATTTACAGATATTTTCGAAAATGCAGGATTCGGAGAATATCTCTGTTCCGCTCTTCTTGCCTGTGACTCAAGATTTGACTCACAAAGCATTTTCTTGTCAATTGTACTCAGTAAGAATAATGAAATCGGTCAAATCAGCAAGAAGTCATTTATAAAATCTTGTCTTTCGGAAAATGTACCTTGCTCACCGAAAAAATTGATTGAGAGCGTTTATAACAAATACGGAGTCAGAATCACCGATAAATACGAAATAACAGAAGCAATCAAAAACAGTAATTTCTGCTATGATGATATAATCGATGAAATCTATGCAATCGAATAAACAGAAAAATCTGAGAGGTTATTATGGAAATTAGCGATATGTGGGATTCTCTTATTACCGAGATTGAGAAACTTGAAGAAAAATACAAGCTGTCACAGAATCTGCCCGAAGATTATTTTGAGCCGGGCAATATGGAATATCTCGATAAATATCGTGGAGTATATAACAAAGAAAATAACCTGATCGGAATAAAGACTGACATAAAGGGTCTGAGGTATGAAGGCAGAACGCTTAAGCTAGAAAATCTCCGTATCGGTGACAGTATACATATAAAACGTGAGAAATCAAATCATTACAACTACAACAATTTTTCTGTCATCGATGAAAACGAGGATAATTTAGGCAACCTTCCCGCCGAATTATGCAATGTCATCGCTCCGCTTTATGATGCAGGGTATCTTACTATAGAAAAATCTACGGTAAGTTTCATTGAGAAAATCGGAGAAAGAAGCAGATATGCCATGCAAGGTATATTGTTTATAGAAATGATAATGAGAATTCACTGAATTGTATTGCAACAACAGTGCCGTGACCGAATGACACATTCAGTCACGGCACTGTTTTGTTTATCTGCGTATAATAACAACTGTTATAAGCATAAAACACATCGGCGAAATAAGCCGGATAAGTATGTTATCATCGCATTTCTTACCGAATAATTCTTTTCAAAAGTCGGTTTCAGACACAGCTTATCCGCAGTCACAGGCTGTCCGGTTTTGTCCCGACTTCCTCCGCTTAACCCCTTTTTCCCCGTTTTACTTGTATTTTATGGCTGTGTTTGTTATAATAAGTATAAAGAAATATTTGATGCGTCTTGCGAAAGGAGAATGTACGCTATGGCATATGAAAAGCTCACAGGCACTTTTGAATCCTCGAACGGCACTGATAACTGTGCATATTACATCTATGTTCCGGTTCTTCCTATGAACGTGGGATATAAAGGCATCATTCAGATTTCGCACGGTATGTGTGAATATATTGAGCGTTATGAACACTTTGCGGATTTTCTTACCTCACACGGATATATCGTCTGCGGTAATGACCATCTCGGTCACGGAAACAGCGTCAGATCAAACGACGATCTCGGCTTTTTCGCCGAAAAGGACGGCTGGAGCCACCTTGTAAACGATCTGCACCGTATGACGATGATAATGAAAAAGAAGTACCCTGCACTGCCGTATATTCTTATAGGTCACAGTATGGGCAGTTTTGTTGCAAGGCTGTATCTCACACGCTTTCCTAACGAGCTTACCTGCGCCGTAATTATGGGTACGGGCGATGACAAGGCACTTTCCGAAATAGGAGTAAGGGCTACACGCTCCGTTGTTTCCTTGAAGGGCGAACGTTTCCGCAGTGATAAGCTGAACACTCTCATTTTCGGAGTATATAACGACAAAATCAAAGATCGCCAGACTATCTATGACTGGCTCACTCACGACAGAGATGTTGTAAAAAAATATATCGACGATGAAAAGAGCAATTTTGTGTTTACGGCAAGCGGATTTGTTGACCTTACTACCCTTCTTCGCAGAGTATCAAGTCAGCAGTGGGCTGAAAAGGTGCCGAAAAAGCTGCCTGTTATATTCATGGCAGGAACGGCAGACCCTGTCGGCGGATACGGCAAGGGCGTAAGAAACGTATACGCAAAGCTGATTGACGAGGGTTGCAACGTTGATATCAAGCTGTACCCCGGCGCACGTCACGAGCTTGTAAACGAAACTATGAAGGAAATAGTTTTTGACGATATTTTAACCTGGATAGAAAGAAAGGTCGGCGGAATGACAGGCAATTACGAATTTTAAGCCTTAAGCCGAAAAGAACAATATGAAAGACGGATTTATAAAAGTAGCGGCGGCAACACCTGAGATTAAGGTTGCCGACTGCAAGCACAACGCAAAGCAGATAATCTCTCTGGCAAAGGAGCTTGCAAAAAAAGATGTAAAGCTCGCAGTTTTTCCGGAACTGTGCATCACGGGTTACACCTGTCAGGATCTGTTCTACCAGACAACGCTCCTTGACGGTGCTAAGAATGCGCTCATAACGATTCTGGAAGAACTGTCTGCGCTTGATATGATAACTGTAGTCGGACTGCCGATGCAGTATGACAGCAAGCTGTATAACTGTGCGGCTGTGACATATCATGGAAAAGTGCTGGGCTATGTGCCTAAGCAGTACCTGCCGAACTACAACGAATTTTACGAGATGCGCCACTTTACCGCCTGGGACGGCAGTAAATGCGAATATTTTTTAAACTGGTTTGACACGGATGCCGACGGCGAATGCGACGATTCGCTGAGTGCGTATTTCGGTGCGGGACTTATATTCTGCTGTAACACTATGCACGATTTTTCTTTCGGAATCGAGCTGTGCGAAGATTTGTGGTCGCCCTGCCCTCCCTCGACATATCTTGCACAGGAAGGCGCAAATATCATTCTTAATCTTTCCGCAAGCAACGAGATGATAGGAAAGTCGGAATACCGCCGTTCGCTTGTTTTAAATCAATCTGCAAGGCTTATTTCGGGTTATATCTACTGCTCCGCAGGAGAAGGCGAAAGCACGCAGGACCTTGTATTCTCAGGGCATAACATAATTGCCGAAAACGGTGCAACGCTTGCCGAAAGCGAGCTTTTCTCAAACGATTATGTTATCAGCGAGATAGACGTAAACAAGCTGGCATTTGAACGCAGAAAAAACACATCATTTAGAAATGACAAATGCGATAAGGAAACTATATGGTTTGATATACCGCTCACCGATACAAAGATAACACGTTTTGTATCACGCACACCGTTTATCCCCTACTCTGCCGATGAGACCGACAAGAGATGCGAGCTTATTCTTTCTATGCAGGCACACGGACTTAAAAAGCGTCTTGCTCATACTTACGCAAAAACCGCTGTTATAGGAATTTCGGGAGGACTTGACAGCACGCTTGCACTTCTTGTATGCGCCAATGCAATGAAGCTGCTCGGCAGACCTATGACTGATATTGTAGCGGTGACAATGCCGTGCTTCGGCACAACAAAACGCACAAAATCAAACGCTGTGAAGATATGCGAGGCGATAGGCGTCACACTGCGTGAGATCGACATAACCGACAGCGTAAAACAGCATTTTCTGGACATCGGACACGATATAAACGATTTGTCTGTGGTATTTGAAAACGGTCAGGCAAGAGAACGCACAAAGGTGCTTATGAACATCGCCAATCAGACAGGCGGACTTGTAATAGGCACGGGCGATCTGTCCGAGCTTGCTCTCGGCTGGGCAACCTACAACGGCGATCATATGTCTATGTACGGTGTGAACTGCTCAATACCCAAGACGCTTATCAAGCATCTTGTCAGCTACTACAGCAAGACGACAGATAACAAGCTGCTCAAAGAATCGCTTGAGGATATACTTGATACGCCTGTAAGCCCCGAGCTTCTGCCTGCACATAACGGAGAAATATCGCAGAAAACCGAAGACCTTGTAGGTCCTTACGAGCTTCACGATTTCTTCCTGTACAACGGCATAAGATGGGGATTTACCCCCGAAAAAGTATTCAGGCTTGCGTTGTACGCTTTTGACGGTGCGTATGACCGTGAAACAATACTGAAATGGCTGAAAACCTTCTACCGCCGTTTCTTCTCACAGCAGTTCAAGCGCTCATGCCTGCCCGACGGTCCTAAGGTCGGATCGGTAACGCTGTCACCCAGAGGCGACTGGAGAATGCCGAGCGATGCCTGTGCAACGCTGTGGTTAAGTCAGATAGAAAATCTGAAATAAAGTCTTATCTGCGAATAAACGAAACCAACCTGTCAATAATTACCTCACAAAGCTAAACGCTACGGAGGTAATTATGGCAGTTTTTTTTAAACGTAATATTCTTGACAAGGCTATGATACTGGGTGCGGTAATCTGTATTGTAATAACAGCCTTTACCGCATTTGCGGAGGATTGCGAGGAAAAGCCGCAGGAAGTGCTGAGGCTTCATATACTGGCAAACTCGGACAGTAAGGATGACCAGACGCTGAAATACGATCTGCGTGACTATATGCTTTCAACGTTTTCGGATGTATTCGGAAACTGTGACAGCTTCAGTCAATCGGTAGCCGTTGCAAACGAACGCAGAGCCGAAATCGAAGAAAAGGCTAACGAATTTGTACATTCCAAAGGCTACAGCTACAATGTAAAATGCGAGGTTGCAAAAACATATTTTACCACCAGAAAGTACGAGAATGTAACCTTACCTGCAGGAGAATACACAGCCGTCCGCCTGCTTATCGGAAATGCAGAGGGTAGGAACTGGTGGTGCGTAATGTTCCCGCCGCTGTGCCTGCCTGCCGCATCGGGTGAATTTTTTACCGAAGAACAAAGCAAACGGGTTGAAGAAAGCCGTGATTATGAAATAAAGTTTGCGATATTTGAAGCGTTGCAGGGGCTTTTCGGCGGCGGTGATACCGGTAGCGAAAGCTCAGAAGAAACCGCCTGCGACAGCACGGATAATGATTTTGCTAAAATATCCGTTTTCGGCATTATGAACTGTGATGTCCTGTGATTATTAAGGCAGGCGGTCTTCCGCCTGCTATTTTTTAACCGCTATTGACATTTCCGCTATTCTGTGCTATACTGAAACTGTACTAATTCTGATAGTACAGTTAGTTTGTCACTTGCTGACAATCTTAACGGAAATATATTATGAAAAGGAGAAGAATAATTGAAATATCAAAAGCTTTATTTCAGTATGCTGAAAACATTTCTCAAAAGTGATATCAAGCTGAATATACTTATTTTTCTTATCTCTGTTTCAGCCGTCTTTACATTTATTTCATTGTTCTGTGCATTGAACAGCGGTAATGCGGCATATCACAATATGATGGATCGTTCAGGCTACATCTTTGACGGTATTATGCCCGAAGATTCACCCGAATTTTTCAGAGAAAACCTGCCCGAAGTCTACACTGCCTATGCCGACAATGCGGTTGTCAGCTATCGCTCAACCGAAAACTACATCTGTACAGAATCAGCCAAAGTTGCTTTTAACAAAAGTATGAAAGATCTGTACCGCTTCATACAATCCGACTATAACATAACCGACGGAAGATTTTTCACTGAAGATGAGTTGAAAGATGACAGCAAGGTTATTATTGCCGAAAACGACTGCGGTATAAATGTCGGTGACAGGCTTATCATTCCCGATGATAAAGGCGACATCGTACTTAATGTAATAGGTCTTTCCGATGATTTTATTGTTCCGTACTCTTTTTTAATATATCACAACAACAGCGGAATTTATGTAAAGGATGAAGATTTTGAAAATGAGATGAAGAATACCGCTCCGACAAAATACAACGGCGCACGCTTTTTCTTTACTTCCGATCTGTCTGACGATGAACTGCAGGCACTTGAGCAATTTCTCGGCAAGGTGGTTTATATTCAGCCGCCGAACAGAGAGAGTCACGAATCTGTTATCATAATCTACGCTATCATCACGGGAGGAATCGTGGTAACAGGCATATTCACCGCTCTGCTCCTGCTGACGCTTATGCTTCACCTGACGGATAATTGCAGCGAACAGATAAACGTGCTGAAGGTCACAGGCTGCAAGTCAATGCCGATAACACTGCTTTTATCGGCAGTCACTCTTACATACACAGCGGTTTCATTCATCTGCGCTATTGCTTTGAGTCCGATTTTTACCGCACTTATGGAAACGCTCAGAATGGAATATGTACCTACCGCTTTTGACTATCTGCTGTCATTTGTAATATACAGCATTATAATCATAATATCGTTACTGCCCGGCTTTAAGCGCATATCCTCAGCCACATACGCAAACGGAGGTGCAATATGAAGCTGTTATCTCTTTCATTATCCTTGCTTCGATCAAAAAAACACAGTTTTATCCTTATGATGATATGTATCATTTTTTCAACTCTGCTGTTCAATTTCGCAATCACTGCATCTTCGGATTATCTTGCCGAAAAAGCATACATAACAAGTAACCGCTATGATAAGAAGATACTACACGGTACACTCTCGTCAAAAGCGCCTATAACCGATGAAAAGATAGTCTCGCAGTTTGCAAAGTACGGCATAAACTGCCGTGTCGAGCGTTACCATGAAACCACATTGGAGCTTTACTCAGAAAAAAGCAGTATAACCGACAACGAGATAAATAATATGGACGATGACACTTTCTATCGGTTTTATAATGATATAAACGGAACTCTGCTCGGATATTCGACCGAATACAGCGAATATCTCGATATAGGACTTTCGGGAGAGCGACCGGATAAATCAAAGGACTACGGCGGTAAGATTCCGGTAATCGCAAGCTATATATCAAGGTGCAATATCGGTGACACAATAAAATACAAATGCGGGAAAGGGATTACCGAGCTTCTTGTTGTCGGAAAATACACCGATAACTATCTCGACAGCGTAATACTGTATAATGCTGACACCCAAAGCTTGGGTACGACTTTCTACACCGATGCGGATATTCTCTATAATTCCGGACTTGCCACCGCTCCCGAAAATCAAGAGGACTATTCCGGAAAAAGCGTGGATAAGCGTTACTATCAATATGTGATAATTCTGAAAAACGGCAACGCTTCACTCGGCGAAATTGCGGCTCGTATAATTGACGGACTGGACGCAAACAGTGATGATTCAAAAGGCGATCTGTACATGAATTTACGCTATGATGTGGCAAATCTCGATTTGCTGTACCGTGACAATATGCTGCTGATACAGTTAATGCCTGTATTCATAATGATAGCCGTAGTCGGCACTCTCGGAGTTATTGCCAATATTCTGCTGAATGCCGAAAAACGCACGAAAGCAATGGCGGTATTCCGTCTGTGCGGCGGTAAGACCCGCTCTGTGATAATACTCGAACTTGTCTGCGACACGGCTGTAACAGTTATTTCTGTGCTTGCCGCTACGCTTATCCTGCTCGCAATAAATCACATCTTTGCTATAGAAATCATCGATGCACAAAGCGGATTGTTCACTGCTGTATATCTGATTGCAATTTCCGTAATCGTCAGCATTGCAGGCTCTGTAACGCTGGTACGCAGTAATATGCTTGAAACAATAAGGAGATATGAGAACGTATGATGAAACTTGAAAATGTAGATAAATATTATAATATAAACACAAGCAGCGAGGTGCATGCACTGAAAAATATAAATCTTAGCATAGAAAAGGGCGAAATGGTCGCTATAATGGGTGTATCCGGCTCCGGCAAGTCAACGCTTATACATATCCTCGGTTGTCTTGACAAGCAAACAAGCGGTAAATATTTTCTCGGTGAATATGAGGTTTCCAAGTACAGCAACAATGAAATTGCGGTAATAAGGAACGAGGAAATCGGTTTCGTGCTTCAGAATTTCGGACTTCTCGCCGACAAGACGGTATATGAAAATATTTCATATCCGCTTATATTCAACCCTGCCGTTAAATACAAGATGATGAAAAAGCTTATCACCAAAACCGCCGATGCGATGTTAATAGGCAATCTTCTCAAAAAGCCCGTAAAAGAGCTGTCGGGCGGACAAAAACAGCGTGTCGCACTTGCCCGTGCACTTGTAAACCGTCCGAATATAATCATTGCGGACGAACCGACAGCGGCACTTGACAAAGCAACGGCAGACGAAATAATGGAGGTTATGAAGTCGCTCAATTCTATCGGAAAAACCATAGTTATAGTAACGCACGACAGAACAGTGGCAGAAAAGTGCAGGCGGATAGTTGAGCTTTCGGACGGGGAAATAATCTCGGATAAGACAATTGCGTAAATATAAAATTACGGACAGCAAGCTTTTCCTGCTGTCCGTTTTCTATACGCTGTACTATCTGTTCACTTCGGGATTATCGGTCCTGCCGAGAAGATAATCTATGGATACGCCGAAATAATCAGCGAAAAGTATAAGCGTTTTATAATCGGCTTCACGCTGCTCATTCTCATAACGGCTTACGGAATTCTGATTAAGGTCAAGATCTATCGCCAGTTTCAGCTGTGAAATCTTTCGCTTTTTACGAAGCTCTTTCAGTCGAAAAATGTTGATCGCCCCCTTGACACGATTATACCATTATGGCATAATCTAAATATCCCGTTTTGGGATATTATTAATCGAAAGCAGAATTTTATTCTTTTCAAGGAGGAAATTTTCATGTTTAGAAAACTGTTCGGAGAAACTGAAACACAACAATTAAATTACCTCAAACCGAGGATTATATTGGTGATTGTCTTTGTAGCTGTTTTATTAGTCGGGGTTGTTACTCACTTTATGGGAATAGAGCCATTTTCCCGCACTTGCATGAATATCAGTTCATTGTTATATGCTGTTTCGGCTATTGTATTTGGTTGGCACTTCTTGAAATCCATGTTCGGATTTGCTTCATTAGGTGCTTTATTCTCCGGAAATATAGTATTCGGTGTAGTCATTATGGTGGTGTATTTTTTACTGAGTGCGGTTCTCGGTCTTATCACCCTTGTTCTCGGTATAGGCAGATTTATTTATCTGCTTGTAAAGAAGGCTAATCAGGGGCTGGAGGATTAACGGTGCTTTTTATAAGACACAGAAAGTCGCTTGACCCATTCTATGACGAATATGCCGAGGTATATTATGTTGACGGTACTTATGTAACATCGGTGGTCGCTTTCCTTATATTTGCCGCTGTTGCGATACCCGCACTTGCTCTTTTCGGCGTTGTCAGATGGCTTTGCGATCATATGATGCTGTTATATGTGCTGTATGCTGTCGGAGTGGTAATTCTGATTATTATGCAGTCACGTCACACAAGAAAGAAATATATGTTTTTCTATGCGCTTTCAACGCTTACAATGCTTGTAATACCGATTACCGCTACAATCGCTTATATCTTTCCCATAATGGTTTTCGGTGAAACGCTAAGCGCCGCACTCAGCGTCATTTTTTCATCTCTGCTCTTCTACGGCGGTGCTTTTATGACATTCTCGATAAACAGAATCATCAAAAACGGTATCGCCTGCTTTTTTGTTTCGCTTATATACTTAGCTGTTGCACTCCTCATTTTGTACGGATTTATCAGCGTAGATGCCGAAGCTATGAAAAAATTTGATTTCAATACTTTCTATATCCTATGGTCATAAAGATGACCGCACAAAACAACGGACAGCAAGATTTTCCTGCTGTCCGTTTTGTTTTTATATTTATCAATACCTCTTTATCTGAGCAATGCTATAATCCTTGCGATTTCCACCGTAAGAATCTTAAGCGTTATTCCGCCCGACATAACATAAAACCATACCTCACGGGCTGCCTGCGTTTTAGCTATCGGCGTTGCGATTATTCCGACAATTACCGCAAGCGCACCGATACAGCCGGCTATGTTCGGTATGCTGATAAGCTGAAACAATCCGGGATCACAGCTTCCGTCAATCGCATTCTGAATAGTCTTGTCAAGTCCGTCACGGGTTGCGGCAAAACAGCATACAACAAGGCCGTACACAAGCAGTATAAGGCTTCTCAGTCCCCATTGCTGTGTATGTTTTCGTGTCAGAATACAGAATGCTATGTAGCCGATAATGATAAGTATCATTACGGTAGTCGCAATTTTGACCCCGTCCTTGAAATATAATTTCATATTAAAAACCTCTTTTCAAAAAAATAACGCAGTACCGCCCCGATAAAATAGGTCAGCACTGCGTCTTTGCGTCTGTCTGAATCAACGTAATTATGTAATTTTCAACGTTTATAACGTTCTCCCGTTTGCATTTCGGACAAAACAGCGGAAAATTCTTCAGCACCGTGTCCTGTGTAATTTTTACCCTTGTTTTCGCATTGCAGTGAGGACACAGTATAAAACGACTTTCATCCGTCACGCTTACCGCCTCTTTTCTCTGCCGTTTCCACTATATGCGGCGAATATGTACGATAAAAGCTCCTGACGTGCGCTTCAAGCCGATTCATGCACTCCGCTTCCCTTTCGGGCTGTCTGTCGCAAATTTCAACCATAAGCACAACAGGCGCAACATACTCAAGCGCCAGCGTATCGGGATCTTCTCCGATTATCGTTCCCGACTTGATAAGCGCTCTGAAAAGTCCTGCGTGATAACGCACCAATCTTTCCAGATACCGTTCGGAATACATAGCCGCAAACTCAGCGTTTCTGAACTGCTCTATTGTCATCATTCGCCTGAATCGGCTGACATACTCATCGTGCAGTGAATATTCTATCAGCTGTCTTACCTTTTTTGCAAGCATTTCCTCGGAAATACCTTCAAACACCTTTTCATCTGCTTTGCTTTCGGAAACGTGCACATCAATGCCGTCCGTGAACGTATCATAACGGCGGTACGTTTCCGCAACGATAGCATCAAATATCTCCTGCTTGCTTTTGAAATGCTTGTACAGTGAAGGCGCTTTTATCCCCACCGCCGAAGCTATTCTCTCAACACTTACAGCATCATAACCGCTCTGCGAAAAGAGCCGCAGCGCTTCGTCAAGTATGCGTTGCTTTGTGTCTTCCTTTTTGGAGGCTTGTTTCATATATTCACCTCGATATAAAAAAGCTAACGATCGTTAGCTATATTATAAGCTAATAATCGTTAGCTGTCAAGAGGGTAGGGGAAATTTTTTTGAATCTTTACATCTTCAGCGCATCCACCGGCTTCATCCTTGCCGCTTTATATGCAGGATAGCTCCCCGAAATCATACCTATCACCGCCGACACTCCGACTGCGATAAGCATTATATCCGTCTGCATAACAAAGCTCTCACCGACCGCAAGACCTATGACAAACGCCACCGCACAGCCTGCCGCAATGCCTACGATACTGCCGATAATACATATCATCGTGCTTTCGGCTAAGAACTCGCCGACTATTCTTATATTCCTTGCTCCGAGCGACTTCTTTATGCCTATCTCACGTTTTCGTTCGCCGACGCTCACAAGCATTGCGGTCATAACCGATACGGACGCAACCGCAAGCGAAATTCCTGCCGTGAACGACAGTGCAGAGGTTGCGGCAGCCAGTATTCCGTCAAGCTGTTTCTTCTGGCTCTGAAGCTCGCTTATTTTTATACTCCCCTCACCCTTGACATTTGCCATACAGGTTTTAATTCTGTCTATCGCAGTTTCGCCGTCACCGCTCTTGTCAAGAAGAACGGCTATCTTGTCATATTCACTTTTGCCGCTTATATTCTGCGCTGTGGTGTAGGGAATGTATACAAAATACGGCACAGCATCGTTCATCATATTCTGTATAGGACTGAGTCCCGACTCGGCAACACCGACCACCGTAAAATCAGTGTATTTACCGCCGAAATTTACGCTCACCGTCTTTCCGACTATGTTCGTCCTTCCGTATGTTTCGAGTGCTATCTCATCATCAATAACACAGATATTTTCGGCTTTTTTAAGATCAGATCTGTCAATAAGTCTGCCGTGTATCGCCTTCATCGAAATAATCTCGTCCGCTTTCTCGTTTACTCCCCACACCATACACGAAACATTGCTTTCGATAAGCTCGCACTTGGTGACCTGTGCCATAAGCGGCATCGCACCGTTGACACCGCTCAATCCGCCCAAAGCATCTATATCGCTGTCGCTCAGAGCGACTCCCGCCTCCTGTGCCTCTACAAGTACAGAGTTTACTCCCATATCGTCAAGGCTGTCGTTTATCTTGGCTGTGCCTATCTGCCCTGCCGCCGATATTACCGTTACCGAAAAAATACCTATCGCAACTGCACTCATAGTCAGTGCGCTTCTGCTCCTGCTTCTCCATATATCAGCCATAACCGACATCAGTCCCATAACCTACCTCCGCTTTATGTTTCATATCCGACCATTATATAATTACCGTTTTGTGCCTGTGTATTCCTTTATTCCGTCTTATTTCTGATAATAATCGAATTTGCCGCTACTCCCTGTGTGCTTTTTACAACTTCCTCCTCAACGCTTACCCCGAAAACCTGCGTCCGTTTTGCAAGCTCCAGCCCTGTTATAACATCACGCCTTGTTGTTCTGCCGTTCTCGATAACGTAGATATATTCGCTTTTTTCATCCTGCATAACCGCACTGTAAGGCAAGGTAACTATATCACGCTTAAGACCTGTCTGTATTTCCGCATATCCGCTGTCACCGCTTTTGAGCTTGTCCGACGGGCTTTCAATACTTATCACAACATCGGCTACGGTTTCCTCTACGGCACCGAGATATTGCTTTCTCGTACTTTTGCCGATGCTTTTCACCTGTCCTGCAAATTTTCCGTCAACAGACGACAGAGTAAGCAATGCGGTCTGCCCTTTTCTGATTTTCGACAGATTGCGTTCAGGCACAGCAACATTCAGCACAAGTGCACCCTTGCCTCCTACCCTTGCAATATCCGCTCCGGCATCTATAAGCTCTCCGCTTTTTGCAAGATAGCATACCGTTCCGGATACCAAAGCCGGTATTTTCTCAGGTATCCTGTCGGAAAGTTCTGCCGCCGTCAGCACATCGGATACCGAACCGCTGTATATATTGCTCAGCTTATCACACACTGCCTGCTTATCAACAACAGCTATCGTCTGTCCCTGGTCTACCCTGTCGCCGACATTCACAAGATATTCCTTTATAATAAGCGGTATTTCTTCTTTTATGCTCCTGAACTGTGAATAACCTACCGTACCGCTGCAGGTTACGGACGGGATATATTCTGTTCTTTCGGGGAAGATTACGTCCACACAAGGAACGTTATCCCTTATAACACCGGGGAGCATCATATTGAAATAAAGCCCTGCAATAACCGAAATTGCGATAATCGTAATATGAAACGCCTTTCTTTTTTTGTATGTTTTACGGTAATTCATACTCATTCTCCTTTTCGTTTTTACCTACTTAGTTTATCTGCCGTTACGGAAAATATTACTGAAATGCAGTGAATATTACAGTCGTTGCGGCTAAAAATAGCTTTATAATCTCACAAAAAGAGGGTGGAAAAATGAATATGATAATATGCGGCGAGCCTTGCATACATCAGCATGACGGCTGTTGCGGACTTCACGGCGCAGGCGTAATAACCAACACGACAGCCTCGCCTTGCCGTTATTTCTCACCGAAGGAGGTCGGCTCTTATGAAAGAAAGCAGGAATGTCAATCAAGCAAACGGGAATGCTCTGATAAACGCCGCTGACATATCAAGGCACTACACAATGGCTGACGGTACGGTACAGGCACTGGACAACGTCAGCCTTACGGTAAACGTGGGCGAGTTCATAGCAATTACAGGTCCGAGCGGCTCGGGGAAATCCACGCTGATGAATATTCTCGGTCTGCTCGACACCTGCGACAGCGGAACATATATGTTTTCCGGACTTGACACAAAAACGCTTGCCGATAACGAGCTGAGCCGTATAAGAAACGAAAGGATAGGTTTTATTTTTCAGTCGTTCAATCTTATACCGACGCTGTCGGTGGTTGAAAATGTAGCATTGCCTCTTACTTACAGAGGTATCCCGACAGCGAAACGCCTTGAACGCTCACTTTCTGCGCTTGAAGCTGTAGGACTTTCGGGAAGGCTGTCGCACAAGCCGTATGAGCTTTCGGGAGGACAGCAGCAACGTGTCGCTATCGCAAGAGCAATCGCCGCAGACCCCGACCTTATCCTTGCGGACGAGCCGTGCGGAAATCTTGACAGCCGCTCCGGAAAGGAAGTAATGGAATTGCTTCTCTCCCGCCACAAATGCGGCAAAACCGTCATTCTTATCACACACAGCCTTTCCGACGCCAAATATGCAGACAGGATACTGACCGTCTGTGACGGAAAACTGTATAAATAATTTTCGCAAATGTATGTGTTAAAATGATATGACCCAATAAAAAAGAGAAGTAACTTCAAGATATGGTATAATGAAATAACCACAAAACATTAACCAAAAAGGAAGTACTTCTCATGAATATGATAACACAAAAAGCAAGGAAAAAGCAAGCGGTAGTTAAATATGCGGAGAAAAGCGGAAAAAGCAGTGCAAGCAGAATGTACGGAGTGAGCCTGTCAAGCATAAAACGCTGGTGCAAAAGATATGACGGGACATGGCAATCGTTGCTGGAAAGATCACATAGACCGAACAGTCACCCTAAAAGGCACACGGCAAAAGAAGAAAAGCAGATAAAAAACTCTTTTAGGAAATGTTATGCCCGCTACGGCTGGGACGGAGTATATAGTGATTTGCTCCGTAAAAAATATACACGCAGCTTTTCGGGAATGGTTTATGCAGCTAAAAGAATGGGGTTGACGGAACAAAAGAAACCGCCAAAGAAAAGTCGCGAACAAAGGCGATATCCTGAGTTGCTTGAGCCGGGAGAAAAGGTGCAGATTGATGTGAAAGAAGTGCCATATAACTGTCTCAGAGGTAAAACATTAAGAGACGGAAAGCACTTGTATCAATGGACAGCGATAGATGAATGCACGAGAATGAGGTTTGTATATGGATTTGAGGAGCATACACCGGAAAATACGGTAAGATTCCTTGCAATGGTGATAAAGGCGTTCCCGTTTAAAATCAAAACAATACAAACCGACAACGGCACAGAGTTCACATATAAATTCATCAGTGATGAAAGGATAAGCCCGTTTGACAAAGTTCTTAATAAGCTTGGAATCAAGCACAAATTGATACCGCCGAGGACACCGTGGCACAACGGAAAGGTTGAGCGAAGCCATAGAAATGACCAGAGATATTTCTATGATTGGGAGACTTTTCGAAGTGTAGAGGAATTAAACGAAAAGCTGGAGAAGCACCTGATTTGGAGTAACAACAAGACGATGAGAACTCTCGGAAGAAAAAGTCCGATTCAGCTTCTCGCTGAAAAGCTGGCAACGTAAACGGCACCGTTTTTTGAGAGCCTTTTCGTTCCGCTACGCTCCACTTCAAGGCTCTCAAAAGCATTATGCTCTATCCTTGACTTTATTTTTTCTAAAAATGGGTCACATCTATTTACAACGCAGAAAACTGTATAAATAATTTTCGCAAAGTGCTTGCAAATCCGAAGCAGATAGTGTATAATATTATCTGTTAATTTAATATGCAAGCACGCCTCCTTAGTTAAATGGATATAATAAACCCCTCCTAAGGGTTAGTTGTGGGTTCGATTCCCGCAGGGGGTGCCATAATTAAAAATCCGTACATTGCCGTGATGTACGGATTTATTTTTATACATTTATCGATAATATCCGAACTATAAATTTGTTACCCTGTTTATCTCTGACATTAATAAAAAGTACAAGAAAACTATCACAAATGCGTATCAAAATACTTGACAAAGGAATATATCAGAGTTATAATTAAATCAGATTATTTATTCATTACGGTAATTCCGTTTGTTATATCAACAAAATTTCCCTTGTATATCACTATATCTAACATTCGTTATATTGAAACGTCCGACAGAATTGCAGATTATATTACAACAGTATTGTACGCTTACTGTATCGGACGGCAAGAAAATTTATCGCAAAAAAAGAAATTATTAGGAGATTGTCGGTATGAACATGAAAAAACTTTTAAAACCTCTGACAGCATCGTTTCTTGCTCTCATCATCTCCGGCTGTTCATCAGCCCCTGAAGCTATATCGGACGGGCTTGTCAGTGCAGACTTTGAGATCTCGCAAAGCACCGATATATCGGCATCGCAAAATGACCGTTCCGAAGAAGACTTAACGCCTGAGGAAAGATCCGCAAAAGCACGTGAAAAACTCATTTCACTCGGAAACGGAGGCGTGTTATGCGACATAAGTAAGGATGTTGAATATAACGGCGGCGTAATGGAATTGCCTTGCAGTATAGAACAGAGCTGTAAATCGGAAGAATCTTTCACAGATGTATCAACAGGATGCCTTATAGCAATAAATGGCGTACTTCAGAAAATATCATACGGCGACCAAAAAGATCAATATATGTATGTTCAGACCTATGAAAAGGATGATTTCGTAAAGGAAAACGAGGATTACACTGCACGCAAAAAAATCACCTTCAGCTTTGAGCCGCAGATAAACGAAAAGGATAAGGACCTGACAAAGCTGCAGATTACAGTTATTTCTGTAGATAACCCGCTTTTCAGACTTCAGCCTGAATATCCTGTGGGATTTTTGATGCATCGGGCAGCTACTTGTACGGTTCGTACACTGACACTTAATTCGCCGATAACCAATTACACCAAGGATAAGATTTCAGAGAGCGGTATTACCGAGCTGGATTTAACCGATGAGGTTATAGAGAAATACTCGGAAATGGCTAATATTGCCCCAAAAGCCATAACTGAAAATACACGCCCCTTTGCAAATGTCGATTCCGAATATCATTCACATTTTAATTTTGATGAAAACGGAAAGCTTGATCTTGGTTTTATCACATCGGTAAGTGAAGACGGTGAATTTGACTATGAAATATCTTCACAGGGAAGATACCTTGTTTCTATGTTTGTAAACGGTGCTCCCCACGCTTTTCCGGACGGAAGTATTTATAAAAGCATAGATATGAAACCGGGAAAGCTGTATGTATATGAAGCACAGGATTTTTCGAAAATACTGGGCGAATGTGACACGATAGTCTTTTTACCTGTCGCCTGCCTACGCGACGACGGGAAATGCATAATGAGTCATACTGTTCAGTCTGAAGCTATATGGCCAAAGGATAGAGCGTAACCAAAATTACGGATGATCAGGTACTGACAGTTAAGGCAACACACTTTCAGCAGAAGAAAGCATACAGCACATTATAAAGATGCACTGTATGCTTTGAATTTAACAAACGAGGGAAAATAATGGAACTTAAATTAGAAGGTATCACAAAATCCTACACAAAGGGTAAAAAACGCAAAAACGCTCTTGAAGACTTCTCTCTCACTCTTACCGAGGGAGTATACGGACTTCTCGGACCCAACGGTGCGGGAAAATCAACGCTGATAAATATTATCACGGGGATAATCGGCAGGGACAGCGGCAATATATCCTTTACCGACGGTAATGACAACAGCTTTTTGTCGCATCTCGGCTTTATGCCGCAAGGTATGGACTTTTATCGCAACTTTACCGCAAAGGACTACATAAAGTACATAATGGCACTGAAAAAATACTCTCCCGATAATGCAGACGAGTACGCTTTGACAACGCTCGGCAAAGTAAATCTCCGTGCGGATGCCGACAAGAAAATCGGCGCTTTTTCAGGCGGAATGAAGCAAAGACTCGGCATAGCACAGGCTATAGTCGGAGAACCGAAGGTGCTTATATTTGACGAGCCTACCGCCGGACTTGACGCAAAGGAGCGTATACGCTTCAGAAATGTTATAAGTTCTCTTGCCGCAGACAAAATAGTAATACTTGCAACTCATATCGTGACCGATATTGCGTATGTAGCAAAAACTGTCGTGCTTATGAACGACGGCAGGATAATAAAAACAGGAACGCAGGAGGAGCTTTGCTCCGATATTTCAGACAAGGTATGGGAGATAACCGCACAGAGTGACAAAGTAATGGACTATATGAACCGTATGCGTGTATCAAACGCAGTGTCTGACGGCAATAAGTATACCCTGAGAATAGTATCCGATGAATATCCCGAAAACGGCGCTGTTTCAGTACCGCCTACACTTGAGGACGTATGTATATATTATTTCGGAGATATGTGATATGAAACTGTTTAAATATGAACTGAAAAAGAATATACTGCGGCTTCCCGTTCTGCTGTTGTTTGCGGCTCTTATACTTGTAAGCCTGTACAAGCACAATGAAACCGTTCAATTATACGGCACACAGGATTATCTTGCCGACGGTCCTATGCACAATATTTATCAGGCGTACAAAGGTGAGATCACCGATGAAAAAATACAGCGGATAGCCGCATACAGAAATGAAATGTCGGCTATTGTAAGCTCATCGGATTTCGACTATCCGACTACGCCCGATGACAGATATTATACCGGCTTTGCATTCGGAGATAACGGGTCATCGGAAAAAGTTATCGAAGAAATGAAATATGCGATAGAATACATAAACAATATCATTGTGCTTAGAGAGAAAACACAGACCGCAATTGCGTTTTACGAGGGCAAAAACGACTACAAGGTGAGAGAGGCTCAGCAGATTGAACGCCTGTACGGAAACCGTCATATAGACGTATACGGCAATTACGATACTTACGCCCTTTACTTCGACTATGAGTTCTCTACCTTTATTTCGATGATAATGGTGCTGTTTGTATTTGCTCCCTCGTTTTCAAAACAAAAGGCTATCAGCGATGACAAGATAATATGCGCCTGCGGAAAGGTCAAAAGCGTATTTTTTGCAAAGCATTTGTGTATGTACGCATTTTGTGCCGCCATTACGGTGATAATGACATTTACGGATATTTTATCCTTCGGCTGTCGGTACGGCATTGAATTTTTGGAGCAGCCGATATATGCGATACACAGCTTTACTTATGCGCCGCTTGACATAAGCATATTTACCGCAATACTTATTACGGCGTTTATGAGGTTTCTGCTTACTGTGTTTATCGGTGAAATTGTACTGCTCATATCCTCTACCCAGAAAAACATCGGCATTTCCTATGCCCTGAGCTTTTGTGCAATAGGTGCGCTTATCTATCTGCACGGCTCTGTGCCATCACAATTCTCTCCTTTTTCTATGATATGTATGAGTAACTTTTTCACCGATGCGAAATTTGTTAATGTGCTGGGCTTCCCTGTGCTTAACATAATTTTCCTGCCGATACTTACAATACTTCTTTGCGTTACAGTAAATCTTATTTGCTTTGCTGTCGCCTGTCCGCAACGTGCGATACGGCTTACCGGAAAAGCGAGGAGTAATGCTATATGAAAATATTTGTATATGAGATGAAAAAGATACTGATAAAACAGTACGCAATAATAATTCTGGCAGCTGTAGTAATAGTAAGACTGCTATCTTCTCTGCCGCTTGCAAAGCAGACATACGGATTTGACTCCGCCACAGAGCGAGAGAAATATTTTGAGATAATCTCTCCGTTTATAGGAGCAGTGACCGAAGAAAAAACTGACCGTGCAGACGAGCTTGAAAATCAGCTGAAAACGGCAAGTCAACAATACGATAAGCTGATTGATCAGCGTCTGGAACACAAAATATCGGATATTGAATATTACGAGCAGATGAAGCTGTACGAACCGACGCTCAATATCAAAAAACAGATTGAAAAAACTGTCGAACAGGTACGGCAGGCGCAAGAACGCCAATGCGATATTCTGCCTGTAAGCTATGTCCCCATAATATGTGATGCGTCGGCCGATTACCTTTTTGTGCTTGCAATCTGTCTTATATGCAGTCTGAGTGTAATCACAGAGTATACAAGCAAGACAAGATATATCCTGTGTACTACTCCGGCAGGACAGTCACGCAGTATGGCGGCAAAAACGGCAGTTCTGCTCTTATCGGTCGCAGTGGCATCGGTTTTACTCTCGGCGGTTGAGGGATACTGCCTTTCAAAACAGCTTCCCTTTGAATACTGGGCGTATTCCGCAAGAGGCATAGTGATAATGACGAATCGTACGGCGGAGCTTTCTATAGGCAGTCTGTTTATTCAGACCCAGCTTATTAAACTGGTGGGAAGCATTTTTATCGCTTCGGTTGCAATTCTTATTTCCGAGCTTTTTAAAAGCTATTCCGCAAGCGTATTTTCGCTTGTAACCGTGCAGATAGTTGTCGACTATGTCGGCAACCGCTCAAATCTCAGCTATCTTCTGCCGACAGGGGCTATGCGTGGCTACGGTTATTTTTACGGCGATGTCACGCCGACCGCCGAAAACAATTATATGCAGTTTTCGGGAGTGCCTCTTTGGTATACTGCAGTGCTTATGTGCGGTTTGCTGATTTTTTCTGTGGCAGCTTGTGCAGGAACGATTCTTTCCTGCAATAACCGACTGAAAAGAAAAAGGAAAAAGATACGCAAGGCGGCACTTTTGTCAACGATGTGCATTGTCACTTCACTGCTTCTGTCCTCGTGCAGTGTTGCGAATAACCGCTACGACCCCGAAGATACAATGAAGCTTGTAGGCGGCTCATATACCTTGATCGGCGAATATAACATCCCTTTTACAGAAGGACTGAAAACAAGCAAATATGAAATCGTTCTTGAGACCAATCAGTCTTCCGGTGGATTTTCAATATCGCTGATCGATCTTGCAAGCAATGAAAAGCTCGATATTCCGCAGAGCTATTTTTCGGACGAAACTTTCATTCATTGCTTTATAACCGAGCATTACATTTTAGTCGAGTATATCGCCAAAGACGGAACCGAAGCAATGCGGTACTATGACCTGAATGACTTTTCGACACAAACAATTGCTCAGAACACCCGAGGAGTAGAAAAAAATCTGTTCGGACTTACCTTTAAGGACAGCGAAAGCATATTTACGACAAGCTCCTTGGTTTTCACCGATGACAGAGATTTTTTCTTTGTTACAGACAGCGGTTTGTATAAGGTAGGCGTAAATAAAAATGCGTCACTGATAATAGACGAGCCTGTAACTGAAGGCTTGATTTACGATGCTCACAGCATCTATTTTATCAGCGAAAAGGACAGCATCAAGCGTTACGACCTTTCAACAGGCATTCTCAGCGAAATTGTAAGCGGTGAAAAAATAATCCCACGTTCGCTGTGGGGAGATTACGATTATATTTATTACACAAGCGAGAACGGCGAACAAAAGTTAGCAAAATAGCACTGCAATCACCGCAATAAATCCGCAATTATCCGAGTTTGTAAATTCAAATTCAGCTATAACAGCTTAGCCAAAACCCCGATTTGCTTTTTGATCGGGGTTTTGCCATAGTCTGCACTCTGATAAAACATACCTTTGCCAAACCACTCAAAATGTGTTACAATAATATCCGAACATTCATCGAATCAAAAGGAGTTTCTTATGTACAGATACGAATTGCATATGCACACCAAAGAAGGCAGTGCCTGCGCTGTAAGCTTGGTAGAAGATATGATAAAGCAGTACGTTAAAATCGGTTTTTCGGGTGCTGTTGTAACAAACCATTTTATAAGAGGCAACACCTGTGTTTCACGTTCTCTGCCGTGGGAACAGCTTATTATGCAATACAGCAAGGCATACACGAACGGCAGAAAAATCGCCGAAGAACTTGATTTCGACCTGTTTTTCGGCATTGAAGAAGGCTACGGTAACGGCAAGGAATTTTTAGCATACGGCTTTGAGCCGGAATTTCTTTTATCACGTCCGTTTCTGAGAAATGCCGATCTGAATATATGGGCGCAAGAGATCCACTCAGTCGGCGGATTTATAGCTTACGCTCACCCTTTCCGTGACAGAGATTACATAAAAAATCCAGATGAAGTACCGGATATTTCGATAGTTGACGGAATTGAGGGCTACAACAGAGGAAACCGTGATATTGAAAACGAAAAAGCAATCCGTGTTTTCGGCAACGAAGATACGGTTATCACCGCAGGAAGCGATCTGCACAGCACCGACTTTGACAGTGCCTACGGAATAGAAACACAGCACAGGATAAAGAGCAACGAGGAGCTGGTGAAAACGTTGCTTGAGAGGAATTTCAGGGTCTATCTTGGGGGATGAAAACTGTCAGATAGCAGATCTTACAGTTTTATGCTCTCGTAAAACAAATTAATAATTATGGCAAGTCGTAGAAATACGGCTTGTTTTTATTTTCTGCCCCACTTTTGTGCATAAATTTCTTCTGCAACATAACAATGTACTGTTTTTGGGACAGGGGCTTGTGTATAATTGCATTATAAGAAATCTGAATTGTCAAAGTGAAGTTGTGATGTTAAGTCGGATTGCGTTCACTTTGCAAAACAGTATTTCAAGCCGCAAATCTGCTCATATTTTGCTTAGTAAAACAGGTAGTATTTATTTACCGCTTTGCCATTTAAGCCAAGTAGGTAAGTTAGTAGTTTATCCGTTTTTATGTATTGCTTTTTTGATATAATTACAGTACAATAAAATAAAACGGATAACCGAAAACCGAATCTGTTATCAGATAGCGACACGATATTTTGATAATCTTGTAAAACGCAGTTGACATATCAGAATATCTGTAAGTCTGAAATAACAGTATTGTTGTAAAGGAGAAGAACATGGGATTTCAAATTACAAATGACGGCGTTCTGAAAAAATACATAGAAGAGAATGGCGTGTCCGAGGTAGTTATACCGGACTGCGTGAAAGAAATCGGTGAACGGGCATTTGAACATTGCACCTTAAAAAGTATAACTATTCCGGATTCGGTCACAAGCATTGGTGAAGGTGCATTTAGTTTTTGTATAACCCTCACAAACATAACCATTCCGAATTCTGTTTCAAGTATCAGCAATGGTGCGTTTGAATATTGTGAAACCCTAACAAACATAACCATTCCGGATTCAGTCAATAGTATCGGTAACTATGCATTTAACAAATGTAGCAGCCTTACAGACATAGCCATCCCGAATTCAGTCAATAGTATTGGTAACTATGCATTTAACAACTGTAATAGTCTTACAGACATAACCATTCCTGATTCGGTCACAAGCATTGGTGAAGGTGCATTTGAAGGCTGTAGTAACCTCACAAACGTAACCATTCCCGATTCAGTTACAAGCATCGGTGCCGATGCATTCAGAAGCTGCAAAAACCTTACAAGCGTAACCATTCCTGATTCGGTTGAAAGTATTGGTGATAAAGCATTTGAATGTTGTGAAAGCCTCCCAAGTATAACCATTCCCGATTCGGTTACAAGCATCGGTGCCGGTGCATTCAGAAGCTGCAAAAACCTTACAAGTATAACCATTCCCGATTCGGTTACAAGCATTGGTGAAGGCGCATTTAGTTTTTGTATAACCCTCACAAACATAACCATTCCTGATTCGGTTATAAGTATAGGTAGCGGCGCTTTTTTCGGTTGTGCTAACCTCAGAAGAGTAATCATTCCAAGTTCGGTTACAAGCATTAATGATGAGACTTTTTTTCTTTGTTCAAATCTTACAAGCGTAACCATTCCCGATTCGGTTACAAGCATTGGTGATCGTGCATTCAGATCCTGTAGCAGTCTTGCAGACATAACCATTCCCGATTCCGTGACAAGTATCGGTGGGGGCGCTTTTGATGGTTGCGGAAGTCTTAACAGCATAACTATTCCGGGTTCAGTTACAAGTATCAGTCCCTGTATATTTTACGAATGCTACGGGCTTAAAAGCATGATCATTCCCGATTTGGTTACAAGTATTGGTAAATGTGCATTTTACGGTTGCAGTAGCCTTACAAGTATAACTATTTCGGATTCGGTTACAAGCATTGGCGAAGATGCATTTGACGGTTGTTTTAGCCTTACAAGTATAACTATTCCGAATTCGGTTACAAGCATTAATGATGAGACGTTTTGTCTTTGTTCCGATCTTACAAGTGTAACCATTCCTGATTCGGTTACAAGCATTGGTAAGGATGCGTTCAGATTCTGTCACAGTCTTACAGCAATAACTATTCCCGATTCGGTTACAAGCATTGATGAAGGTGCATTTTACGGTTGCAGTAGCCTTACAAGCATAACTATTCCCGATTCGGTCACAAGCATCGGTGCCGGTGCATTCAGAAGCTGCCAAAACCTTACAAGTATAACCATTCCCGATTCGGTTGCAGATATCGGTGAGGGCGCATTTGACGGTTGCGATTCAGCAACTTTTAACTATATCAAAACCGGAAATAAAGACGAGAGTCAAAATAAATGTTGATGGTTTAAAGGAGAAAGTTATGATTACAGGAATTATTTTAGATGATACTCAAATAAAAAATGCACTTGATTTTATGTTATTCTCATATTTCAAAGCAACTTTTGATGTAGGTTGCCTTTTTGAAGGAGCCGTGAGAGCGGCATATAATGACGCAACAATGCGAAACGCACTTGTTCTTGAAAATCCATCTAAGAAAAATGAAGCCGACTATCAGAAAGCGTATGATAAATGTGAAAAAGAGCGCAAAGCTATCCATTTCATTGTAAAAGAGCAAATTATTAGAATCACGATGAAAGCTGTCGATGACCTGTCAAAATATACAGGCAATTTTAACAAGTGGCATGAAAATATCTGTAACAAACTTGTAAACGGCGATAAAGAATATATCGGTTTTGATAAATCGTATGATGAACTTTCTAAACAGTACAACAAGAAGTTTTATTATCTTGATAAAGATCACCCACAGTATTTCACAATCGGTAATGCCCAGAAGCTTATCAATATGACTTTGAAAAACCTCTATATAATCACAACTGTTTCTTCTCTTTGTGAAGGCAATGAAAAAGCACAGGAATGGTGCGATAAATTCAGCTGGATTTATGATATAAATTTAGATATTCCTATTGACAGCTACATATTAAACTATACCGGTATAAAAAAAGTTACATGGAGCAAAATTTCGGAATATAATAGATATCTAGAACTACAAAAAGAAATAAAAGGCAATTTAAAAACAGTTGATGACGAGTGCCCAGCTTGGATTGAAAAAGCAGATGATGAAAAGAAAAATGACATAGATAAAATAATCCACTCGAACAGTAAGATACTAGGATTAAATAAAGATGAATATATAAAATTAATATAAATAGTTTTCCCCGCCGTACCCTGTACGGCGATTTTCTTTTTTTATCTATCTTCCACATATCCCCTCAACCGTCAACTTCTTCTACTTGACATTACAATAAATTCTTGCTACAATATCTTTTATACAATATAACCTGAGGTGAAAAATGAAAAAATTCTTGATACCGCTGTTATGCACCGCAATACTGCTTTTATGCGGCGGCTGCGACCTAAGCGACAAAGTGAGAATCGGCACGGCGGCTGAGGGCGGAAATTACTACATTTTCGGCAGTGAACTGAATGCTATAGATTCGCTCGAAAGCTACAATATCAATATCAAAAGAACGGCAGGCTCTGCCGCAAATATGCGTCTGCTCTCAGAAAACTATCTTCAGATGGCAGTGGTTCAGACCGACATAATAGACGATGCGTGGAACGGCAGAAACGGCTTTAAAGAAGAATACCATGATTTCGGCGCAGTAGCAGGACTGTTCACAGAAAGCTGTCAGATCGCAGTACGCAGTGACAGTGATATAAAAAGCGTTTCGGATCTTAAAGGAAAGACTGTAAGCATCGGTGAAGAAGAATCAGGTACTGCGCATAACGCAAGGCAGATATTGACTTCATACGGCATTGCCGAGGATATGATAAAGACGGTAAACCTTGATTACAAGGATGCCGCAAGTCAACTTGAAAACGGCACTATAGACGCATTTTTCTGCACTATCGGCGCACCTAATCCTACTGTAAAATCACTCTGCGACAAGGGCATTGCACGTCTTGTTTCGCTTGACAGTGATAGAATAAACGACCTTGTAAGCTCCTACGGCTACTACTCTGCCTGCACGATACCGGCAGGCACTTACAACGGTCAGACAGAAGACGTCAAGACTATAGGTGTTACCGCTGTACTGCTTGCAGGAAATTCTTGCCCTAAGGACACAGTGAAAGCGATAACTAAGGCGATTTTCGATAACTCACAAACCATACAAAACGCACTTCCCGTAAATATCTTAACCGACAGAAAATCAGCTGTCAACGGCATCAATATCCCGTTTCATCCGGGTGCCGCCGAGTATTACGGCGAAAACGGAATAAACGTAGAAACGGAGTAACAAGATGAGCATAGCACTTGATATGTATCAGACAGTAGCAATAGCTGTGCTTGTCCTGATGCTTGGCGCATTTCTGCGCAAAAAGATACATTTCCTTGAAAAATTCTGCATTCCCGCACCCGTTATAGGCGGTCTGCTGTTTGCAATACTCACCTGCATCCTGCACGGCACGGGTCTTGCAGACGTCAGCTTTGACGATACGCTGAAAGAAGTCTGTATGGTACTGTTCTTCACATCTGTAGGCTTCCAGGCAAACCTTAAAGTCCTCAAAAGCGGCGGAAAGTCGATGATAGTATTTCTGATACTGGTCATACTGCTGATAATCGGACAGAACTTCACCGCACTCGGACTTTCAAATCTGCTCGGACTTGATCCTCTTATCGGTATGTGTACCGGTTCTATACCAATGGTCGGCGGTCACGGTACGGCAGGTGCGTTCGGTCCTGTTCTTGAGGATCTCGGAGTATCGGGAGCCACCACCCTATGTACTGCGGCGGCTACATTCGGACTTGTCGCAGGAAGCCTTATCGGAGGACCTATCGGCAGACGGCTTATAGTAAAGCACAACCTATTAAAGACAGTCGTACCCGAAGATGACAGCCTGCTTGTCGAAGAGGGCAAGAAGCACGAGCGTCACTTCTCTATGTATGCTCCTGCCGTATATCAGCTTGTACTCGCTGTCGGCGCAGGCACGGTAATCTCCTACCTGCTCACTATGACGGGAATGACGTTCCCGATATACATCGGTGCGATGATTGTTGCCGCTCTTATGCGTAATATCGGCGAATACACGGGCAAAATCACCATTCATATGGGCGAAATAAACGACCTCGGCGGTATATGCCTGTCGTTATTTCTCGGAATAGCAATGATAACACTGAAGCTCTGGCAGCTTGCCGACCTTGCATTACCGCTTATAATTATGCTCGGCGGACAGGTACTGCTGATGTTCCTGTATTCCTATTTTGTCGTATACAGAATTATGGGCAGAGATTATGACTCGGCAGTGCTGACAGCAGGTATGTGCGGCTTTGGTATGGGTGCAACACCAAATGCAATGGCTAATATGCAGGCTATATGTCAAAGGTATGCGCCGTCTGTAAAGGCGTATCTACTTGTTCCGCTTATAGGCAGTCTGTTTGCGGATTTTCTCAACAGTATCACCATCACGTTCTTTATAAATATGCTGTAAACCTACAGTAGTTTACTTTTGGAGGGATTTATATGTTCGGTAAAGATAAAGACAAGCAGAAAAAGAAAAAAGAAAAAATGAATGGTAAAGCAGGACATTCGGAGGAAAACTACAATGTTCTTTATGACAATCTCGCTTTTCCCGAAGTATACGCAATAGAGCAAAAACAAAGCGATACCGAGGAAACAGACGAGGAGCCGGTAAATTACGACAATGTGGCTATTCCCGAAATCAATGTAAAGAAAGATAAGAAGTAATTCCCGACCGCTCTTAATGAGCGGTTCAGCTTGTAGAAAAAGTCTATTTTTGAAATAAACTTCTGATTTATTATCCCTATCCCCAAACCCCTTTCCCCCGG
>ERZ780198.434-NODE-434-length-47270-cov-11.236810_pt1 | contig 47270 bp, 49 predicted proteins | sample MGYA00510979_ERZ780198 | MGnify/ENA primary metagenome ERZ780198 (study PRJEB29588, sample SAMEA2158039) | human gut metagenome | biome: human gut; feature: human-associated habitat; material: faeces | place: Denmark | collected 2008/2010 ...
GCATTTCCGATTTGGTCTTGCGGTACTCTGCATAGGAGCTTTTCTTTCGTTCCAGAAGCATTGCATACTCTGCGTTCAGCTCGCTGATGCACGGGAGCTTTTTGTCAGAACCGTTCTCTTCCTTATAGGCGTCAAAAGCCGTGCAGCACAAAAAAGCAGGAGATACACTCCTTGCGGAATGATCTCCTGCTTCATAAGGCTTTTTTCGCTTGCGATTCTTGTTCCTTGTGTGCTCCTTGCTTGCTTCTTACGAAGCAAAACGGACCACTTTCGAGGACCACGCACAGCTCCGAAAGCACTGAATTTTCCTGCAAATCGACGTCGTGAGACGTACTGAGAAGTAGGAAAAATTAGCGCTTGGAGAACTGCGGAGCGCGACGAGCGGCTTTGAGGCCGTACTGCTTTTTGCTAAAATTCAAAATCCCTTAGAGAATCCAGCACTTTTTGGGTGCTTCTTTTCAGTTAGCCCATCAGTTAGCCCATCAGTTAGCCCGTAGCCTTCTGAGGGGCTTTCTCTCGCGATGCAAAGGCTGTGTTGATTACGGATGCAAGTTGCTCAGGTCGATTATACTTTACCTTAGCGTATATGTCCATCGTTATTTTACTGTTTTCATGACCCGCAAGGTACTGAACTGTTTTGGGATCGACAGAGGCATATATCAGGTTCGTAATGTATGTGTGCCTGAGCTGATGGGGGGTTACATGGAAGTCCAGACTATAGACTACATTCCCGTTGTGGGCGGCTTTTTGCCCAAGTACAGGGGTCACGGTGTGAACTTCCTTTTTTCCATTTTCATATCGCACGTAAGAGCGTTCCTTGACGGTGCGTGTTTCAATGTATTTCCAGATTCGCTTGAATTGGGTATAAGACAGAGGATCGCCGTCCCGGTTGGCAACAACATAGTCGGATTTCGATGTTGCTTTTGCTTCGCTTAAACATTCAATGAGCTGCGGGGGAAGGGGAACTTCACGTTTGGCAGCGTTGGTTTTCAGTTCGTTGAGAACCACCGGCCTGTTATGCTCAACATGCCACGCTCTTTGAACGGAGAGGTATGGTGTCGGGATGTCCAGAAAAACGCAGTCCCACTTGAGACCGAGAATTTCTTCACGGCGCAGGCCAGCATACAGTCCAATCATTACAAACACGTATGGCGGCAATCCCTTGACTGCGGCCAACAGCTTTTCAACCTGCTGATCGGTCAGCGCATTCTTGTCTTTCTGAGGTTTTCCACCTTTGGCGGAAAGATTCTCACAGGGGGAGGAATCCACCAAATGGCTTTCCAGAGCGGAGCGAAAGATCGACTTGTAGAGCATCTGTACAGATCTGTAAACGGAAGCAGACTTTTTCGATGCGGAAAGCATTGCGATTTTTACATCGTCCGCAGTAACGGATGCCATATACATATGCCCGAGAGGAGCGATGATGTAATTCTTGACTTTGGACGTGTAGTCAATCATAGTTGTTGCTCTGACATTGGCAGACTGCATTAGTAGCCATTTTTCGCAGTATTCTTTTACTGTGGGAGAGGTCCTGCGAAACTTCGCGTCTTTAATTAACTGTTTTGCTTCTTCGACTTTTTCGTATAGTTCTTCCGGCGTGGGTGCGTAGAGTGCAACACGCTTTCCGTCTGCGTCTTCAATTCTGGTGCGATAGTATTCCACGCCTTTAATAACGGTAGTACCGTAATCGGGAATCAGCTTTTTTCGCTTTGCCAATTCCGCCACCTCCTAAAATGATGATAACAGCTGCTGTTGCCAAGGTTATATCAAAAAGTGTTTATAGATGCAACGATGTCAAATCAGCAACGCGTAGTTCGAGGCTTGCGATAGGTCTCTCTATGGACGATTGGGTTGGCGCGGTGTGTACAGTTCTGAATATAGTCCTGAAGACAGGCACTGGTGAAATAGACACATCCGTTCTCAACATATTGGATATAAGCAATCAACCCATTTTGCCGTGCGGTATCCAGAGTTGTGAGGCTGATACCAAGTATTTCTGCGGCTTCTTTTCTGCTGATAAGTTTTTCCATAGATGGGATACCTCCTGTCTTAACTTGATAAGAAACCGAAGCCACATGAGTGCGCTGGTAAATTGCTTCACCAGCGCATGGTATCTGGCTTCGATATACTGTACCGTCTGTTTGAATCGTATTAACATACATAGCATGACTGGTACAGTAAGCTGATTTTTTGATTGCTGTTTTCCAACCAATTTGCCACGCCCCCGGTTGGTGGGTATGATACAAGTCGCCTATGGTAAGGCTGTCATAACTCTGCAAGTACCGCTGCCGTCTGGCTGGCGTGTACCGCAGGGCTGCCCCCTAGTCTTTGGGAGCGCGTGAGCAAGTTCCATTTCACCGCATTGAGAGAGGATACCCCGGTTTACCAGCTGGGGCCGTTCGGTTCGTAGATCGCTCTTAGGGGCTTCTGAGATTCATCCCAGAAGCCCCTTGTCATGGCGGCGGACAGACAATCTCTGGAAGGGTGTGTGTACTTATATCATCTTGTATTCAGTTTTCAAAATACAGAGAAGGGTCTGTGAAGAAGTCCCTTCACTATACCACCAGGACACGGTGGGCTTAATAGTGCCATTCTGACAGGAAATTTTTTGAAAAAATTTCAAACTCATTTTTCTTACGAAAGGCAGTCCTTCGTGAAAGACCATAGTTGTCCATCAGAAACTTTGCAACCATGCAGCTTTTTCCGGACAGGTACATCTCCAGCACCTCTGTTCCCCAGATATTCCATGCAGCCAGGGCTTTTTTTAACTCGCCGATTACAACGGAACTGATGAGGGCTTCTTCCTGACATTCAACGGAAGGTAGCGCGGCGCTGTGACTTTCCACCAATTCTTCCAATGATAGAACAGTGTAAGCCTTGGCAGCATCCCGATTGCGGCGAGCGGATCGCCTTTCGCTGTTCCATGCTGCGTGCTGCTCTTTGCTGACCTCCATAACGATACAATCAAGGTTATAATTGTCAGAAAGAATGTCGGCGTAGAAATACCGCCGTTCGTTTGCTGGGGCAGTCTTGTTTGCCGCAACAATCCTGTGCCAATGCGCAGAGGTAGTTTCAACGAGTACAAGGGAACCATCTGCCTGCCGTTCGTTTACCAGATATGTAATTTTCATGTTTGTGATCTCCTTATCAGTGAAATTTGTTTGAAGGCAAATTTCGGAGATCACGGATACTTTGCGATATAACACAGCCAGAAACCGATCATAAGTACCTTTCTGCTTTCTGACTGTGAGGGCGCAAATAGGCACAACAATACAGCAGAAAGCTGTTTGCCATGTCCTACTCGAAAGTCCTCGTTCTCGCCCTAAAGCGGATGCAGGCTCTTATCCGGGTTGCTTATTAAAAAGTCCGGCGGTTGGAACTATGTTCAAATTTATTCAGTTTTCGATGGAGATGATGAATCTCTGTGCGCACCTGGGGCATTTCAGAATCAGGCCGTGGAAGCTGCCGGGTGCCTCAGTATTTCCGCTGAGAGACAGCACCGCTATTTTTTCGCCCTGCGGCTTGTCGCACAGCCGCCCGTGCTTGCAGGCGGGGCATATCACATACTCACTCTTTAATCGCTGAGGATAATAAAGCTGTTGGATCAGGAGCATTTGATTCCGCTCCTTCGTCAAAATCTGACCGGAAGCTGCTTACCGCGGCGGCGAATCCGATAGTCGTATCCTCGCCGGATGCAGCAGTAGCAGCAACAGTCCTGAATTACCTGAATGGGATCGGAGCGGATGATGGAATACTCCGGCGAAGCATAAAAGGCGCTTGCACATCTGCCGCAGAGGCAGATTTCCAGTTCGGTATGTTTGGTCATCATTTTGGCTTCCTCCTGTAAGAAAAATAAAAGCCGGGCATGAAGACGATAGAGTAAGCCTGTTACTCATCGTTTTTCATGCCCGGCTATTTGGTGGTGTTTCATTATGCGGTCAGTGCCCGCATACCCCGTTGCTCGGTGCTATGATGGAATATTAAAAAATAGTTGCTGACGGCTGCCTCGTTGAACGGCGGTAAAACAGCGGCGTTTTACTGCGCCGGTAAGCGAGATTTATTTGCGTGATCTGGTGGCATTTCGGACATTTCAGCTCTATCTTGCCAGAAAGCGGCGTTGTTTTGTAGAAGATGACACGCTGACAAACCTTGCATTTTACGGCTACCCGCATTTCCTGCCCTGAATTTGTTTCCATATGTTCACCGCTCCCTTGCTATTGTTTGTAAAGAAGGTTCTTGTCCAGCAGCCCCAGATGTTCCATACGGAATGCCAAAGCCGACTTGGAGACGCCCAATAATCCCGCTAACCGGCAAAAGCTGTCATACTTATTGGGCGTGTATTTTCTGGAAAGCGTGCCGACATGTTCCCCCAACCCAGCAAGGAACATCCCGTCCAGAATTGCGTCCTTTGGCATCAGCAGAGCAGCGGCAAGAGCGTCGGCCTGCCATTCCGTCCAGTCGGTGACTTTCCTGCCGACAGCCTTGGGAGAGGCGCACAGCCGTGCGTCGATCAGGATGGTGTTTCCGTCGAGGTAGTAATAGCATTCCTCGCCGTTATAGTACACCGGCACATACTGTTCATCCGGCGACGTAACGCCCAGAATGCTCCCATCCAGAGACGGTATCTGGTAATCGACCTCCAGCCCCAACACCTCAGCCAGTTCCTCCGGGTTGACCTGATAGAACAGATGCCTTTCCGGTACATATGCCTCGGTGTAGATGGAAAGGACTCTCCCGGCAATTTGCTCGATATCCTCTCTGGACAGGATTGGTGCCGCCATATGATCCCCTCCGTGGAAACGCCCGCTTTTTTGAATACGAATGTTTGCTCGCTAACTGAATGTGGCGCTATAACAGCACCGTCCACCGGGATTTGTCAAGAGAAATTTTCAGATTTATAAAACATTTTGAATCCCGATGCGCTCAATGTACTTCCCGACCACAAGACTATCACTTCATTGCTGGCAGAAAGTTTGGCGCGGATAGTAGCAAATGCTTGACACGGAGTATAGATTCCTGGCCACCCTGTATGGCAATGCGGCTTCAGTTGCCTGATATTGTGGTGCGCTTCAGCGCTAAGTTGCATCCCAAAATCGTCACTTACAGCGGCGCTGCTGGGGAGGTTGCGTCTGCTGGGAATGACCTCACATCCTGTCTCGCGCAGAAAAATCCCTTTGAATGTTGATGCCAGCGTATGTATCATGTTTCTGAACCACACAATCGGTCTCTCCTGCGACGAGATTACTCTGGCGGGTAAGTCAGCGCACGGGAACCTTGCGTCGGTCATTGTAGCCGCCCCCTTCCGATGCGCTGAACCGCCTCTTGGAAAGCCTTGATCTTGTCTCCATCACTACGTCGGAGACATGCCTGCAGCAGTTCTTGAAATGCCCCACCACTCCAATACAGAAAGATACTCTCTGCCGCAGCTGTGGTGACAGGGGGGCGCTTTTGTACATATCAACTGTCGAAATAAGGGAGAAGGATCTCCGCAACATAGGCAAGCTCACTTGCCGGAATGGAAACGCCGAACAGCTCGGCGGGGTACTGCATGTGCTTTTCCAGCTTTGCAAAAAAGGCGCTGTTTGCATTGATAAACGCCTTCAGGCCGTCGAATTTCAGAGGCTCGCTGCGAATAAGGCGTTCGAGCATATGCGCACAGTGGAAGATAAACTTGACTGTAATGTCATTGGCAGGGACGATCCCAAAGTCGATCAGCAGCGCGGTCAGTGTACTGCCGAGGACGCTGCAGGCCTTCTGCGGATTCAGGAAGGTCAGTGTGGGAATAAGCATCTTTTTGATCGTATTGTCAAGGAAATCTGAGCCGCGCTCCAACGGCGCTGCCGACACAAGGGAGCGGGCTTCCTCGGCAAGAAGGTGCAGCGTTATCTCCGGCTGCCTGCTGGCTTCCGCAACGGCAAGCAGAACCGGAAGGCTCACGTTCGCGACGGTTGCACTGTGAATTCCCGTGTTGCGGAACAGAAGCTCGTTCAGGCCGGTCAGCGGCTCCATATCAGCAAGGATCAGCACGCCGGCGGAGCAGTCCCGCTGCTGCAGCGCGTCGAGAATCGTCGTACGCAGGGAGGCGAGTGATGCATTCACGCCGTAGCTGATGCCGGTCACGCACGGCTGCCCCACCGCCGCATTGACATAGTCCGCCATCTGCTCAGCGACGGTTTCGCCGTGCAGCAGCGCGAGGATCGTGACACTCTCCTGCTCGGGTGGTGCTTTTGCGGCAGTCACCGTGCCATACTGGTGCAGCCGATCCATAAACATCGACTCGCTGTAGCGGTTGGTGGAAAAGCCCTTCGGCGTGAAGGTGATATACTCCAGCTCCAATTCCGTAAGCAGCGCCGAAATTTCATGATCAGCACGGGCATCCGGCCGGATTCCCTCCAGAAAATCCGGGCGGAAGCTGCCGAGGGTGATCTCGATAATCTTGGAGTGCGGCAGCATGGAGCTGTGGCGCATGTAGACGAGTGCGCAGGTTGTGCGGATGGCACGATACAGGCTGCCGAGATTGTCGGCATAACTGGCTCTTAAAAAAGCAGCCAGCGCGTCTGCCCGCAGACGGAAGCAAAGCCCCGTCGTCGTTGATTCCTCCTGAAAACGTGTGATGACGACCTCGGCAAGTTCATGCAGATCCCACTTCTCAAGATCCGGGACATGAATCAGAACCGGAAAGTGCTGCTGAAGCAGCGAAATCGACGGTGCATCGGGTGGGTCAGTGGAAATCGCGACAATCATCACAGTTGCGTAACGTGTAACGGAGGGTTCTCCAATGCGGGTAAAGGTTTTTTTGTCAATCAGCGTCATCAGAGAATGCTGGACAGCGGGCGGCAGCTTTTCCACGCCGTTGAGGCAAAGCAGTCCACCGGCAGCGCGTTCTATCAGCCCGCGCCGGCTTTTGCCGCCCTTGAGCGACACGTCCTTGCTGTAACCAAAGAGTTGGTTCAGGAAGGATTGCGGCGAAGCTTCGTATTCACGGCAGTTGACGACGATATACGGCGCGTCCTCTGCAATGGAGCCGACGGCGACCGCGTGCAGGTACATCCGGTGCGCGAGTTCGCCCTTTCCGACGCCGATGTTGCCATAAATCAATGTATGAAGATCATGAGACGGGTACATCACGGCTGCCTTTGCCCGCAGGATTTCGTCGCGAAGCGTGCATCGCGCGCCGATCAGGGTGTCCAGAAGCACGGGAACATCGGCGGGATCCTCCTTTGACTGCACAGGCAGAGCCGATGCGCTCGCAAAGCCCTGGATATCGCAGCCCTTTGGCAGCGTGGATGGAAAAAAGGCGGTGGGGAAGTGCTGCTCCAGGTGAAAACGGCTGAGAAAGTAGGTCGGTTTTCCCTGAATTTTAATCAGCTGCCCATTCTGATAGAGCAGGTTCAGCTCACGGGCAACATTGGCGCGATCCATCTGCAGCCGGTCGGCCAGCGCGGCGGCGTGGCTCCACTGCGCTGTGCCGCCGGGAGAGGAAAGCATTCGCTCCGTGTCCTCCTGCACGGCTGCAAGCACGTCCTCCTTGCGGCGTCCTTTCATATTTTCATCCTCCGAAAAAAATTTGTGCGCATGTCTGCTAAAACTGTCTGGAAAAATACACAATCTTTTAATTTGCTTTATAATCTGTGTCTCATGCAATCCGAGCTTTAGACACATTGCCATTATATCAGACAATAACCAGAAATAAAATATGGCACATTGAACAAAACCGAATGTCAATTTATGTCTTATTTCATCAAATCAACGATGTACACAAATTAAGGACTGTGTAAAATTCACGAAAATTTGACAACAATGCGTGTCGCCATTATAATCAGAGCATCAGTTGAATGTACCGGCGCAGCGTTCTTTCGGCCACCGGCGTCATAGAAATATGGAGTGTCGTCCATGAACATTGTTTTGAATCGGATCGACGAACGGCTGATTCACGGGCAGGTTCTGGTTTCATGGGCAAAGAAACTGTCAGTCCGGCGAATCGTGATTGTCGATGATCGTTGCGCAGAGGATGCGTTGGCAAAAACCGTCCTTTCCCTGTCTGTTCCCATGGGAATTGAACTGAAAATTCTGAGCTGCCGCGACGCGCTGCCCTATCTTCAGGCAGATGGCTGCGGTGGGCCGCCGAACACGATCCTGCTGACCCGATCGCCTCGCGCACTGAAGTATCTTTGGGATAACGGCTACCGTCCAGACTGCGCCAACATCGGTGGAATGGCCGCAGGGGCCGGACGCAGCCAGCTCTGCCGCGGTGTGTTCATGTCGGAGGAGGAGCGCCGTATTCTTCGGGATATGCAACGTGATGGAATGGATATCTACATTCAGACTGTATACGCCGATACGAAAATGCCGCTTTCCAAATTCCTTTAGTTTGTGAAAAACTGTTGTTTACTTAAAGGAGGACCATCATGGTTGAGATCAAAACCACGGTACAGAATAAAACCGGCCTGCACGCGCGGCCCGCGGCGCAGCTGGTTGCCCTCGCAAAAACATTTGGCAGCAAAATCACTGTTTCTGCTGACGGCCGCGCCTGCGACGCAAAGAGCATTTTCAGCGTGCTGCACGCCTGCATCAAGCAGGGAGCGCCCGTTACCGTCCGCGCAGAAGGCGACGATGAGCAGGCCGCTGCCGCCGCCGTGACAGAGTATATCGAAGCATTGGAGGAATGACCGTGATTCTGCAAGGTGTTTCTGTTTGCTCCGGCTGTGCGCTTGCACCGAGCTTTCTGCTCGCGCAGCTGCCGGACTTCGACCTTGCCGAGCGGGCGGCTGAGTCGGTAGACGAAACGCTGCACCGCATCGAGGCCGCCTTTCGGGCAGTCACGGCTGAGCTGACAGAGGAACAGGCGGCCTATACCGCAGCCGATGCGTCAGAACGCGCGGAACTGGCAGGGGTTCAGCTTGCTATGCTGGAGGATTCCTTCTTCCGCGACCGGATTTCCGCTAACGCGGACATGGGTCTTTCTGCCGCCGCTGCCGTGCTTTCCGCCGCCAAAGAGCAAGAGGATATGCTGCTGGCGCTTAACGACGACTACATGTCCGCGCGCGCTGACGACATTCACGATCTGGCGCTGCGCGTGGTCTGCTCCGCGCTTGGGCTTTCCCGCCCTGCGCTTTCCGGCCTGACAGCCGACTGCGTGGTGGTCGCCGAGCGGCTGGTGCCCTCGACGCTGATGTCCGCGAAGCTCGAGCATATCAAGGGACTTGTGATCGGCAGCGGAACCAAGACCTCGCACGTTTCGATTCTTGCCTCCGGTCTGCAGATTCCAACGCTGGTCGGCTGCGGGATCATCAGCGCTGTCAAGGCGGGCGAAACGGTTTATCTGGACGGCGAAAAGGGAGTGCTTCGCTGCGGCATGAGCGGCGAGGAGCTTACGGAATGCCGGACCGAACTGGCGGAATTCCAGCGGAAGCAGCAGCTGCTTGCAGAGTACGGCAGCCGTCCCTTCGTAAGTGGAGACGGCGTGAAGAGCGGCCTGTATCTGAATATTACCGATCCATGCGAGCTGCTTCGTCCGATGGCCTGCAGCTGTGACGGCGTCGGCCTGTTCCGCTCCGAATTCTTGTTCCTTGATCGCAAGACTCTGCCGTCCGAGGACGAGCAGTATGAGGCGTATGCGCAGGCGGCAAAGTCGCTTGACGGGCGGACACTGACGATCCGCACCATCGACATCGGCGGCGACAAGGACGCACCCGCACTGGGGCTTCCAAAGGAGGAAAATCCCTTTATGGGCTACCGCGCCGTGCGTATCTGCATGGATCGGAGCGACCTGATCCTGGCGCAGCTCCGCGCGATCCTGCGTGCTGCGGTCTGCGGCGACGTTCGTGTGATGTTCCCGATGATTGCAACCGTAACGGAGTTGGAGGCCATGTTGGAATATCTGCGGCAGGCGGATGCTCAGCTCACGGCGGAGCATGTACCCCACCGCGCGGATGTCAAGGTCGGCATTATGGTGGAAGTCCCCTCGGCGGTCGTCATGCTTGATCAGCTGCTTGAGCTGGTTGACTTTGTCAGCATTGGCAGCAACGATCTTGTGCAATATACCTTCGCGGCAGACCGGCTGAATGAAAAGGTCAGCTATCTGAATCAATTTATGCACCCTGCAGTTCTGAGACTCCTTCACCGGACCATCTCTCTGACGCACGAGCGCGGAAAAGAGTGCTCGCTGTGCGGCGAAATGGCAGGCGATCGGGTCGGCTTGGCTGCATTGGCAATATTAGGCTTGCGCAAATTCAGCATGTCCTCATCCAAGCTGCTTCAGGCAAAGCACCTGATGTCGCTGCTGGAGCTCGGGACATTGCGGGGCTTGCAGGAGCCGCTGCTCCGTGTACGCAACGCCGAGCAGGCTGTCGCCCTGCTGAAGGCTTCTCTTCCCGAGGAGTACTTCGGCGCGTGACAGGCTTGGGCATGCGGGTGCGCAATAAAACTTTGAGGGGGATGTAGAAAGGAAACCATGACGCACTTCAAAAAAAATAAAAAAGGAGAAAAGAAATGGTAGTACGCGCTATCCTGGTAGCTTTGATCGCTACCTGCAGCACCTGGTGGTTCAGCCATGTGATCACCAGAACCTGGCTCTACCCGATTTGGTCCGGCTTCCTGGTCGGTATCGTTATGGGCAGACCGATGGAGGGCATGATGCTTGCTGCAGCCATCAACCTTCCCTATGTTGGCTTTATCACAGCCGGTGGCTCTATGCCCGGCAACGCAATGTTTGCAGGCTCCGTCGGCACCGCGCTCGGTCTTGTCTCCGGGCTTGACATGACCACCGCGACCACGATTGGCGTCATCCTCGGCTCCGTCGCTGTTATGATCTGGAATGCCTATATGTCCATCAACTCCGTTTGGGTACATATGGCTGACAAGTATGCAGCAAAGGGCAACCTGAAGATGATCCGCTTCTGCAACTACGTACCTTCGTTCTTCGTGTCCCTGATACTCAACGGCATTCCCGCCTTCCTTATCGTGATGAAGGGCGCCGTTGTCGGCGACTGGCTGGCCGCCTGCCCCATGTGGGTTATCGATGGCTTCGCAATGGTCGGCGGTATTCTCCCGGCTCTCGGCGTCGGTATGTTGCTGAACTTCCTGGGCCAGAAGAAGATTCTTCCGTTCTTCTTCCTGGGCTTCTTCCTTGCGCAGTTCCTCGGCCTGAGCACGATGGCTATTACCATCTTCGGCGCTATCATTGCCTTTATCATCTATCTCTTCGGTGAGAATAAAGAAAAGGAGGCGGCATAATCATGGCACAGCTCAGAAAATCCGATCTTGTCAAAAACTGGCTGCTTGGCTACTCCAGTGAAACCTGCTATAACTATGAACGCCTTCAGGCACTCGGCAACGCAAACGCTTTCATTCCCATCATCAAGCGTCTTTACAAGGAAGATCAGTACGCGGAAGAAATTTCCAAGTACATGAATTTCTTTAACACCGAGCCCTCCTACATGGGCACGGTCATCCACGGCATCACCGCTGCGATGGAAGAAAAGCGCGCGAATGACGGCGACATCACCGCTGACGAAATCCTTTCCGTCCGCTCCGCCCTCATGGGACCGCTTGCCGGTATCGGCGACGTTGTTTCTCAGTCGATCGTTTACCCGATCCTTGCCGGTGTCTGCATTCAGCTGGCTCTGGCGGGCAACTACGCGGGTCCAATCCTGTTTGAGATCATCTACAAGGTCATCATGCTCACCCTTGGCTACAATATGTACATGATGGGCTACCGGAAAGGTAAGAGCGCGATTATCACCTTCCTGAAGACCGGCCTGCTCAACCGTATCCTTGAGCTTGTCAGTATCGTCGGTCTGATGGTTATCGGCAGCATGGCTGTCAGCAACATCAGCTTCAACTTCTCCCTCATCGGTTGGGAAGTTACAAATGAGATCGGTTCTGTTGCGTTCAACCTGCAGAACACCGTTTTCGATGCGCTGCTTCCCGGCATGGTTCCTCTGGCACTTGTGCTCGGCGTTTGGGGCCTGCTGAAAAAGCGCGTGAAGCCGACAGCCATTATTTTCCTTATGTTCGTCCTGGCGTTTGCCACGATCGGTCTGGCTGCGATCTGCGGCGCCTACTAATTTACAAGTTCACACTACTTCTTTCCATTCCCCTCTCCAACTGAACATGGCAGTGCAGACTCCGGCCTGCACTGCCATCTTCAGAAACTCCCTCTTGAATTCGAGATACAGCGAGGCAAAAGCAAATGACGAAGAATTTTATCATCTCGCCGTCCATTATGTGCAGCACGCCGTCCGAAATGGAGCGGTATGCACATGCGTTCGAAGCCTGCGGCATCGATGCCATCCACTTCGACGTAATGGACGGACATTATGTACCTAATATAATGCTTGGCGTCCGCGACTACGCGGCGCTGAAAAAGGCGACCAAGCTCCCGATCGACCTTCACCTGATGTGTACCGATCCGGAGGGCTTTGTGCAGATTCTGCAGCCCGCCGCCGGCGACTGGGTCAGCTTCCATCCTGAGGAGGCGCGCAACCCGCACCGTTTGCTGACAGAGTTGAAGGAACGCGGGTGCAGGGCAGGCATCGCGCTCAGCCCGGGCGTTCCGGTAAGCTATATCGATGAGATGGGTGCGTATCTGGATTTCGTGCTCGTTATGGCAGTCAATCCCGGTTTTGCGGGGCAGAAGATGCTCTGCGACCATTTGGACAAGCTGCGGCGCGTACGTGCGGCCGTTGCCCGCTTTGACCAGAAAATCGAAATCATTGTCGATGGGAATACCACTGCGGCAAACGGCATCAGCATGCTGCGCAGCGGCGCGACCGGCCTGGTGATCGGCACATCCTCGGCAATGAAGCACGGTGCGGAGCACTTCGCCGAGGAATACGCAAACTACATTTCTGAAATAATGAGAGGATTGAACGAACAGTGATTGGCGTGATTGTTGCAACCCACGGCAAATTGGCGGAAGAGCTGCTTAACAGCGCCGCCATGCTGGTCGGCAGCGGCAGGCAGATGGACTGTGCCTGCGTAATGCCGACGATGAATCCTGAGGAATTTTTGGCGGAAACAGAGCGAAAGGTCGCGGCGCTGGATACCGGCGAGGGCATCGTTGCACTGGTCGATATTCTTGGCGGAACGCCGAACAACACGCTGTTCCGTCTATCGAAAAAATATAATATCCGTATTGTTACGGGAGTGAATCTTTCCATGGTCATGTACTGCGTCCTGGAGCGCAGCGATGGCATGACTGCGGACGAGTTGATTGAGGCGCTGCTCCAGACGGGCAGGGCCGAGATCGTCGAATTTGGCAGGAACTGATTTCCGGCAGGAGCCTGCCGGAACCCAAATCATACTTTTTATTTTTGGAGGCTATTGTGAAAAATCTGGTATTTACACGAATTGATGACCGCCTGATTCATGGGCAGGTCATCGCCACCTGGCTCAAGACCCTGTCGAACGTCCAGCATATTCTTGTCGTTGACGACAAGGTCTCGCAGGATCCGTTTATGCAGGAGATGTTCTCCCTGCTTGTCCCCTCGCATGTTACAATCGAGATCCGTACGGTCGATGAGGCTGCCGCGCTGCTTAAGGCGGGGCTGCAGAAGCCGACGATGATGATCGTCAAGGTCCCGCAGACAATTAAGAGTCTGATCGGAAAAGGTGCGGATATTGACTTTATCAATATCGGCGGCATGGGCATGTCCGCAGGTCGCACCAAGCTCTATCAGAACATCTCCGCCTCGGAGGAGGAGCGTCAGATCTTCCGGGAGCTGATGGCCCATGGCGTAAAGGTCGAAATCCAGATCATTCCCGCGCAGAAGCAGACGGATATGAAGAAGATCCTGAAATAAACAAAACCTCGGAACAACCGGCTTCGGTCGGTTATTCCTGTATTATGGAAAGGAAGGAAACGCATGAAAGCAGCACGATTGTTCAAAATCGGCGACTTCCGTACGGTCGAGGTTGCGCGTCCGGAACCGCACGGCAAACAAATTCTTGTAAAGGTCAATGCCTGCGGTATCTGCGGCTCGGACATTCCCCGTATTTTTGAACTTGGCACCAGCAAGCAGAAGTATCCCCTGACGATCGGCCACGAATTCGGCGGCGAGATCGTCGCGGTCGGCGAGGATGCCGATCCCACCCTCATCGGCAAGCGCGGCGCGATCTTCCCATGTATTCCGTGCAGAAAGTGCGCTCCCTGCGAGAGCGGCGACTACGCGATGTGCCTTGACTACGACTATCTTGGCTCCCGCAGCGACGGCGGCTTTGCCGAATACTGCCTCGTTCCGAGCGAATGGCACTTTGTCGAATCGACCAATCCGGATCTGTCCGACGACGCACTGGCGATGGTCGAGCCGTGTACCGTTGCGCAGCATGCAATCCGCAAAAGCGGTCTGACAGCAGGACAGAATCTCCTGATCTTCGGCGCCGGCCCTATCGGCCAGATGGCCGCCCGCTGGGGAAAAATCTTCGGTGCGAGTACGGTCGTCCTGGTTGATGTGCTGGACGAAAAGGTCGAGTACGCCCGTTCGCATGGAAATATCGCGTTTAACAGCATGACGACGGACATCGCCGCCGAATTCAAAAAGCTGACCGGCGGCAAACTTCCCGATGTCGTGATCGAAGGCACCGGCGCGGGCGCGGCGCTGGGGCTTGGTATCGAGTGCTGCAAGACCTTCGGCACCGTGGTCATGATGGGCAACCCGCACCGCGATACCACCATCAAACTGGCGCAGCATTCCATGATTCTCCGCAAGGAGCTGGTACTCCGCGGCATCTGGAATTCGCACTATGCGCAGTCTCCGATCAACGAGTGGCAATATACTGTGCAGATGCTTGACGAAGGGCGGATGCAGGTCGAGGACCTCATCACGCACCGCAGCACCCTCGACGGCATTCCCAAGTTGTGCGAGGACATCTATACCCATAAGGTCTCCATCTGCAAGGCACTCTACTCCGTGAACGCCAAATGAAGCAGCGCTGGGATAAACTCATCTTGCGTGAGCTTTCGGCCGCCTTCGACGCACTGGACGAGACGCAGGTCGAGGCGCTGATTGACGAGCTGCTCAAGCCTGGCCGCCGTGTCCTGTGCGTCGGCGTCGGCCGCGTACTGATTTCGATGAAGGCGTGGGTCAAGCGTCTGCGTCATATGAACATCGACCTGAACTATGTCGGCGCAGAGAGCGAGGAGCCGATCGGCAGGGGGGATCTGCTGATCGTCGCCTCCGCCTCCGGCGAGAGCCTGTTTCCCGTCGCGATCGCGAAAAAAGCGAAGCGGTTCGGCGCGACGGTACTCTATCTCGGCTGCACGCCGGCAAGTTCTGCCGACGAGCTTGCTGATCTGCACGTGCTGCTGCGCGGCAGGACAAAGTTTACGCCGCCGGGCGACCCCGTTTCCGTTCAGCCGATGTCAACGCTGTTTGAGCAGCAGCTCTATCTTCTCTGCGACATGATTACATTGGAAATTATGGACCGCCTCGGCTGGGACGAAGCGACCGTAAAAGCGCGGCACGCAAATCTGGAATGAGGAGGCACGACGATGGGAGTCAATAAACTCCGGCCACAGATTCAGCTTTCCCTGCGGGAATACATCGACGTATGGAGCGGCATTGCGTTTGAGCATTATCAGCAAGCCGTCAGCGACGAGGTGCTGTTTGACGCGCTGCAGCTGGACGAGGAGCAAACCGCCCGTTTCCCGCTGGAATATGGCACGACACTCCTTGTCCTTGCCGCACTCAGCTTCAAATTCAAGCCGAAACTGACCTCGGAAAAATATCAGACAAAAATCTGCGAACGCATGGCGGACAGCCTGTTTGCGCACATTCTGAAAGACGCGGACGAGGAAACACTAACCCAGTGCCGCACGTATTTTTTGACAAAGCTGGGCATTTTTGGGCGTTTCTGTGTCGGCTGCTATTCGAAGTCCGCCTCGGCACGGCAGAAGGACATCATCGGCTTTGCACGCTATCTCCTGTCGCAGCTGGGCGTTGAGGCGGAGGAGGAACGGCAGATAAAGGCGCTGGAGCGCCTCGGTGTTTTGCTTGCCACGGCAAACGAAAGCTTTCTGAAACTTGTGGCAAACTCTGCGCAGGATGCGATTCGTTTCGATGGAAAACCGTCTTTCGTCGTACAAAAATAAGGGGAAACAACTATGCATTCAATCAAAGATATGGTATGTGTCGTCACCGGCGCGGCAAAGAGCATCGGCTTCGGCGTTGCGGAGCGCTACTGTGCCCTTGGGGCAAAGGTCGCGCTTATCGACATTCACCCCTCCGTTGTGGAAAGCGCGGAGCGGCTTCGCACCCAGGGCTATGAGGCGGCAGCCTATGTTCTGGATATTACCGATCCAGACGCGGTCAAGACAGTATTCTCGCAGATCCGCGAGCGCTACGGTGCGATCTATGCGCTCGTAAATGTTGCGGGCATCGTTTCACAGCACCCGATTGAAGAGGTCACGCTGGACGAGTGGGAGAAGATCATGCGCGTCAATGTTTATGGCGCTTTCTTCTGCATCCAGCAGGTGCTTCCCGATATGAAGGCGCAGCGCATGGGAAAGATTATCAACTTTTCGTCGAAAAGCGGCAAGACCGGTTCGGCGCTGATGGTACCATATTCCTCTGCGAAGGGGGCGGTCATCAGCATGACGCAGGCCATCGCCTATGAGATTGCGCCGTTCAATATCAACTGTAACTGCCTGTGCCCGGGTATTACGGACTCGACTGGCGTTTGGGACGCGGTCAGCGCGGGCTATATCCACAATCTTCAAATGCCGCGCGAGCAGGTGATTGACAAATTTACTGCCAAGATTCCGCTCAAGCGCCTGACAAGCATTGAAGACGTCGTCGATTTTGTCGAATTCCTGACAGTTTCCGGCGACTACTGCACCGGGCAGGCGTTCAATATCAGCGGCGGCCGTGAAATGCACTGAGGTAACGATATGGCTTATGATCCAAGTTATGCACAATATATCGACCACACCGTTCTGAAAGCGGACACGACACAGGAAACGCTACTGCGCTTCTGCAGCGAGGCAAAGCAGTACCATTTTGCAAGTGTTTGTGTCAATCCATGCAACGTTGCCTTCGTTGCGCGGCAGCTCGAAGGCAGCGGCGTCAAAACGGCAGCCGTCGTCGGCTTTCCCCTGGGCGCAAACAAAACCGGCATCAAGGCTGCCGAAGCACGGGAGGCCATTGCCGACGGTGCTTCGGAAATTGATATGGTCATCAATATCGGCGCATTGAAGGACGGCAGGCTCGATTTCGTTCGCGAGGATATCCGCGCCGTTGTTGCGGCAAGTCATCCCACCGCGATCGTCAAGGTTATCATTGAAGAAAGCGCGCTCAGCCCCGATGAGATTGCATCTGCCGCGCGGCTCGTGATGGAGGCAGGCGGGGATTTTGTCAAAACCTCGACTGGCTTCGGCAGCGGCGGGGCAACGGAAGAAGGCGTGATGCTGATTCGCTCCGTCGTCGGTGATCGCTGCCGCATCAAAGCGTCGACCGGCATTAACAACCGCGCAATCTGCGACAATTTCCTCCGACTGGGCGTGACGCGCTTCGGCACAAGCAAGGGCATTCGCATCGTAGAGGACACGGAAGCATGAGACCGGACGGCGTTTTATTTGATTTGGACGGGACGCTCTGGGATAACACCGCAAACGCGGCCGAGGCATGGGCGCGGGCACTGTGCTCCGTACCGGAGCATCCACCGGCTCCAACGCAGGAGGACATTCGCGCCTGCTGCGGCTATGCTCTGCCGGAGCTGGCAGAGCGGCTTGTTCCGTCGCTGCCCCCGCAGCGGGCAATGGAGATCGTCCAGGAGTGCTACAAGCTGGAGGGGCCTGTCACGCGGGAGCGAGGCGGAATTCTGTATGCCGGCGTGGAGCAGATGCTGCGGACGCTTTCCCAAAGGCTGCCGCTCTTTCTGATCAGTAATTGCAGTCCGGAATATCTCAGCGCTTTTTTTGACGCGCACGGACTGAAACGGTATTTTCGTGACAGCGCCTGCTGCACTGACGAGCACACGACAAAGGCGGGAAATATTTCCGCCGTCTGCAGGCGGTACGGTCTGCGCGCGCCGGTCTATGTAGGCGATACGATTATGGATTACCGTGCGGCGCAGGAGGCCGGCTGCAGCTTTATCTTTGCCGCTTACGGCTTCGGCGCCGTGCCGGAGGCAAGTTGGCGCATCGGGCAGCCGGCGGAGTTACCGGCGCTGGTGGAAAATATCGACTCTTGACCCAGGAGGAAACTGCGATGGATCAGGCGGCTGCAAAGATTGCCTCTCTGTTTAACGACGGAAAATTCGACGAGATCGCCGCACAATATCAGGCATCTGCTCCAACAGAGGAGACGTGCGCCGGCCTGTATGTGCTTGCCGCGCAGTATCTCAGCGCTCTGCCGCTCTCCCGCGAGGGGCTGGAGAAAATGTGGCAGCAAATGAAGCAGCTTCTGCAGCAGGCAGGCCCGCAGATTTCGCTCGCGCTTGCATCGGCGGTACAGGACACGGCGGCTCGATGCACCGCAGCGTTTTACCGTGCCTGCAACGACCGGCTGAAACTGGAGTATGCGCTGCTGCAGAAGGATGTGTGTTTTGAAAAGAAAGAGTACGTCATTCGCCGGATGCAGGAGTTGCTGCTGCAGGCGGATGTTGACTTTTCCGCCGCGTTGGGGGTTTTGGACGATGCCGCAGAGCTGGTCACACGGACGGATGGTTTGTCCGCGGCATCGGAGCAGTTTTTCCTTGCCACGCTGCGGATGCTGCAAAATGCCGCACAAATCGCAGAGGACAACGGTCTGCTCAACTGCTACCCGCCGCATCGGCTGGCACGGCTGGCGTGCAGTCTGCCGATCGATCCCCGCATGTCGCAGGCGCTGGAAAAACGAAAGGCGCTGCTGGAGCTGACCCTGCGCGGCGATTACGTGCTGGAGCAATGGGATTTTTATGCGCCCTATGCGGAGCAGGCCGGAATCTCTTTGGAGAAGCTCATCAAGGAGCAGAAAAAGCGCCGCCGCGCCGAGCGTCTGCGCTTCTGGAAGAAAAAAACGGCTCCATGAATACTGCGCGATTCATAGGAAAATCGGAAGTGGAAGGAACATCAAAAGTCAGGGCGCAGGCTATACCAAATTTGTCACAATAACTGCAAGCAAAGCATCTGTAAAACATATGCGTGAAAGCCCCCATTTCCGTTACCATGGAAGTGGGAGCTTTCTGCTTGTTGAGGCTCCGCCCCAATCCCCGCAGGATACAATACTGTATCCTGGAAACGCTGCAAAAATGCAGCGGCTACGCGATTTTTCAAATCGCTTATGGACGCTTAACGTCCTTCTTTTTCGGATTCTCTTTCTGTGGTAAGTGTATTCTCCCCCAGAATCCGGTCAACATTTGCCTTGGCGGTTTGCAGAGAACGCATCTCCTCTCTGGCCTTTTGATAGTCTGCATACATGGCTTTTTTCTCGGACAAAAGCTGAGCGTATTCCGCTTGCAAGCTCTTGACGGTGGGCAGTTTTTTCAGATTCTGCTCGTCAAAGAATTGTTTTGCCGCCTTGTGCAGAATGATTTCGGATTCATGCGCAGAAAGAAACTTTTTAGAATAGCCCGCCTTCCGATAGTCCACATAAACGTCACGGGTCTTGGCGTAGTTTATGATGTTCTGCTGCATGACCTTGATTTCCGCCATACGCTGCTCTTTGGCTTTTATATCCGTGGAAAGCGTCCGATATTGAGAAGTGGCAGCTGCCGCCTTTTCCTCCAGAGTGCCACGGTCCAACAGGCCGTTTTCTTCCAGGTAAATCAGCGTTTGGGACAGCTGCTTCAAATTGAAGTTCTTTGCCCACCGGGCATAACCGGCGCCCTTGCCTTCCTGAAGCTTAGCCTGAATATCAATCAGAAGACCGCCGCTGGGCTTGATGGAGATATCCATACTCCGCTTCTTTTTCGGCGTATGGCTCCTAGCCCCGGAAATAATCGCACGAAGCGCATCCGGGGTGTAGTTCTCGCCCAGAGTATCCATGCGGATAGAACGCTTCTGGTCAGTTCCCAACAGAGAGGGTACTTTGCCGTCTTTAATCTGATACCCGGATTGACGCAACAGTTCCAGCAGATCCTCGAAGCTCTGCGGCTTTTGCGCCAGTGCTTCATCAATGGCATAGCAAATCTGCTCGCGGTGAGAGGGCTTCTTCTGATTTTCCAACCATTTGTCATAGGTCTGGCCTTTGCCTTTTGGGTCTGCTACAATGGAGTATCCGTTCTCAACGCAGATTGTATCGTTCAGGCGGCGTACCGCTCTGGTGCTGCCCCAGAAATTGCGGAATTTGCGCTGTTCGTCAAGAGCCGTGGAGTTCCAGATGATGTGATTATGGACGTGTGCCTTGTCGATGTGCGTACAGACAATGTAGGCGTGATTACCCTTTGTGAAGCGCTGTGCCAACTCGCAGCCCAGACGGTTCGCCTCCTCCGGCGTGATCTCACCGGGACGGAAGGACTGGCGCAGATGATAGGCAATCACATCATCCGAACCACGGACACGCCCGGTGTTTCGGATGTACTGTTGTTTGGAAAGCAGGAACTCACTGTCAGCGATTCGGCTGTCACACTGCCAGCTGGTAATCAGTCTGCCGTTGTCGGTTTTTCCCGGATTTTTCACATAGTCAATGATTGCGGAAATTGCGGTTCCGGCAGTGCGGCCTTTTCCAATGTGCAAAGGCATGAGCCGTGTGGTTGCCATGAGCTACCCTCCTTATAGGAAAAGCCCCGGTGCCGCAATGACACCGGAGCCAAAATCAGATGGACTTGAAAAAATGGGAAACACCTTGCAGTGCGCTGAGAACCCAGACCGCAAACATTGGCAGCCCCATGGGACTGATGAGGAAGGCGATGGTCAAGAGAATCATTCCATTCTTCGGAGAATATGTAGCCAGAACCAGAATCCCAAGAAGCGCGATAACGCTGCTGACTACTTGAAACAGCATGGTCGAGCAGGAGAGAATCCCCACGCAGGCAAGTATGAACAGATCGATGACCAGGACAATCGGAGCGGTCAGTAATTTGAAAATCCATCTCATAGGGCGTACCTCCTTTTCGCTTTCATTATATGGACAAACTCAGAATCACGCAAGGATGCGGCAAACTTACAACCGGGACAGCTTCTCCAGAATTGTCTGCGCGGCATTCCAGCGCTGTTCCTGACCACGGTGAATATCTTCCAAATCAGCATCATAGATTCTCCCGGTTTCGTGAACACGCCGGGTAAGCTGATTCAGGTTGTTGCTGGAATACCGAAGCAGGGACACAAGCTCTTTCAGCTCTGGAAGCTCAAGCCTGACAACATACCCATCAATGGCCATTTTTCGCATGAAAGCCGAGAAATTAGAGGTTCCCAACTGTCGCATTTTTTCTTGAACCACCCGCATCTCGTCAGGTGAAAACCGAACGGCTTTTATAATCTCTTTCTCAATCACATTCACCGCTCCTGCCCATGGAAATTCGCCGAAATTTTCGGCGAATTTTTTGTGGGTTGCTTTTGTAGCTTGTCCAGTACGGAGGGCTTGACAGTTTTCTCCTGCTGTCGGCAAAGCTCTTTGCGAAAAGCGCTTACAAATAAATCCGTCAATCCCGGGTGACTGTTCACGATAAGATAGACGTTCCGGTCTCCGCCCCAGGCATCGGGATTTTTCTGGATGGGGATCGATTTCGCCCAATCCTTATTGCTGGGAGAAATCCGTCCGTCATGATCTTTTTGCTGAACGGTGTTGGCGAGGATATACATGGTTCGCTCCGTTCCAAAGGCTCTCACAACTTCTGCAACCGCAGCCTTTCCGTCCAGACTGTAGCCACTGTAATGGTCACGGATGGCATCTTCAATGGCTTGCTTGCAGGCCATATTCGCTTCGTTGGAAGCCCGGTACTGTTCCAGCTCCCCATGCTCATGTGCATAGGTTCCGGATTGCGTATACACCGGCATTTCTCTGAGCATGCGTCGCTGTTCTTCCAGAATCGCATCCGCTCTGTTTTCCATGCAGTCCCAGACGGTATCCATATGATCTGTTTCTAATTTTTCAAAATCCCTGAAAACGTCTGCCAGAGGGCTGGGGGATTCCATCAGAGCGTTGATCTGTGCGTCTGAAAGATTGTGATATTCCAGCGACAGCAGAATATCCTCCCGAATGGTGTACTCATAAGCGTGATTCAGAATTTCCTCCGGAGGCTGATCTTTCAGCCAGTCCCGAAAGGTTTCCTGCTCGGCAAACATCTTCTGATACAGTGCGGTGTTGCGTTCTTCGTTGGTCATTATCGTACCTCCTCATGGTGTTTCCTCTGCTTTCGGCTGCTTTCCTGGCTGGGGGGCGTTTTTAGTCTGCTCAGTACCGAGGGGCGGCTGGATTTGGGGATGATCTGTTCCGGATTAGATTGGTCTCTGGCATCCAGATTCAGTTCCGCATCCAGAAAAATCAGCCGGGCAGTCTTGTCCCGCAGCTCCTGTTCGTAGGGCCAGGGCTTTTCAAGTTCTGCCTTTGCGGCCTCCTGCTGGTGATAGGTTTCCTCCAGGTGCGTTTGCAGAGATTGCATCCGCTGGGGCATTTGCGCCAGTGCATTATCCAGCCGAATCAAATTACCCTTGGGATCACTGCCCAGCTCTGCCTGATAGCGGAGCTTTCCCTGCATGGTCAGAACAAACTTCTTCCCGAAATTCTCCAGGGTGACAGACATGGCAAAGCCCCGATAGCTGCCGATTTCCACCGGGTCCAGACCGGTGGCCTGTTTGGCGGCTTCCATCAGGGCTGCACCGGCATTTTCCCGCTCCAAAAGGTTATCTGTGAGAACCGTCATTCCGGCGAAACCGCCGTCGGGGTGGGGGTGTGCAGAGAGTGTCTGCATATCCGCTTTCAGGGATTCCATCTGTTCCTTCATTTTGGCGATTTCAGCAGGGAAGGAGCGGATCAGACTGTCCTCTAACCGGAACTGCTTGGTCTTGTAGTCGGCCTTCATAATTTTCAGCCGTGCCACATCCACATCCAGGTCCATGCGTTCCTTGATCCGTGGATCACCGGCACACAGTGCCTTGATTTCCGCAAAGGACAGGGCAACCTCATCTACATCCTCACAGGAACGGACTGGATTCTTGCTGGACATGATCTGGGAGATAAACTTCTGTTTGTTTTCCACCGTCTGCCAGAGGTAGGCATCAAAGGTTCCTTCCGTCACATAGCGGAACACATGAACTTTTTCGTTCTGATTTCCCTGACGCTCAATGCGGCCTTTTCGCTGTGCCAAATCACCGGGACGCCAGGGGCAATCCAAATCGTGGATCGCCACAAGCCGGTCCTGGACGTTGGTGCCGGCACCCATTTTTGCGGTGCTGCCCAGCAGAACACGAATCTGACCGGAGCGGACCTTTCCGAACAGCTCTTTCTTTTTGGCTTCGGAATTGGCATCGTGGATAAATGCGATCTGCTCCGGGGGAACCCCCTGGGCAATCAGCTTGGAACGAATGTCCTCATAGACGGTAAAGGGCTTCGCAACGCCGCTATGGGGATCAAGTGCCGTGGCTTTGGCTTTCACCGCAGCCTGGGGTGTGGAAATATCACAGAACACCAACTGGGTCAGATTGTCCGCTTCACCGTTTCTCCACACTTGCAGAATGTTTTTCACGCAAAGATTGACCTTGCTTTCAGGATCGTCCGGGAAAGCCGGATTGATGATCCGCTGGTCAAGCCCCAGCTTCCGTCCGTCGCTGGTTATTTTCAGCATGTTGTCAACATCCGGGGAAACGGAACCGCTGTGGATCAGTGCCGCTCGCTCAGAAAGCTCCTGAACAAGTTTTTGCTGAACCTCGCTGGGTTTGGCTGCGACGTTGTGATATTCCACCTCCGGAACAGGAAGGTGCAGCTGATCCGCAGTCTTAATATCCGCAACCTCCCGGAAAATGTTCATCAGCTCCGGCAGATTAAAGAAGCGGCTGAACCGTGTCCGGGGGCGGTAACCCTTTCCCTCCGGGGCCAATTCCAAGGCAGTAACAGTTTCTCCGAACCGGGAGGCCCAACAGTCGAAGTGAACCATGCCCATTTCCTGCAAACGGTCATATTGTAAGTACCGCTGCATGGTATACAGCTCCGTCATGGAGTTGGATACCGGCGTACCCGTAGCGAAAATCACGCCCCGGCCTCCGGTAAGTTCATCCATGTAGCGGCACTTGGCGAACATATCGCTGGACTTCTGGGCATCCGAGGTGGAAAGACCAGCCACATTCTGCATTTTCGTATAGAGGAATAAATTCTTGTAGGAATGTGCCTCGTCCACAAACAGCCGATCAATGCCCAGCTCCTCAAATGTCACCACATCATCCTTCTTGTGTTCTGCCTGTAGCTTTTCCAGGCGTCCTTCCAGGCTGCGCTTGGCTCGTTCCATCTGCTTTACGGTGAAACGCTCAGCCCTGTTGGCTTTCAGTTCCCAAATGCCTGTGGAGATTTCTTCAATCTGTTTTTTCAGCAACGCCTCCTGCCGTTCCTGGCTGATGGGGATTTTTTCAAACTGGCTGTGTCCGATGATAACCGCATCATAATCGCCGGTGGCAATTCGTGCGCAGAACTTCTTCCGGTTTTGGGTTTCAAAGTCCTTCTGCTTCGTAACAAGAATATTGGCGGAGGGATACAGCCGCAGAAATTCTGAGGCCCACTGTTCTGTCAGGTGATTGGGAACAACAAAGAGAGATTTCCGGCACAGCCCCAGCCGCTTTGCCTCCATGGCAGCCCCCACCATTTCAAAAGTCTTGCCCGCACCTACTTCATGTGCCAGCAGCGTATTTCCGCCGTAAAGCACATGAGCAATGGCATTGCGCTGATGCTCCCGCAGGCGGATCTCCGGGTTCATGCCCGCAAAGACAATGTGACTGCCGTCATATTCCCGTGGCCGGATGCTGTTCATTTCCCGGTTGTACTGCTCCACTAAGGTCTGCCGCCGGGTGGGGTCCGCCCAAATCCAGTCTTTGAAAGCATCCCGGACGAGCTGCTGCTTCTGCTGGGCAAGCGTGGTTTGTTTTCCGTTCAGCACCCGCTTTTCCTTGCCGTTCTCGTCTCTTACGGTATCATACACCCGTACATCCCGGAGGTTCAAAGAATCCTCCAGAATATCGTAGGCATTCATATAATCCGTTCCATAGGTGTTCCATGCTCCAGAATCAGCATTTCTTCTTCGCTCATGGCGGGAGATTCAGGCTCGGCGGGTTCCGCAGCGGGTGGGTCATACTCCGGTTCCGGGATATGGAGCGTCTGGATTACTATGTCATAGGGCAAGTGCGTTTTATCGGCAGGATAGAACACAACGGGTTTGGTGACAGGCTGCGGCTACTCCGATACTTCTGCGGCAAACAGATGGGCGTTGCGCTCGTCCCGGCGCAGCAGCGCGGGAAGCAGTTCTTTGCCTTCCACACGAAAGATGGGATATGTCTGCGACGGGTCGCGGAGATGCACGTCAAAAAGACCAACTTCGGTGATCTCAAAGGGCTTGTTGTCCAGATAGACGGTATCGCCTACCGAATAGGAGAGATTGCCTTTCTGTGTTGAGGGCGCAGATTCAACTGTTTCAGGCGCTTTCTCAGTCGCTTCCTCGCCCTTGTGCCAACGGTATTGCTCTATATCCTCATCTGAAACATGAGTAAGGTCGCTGAAATCAAGGATTTCCAACTCGTTGGCAATAAGGGCTTGCAGGGAACCGTACTGCCTGGTTTCCAAATGCTCACCATTCAGATACCGTTCCAACCGGAAATTTACGAGGTCGATGTTCACTTGAACAGGAATCTCATCGTCGGTGATGGTGGTGTAAGCAATACCGATCTTCGCTGGGTCGCTGAAATCCGCTTCGGAACTGTATTCACTTTGGCAGAAGTCAGAAATCAGACCCTTTGCCTGTTCCATAAGTGCCTGGTTTTGCAGCTTCAGCCGGTATTCTTCCGCCTGCCATTCGCTTGTAAATTCCTCCGTAACACCGTCTGTATCCACGTAGTAGCCGTCAGTCTTATCGTCCCATATGGCGTACCGGATGCCACGCCTTTGTCATAGTCATGATACTGTTCCAGATACGATCCGTCAACGATGCCGAGAATGTCCTGCTCATGGGCAAGGAAGTATTCGGTAACCTTCACCGAACAAATCTGTTCCAGTTGGTCGGCGAAATCGCCGGCATACCGGATACTGTATTGCTGCTCCAAAGCATGGGAAACAACCCGCTCATGCTCTGGGCGGAATTCCCAGAGGTAGGGGCTGCGGGAGCGCTCTGTGCCGCGGGTGTCCGCTACATCAAACACATACCGGAGCCTGGGAGCATCCCCGGAGTGGTTGATGAGGGCGATCCCCTTTGCGCCCTGCCGAATGTAGCGTCCCATGCGTTCGTTCCACAGGTCGTACTCGGCGCAGGCAGTAGCATCTGGCCGCTGGGCATAAATCATAAGCTGCTCATGGTAAGGATACTTGTATAGGCGGGCGGCGGTGGTGAGAAAGTCCGTCCAGCTTTGGTAGCTGCTGGTTATCTGGGTGGCCATGTGGTCCGCCAGCTGGTGGTATTGTTGCAATGCGGATGCCATTGTGGTTCTCCTTTCTGAGAAAATAAAAAAGGCGACCCAAAGGCCGTCTAAAAATGGGAAGTACCGAGAAATACGCTCTGACCAGATGACCAGGGCGTATTTCTCAAGTTATATCCCCAAAAATACGGATGCGTGGTGCGAGAGGGTAACTTACAGACAAATCGTCATATACGGCGGAATGCAAAGAATATCATCATTTACAATCAGATTTCTGGGATGGATGATATAGCAGCCGCCAATCCTGGCTTTGTATTTTTCCCTGAATTTCAGCAGAGAGTCCGTTGTGTAGCGTGTGCCGGATTTGACCTCAATGGGGTACATTTTGTACTTTGTTTTGCTGTTGTTGGAGATAATGAAGTCAATTTCAATGTCGTTGCGCTTTTTCTCCTCGCTGTAGTGGGTATAGAAGAACAGCCTATGGCCATTGGCCGTCAGCATTTGTGCAATGACATTTTCATACAGCATTCCCTCGTTCAGACCCAGCTTGCCATCCAGAATTTGTTTGTAGACTTCATCCTCCAACAGCTCGTTTTCATCGAAAGCGTGGCTGACAAGCAACCCCGTGTCCCCCAGGTAGCACTTGATATAGGTATCGGATTCTGTCAGGGACAGACCCACGTTGGGGTCGCTGGCTCGGCGGCATTCGTTGGCAACCATGGAATCGGTCAGCCAGAAGAAGGTTTCCTCATACTGGTCAGAAGAAGAACCGGCTGCAATGCGATTGAACACCACCCGCTTTTCGTGCCGGGATAAAAGGCCGGGAATCTGGTCAAAAATAGCCAGCACCTTGGAGCGGTATTGTGCCTGAATCTTCATTATATCGTTCCGGTACAGTGCCAGAATGTCCCGCTTTTCCAGATCGGCCTTGCCAAAATCCTTCCGGCCTTCCAGGAACGCAACAATGCTCATGGGCATTCCGCCCACCAGCATATATTGCTTGAACAGGAGCATGGCCTTATTGTGGAGCGTCCGCTCCAAAGGCTCCCGCTTTTCAAAGCAGGTCTTGATATAGGCCACCATGGGCTTTTCCCCCAGCGCCCAGCAGAATTCCTCAAAGTCCAGGGGGTACATTTTCATCTGCCGTTCCTCGGAGGGAATCACAATGTCCTTCACGTTTTCCTTGATGGAAATGAGGGAGCCAGTTTCCATATAGTCATAGCGCCCATCGGCAACCAGGTACTTAATGGCCTCTCTGGCTTTGGGGAACAGCTGCACTTCGTCGAAGATGATCACACTGTCCCGTTCGTGCAGTTGGACACCATACTGGACAGACAGCAGCATGAAGAATGTGTCCAGGTCATTCAAATACAGCTGGAAGTATTCCTTTACATCACTGGATGCTTTCGCAAAGTCAATCAGAATATAGCTTTTGTACTCGTTCTTTGCGAACTCCTCTACAACTGTGGACTTTCCAATTCGCCGCGCGCCCTCAATCAGCAGCGCCTTTTTACCGGCACACTCCGTTTTCCAGGCCAGGAACTTGTCGTAAATCTTTCGCTTGAATAGCATACTGTTCACCTCTACGGGTATTTTAACACAGGTTTCTACAATACGCAATATTAGAATTGCAAGAAGTTTCGACAATACGCAGATTTACGGCAGCAGGATTTTCCGGTAATACGCGGGTTTATCACATTCAAAACTCCGGGATCAAATCCAGTTTCTCAAAGGCATCGTCCGAAATTCGACTGAGCTTGCAGACAGCACTATCCGTGAGCGTTCTAAGTTCCTGCTCATCTTCATCCAGATAGGTACGCATTTCATTGAGCGCCTGAATCAGACCCAGGCGGGTGCCAGGGTTGTAGATTGCCATAAGCTCCTGTTCTTCAAAGGTAAAATCCATAGTCAAATCTCCTTTTCTTTGGTTTTTCGTGGTTTTCGTTCGCTTGCCGACTGCGGTGGTTGCTCTTTCAGTTTTTTCAGGACAGAGGGCTTCTTCTCCTGCGGGTTTCTTTCTGTCCCATCCATAAGGGAAATGGGTTGCTTGCCGTTGTTGATGATGCCGTCGATCATGCTGTAATCATCTTCCAGCGACATTTCAGCCGCTTTCAGATAATTTTCGGACATGAAACCGGGAAGCGCCTGGAAACCAACGCTATCGCAGTAGTGGTACGATACCACACCGTCCTGTTTCAGCGCAATGATGTCACTGACGGACAGACTGTGGCCGGTAAAATCCCCAGGGCGGTTTATGTTGAAAATCTCAAAAAGGTTCTCCAAAGTAGCCGACTGGTTCTGAGCGCAGGCAATCGGGCCGGTGTATAGGATATCGTAGTTGCCGGGAGAAGGGGGCTGGGAAAGATAGTTCAGTCCTGTATAACGCAGCTCGGCAGGCGCACTCCCTTTCAATTGCATCACGGCAAAGGCATCTCCGGGAGCTTCCAGAAAACGCCGGTAAACGTCACGGGCGGGAATGGTGTCATGGATATTTTGCCAATTCTCACAGGTAATGCCGAAAATACCGTCATGGGTCACAATGTCCTCGGCATCAAATACCATTTCAGCCGGTTTGTCCGGGTACAGAGTGAAAATCACCACATCCTTTTCCAGCAGCTCCATGGCCCGGTCTTTGGATAGCGGGTACATATCCGGGATGGTATACCCGCACTGTTCCGCCATGTCTGGGGTGATGGTCGGATCAGGAAGTGGAAGCCTATAATCCGGCTCCTGTTCTTTCGGCGGTGCCGGAGATGGTACAGTTTCCGGTGCGGATTCCGGGGGTGAAACCTCCGGGCCGGTTGTGGTATCCTGCTCCTGTGTTTCCGTCTGGATACCCCGTTCCTTACAGATTTCCCGGTAATGCCTTTCAATCCCGGTAATCAGCTCAGAGGAAATCGGACAGCAGCTTCTTGGCTTCCTCGCCGTAGGTGGCAAGGTCTGAGGGAAGAATGTCCATGTCATATCCCGCACGGACGGCTTTCTTTTGCTCCTCGATTTTCGTCTTGTCCAGGTCGGTGATGGTGCGCTTGATGGTCTTAATGGCCCTGACTTGATCCACCGATTGGACATGGATATTCACAATGACATTGCTTTCAATGTCCAGGAAATCTTTCAGCACACGGTCACTGAGTTCCGGGGCGAGAATCTGTAAAAAGCTGACCGTTGCGAATTTCCTGCCCATGCGGAAATCTCTGGCCCTGCCAAAGTAAAAGGAACTGGGAGCGATATAGTCCTTCGTAGACAGGCCGGAACGGGGCAAATCCTCCCAGCGGAACAAAAACGGCTCCGGAGTGTCCATGCGCAAAATGTCATGGCAAACCTTGAGCCGTTCCTTACCCGTAAGCACTTGGGCACTGACACCGAGCTTTTTGAAGTTATTGAGAATATCCGTCTCGATCCGTTCCAGCCGGGGCTTTGCAGAGCGCACACTGTCCGCATCAATGCCAAAGGTCAGATACTTGGTTTTCACAATGCCGTTATTGCCCTTTTCCTGCTGATTCTGAATAACCCCGGACAGCTCCCGCTGGATGCTCTCAAACCGGTCTGTGCGCACCGGGATCGTCCGCAGGGCAGCGCCCCGCAGGCCGGTCAGGTTGATAAAGGACAGCTGGAAGGAAACGGAGCTGTCGAAGTAGTTGAGGAAATCGCACCAGCTGTCAAAGATGGCCTGCTTGTCCTCGTTGTCCGAGAGCTGGTAGTTGATGTCCCGGAACTGGATGGTTTTTGTGTAGTGATCCCGTGTCACCTGACAAATGCCATCCTGCCGCATGAGCAGATACGGAATGCTGTCCTGAGAAGACTTCTCCTTTTTATCTGTGCGCTTTGCCTTTGAGATAGCGGCCTGCACCGCTTTTTCCTGTTCTCGCTTTTTGCGATGGATGAACAATCCGGTATACCTCCTTGTCTAATTTGTCCTGCCGTGCCAGCACGGCATAGAAATTGTTGGTTCGGTAGGGCCGCTCCTTTGGCCGCAGGAACAGCACCCGAACCATATTGCGGATGATGACTTCCAGATGCTGTCCGTTCTTTTCGTACAGTGCCAGCAGAAATGCAGGGAGCATGGTGAGGATCATAAGCAGGGCGGCGGTGGAGTTCCCCAGCGGCTCTTTCGTGAGAAAGAACAGCGGGACACCCACAAGCAGTCCCGCACTGAAGCACACCAGCTGCCGTTTTGTCAGGTTGAACAGCACCTTGGATTTGACCTTTGTTAAGTCTTTGGGAATGGTTACATAGGGCATGGACACACCTCCTTAATGGGCATTGAATACGGACCGGGCAAGGCTGCTGGTTTTGAACAGGCAGAAGCAGAGCAGCACGGTATAGCCCATGCAGGTCCAGATGGCGGCGCTGATGTCGCCTGACACGGAGATATTCTGCACCAGCACCGAGTAGATCGCCACGCAGACCACAATGAGAAATGCCTGGAAGCCCAGGGAAAAGAGGGTGCGCAGATAGTTCTGCCCCATCTGTCCCCATTCTCGGTTGACCATGGTCGCCATGGGAATGGGTGCTACGGAGGTGACGAGGAACACTTCAATCATTCTGCCGTAAGTAATGATGAAAATGCAGATGGTAATAGCCCAGGTACACAACCCTACAAACAGGGATTGAAACCAGAGCCCCACCAGAGGCCCCAAATCCATTTCTGACAGTCTACTTTCCAGCCCGCCGACCACAGAGGAAATGTCGATGTTGGTCTGTCCGACGATTACTCCGGCAGCGCTGCTGACAACACTTTGGGAAGCCTCAAAAATGCCCATGACAATATCCCAGGTGTGGGTGACGATGACCACAGCACAGGCGGATTTGAATACCCATTTGAAGAACATCCAGGTATCCACATCGTTCAGGTTGTTGCGGTCTGTGATGAGCTGAATCAGCTCCAGGGTCATAACGATGGTCAGGATCGCCCCGGCGATAGGAAGGATCACGGTATTGGAAAGATTCTGGATCATGGTAAAAATCCCACTGTTCCAGCTCTGGGGTGTCATGCCCACCTGGCCGATGATGTTGCCCACTTGTTCATTGGTGGAATCAAACATACCGGATAGATTGCTGACAATGCCGCTGATGAGGATCTCTTTCAGCCAATCCGTAATGCTTTCCCAGATAAAATCCATAGAGTTACCTCCAATCGGTTAAGATACTGGGTATGTGGTCCATTCGGAACGCTCACAGTAGACCACATATCGCTGCCGCCCCCCGGAGGCATAGGGGTGACAGGTGAGCAGCGTCAATAGCTCCCGTCCGGGCTGAATCAGGATCTCCTCCACATCGCTGGGGTCGATGATCCGAATTTCACAGACTCGATAGTTCAGCGTTTCCCAGAGATTCGTTATGGATACCCGGTCTCCTACATGAAGCCGGTCCAGATAACGGAAATAGCTTGCTCCGCTGTAGCCACGGTGGCCCGCAATGACGCAGTTGGTATCCATGCCGCCGATGGGCAGGCTCGTCTGGCTCAGATGGGCGGCTCCATCTGCCATGTGCTTTTCTGTAGCACCCAAGTAGATGGGCATTTCCAGATCAATAGCAGGAATACTCAGGACGCCGAAGATTTCATCCGGAAGGCCGTAGTCCGCAAGCTGAAAACTGGCTTTCTGATAATCGTAGGCGCAGGATAATCCAGACTGTCCTTGGGCCGCAATGTTCTGGTTGTACCGCACCATATCTTCCCAAAGCTCCGGGTATGGTTTGACTTTCTCCGGCTTAATAGAATCGATAATGACGGTGGTAGCGGGCAGTTCCGGTTCCTCCCGTTCAAGAAAGTCTTTTGCGGTGCTGGCAATAGAGCTGTCCACGGCGGCACCCCAGATATAGGGGTACAGAATGGAGGCTAACCCAGCGAGGAAGACCAGCAGCATAACCGTAATGAGCAGCCCCCGCAGTTTACCGTTTCGCATAGCGGCCTCCGTTGCGGTGCCGGGGGTGCTTCTTCCAAATTCGTGTGGCAGCAAGCATAAGCAACCCGGCAATTCCAGCGGCACCACCCCCGACCAACAACCCTTGCAGATACTTGGCTTCCCATGTGGATGCAGCCGGTTCCACACTGGCAGTTTCTTCTTCCATTACCGCCGCTTCCTCGTAAGGAATCCGGGAGCCGCGTACCAGGAGCCGGTGGGTGTTGATCCCATAGGGAGTGCAGGTGACGAGGGTACACAGGTCCTCACCGGGGACGATACCTAAGAGGTCTGTTTCATAGGGCAGAACGGTGTTGATTTCCGTTACCTGATATGCCATCGTTTCACCCAGAACATTCAGATAGAAAACATCCCCCGGAACCAGCTGTTCCAGGTCGGTAAACATCTTTTGACTTGCCATGCCGCTGTGGCCGGAGAGAATGGTGTGGGTGTTTTTGCCGCCTACCGGTAGGGAGCTGCCCAGCAGATGCCCCACGCCACGATCCAGCACCTCCGCGTCCGTGCCGTGGTAGATGGGCAAATTTACCTGGATTTTGGGAATTATGACATAGCCTATTATCCCGTTCCCGGCGATGTCCAGCTGGCTATTGTAATTCTCGGCAGCAGATAACAAAGCATCTTCGCTGTAAGCATTCGCTGTACCGGGGGTAATTGCCAGATTATAGGCAATGGCCCGCTGCTTTGCCTCCTGTAAAACAGAATCATCTGTCTGCCGGATAAGCTCCTGATAGACTGTCTGGATTTCGGAAGCGCACTTTTGGTTGACATAACTTGAAATGAGTGGGTACAGTGTCAGGCCAAATGCCAGCAGGAAGAGCGCTACGGCAACAATAGTGACAATGCGTTTTGATTTCGTTTGGTATATCCTCCTTCCACAAAAAACGAGCGCCTGGTCAAAACCAAGCGCTCGCTCATGCCTATAAAATTTTAATCTTTCAGGCAGCCAAGAGGGACAACATAAACGCCATCCTGGCGTCGGTATGCGTAATCCCCCGTGCCTGTCAGAACCATCAGGAAAGACGGCTTTTTCATTTTGTCGGTATCGATTTTTCCTCCCAGAGTTTTCAGGTTGGCAGCGCCTTCTTCAATCAGTCGATCTCCGCCCAGCTTGATTTCCACCAGCCCATAGGAGCCGTTCCGCAGATGAACAACCGCATCACATTCCAGCCCCTCTTTGTCCCGGTAATGGTAAACTTCTCCATTCAGAGCATCGGCAAAAACGCGAAGGTCACGGACACACATGGTTTCAAACAGGAATCCAAAGGTTTTCAAATCCGAAACCAAATCCTGCGGGCCAATTCCCAATGCTGCCGCAGCAATAGAAGGATCAATATAATACCGGGTATCAGAAGAACGGATTGCGGTTTTGGAGCGCAGATTCGGATTCCAGGCAGGCATATCCTCCACCACGAAAATCTTGCGCAGAGCATTCAGGTAAGAGGCAACAGTTTCCGCATCCATGGAGCTTTCATCGTTGGCGGCAATATCCTGGGCAATCACAGTATTCGGAATCTGGCTGCCCTGATTTCTGGCGTAAGAACGCATGAGCCTTTTGACGCGCTCCGGATTTTTCTGGACATTATCCACACGGTTAATGTCTGCATGAACAACGGCATCATAATAGTCGATTGCCTGATCCAGCGCGATTTCGTCCCGCATCCCCACTGCCTGGGGCCAGCCGCCCCGGCATACCAAAAACGCAAGTTGGTCAAAGGTCAGTTTTGATTCCCCATCGATTTCCTCCGGCTGGGAAAACAGCGCTTTCAGGCTGACCTCTCCGGTGGATTCCCCGGATTCAAACAAACTCATAGGCCGCATGGTAAGCCATGTGAAACGCCCCGTACCCGAATGGGTGATTTCCTTTGTGTCCGGCGGCACCGCAGAACCTGTCAGCACAAACTGGCCCAATTCCCCCCGGTGATCTACTTCAAACCGGATTGCATCCCACAGCTTGGGAGCCAGCTGCCATTCGTCAATCAGCCTGGGCGTTTCCCCTCGCAAAAGCCGTTTGGGGTTTAATTCCGACATGGTGATATTCTGTTCCTTTTTTTCCGGGTCGTCCATGTAGAGAATACTAGCTGCAACCTGCTCTGCTGTGGTGGTTTTCCCGCACCACTTTGGACCTTCAATCAGAACTGCCCCTTTGCCTTCCAGCTTCCGTTTCAGAATATCATCGGCGATTCTTTTTCGATAAACCTTCATTGGGTACACCTCGTTTCCATTCGTCTACCGGTATTATACTCTTATGATTTCTCAGAATCAAGAAAAAACCGACGATTGGCAAAATATTTTTCCGATGATTGGCAGTAATTTGCTCCGACACCTGGCGGAACAATGCCCTGATGTTCTTGTCATTGGGGATAAAACAAGGCAGCAGGACGAAACAGCCTGCTGCCTTATATCATCAGATTGTGTTATTTTTTACAGTGTTCTCAGTAAGAACGCCATATACAGTGGAAGCGTCAGAACTTGCCCCATACGCCCAACATTGTAATCTCCCAGCTTGATTGCGCTGCTTACATGGTACTTCTCCGGATGGTTCAGAATTGTCTTTGTACTCTTGATATTTCCGGTTGCCGCCTTTACCTCTACAAGTGTACACTCGCCTTTATAGCGAATCACAAAGTCCACTTCCAGGCCGGAATCCTTGTGGAAATAGTAGAGCTTCCGTCCCATTTTGGAAAAAATATCTGCGATCAGGTTCTCAAAGATAGCGCCCTTGTAGCCATAGAGATTGCCTTGAAGAATGTCGTATTGGGTGCCGTCCTCCAGCATACTGACAAATAGTCCCATATCCCGCATATACACCTTGAATGTGTCCTCCTCGGCATTGCCATCCAGAGGAAGTTCGGTGATGGAAAGGTTATAGCAGCGGGCAATGATCCCCGCGTCCTCGATCCATTGCAGGCTTCCGGCATATTTGGCGGCTGTGGAGCCTTTCCGGACAACGGAATACTGGAATTTCTTGTTCTCCTTGGCGAGCTGACGGGGAATGGACTGAAAACATTCCTTGATGCGGGACTTATCCTGCTTTTCCGCATACTTTACCATGTCATCCTCATAGGAGCGCACGATGTCACGCTGGATACGGAGGACCTCATCCATCTGCTTGCTGTCCACAAATGTCTGCACCGCATCGGGCATCCCGCCAACGACGGCGTATTGCAACAGGAGCTGCTTCATCCGGCTGTGGAGCGCTTCCGGCACCGGCGTTTCAGCGTCCAGTGCCTTTTGCAGCATTGCAACTACCGGCTCCGAAATGCCATTGGCCCACAGGAATTCCTCAAAATCCAAAGGGTACATATCGATCACAGTTTCCGAACCCACGGGGACCGACTTTGGCTCCTTGCCGTAGCCTTTTACCCCCAGCAGGGAGCCGGTGCCGATCACATCGTACCGACCGTCGATTCGAAAGAATTTCAGCGCGGTCCTTGCCTCGGGACAATCCTGAATTTCATCCAGAACCAAAACCGTTTCTCCTGCCTTAAAAACAGCATCCTTGCCCAGCAGTGCGGAAAGCAGCATCACAATGTTATCAATTTCCAATGAACCCGCAAAAACGGAAGCGTAATCCGGATTTTCAAAGAAATTCAGATAGACAACGTGCTTGTAGTTCTTTTTTGCGAAATCCAGCACAGAAAATGTTTTGCCACACTGTCTGCATCCCTTAACGATCAGCGGCTTGTGGCCGGAAGTGTTCTTCCATTCCGTCAGCTGCCGCTCTATTTTGCGCTTCAGCATTGTGTATTCCTCCAATCAGCTGCCAGTCTATACACAGCATAGCACAAGGGAGAAACTTTTTCAAGGGACTTTATCTATAAAGTATCAACTTTTTCAAGCGACTTTTTACGACATGGTACACCTTTTCTATTTTAGGGATGCAGAGGCAAGGCTTGCGTGTTACGCAGACTTCTTACTGGACACTGCGTACAGCACAGCCGCCGCGCCGACCATAAGTAGAATCATCCAGCTCAGACACTGTGACTCCTTGTCGGTCTGTGGTCAGTGCCAAAGCGGCACGGTACAGCGCGTAGCTGTAAGTGGTGATGCCCCGCAGAATAGCGTACCGGAAATCAAGGCCATTGCGGCAGAAGCTGTTTGCCATACGCCAGTAGAGGATCTCATTGGAAGTCAGCAGGTACATAACGGCGTAGTAGGCAGGCGTATTGCGGCCCGGAACGTAGCCCAGCTGGGTGTTCAGGAACTCCATGCGGGAGCGATGGCGATCATCCAGAAAAAAGGTTCCGGGGTATTCGACGGCCAGCTTTGGCAGGCGACGGGCGAAGCGGTACTGCGGGGAGATCATGGCGTTGACGGCATCCCAATAGGTGACGGCACCGGCTTCAATGCGTTCCGCAATGAACGGACACACATCATGGGGACAGGGGTGTTTTTTGCCCCGATACTCCGTACAGAGCTTGCAGTCAACGTCCCCCTTCTTGTAAGTGAGTTTGCGAATGTACATATGTCCTCCTATAAAAAGAACCGGGCAAGCAGGGCTTGTCCGGTGTGTTTGGAATATTCAGTTTTAACGGCTTTGCTCCCGCTGCCGTTTGCGCTGCCATGCTTCCAGCAGCTTGAAGATCACCTCCTCCATCTGGATGGGAGAGTAGGAGCGGGGGAAGTATTTGCGCAGCCGTTCCCCGGAGAGGGTGATGTTGGCCTGTACTGGCTTTTTCTGCTCCATCATAATGGAGAGCATGGTATCCTCATTCAGCTCGCCGGACTGGCTCAGCTTCTTCATGCGCTGAGCCTGAGAAAGAGATGGCGTAGACTGTTCGCTTCCAATGGTTTCCACCAGAAGCTCCTGCTCTTTCTCATTCAGAGAGGCCAGCTGATAGGCAGGGGAGAGGGCAATTTTTCCATCGTCCACCATCTGCATGAGCGGCGGTGTCAGGTTAGTCAGGGAGATATAATTACGAATAGTATCCCCGCTGATTCCCTCCTGATCTCCAATGGAATCGTCGCTTCGAAAATTCGCCGAAATTTTCGGCGAATTTTTTTCATCGTCTTTTTGGGGCCTGCCAGCCTTCCGCTTGACGGCCTCCATCTTCAGCTTGTAAGCCTTGGCACGTTCTGAGGGAAGAATATTTTCCCGCTGAATATTGCTGTCAATCATCCGAATGATAGCATCATCATCTTTCAGGTTGAGAACCATGACCGGCATGGTATCCTGTCCGAGCTGCTCGCAGGCGTACTTTCTGCGATGGCCGGAAATCAATTCATATCCACCTTCCTTTCTGGGGCGGGCAATGGCCGGAATGAGTACCCCGTTTGTTTTGACGCTTCCCACCAGCTCCTGCATGGCGGGGTCATCCCGAACGCCATAGGGGTTCAGTGGGTGAGGGTGCAAATCTTCCAGAGGCATACGGTAGATGATGCCTAGGGTTGCGGCTGGTTTCTTTGGCATAAAAACATCCTTCCTGTATTCAAAGAATAATCCCGAAAATGCAAAAAGCGCCCAGTTTGAAAACTGAACGCCTTGCATCAAGAGAGTAAAAACAGATAAGGAATTTTGAAAATATGGGCTGTCGGTTAGCCCACCAGTTAGCCCATTTGAGAAAAATACCCCAAAAGTTAGCCCATAGTTAGCCCATTTAGACCGGTACAAACCCATTCAAAACCGGTCAAGTCGCAACAAAGCTTACAAACGAAAAATCCCCGAAATCGTAGGATTTCGGGGATTTGGCTTGAGACTTTGAGTAAAAAGTTCGGGAATCAGCGCTTGCTGAACTGCGGAGCGCGACGGGCGGCCTTCAAGCCGTACTACGCGAGTTTTTGAGCTGTTTTTCCTTGATATTCCGGGCTTTTCCGGCTTTCTGCTTCTCAGTTATCCGGTATGCGGACCACAAAAATTGTCCCGATTCTTTATGAATAGCCAGGCACTTTTATTGTCAGCCTTCCGTATCTTTCCGCAGCTCACTTTCTATCTCATCAATCGAAGGCAACGAACCTTTAAAATTCTCCGGTATCAGTTTTGACAATTCATATGCTGACACACCCAGAGGCTGACTGCTTGCTTCCAGTGCGTACTGTGCTTTTATATCATCCTTGGATTTACACACTAACAAGCCAAGTGTCGGTTCATCTTTCTCTGTTTTTAACTGATGATTAACCGCCACTACATAGGTTCCCAGCTGGCCAGCATAAGATGATTCAAATTCCGTGACCTTTACCTCAACTACTACATAGCAATGTAGATGAATATGGTAAAACAACATATCAATGAAGTTCTCTGTCGAGCCAATTTCAATTCGATATTCCCGTCCCACAAAAGCAAATCCATTACCCAGTTCCAAAAGAAACTTCTGAATATTATCCATCAGTGCATCCTTCAGTTCCTTTTCGTTATAGCTTTGGGTCAAGGTAATGAAATCAAACTTATATGGATCTTTTGTGATCTCCTGTGCCAAATCGCTCTGCATGGCCGGAAGTGTCAGATTAAAATTTGTGATTGCCTTTCCCTGCCGCTCATAAAGATCGGTATCTAAAAAATTCAGCAATACTGCGCGCGACCAATTATTTTGAATCACTTGATTTACAAAGAACAATGCTTTTTTCGGATTTCCATTGCACTTATCAATAATAATCTTATGATGTCCCCACGGAATTGCAAAAAGCGGCTCAATTTCTTCGCTTCTGAAATCTTCCCCAAGTTGGGGAAGATTTGAAACTTCGCTATATAGTTCTGCAAATTTCTGCATATATCGTAAGTTTGTCTCCGAAAATGACTTTACATCCGGCAGTTCTCTACGCAGATCACGACTGATTGTTTTGTAAAAGCTCTGTCCATAAGAGAACTTATCTTTTCTATCATGAAGTTCTTTTCCTAACTGCCAGTAAAACCGAAGCATCTCATCATTCACTTTCACCGCAGCCTTAATCTGGCTTTGATGAAAGCGTTTACTCACTTCGGAAATCCACTCTCTATATTGAGCATCCACTTCTACTAATTTATCCATATCCATCCCTCATATCCGTATCAGAATACTGTGTGCGACAATTCCTGTTTAAAACTTGATATGCCAAACTGGCATTTCAAATATATTATTTATCCTGTATAAACGCCTGATTCACTACATCAAAAAGTTCTTCAGGTTTATTGTACTTTACCTTTGCGTAGATGTCCATAGTTGTTTTGCTGTTTTCATGTCCGGCAAGGTATTGTACTGTCTTTGGATCAACGCCCGCATAGAGAAGATTGGTGATGTAAGTGTGTCGCAGCTGATGGGGCGTCACATCGAAGTCCAGCGTATATTTGATTTTGGGTTGATTCTTCTGGGTCATACCCAGCGTTGGAGTAACCGTATATTTGATACTCTCCCCATTTACATACTTATAATAGTTCCTGGGCTTGGTGGAACGAACAACCACATACTGCCATACCCTTTGAAACTGCGAAGCAGCCAGCGGCTCCCCTTTGCTGTCAGCAATCACATAATCTGATATGGAGTTTTCTTTCGCTTCTCTCAGACACTCTACCAAACACTTTGGTATCGGAATATCCCTTTTTGCCGCCGGAGTTTTTAGCACCGTAGAAATCACGGGTCTGTTATGCTCTGTACGCCATGCCCGCCTCACCGATAGATAAGGTGTATCCTCGTCCAGAAATACACAATCCCATTGCAGTGCAAGAATTTCTTCCCGACGCAGACCAGAATACAAACCGAGCATAATAAACAAATATGGAGGAAGCCCCTTGACTGTATCCAGAAGCACGGCTACCTGCTGATCTGTCAATGCCTCCTTCTTTTTTGTCGGTTTTCCGCCTTTACCGGATATTCCTGCACAGGGGTTGTGTTCAAGGAGTTGGTTTCTCTCTGCCGTATAAAAAATGCACTTGAGCAGCATATTGACCTTATTGTATAAGCCTTCCGATTTCTTTGACAATGGAACAAGAGCCAGCCGAATATCGTCAGCGGTCACTTCTTCCATATACATCTCTCCCAGAGGTTTGATGATATAGTTTGTCATATCCCTCGTATAACCTCTGAGTGTAGACGCAGACACCTTTGCCGACTGCATCAGCAGCCACTTCTCCCCATACTCGGCTACTGTCGGGTGCTGCCGGTGAAAGATAATTTCTTCCACCTGCTTCCGGGCCTCTAACTGCTTCTCATACAATTCTTCACAAGTAACGGCATACAAACTCAACTCTTTGCCATCTGCATCCGTAATCCTGGTTCTGTAATACTGGATTCCTTTCAATGTAATGGTCCCGTACTTCGGGATCTGTGTTTTCTTTTTTGCCATCTTTGATCGTCCTTTCTTGATAATATGTAGTCTCCGTATCTACACTCTCTTTTTATCAGAAAGCCTCGATTTAATCAAAGATACGGCTGAGGTAAAACAAAGAGCGAGACATCCTTGCCTCGCTCCTGCTTCATTTCCTATTTGTTATTACTGTGCTGCATCCCAGCTTGCAAACGCACAGCTCATTGATCTGACCAGCTCATCTGGTCTGTTGTACTTAACCTTTGCATAAATGTCCATGGTAATCTTGCTGCTTTCATGGCCTGCCAGGTATTGAACCGTTTTGGGATCTACCGACGCATGAATAAGATTGGTGATGTAAGTATGCCGCAGCTGATGGGGTGTTACCTCAAAGTCCAGGCTGTAAACCACTTTTCCGTTATGAGCGGCCTTTTCTCCCAAGACAGGTGTGACAGTATGCTTTACTCTTTTTCCATCTTCATACCGATAATAGCTCCGTTCCTTGACCGTTCTCGTAACAATATACTGCCACAGCCGCTTAAACTGCGTATAGGACAGCGGTTCGCCATCCCGGTTTGAAACTACATATTCCGAAGTCGAAGTTTCCTTTGCTGCCTTCAGGCACTCGGCCAAACAAACAGGGAGGGGGATATTTCTCTCCGCAGCCTTGGTTTTCAATTCATCCGAAATCACCGGTCTGTTATGTTCGGTGTGCCATGCCCGCCTTACCGTCAGATATGGAGTATCTGTATCCAGATATACTGAATCCCATTGCAGTGCAAGAATTTCTTCCCGCCGTAATCCCGCATACAAACCAATCATAACAAACACATAAGGCGGCAAATCTCGGATAGCATCCAAAAGACGCTCTGCCTGTTCATCTGTCAAAGCCTGACGCTCCTCTTGGGGAACTCCGCCACCTTTTGTCGTCAGATAAATCGTCGGGTTATGGTCAATGATCCTGCTTTCCATCGCTGCGCGAAAAATAGACTTATAAAGGATCACCACAGATTTATAAACCGATGCAGATTTCTTAGAAACCGGAACAAGAGCAAGCTGAATATCATCCAGGCTAACCTCGCCCATCCGTTTATCTCCCAATTCCGCTATAATATGCCGCCTGACCTTTGAGGTGTAATCCGTCAAAGTAGTAGCTCGTACATGAACCGACTGCATCAGCAGCCACTTTTCACAATACTCTGCAACTGTGGGCGTTTTCCGATGAAAAGTGGCATTCTCAATCTGTTCCAACGCAAGCGTTTCTTTGTTGTATAGTTCTTCAGGTGTTTTTGCGTAGATAGCTACGAGCTTACCATTCGCGTCTTTGATTCTGGTCCTATAATATAGGACACCTCTTTTCATGACTGTGCCATATTGAGGAAGTATTATTTTTCTATTTGCCAATTCCTCCACCTCCTAAGAATAATCTCCAGCGCTGTACCTTTGTTTTATCAGACCTCTCTGATTCCATCAAGGATACGGACCGGCTCACGATCTTCCGCTTCGAGGTTTACGGTAAGTTGCGCTTCTCTCAACTGGTTTTGCTCTGTGCGTGCATTTTGCGATATACTCCTGGAGACCTGTCGCAGTAAAATACACACAGCCATTCTGAACATACTGCACATAAGAGATCAAGCCGTTGTTACGGGCGGCATCCAGCGTTGCTATGCTAATTCCTAAGATTTCAGCAGCTTCTTTTCGTGTAATGAGCTTTTCCATAGACTATATTCCCTCCAATCTGTCAAGGTTATCATCGTGCTTTCAAAATCACATGAATACGCTGGCAGCCGAAACTGCCAGCGCATGGTATCTGATTTTGAATAGAAAGCGGCCACCCAAAAGAGCAGTCGCTTCCTATTTTAATATGACTCAATTCTCGTCACATTTGCCACGCAACCCTGACGATGGGAACATAACAGGTCTCCGCTGGCGCGGTTGTCATAACTCCGCAGCGTCGTTTTACTCGTGCGCCGCAGGGTTCCCCCCAAGTCTTTAGGAGGCCGTGAGGAAGTATCTTTAAGCCCCCGTGCAGTCCTCGCGCCGAATCTGCCACCATCCGCTTTGTGGAATCGTAGATCGCTCCGAAACAGCTCTGTTCATCACCTCCCTGGCTGCTCCATCTTCGCGGCGTTCCACACTCGCTCGTACACGGGTTATGTACCTGTTATGCTGTCTATGAAATTGTCAAAGTGCTGTTGAAGGTAGAAAACTTGTCCTTCTTATTAACTCTGACAAAAAGAGCAAAAAACGAGCGTACCAAATGAAACTTTTTCAAAAATACTTTGCCAGCTGCTTCAAACCGCGCCGGATACTGTCACGGACACGGCTTGGGTCTACACCCTCCGCTGCGGCAATCTCACTCACACGCATACCCAGGTAATACCGGGCATAGAGCCGCTTGGCCTGTTTCTCCGGCAGCGCCATCACTGCGGCGTAGAGCTGCTCTCGCAGCTGCTTTTCCTCCAGAAGCGTTTCCGGCATCTGTGGCTTCATCAGGATCGCATTTTCAATGCCATTATCGCAGTCCAAGGAGTAGTGCGCCTTATAGCGGTACATCTTCCGTTCATAGGCAGCTTCTGCTCGATCAGCGGCTCGGATTGTCTCCAGCACATCTTCTGTTACATCTACGAAGTAATCGGTTTTATAAATATCGGGATATAAGTCCCTAAGATTGACTTTTTTCATTATGTACCTCCATTTCGATTCACGGGCGATTGACGAGTGAATCGAAAGGAGGTGGTGATCGGCAGCGACATACTTCATGGCCTTTCCCTAAAAAGCGACAGCAAAAAGCGCCAGATCCCCGCAATGGGAAACTGGCGCGACAAAAACAACTATAATTCTGCTGTTTTAGTTGGAATGATAATGCCGATAGATAGTCATACCTCCCCGGAGGAGGGGCAAGACTTTTTTTAGCTGGTGTAACTCATGGCTATTGTGAATGACAAAAATTGACACGGCGGCATCCTCCTATGTGCCGCCGTACCAGATTACAGGGTGTAGGGTCGTCGTTCATTTTAGATAGACGAAAGGAAACGGCGGCTCTGATTTTTTCAAAGCCACCGTTGCAAAGTGCATAACAATATAGTCGCTGTACGATGGCTTTTTTTCTTTTGCCATCGTGCGGCAACTTTTTCACTTTTCTTTTATCTTAACAGGCAATCCTCACAGAAATGTCACGGACATACTCCATTTCGACAAAATAACAAGCTGAAATCTCACCAATCTGTGAGATTTCAAATTTTTTGAGGAAAGCCGAGAGGAAATGCCTCCTCCCGGCTTTCAATAGGTTTATGATTATCTATTGTAGCAATCTCTGTCGTTACTCCGAAGTCCTCAGCCGCTCCACCACAGTTCCCTTGTTAAAGAAGTGGAGAACGATCAGCGGAATAACCGCAGCCAGCAGCAGATAAAGCACACCAATGACCAGAACCGGAACCAATGTAATATTCAGAGTAAAGAACCACATGGAAGGGCCATTCAATGCGCTCTTTAGCACTGTGACTGCCAGGATCGCTGCGACTGCTCCGCCGATAATGTCCGCACCTACGGCATAGTAGATGCCCTCATAGACCGTCAAGCGGCGAAGCTGCTTGCCGGTCATACCGATGCTCTGCATGGTAGCAAACTCATGGCGGCGGGTGATGATGTTGGTAATAATCATGTTGGCAAAGTTAATCAGTCCTGCAAAGGCCATGATGCAACCAATCAGACCGCCGATAACCAGGATCATGCTGCGGACCGAATCAAGCTGCTCTTTCAACAGCTTGGTGGAAGTATAGGCAACCGAAGTATTTTCACTCACATAGCTGCTCAAAAATTCTTCCATCTGCGGCTGCAAGGCTTCATCCACATTGAATCCATAGGTCAGCAGCGTGGGAGCGTCATAGATTTCCTTAAATACAGTGTCCGGCAGATACACAAAAGGAGCATCAGCGGCGATGTGCGCCTGGGCGGTGGTGCCTGTCGGCGTTTCGGTTTCCGTTCCCACGAGGATCGCTTTTGCAAGGATAGTGCTGGTTTTGACCAGTTCCCCATCCTTGTAGAAGGAAATGCTCTCTCCAACCTGTAACTGATCGGTCAGCGGAGTGTTCCTTGGTTCCTCTGTCAGTTTGTCCATGGGGCAGCCAATAATGACATATTCTCCGGTAGCCATTTTCTGCGTTAAGGTTTCGGCATCTTTTTCGCCTTCAAAAATACGCATATCAGCCCAGAAATTTTCGGAGGCCCCCATCACATTGCCAAAATAGCGCCTTTCGGTATCAGAACTTGTGTACAGGCTATATCCCTGATAGCTTTGATTTACGACGCCTTCTTCCTCATGAAACAGCTCTATGCCGCTTAAATCTTCAAACCCATAGTCAACCAATACATTTCTATCGTCTTTTGTATTTCGGTAGAGATAGCGTTCATCCTCAACTCCGGGCTGTCCGGCAATCAGATCCACCGCCTGTTGTGAGAGCGTATCTTTATGGTGCTGAACGCTTTCCATTACATTAAATGCGGCTGAGTTATAGATATTAAAATCTGTTCTGGTGACACGGTTTACCCACTTTTCTTCATCAAGGCTTTGCGTCACAATGATGATAGAGTTAAACAGGACGATGCACAGAAGCAGGGAAATAATGATGAACGCTGAACGCCGACGATTGCGGCCCAGGTTGGAAAAGGCCATACGGGACAGCTTTACCCCATTGGTTCGCTTGGCACTTCTCTTTTTATAGGCGTTCTGCTCGGTGTAGCGAATCGCCTCCAGAGGAGAAATCTTTGCCGCCTTTTTTGCAGGCTTCCTGGTGCTGATAAACACGGTCAGGATTGTAAAGAGAGCGGCGATAACAAAAATTAGCGGCGAGGTCGATACGGATGTACCCACCATAGAGTATTCAAGGTTAATGATCTCTGTCACGATAGGAAGCAGCACCCAACCGGCAAAGAAACCGGCGATCAGACCAATAGGCAGTCCGATCAGCGTGAGCCAGACCGCCTGACGGTTCACAATGCCCTTGATCTGCCGTGTGGAAGTGCCAATCGTCCGCAGCAGGCCGTATTGACGAACATCCTGCATCACAGAAATATCAAAGATATTGTAGATCAGCAGGTATCCGCACACGACAAACATCAGGATAAATACAACAGCAAACACGATGGACTCTGATGAAGTCACTCCCTGGGACATTTGATTTTCAGAGGCGAGAATGAAATTGTCTGCGCCCATATCCTCTGGATTGCCGCCAATGGAGTAAACGAACTCATTCAACTGCTGCTGAACATTTGCTTTATTCTTCAGCACGACATCGGAAAAAGTAACGCCGGACATTTCATGGTCTACCGCATAAGTGTTCTGGACCACATCGGGGTTTTCCTTTATAAACTGCTCTGAAACAGTCGCAACGCTCACAGAGTCATTGCTTGCTTCCCACCAGCCGGAAAGCACCATATCATAATGATAAGTTTTCCCCCGCAGTTCAAATTCCAGCGGAACCGCTGCGCCAATCTTTGGTTCTACACCCAGCGCCTTCAGCGCCAAATCCGTGGTGGCGATCTCATTCGCTTTCTCCGGTGCAGCTCCGTGAGTAGGCACACAGAAGGTCAGCTCCTGCTGCACACTGTCCGCATAATTAATCTCAATGGAATGGCTGGAAGTATTGCTTGCATAGCCAATGATGCGCCGGTGACCTGCCTGCTCCACAAAATCGCTGTTTACAAGCTGCTCGTACTGTTCCTCCGTCATATATCCTAAAGTGCCATCCGCCTTGCTGCCTTTCTGCATTTGCAGAGAGAGCTGGATGGAGGACGCCATATTGAACGCCAGGGAAGTGATAGAGGTAAATAGGAAAGCAGTCAGGATAATTGCCAGCAGTGCAGCCAGATTGCGTACCTTATTCTTTTTGAAATAGCGTTTGGATAGCTTGGTAATTACTTCGGAATTATTGTTGCCAAATAAAATGTCATTCATAGTCCCGCCCCCCTTTACTGCACGATCTTACCATCCTCGATCCGAATGATGCGGTCGGCAAGCTGGGCGATCTCACTGTTATGGGTAATCATCACGAGGGTCTGATGGAATTTCTGGCTTGTGGTTTTCAGAAGCCCCAGCACATCGGCGCTGGTCTTGCTGTCCAGATTGCCAGTCGGTTCATCAGCCAGGACGATTGCAGGCTTTGACACCAAAGCGCGGGCAATGGCTACGCGCTGCTGCTGGCCGCCGGAAAGGTTATTGGGCATATTGTTCAGCTTATCCTCCAGCCCCAGCATCTGAACGACTTCTTTCATAAACTTCTTGTCTACCTTGTTTCCGTCCAGCTCCACAGGCAGCACGATATTTTCGTAGACATTCAGCACCGGAACCAGATTGTAATTCTGGAAGATGAAGCCAATCTTTCTCCTACGGAAGATGGTAAGCTGCTCATCTTTCAATGTTGAGAGTTCACGTCCATCCACAATAACCTTGCCAGAGGTCGGCACATCCAACCCACCAATCATATTCAGCAGTGTAGATTTACCGCTGCCGGAGGTTCCTACGATGGCAACAAATTCGCCCTTTTCAATGGAGAGGGTCACACCATCCAAGGCTCTGGTAATGTTCGGTTTTGCGCCATAATATTTTTTTAGTTCAGTCGTTTGCAAAATGCTCATAAAGAACACCATCCTTTCTTTTTGATAAA
>ERZ780198.445-NODE-445-length-46815-cov-5.819482_pt1 | contig 46815 bp, 58 predicted proteins | sample MGYA00510979_ERZ780198 | MGnify/ENA primary metagenome ERZ780198 (study PRJEB29588, sample SAMEA2158039) | human gut metagenome | biome: human gut; feature: human-associated habitat; material: faeces | place: Denmark | collected 2008/2010 ...
ATTCGTCTTGATATAGTTATATTGAAATCAATAATTAAGGCAGTTACTTAAAATATGAAGAGATAGAGAAAAATTTAGCATTAGACTCAATAAAATAATTATTTTCTATTTCTTCAAGCCATTTCTTTTTATTACTTTCATTTTCTTTTATTAGCTTAGGTAGTTCAGATTTTAAAGTATCTATTTTGTTTGGATTTATAATTTTATTTTTACACCATACGCATTGATAAATAGTGCAATATGCGGGATTTATACCAGTTGCCAATTCGTAATCAAATATGAGACGCAGGGCTACATACTGAACAATGCTCATTTTTTTGTGATGCATTATTTTCTAGATTACTAATGGCTTGTTTACTCATACCTAACTTATTTCCTAAGTACTCGGCACTCCACCCAAGAGCATTTCTGAAAATAATCAGATTGTTTTTCATTATTCTAAGTTCCTTCTCATGCATATAAAATTCACGATGTCAATAATATAGACAATGAATCTAAAATATCTACGAATAGTACGATAATGATTATAAACGGTCTTCTTATTTATCTATTGGTGTACTATAATATAGATGTTTGCCTAGAATTATTGAGAGTATTTGTGAAAAAGTGGGCAGAAAAAGAAGATAGGAGAAACGAGTCATGAAAGTGAGCCGCAAGAAGAAAAAGGTATCTATGTGGTATGGTGTAACAAGACAAGTTGTATAGAAATAATATGCGGATAACATGACAGAACCTAAACAGTTATAATAGAGCCGTACCAAGAGCTGTATTGCTTTTCAAATGCTTAAATAATTTGATACAAGCCATCTATATGTTCCCATAACAATAGTAGTCCCAAAACGGTGTATATATTTTCCCTTTTACAAAATGACATATTATTATACGAGTAAATTTGAATGTAGTGACGGTATTAAGTGTTATTTGGCGGCGTTGCCTTTTCTTGACAGATATACTATAATATATAGGTATGTTTAACAGATGAAAGGCAGGTTTAACATGTATTCATACAATACAAGGATAAGTTTCAGCGAGTCGGATGAGAAATTGGAGTTGAAGATTCCGGCGCTGTTGAATTTTTTTCAGGATGCGGCAATCTTTGAGGCAGAGGAAGGCAGCATCAATATGGAATATCTCCAGGAGAGGCACCTGGCATGGCTGCTTGGTTCCTGGCAGATCGTGATTGAGCGCAGACCGAGACTTGGGGAGGGGGTAATTGTATCTACAACACCGTATGCATTTAAAGGATTTATAGGATATCGTAATTTTACACTAACTACAGAGGACGGCGAGATATTGGCGAAAGCCGCATCTATATGGACCTTAGTGGATATTGAGAAGATGAGGCCTGCAAGACCGTCAGAAGAGATTCTGGCAGGGTATGAGATCGGACCTAAACTGGAAATGGAATATGAACCAAGACGAATTGATCTGACAGGAGAAGGGACTCCCAGAGAGCCATTCTTTATCAGACAGAACCAGATTGATTCCAACCATCATGTGAATAATGAAGAATACGTCAATATGGCGATGGAATATCTGGATGAATCCTGGCATGTGACACAGGTCAGGGCAGAGTATAAGAAGCCGGCATATCTGCATGACACATTGATTCCTGTTATCTATGAACAGGGGAACAGGATGCAGGTACAGCTCACTAATGAACAGCATGAGACTTTGTGCATCGTGGAGTTTACGCATGAGTAAGTGGATGGTAGCTGCGAAGAAGGCAGATTTTTATGCAATTGCCCAACAATATCACATCAGCCCTGTAATGGCTCGTATTATTCGTAACCGTGATGTGATAGAAGAGGCAGATATTCACAAATTCCTGCATGGAACGAGACAGGATCTGTATGCACCGAATCTGATGAAAGATATGGATAAGGCAGTGGATATCCTGCTGGATAAGATTGACCGGAATAAGAAGATCCGTATTATTGGCGATTATGATATTGATGGTGTATGTTCTACATATATATTATATAAAGGCTTGGGCAACTGTGGTGCGAAAGTAGATACTGCCATTCCGCACCGCATGAAGGATGGATATGGACTGAATGAACATCTGATTCAGGAAGCGTATGAAGCAGGGGCAGATACGGTGTTGACCTGTGATAATGGTATCGCTGCCTTTTCCCAGATAGAATATGCTAACTCACTGGGGATGACAGTCGTGGTGACAGATCATCATGAAGTCCCTTATGAAGAGAAGGACACAGAGAGGCAGTATCTGATCCCTCCTGCGGCAGCAGTAGTAGATCCCAAGCAGCAGGATTGTCACTACCCATTTCCTGAAATATGCGGCGCAGTAGTGGCGTATAAGCTGGTACTGGCATTGACGGCGAAGCGCCAGGGTGTGACCTGGCAGCAGGTGATGGAGTCCGATATGGGACTGGAACTGTTGGAATTTGCGGCTTTTGCTACGATTGGGGATGTGATGGAGCTTCGGGATGAGAACCGTATCATAGTCAGTGAAGGTCTGAATCTGATGAAACATACGAGGAATATCGGACTGGAAGCGTTGATACGTGCGACGGGAACAGATGCAGGGCATATCAAACCGTACACGGTTGGATTTATTCTGGGACCTTGCCTGAATGCAACCGGGCGTCTTGACACGGCAGATCATGCGCTTGCGCTTTTTGAGGCACAGGATGAGTCCGAAGCAGCCCGTATTGCGGGGAATCTCAAAGCAATGAACGACAGCCGTAAGGAATTGACACTGGAAGGTGTGGAAGAGGCGATTGCCCAGATAGAGGAGAAGCAGCTTTGCCAGGATGATGTGCTAGTGGTCTACCTTCCTGATGTACATGAGAGTCTTGCAGGAATCATTGCCGGACGTATCAGAGAGAAATATAATAAGCCATCCTTTGTGCTGACAAGGGCAGAAGAAGGGGTAAAAGGCTCAGGTCGTTCCATTGAGGCGTTTCATATGTATGATGAAATGACGAAGTGCAAGCAGCTTTTTACCAAGTATGGCGGCCATAAGCTGGCAGCGGGAGTTTCGATGCCGGAAGAGAATGTGGAAGAATTCCGCAGACAGCTTAATGCGAACAGCCATTTGACAGAAGATGATTTCGAGGAAAAAGTACTCATAGATGTGCCGATGCCCATGTCATATGCTTCATTGGAATTCGTAGAAGAACTGGAGAAGCTGGAGCCTTTTGGAAATGGCAATCCCAAGCCCCTGTTTGCTCAGAAGCAGGTAACTTTCTTAAAGGGCAGACTGCTTGGACAGAATCAGAATGTGGGAAAATACACAGTCGCAGACGAAGACGGCAGAGAATTTGAAATGATTTATTTTGGCGATATTCAGGCATTCCATGAATATCTGGATCAGAAATTTGGAATCCAGGCGGTTGAGAGGCTGTATCAGGGAAGAGGACGTGAGATTGTGCTGTCTGTAGCGTATTATCCTGATATCAATGAATACAGGGGCAATGTGTCGTTACAGATGGTAATGAAGTACTATATGTAGGAAACTGAAAACCAGTTTATAGTTTCTTTATAAAAATTATCTTTTCTTTATCCTTTGTACACAGTTTTGACACATTTTTTCTATATAGTATATCTCAGATAGTTGAAACACTCACTATCTCCCCCCTCATAAGAAAATATATGACGAAGAGCCAACGTAATGTTGGCTCTTTGTCATATAGTAACTATTCAGAGCCATGCAAATTGAGTCAGAATATGCTTATTTATAAGCATATTTGACACAATTTATATGGCGAAGTAACCACATAAGCAAAAGATAAGCATCGAAGATGCGGTTTTGCGCATGGGGTTCTGAATAGTTACGTCATATACGGACATATCAGCACAATACTTGAAAATCAACAGGGTATATGGTATTCTTAAAACTAAGGTTGACAGCGTGATTATGCTGTATGGAAATGAGGTAATCCATATGAAATGTAAGGATTTATTAAAGAATTTAGAATACGAATGTGTCAGGGGCAGTGTGGATGTTGAGGTGACAGAGGTTGTAAATGACTCTCGTAAGGTCACAGCAGGCTGCCTTTTCTTGTGTATTGTGGGAGCTAATTTTGATGGGCATGATGCAGCGCCGGGGGCTGTGGAAGCAGGAGCGAAGGTTCTGGTAGTCAGTAAAGACATAGATATGCCCGCAGATGCTGATGTGACTGTGATTAAGGTAGCAGACACCCGTTATGCCATGGCATTTATATCTGCTGCATATTTTGGCAATCCGGCAGATGATATGAAGATCATCGGGGTGACAGGAACTAAGGGCAAGACTACAACTACTTATCTCGTAAAGTCTATTCTGGAGAATGCAGGTCATAAGGTAGGCTTAGTAGGTACGATTGAGGCAATTATCGGAGATAAAGTCATTCCAGCTAATAATACAACACCGGAATCTTTTACATTGCAGAGATATTTTAAGGAAATGAAGGAAGCAGGCTGTGATACCGTAGTTATGGAGGTCTCTTCACAGGGGCTGATGATGCACAGAACACAGGGCTTTATCTTTGATTACGGTATTTTTACCAATATTGAGCCGGATCATATCGGACCGAATGAACATGCATCTTTTGAAGAATATATGGCATGCAAGGGAATGTTGTTCAAGCAGTGCCGTGTAGGTATCGTGAACTGTGATGATCCCCATTGGCAGACTGTAACGCAGGGACATACCTGTCAGCTGGAGACTTATGGCTTCAGCGAGCAGGCGGATCTAAGAGCATCTGATCTGAAACTTGTGACAGGTGCAGGCTATCTTGGAATAGATTTTAAGGTGTCAGGTTTATTGAATATGGAAGTCCTGACGGATTTACCCGGTAAATTCAGTGCGTATAATGCATTGACTGCAATTGCTATATGCAGACATTTTGGTGTACATCCAGAGGATATTAAGAAGGCGTTGGCAGGTGCGAAGGTAAAGGGCAGAATCGAAATGGTGAAGGTGTCAGACCAGTTTACCCTGATGATTGACTATGCGCACAATGCCATGGCATTGGAGAGCCTGTTGACAACACTTCGTGAATATCATCCGCATCGTCTTGTATGTCTGTTTGGCTGTGGTGGCAACCGTTCCAAGCTTCGCCGCTACGAGATGGGCGAAGTGAGTGGCAGGCAGGCTGACTTGACGATTATTACATCGGATAATCCACGATTTGAGGAACCACAGGATATCATTGATGACATTAAGATCGGTATGGCTAAGACAGATGGCAAGTATGTTGAGATCTGTGACCGTAAGGAAGCAATTAAGTATGCGATTACCCATGGAGAGCCGGGAGATATTGTGATTCTGGCAGGTAAGGGACATGAAGATTATCAGGAGATCAAGGGCGTGAAGCATCCTATGGATGAACGCGTATTGATTCAGGAGGTCATGGAAGAACTGAGGACGAAATGACAGGCAGATTTGCTAATATTATTGTAGATATATCCCATGAAAAGGTAGACCGTCCCTTTCAATATCTCATTCCACCGCAGCTTCAGAATGTACTGGAGGTGGGAATGTCGGTGATGATTCCTTTTGGCAGGGGCAATAAACTGATTAAGGGATATGTCATGGAATTGACTGACCAGGCAGAGTATGATGTCTCCAGACTGAAGGCTGTGGACAGTATTGTAGAGGGCGGTGTCAGTGCACAGGCAGACTCTATCAGACTGGCGTACTGGTTGAAGGAACATTATGGCTCGACCATGATTGCAGCGCTCAAGACGGTACTTCCTGTAAAGAAGAAAATGAAGCAGGCCGTGAAGAAGACGATTCACTGTAAGGTGGATTCCGAGACCGCATATCGTCACAGTGTGATCTTTGAAGCAAAGCATCAGACAGCAAAATGCAGGCTGATGCGGGAGCTGTCACAGACTTCACAGCTTCCCTATACACTGGTGACAGGGAAGCTTAACATTGCGGCAGCTACCATACGTTCACTGGTTGATGCCGGTCTGATAGAAGTAACTGAGGAAAATGTATACAGGAAGCCAGTCTTGAAATCAGACCTGTCAGGAAAAGACGGAACGGCAAAGCAGCTTTCGGCAGAACAGCAGGCAGTTGTGGATGCCATTTCACAGGATTACAGCCAGGGAATCAGCCAGACTTATCTGCTTCGGGGGATTACCGGAAGTGGTAAGACAGAAGTATATATGGCATTGATTGAAAGGATGATTGCCGGTGGTAAACAGGCAATTGTTCTGATTCCGGAGATTGCTTTGACATATCAGACACTGCTCCGTTTTTATCTGAGGTTTGGAGACAGGGTATCTGTAATGAATTCCAGATTGTCTCCGGGAGAACGTTCGGACCAGTATGAACGGGCTGCCAAGGGTGAGATAGATATTATGATAGGGCCGCGTTCCGCATTATTTACACCTTTTGAAAGGTTGGGGCTGGTAATCATAGATGAGGAACATGAGTCCAGCTACAAGAGTGAGACAATGCCTAAGTTCCATGCAAGAGAGGTGGCACAGGAGCTGTGCAGGATGAAGCATGCCAGTCTGCTTCTGGGTTCTGCCACTCCTTCGCTGGAATCCTATTATAGAGCCAGACAGGGTGAGATACCGCTGTTCACCCTGAACAGCAGATTGACAGGCGGCGAGCTTCCAAAGGTCTATATAGAAGACCTGAGAGAAGAGTTAAAAAGCGGTAACCGCTCCATATTCAGCAGGAGACTTCAACAATTACTGGAGGACAGACTGGCGAAGGGACAGCAGAGTATATTGTTTCTCAATCGCAGGGGCTATGCGGGATTTGTAAGCTGTAGAGCCTGCGGTCATGTAATGAAATGCCCACATTGTGATGTATCTCTTTCAGAGCATAGAAATGGCAGGCTGGTATGTCATTATTGTGGTTATGAGACACCACAGGTCACAAGATGTCCGCAGTGCGGCTCGAAATACATCCTGGGCTTTCGTGCGGGAACCCAGCAGATTGAAGAGGTGCTGCACAAGATGTATCCCCAGGCAAGGGTACTGCGAATGGATGCGGACACTACGAAAACAAAAGACAGCTATGAGGATATTTTATCCCGTTTTGCAAATGAAGAGGCGGACATTCTGGTAGGAACACAGATGATTGTTAAGGGTCATGACTTCCCCAAGGTGACACTGGTAGGCATTCTGGCAGCAGATATGTCATTGCATACAGGTGATTACCGCGCATCTGAACGTACTTTCCAGCTATTGACGCAGGCTGCGGGGCGTGCAGGCAGAGGCAGCCTTGCAGGGGAAGTTGTGATTCAGACTTACCAGCCGGATCATTATGCGGTAGTACATGCAGCCGCACAGGATTATGAAGGCTTTTATGAAGAAGAGATAGCATACCGTGATCTGATGATGTATCCTCCGGTGGCTAACATGCTGGCGGTTCTGATACTTTCAGATGATGAAATGACAGGCGTGTCACATTCCATGGAGCTTGCAGATCTGGTGAAGAAGCATTTTGAAGGCAGGAGAGTGCAGGTAATCGGCCCTGCCAGTGCGGCGATAGGTAAGATTCAGGATATTTACCGTAATATTTTCTATATAAAACACAGAGACTATGCGGTATTGGTCGAGGCGAAGGATGTCATGGAGACATATATAGCCCAAAAGGAATGGAACACAGATACTGTTCAATTTGATTTTAATCCCATGAATGGATATTAAATACAGAAAGGTGAGAAGAAGAAATGGCAATTAGAACAATCAGACAGATAGGTGACCCGGTATTAAATAAGGTATCAAAGGAAGTAAAGGAAATTACTCCAAGAATACAGGAGTTAATTGATGACATGTTTGAAACCATGTATGATGCATGTGGCGTAGGACTTGCAGCTCCTCAGGTAGGAATCCTGAAACGTATTGTAGTCATTGACACAACAGGAGAAGACCCGATTCTTTTGATCAACCCACGTATTGTTGAGACAAGTGGAGAACAGACAGGTAATGAAGGCTGTCTTAGTGTAGCTGGCAAGACAGGAGTGGTTACAAGACCTAACCATGTAAAAGTAATTGCACAGGACGAAAACCTGGAGACTTTTGAAATAGAAGGAGACGAACTTCTGGCAAGAGCATTCTGTCATGAGATCGATCATCTTGACGGACATTTATATGTGGAGAAGGTAGAAGGCGAATTGATGGATAATGCCGATTTGGAAGCAGAGGAGGAATAATCTTGAGAATCGTATTTATGGGAACTCCTGACTTCTCAGTAGGTGCTCTTGAGGCATTGATAGAAGCAGGACATGAGATTGCAGCAGTAGTGACACAGCCGGATAAGCCCAAGGGAAGAAGTGGACAGATGCAGTTCCCACCGGTGAAGGAATGTGCGCTGAAGCATGGGCTTACAATATGGCAGCCCCAAAAGATCAAGACACCTGAATGGGTAGAGAGATTAAGAGAACTGAATGCAGATGTTTTCATAGTAGCAGCTTTTGGGCAGATATTATCCAAAGAGATTCTGGATATGCCAAAGTATGGCTGCGTGAATATCCATGCGTCACTTTTGCCAAAATACAGAGGAGCAGCCCCAATCAACTGGGCGATCATCAATGGAGAGAAAGAGACTGGCGTAACAATCATGCAGATGAACGAAGGTATCGATACAGGAGATATGCTGTCCCATACTGTTGTTCCTATTGCACCTAAGGAGACCGCAGCGACATTATTTGATAAACTGGCAAAGGCGGGAGCAGAGTTGATCGTAGAGACACTTCCCAGGCTGGAGGCTGGTGAGATCACACCTGTTCCACAGGATGAGAGTCAGGCAACTCATGTGAAAATGATGGGTAAGTCTCTTGGCAGAATCGACTGGAATAAGGATGCTGTTACGATAGAGAGACTGGTAAGAGGATTGAATTCCTGGCCCAGCGCATATACTTATTTTCAGGAAAAAAGCGTGAAAATCTGGGATTGTGATGTAGTAGAGAATGATACTACAGAAGCTCCCGGAACGATCATTGCAGTTGCAAAGGATTCCTTTGATGTAGCAACAGGCAAAGGTACTTTGAGGATTCGGGAACTGCAATTAGAAGGTAAGAAGAGAATGGACACCAGAACATTCCTTCTTGGTAATCAGTGGAAAGCCGGTATGAAATTCGGACAGGCTCAGTAAAAGGAGGTATAGGTTATGCCATATGGATATTATTATTTTGATCCCACATATGTTTTAGTATTGATTGGTGCGCTTTTGTCAATCTGGGCGTCTTCCAGAGTACAGTCTACATTTCGCAAGTATGCCCGGGTCAGAAGCATGTCAGGTATGACAGGGGCACAGGTTGCAGAGCTGATCCTGAAGAATAAGGGCTATTATGATGTACGTGTAGCTCGTGTGAAAGGTGACCTGACAGATCATTATGATCCAAGGACCAAAGTTGTGAAGCTCTCAGACAGCGTGTATGATTCCACTTCCGTGGCAGCTCTTGGTGTAGCAGCGCATGAATGTGGACATGTGATCCAGCATCATGAAGAATATCTGCCTCTTCGCCTGAGAACACTTCTTGTTCCGGCAGCGAACTTTGGCTCCAAAGCAGGTATTCCCATTATCCTGTTAGGTATTTTATTTGGATACAATTATGTACTGGTACAGATTGGTATCTGGGTATTTGCACTGGCAGTTCTGTTCCAGCTTGTAACATTACCTGTAGAGTTCAATGCATCCAGCAGGGCATTGGTATGTCTGGAACAGTATGGGATTCTGGCAAGTAATGAGAAAGAGCAGAGCGCTAAGGTACTTCGTGCAGCAGCGCTTACTTATGTGGCAGCAGCGGCAGCTTCTATTTTACAGTTGTTAAGATTGATCATGCTTTTTGGCGGCGGTAGAAGGAGAGATGATTAGTGCAGCAGGAGAAGAATATCCGCCAGCTGGTTCTGGAGATGCTGCTGGCGGTTACGAAAAAAGAAGGCGGAGAATACAGTCATAAAGTAATCAGAGATGTACAGAATAAGTATAATTATCTATCAACTCAGGAAAAGGCGTTCATGAAACGCCTTTTTGAGGGTACACTGGAGAGAATGATTGAGCTGGATTATTGCATTGACTGCTATTCCAAAGTAAAGGTAAACAAGATGAAACCGGTCATCCGCAATATCATGCGCATGGGTGTGTACCAGATTCTTTATATGGATTCTGTGCCGGACTCAGCAGCCTGCAATGAATCTGTGAAGCAGGCGCAGGCAAAAGGCTTTGCTACATTGAAGGGGTTCGTAAATGGCGTATTGAGAACCATTGCCAGAAATAAGGATGCGATTCCTTACCCGGATGAGAAGAAAGACTATAGAAAATATCTTTCTGTAACTTATTCCATGCCGGAGTGGATAGTAGATCTGTGGATTGGGCAATTCGGTCAGGAGACTACGACTGCAATGTTACAGGGGCTTTTACAGGAAAGACCTGTTACGATCAGAATGAGGACAGAGGATGAGAAGGCAGTAGAAGCCTTGCGTGCAGATCTGGAGAAGCAGGGTGGTACGTTAAAAAGACACCCGTATCTTTCTTATGCCTATGTCATTGAGAAAACTGACGATTTGACACAGCTGTCAGGATTTGAAGAAGGAGCCTTTGTCATTCAGGATATCAGCTCTATGCTTGCTGTAGAGGCACTGGGATTGCCAAAGATGGACAATCAGGGCACGTTGAAGATATTGGATATCTGTGCAGCGCCCGGCGGTAAGAGCATGCTTGCTGCGGATATTTTAAATCATGCAGATATTGATTATATGCTGGAGGCAAGGGATATTTCAGAATATAAAGTGGAATTGATGCAGGAGAATTTCAACAGATGCCATCTGAATAAAGCCAAAGCTGTGGCATGGGATGCGCTGGAGCCAGATGAGAGATGGCTTGGGCAGGCTGATGTAGTGATTGCAGATATTCCCTGTTCAGGTCTGGGTGTTATCGGCAGAAAACGGGATATTAAATATAAGATGACACCACAGGCAGTACAGGATATTGTAGAATTACAGGAGAAAATACTCAAGGTAGCAGCTTCTTATGTGAAGAAGGGCGGTAAGCTTCTTTTCAGTACCTGTACAGTCAACAAGGACGAGAATGAAGCCCATGTAAAATGGATACAGGACACACTAAAAATGACACCTGTGTCATTAAATGGGACGTTGCCCGGACTGGTACATTCCCCGACAACACAGCAGGGATTTGTACAGCTTATACCGGGTATGCAGGACACAGATGGATTTTTCATCAGTGTATTTGAGAAATAGAAAGATATGGAGAATAAATGAAAGACATTAAATCATTGACCTTATCACAGTTAAAGGAAGAAATGGCAGCACTGGGTGAGAAGCCTTTTCGTGCAAAACAGCTCTATGAGTGGATGCATGTGAAGCTTGCAAGAGACTATGGGGAAATGACCAATATCCCAAAGAGCCTGATTGCCAAGTGCAGGGAGAACTATACATACACCTCTCTGAAAGAAGTAACCGTACAGACCTCAGCCATTGATGGGACGAAGAAGTTCCTTTTTGAGCTGGCAGACGGTAATCTGGTGGAAAGTGTATGGATGCAGTATCATCATGGCAATTCAGTCTGTATTTCCTCTCAGGTAGGATGCCGCATGGGGTGCAGATTCTGTGCATCTACACTGGATGGACTCGAACGTTCCCTTCTTCCGGGAGAGATGCTGGATCAGATCTATGCAATCTCAAGAAGCACCGGGGAGAGAGTATCCAATGTGGTTGTTATGGGAACCGGTGAGCCCATGGACAATTACGATAATCTGTTACAGTTTATCAGGATGTTGTCAGATGAGAATGGACTCAATATCAGCCAACGTAATATTACAGTATCTACCTGCGGTATTGTAGAAAATATGCGGAGGTTGGCAGATGAAGGATTGCAGATTACTTTGGCGCTGAGCCTTCATGGTTCCACACAGCAGAAACGTCAGGAGCTGATGCCGATTGCCAATAAATATGACATTCATGAGGTAATAGATGCCTGCCGGTATTATTTTGATAAGACGGGCAGACGAGTGACCTTTGAATACAGTCTGGTAGGCGGTGTCAATGATACGGATGAGGATGCAGAGAACCTGAGTAATCTGATTCAGGATATTAACTGTCATGTGAACCTGATTCCTGTCAATCCTATTAAAGAGCGTGATTATGTGGAATCAGAGCGCAGTGCTGTACTCAATTTCCAGAATAAATTGACGAAGAGACACATCAATGCGACAGTCCGCAGGGAGATGGGAAGAGACATTGATGGTGCCTGTGGACAGCTGCGCAGGAGAAAAATGCATCAGGACTAGTGTACTGTATCACTGACATTTCGCTAAATAACTTGTATAAGTTTTCATCTGCTGCGTTGTCGTCAATCGACGTAGCCACCGCTACGCCTCATTCCTCCGCCTTGCAGACTGAAAATTTATCCGGCGTTATTTAGCTGAAAGTCAATGATACAGTACACTAGCAGACTTGCCCTTTGAACGTTTCTGTGGTATTATGTTAGCTTGTAAAATATCGGCTTATTCTTATTAGAGAAAAGGGATTGGAGGAGAACCCGTTGAAGTTTTATGCGATAACTGATATAGGGAGAAAGAGAGAACTGAACGAAGATTACATCTATACCTCCGGACAGCCAATCGGTGCGCTGCCCAATCTTTTTATTGTTGCGGATGGAATGGGAGGACATAAAGCAGGAGACTATGCTTCCATGCATACCGTAGACAGGTTCGTAGAAGTAATCAGGGAACTTGGAGAGGAGCATGGTGTACAGGATGCAATTAACGAGGCTGTTACAGCTGCGAATGCATACATATATCAGCGCTCCAGAGAGAACAGCAATTTAAGTGGAATGGGAACGACACTGGTATTGGCTTCCTGCATAGGCAATGAAGCGATTGTCGCAAATATTGGTGACAGCAGACTCTATCTTGTCAATGATGCCATGACGCAGATTACAAGGGATCACTCTTTGGTAGAGGAAATGGTCACTTTGGGCGGCATTGACAGAGAGATGGCACGTAACCATCCTGATAAGAATATTATTACAAGGGCAGTAGGCGTAAAAGAGAAAGTTGCAGCGGATTTTTTTGAAGTAGACCTGACCAAGGGAGATAAGCTGCTGTTGTGTTCCGATGGTCTGACCAATATGCTCAGAGACGAAGAGATATACCAGATTATTCAGGATAATAAGGAACTTGAGCAGGCAGCCAAGGCATTGGTTGATGCTGCCAATGAGAACGGTGGACGTGATAATATCGCAGTGGTTCTGGTAGAACCGTTTGGAGGACAGGAATGATTAAGTTAGGAATGCTGATAGCAGACCGCTACGAGATTCTGGAGAAGATCGGCACTGGCGGAATGGCAGATGTATATAAAGCAAAAGACATTAAGCTCAATCGATATGTGGCTGTCAAAGTGTTAAAGCAGGAATTTGCAGAGAATAAGAATTTCGTATCCAAGTTCCGTGTAGAGGCACAGGCAGCAGCAGGCCTGATGCATCCCAACATTGTAAATGTATATGATGTAGGAGAAGAGGATGGCATCCATTATATCGTAATGGAGCTGGTGGAAGGAATCACTCTTAAGAAATATATCGAGAAGAAATCCAGATTATCTACAAAAGAAGCTATTAGTATTGCAATCCAGGTTGCTATGGGAATGGAGGCAGCTCACAATAACCATATTATCCACAGAGATATTAAACCGCAGAATATTATTATTTCCAAGGAAGGTAAGGTTAAGGTAACAGATTTTGGTATTGCCAAGGCAGCTTCCAGCAATACCATCACGTCAAATGTAATGGGGTCTGTACACTATACTTCACCTGAACAGGCAAGAGGTGGTTTCTCTGATGAGAAGAGTGATATCTATTCTCTGGGTATTACTCTGTTTGAGATGCTTACCGGACGTGTGCCTTTTAATGGAGATACTACTGTAGCAATCGCAATCAAGCAGATACAAGATCCCATGCCTTCACCCAGGGAATTCGTGCCTGAGGTACCGGTCAGTGTAGAACGGATTGTATTAAAATGTACACAGAAGAGCCCGGACAGAAGATATCAGAATATGGGTGATATGATCCGTGACCTGAAGCGTTCCCTGATCACTCCGGATGAATCTTTCGTAGAGATAGATAACGGAGAAGCAGGACAGACCAGAATCGTAACAGATATCCGTAACAGAAATACAACAACTAGTACAGGCAGAGCCAATACAGGTGAAGTGCCTGTGCAGAGAGAGACTGTGAGACAGGATACTCTGGCCGGAAGAGAAGTCTATGCAACACCGGAAGAAGCAGGAGAGATTGTACGCAGAAGACCGGCCGGTGCGCAGAACGGTGCTGTGAAGAAGAACGAGGTCAGAAGCAGAAATACAGGTGCTTCCAAGAACCAGCCATCAGGCAAGGCACATGAGAATAAGAAGAAACGCAAGAAATCCGGTCAGAAGCCGGTACGTAAGGCAACGGTAAAGAAGGAAGAGCAGGAAAAGCAGACTTATACAGAGTATACGAATACAGGTGTGAATCGTCAGAATGTGAGAAACACGGATTATACACAGGATATTTCCTTTGATACGAAAGAAGAATATGATTATAACCCGGCTACGGAGAAGGTAACTACGATTCTGACTATCATTGCAGCAGTAGCAATTGGCTGTATCCTGTTGTATTATGCCGGGCAGGCAGTGGGTATTTTCTCGGCAGTAGGGACGAAGAACCAGGATTCCCAGACTGAAAGTGCACAACGCAGCGTTATGCCGGAATTTGCCGGTCTTAATGTAGATGAGGTGAAAAAGGCATTACAGGATGTAAATCTTGGAAGTAAGACACAGTATATCGAATCTACTGAGTATGATAAAAATGTAGTCATTTCTGCTGCCCTGGAAGATGGAACAGCAGTACTTGCAGGAGACCAGATTATCAAGAATACAACCATTGTGCTGACAGTCAGTGCCGGGGCAAACGGTATTAATGTACCACAGACAGTAGGCTTGTCGGAGGCAGAGGGTACAGCACAGCTTACCAAAGAGGGATTCACAGTAACCAAGAGTGATGCTTATTCTACAGAGTATGCCAAGGGAACGATTATATCCCAGTCTCCGGAAGGGGATTCCATTGCTGCATTAGGTTCAGAAGTTACAATTGTAATCAGTAAGGGCAATGAAGATGTAGAAGTCCGTATGCCGGATGTTCTTGGCAAGAGTAAAGATGCTGCTGCCAGTATGCTGGAGGAGTCAGGTCTGGTAGTAGGTAATGTAGAGGATTCCTACAGTACAGAATATCCGGAAGGACAGATCTGTTACCAGAGTTATTCCTCAGGAACCAGTGTAGGACAGGGAACAATTGTGGATCTGAAAGTCAGCATTGGCAGTGAGACCGCTACGTACAGCTGTAACCTGAGTATACAGGCACCGAGTGACTATATCGGAGGTAATGCGGAGGTTATCCTGACCACTGCCGATGGTTCCCAACAGCTGTGGTATTCCCAAAATGTTACCTCTTTCCCGGTATCCATTAATCTGAGCGGCTTCACCAGTTCATCCGCATATGGAATCGTAACAATCTCTTATCTCAAGAGTGTGGAAGAGATTGTGACAGATTCAGATGGCAACCAGACTACGCAGGTTAATCAGGCACTGGCGCAGACACAGCAGAATGTCACATTTAATAAGGATTAAGGTATGCAGGGTAAGATAATCAAGGGTATAGCAGGATTCTATTACGTACATGTCAGCGGTAAGGGAATCTATGAATGTAAGGCTAAGGGCATCTTCCGCAAGGATAATATGAAACCCCTTGTGGGGGATGATGTGGAAATAGAGATTCTGGATGAGGCAAATGCCAAAGGTAATATTCAGTCGATTCTGCCAAGGCGCAACGAACTGGTCAGACCGGCAGTAGCCAATATAGATCAGGCACTGGTGATTTTTGCCATGACGAAGCCGGAGCCGAATTATAATCTTCTGGATCGATTTCTGGTCATGATGCGCAGACAGGGGCTGGACTGTATTATCTGTTTTAATAAACGTGATATTGCAGATAAGGAAGAGCGGGCAGGAATCCGTTCCATATATGAGAACAGCGGATGTACAGTTCTTTTTGCCAGCGCTGTAAAGAAACAGGGAATAGAGGAGATTGCAGCCCTGCTCAAGGGTAAGACGACAGCAGTAGCCGGGCCAAGCGGAGTAGGTAAATCTTCCATAATCAACTGTCTGCAGAAGAATAAGACGATGGAGACAGGCGCTATCAGTGAGAAGATAGAGCGTGGCAGGCATACAACGAGACATTCGGAACTGCTGGATATTTCGGATCATACGTACATTATGGATACGCCCGGATTCAGTTCACTGTCCCTGTTTGACATAGAGAAAGAAGAATTGAAAAGCTACTATCCTGAGTTTGAACCATATGAAGATTCCTGTAAATTCCTGACCTGCGCCCATATCCATGAGCCGGCGTGTGGAGTAAAGGATGCATTGGAACTTGGCAAGATCAGTCAGGTGCGTTATGATAACTACGTTTCCTTCTATGAGGAATTGAAAGAAAAAGAAAAGAGGAAGTATTAAAATGAATATTTTGGCACCATCTATTTTATCTGCGGATTTCTGTGAATTGGGAAAACAGATAGAAGAAATCGAGAAAGCAGGTGCACAGTATCTGCATGTAGATGTTATGGACGGTATCTTCGTACCATCCATATCTTTCGGAATGCCTATAGTCAGCAGTGTAAGACCCAGGACAAAGATGTTCATGGATGTGCATATGATGGTGACAAGACCGGAACGCTATGTGGAAGAATTTATACGGTGTGGTGCTGATGGAGTGACAATCCATGAAGAGGCATGTGACTGTGTAGCTGAGACTTTATGCAGAATCAGAGAAGCGGGTGCACAGGCTGGACTGGCTATCAACCCGGAGACCCCTGTAGAGAAGCTGTACCCATATCTGGATAAAATGGATATGGCACTGATCATGACTGTACATCCGGGATTTGGCGGGCAGAAATATATAGATGCATGCACAGAGAAGATACAAACCCTCAGACAGGTAATCACAGACAAAGGACTGGACCTGAAATTGCAGATTGACGGCGGTGTGAATCTGGACAACCTGACGATGAACCTTGATGCAGGAGCAGATGTTATTGTAGCAGGCTCTGCTGTATTTAAGGGCAATATTACAGAGAATACAGAAGCTTTTCTTGAGAAGATGCAGGAGAAGTACTAATAGAAAATTTACTTTTATACTTCAGTATGCTATTATGATAGCTGACAGTTACGAATGATTTTAAGGAGGATTATATAGAAATGCAGCTTGGTATCGTGGGATTACCCAATGTCGGAAAGAGTACTTTATTTAACTCATTAACAAAGGCTGGTGCACTGGCAGCCAATTATCCGTTCGCAACCATCGACCCTAATGTGGGTGTGGTATCTGTTCCGGATGAACGTATTGTGAAATTAGGTGAACTTTATCATACGAAGAAAGTAACACCTGCTGTTATTGAATTCGTAGACATCGCAGGTCTGGTAAAGGGCGCATCCAAGGGTGAAGGCCTTGGCAACCAGTTCCTTGCCAATATCCGTGAAGTAGATGCGATCGTACATGTTGTCCGCTGCTTTGAAGACAGCAATATCATTCATGTAGACGGTAATATTGACCCAATCAGAGATATAGAGACAATTAATCTTGAGCTGATCTTCTCCGACCTGGAGATTCTGGAGCGTAGAATTGCCAAGGTTGCCAAGCAGGCACGTATGGATAAGACACTTGCCAAGGAGCTGGAATTACTGGAATCCATCAAGGCACATCTGGAGAGTAATCAGATGGCACGTACTTTTGAAGTGCCTGATGATGAGGATATGCAGAAGTGGTTCGCTTCCTATAATCTGCTGACAGCCAAGCCTACTATCTATGCTGCGAATGTATCAGAGGATGAGCTGGCAGATGATGGCGCCTCTAATGAATATGTGGCAAAGGTACGTGAAAAGGCTGCTTCTGAAGGTGCAGAAGTATTTGTTATCTGTGCACAGATAGAGCAGGAGCTTTCAGAACTGGATGAAGCAGAGAAGAAGGAATATCTGGATGACCTGGGCGTTACTTCAAGTGGTCTTGATAAGCTTGTAACAGCCAGCTACCATTTACTTGGACTGATCAGCTTCCTGACAGCAGGTGAAGATGAGTGCCGTGCATGGACAATTAAGGCAGGTACTAAGGCGCCTCAGGCAGCAGGTAAGATCCATACTGACTTTGAACGTGGTTTCATTCGTGCAGAAGTAGTAAATTACAAGGATCTTCTGGAGAATGGTTCTCTTGCAGCTGCCAGGGAAAAAGGCGTAGTAGGTCTGGAAGGCAAGGATTATGTTGTGAAGGACGGAGACGTTATTTTATTCAGATTTAATGTATAAGGAGATGCAGATATGCCGGATATAATGGGAGCAAAAGACATCGCATTTCCACATTTGGGAATATACCTTGAGAATGTTCCAAAGAGCTTCACCATATTTGGTTTTACCATTGCGCTTTATGGCGTCGTGATTGGTATGGGTATGCTGTTAGGCATTCTTCTTGCGGCACATATTGCCAAGAAAGAGAATATGAATCCTGATGTGATATGGGATTTTGCAATTTATGCAGTCATTTTTGCAATTATAGGAGCCAGACTCTATTATGTTGCTTTTTCATGGAATCAGTACAAAGACAATCTGCTGAGTATTTTCTATCTCAGACAGGGTGGACTGGCAATATATGGCGGTGTGATCGGTGGCTTTGCAACGCTGTTCATATATAGTCATATTAAGAAGATCAATCCATTTAAAATAGGTGACTGTGCTGTGTTTGGACTGGTGATTGGACAGATTGTCGGCCGCTGGGGTAATTTCTTTAACCGTGAAGTATTTGGCGGTTATACAGATTCCTTGTTTGCAATGAGACTGCCTGTAGATGCAGTGCGTGCCAGCGACATCAAGCAGACGCATCTGGATGGTATGGCTGCCATGGGTGACGTGAATTTCATACAGGTTCATCCTACTTTCCTCTATGAGGGAGTATGGAATCTGTGTCTTTTGATTGCAATGTTCGTATTTCGTAAGCATAAGAAATATGATGGACAGATGTGCCTGATTTATTTAGGCGGTTATGGAATCGGCAGATGCATCGTAGAAGGAATCCGTACAGACCAGTTATTGATTCCGGGTACACAGATAGCAGTATCACAGCTGCTTGGTTTTGTGATGTTCATAGGAGCAGTGATTGCAGATATCGTAATAAGAATGAGATTAAAAAAGAAACAGGCTTAGCTTGTTTCTTTTTGTATACTGTGAAGAGAAAAATACAATTATTAACAATATCTGTACTATCAATACAAAAAGGTGACTGTTAAACTGGGATAGTTCACTATGATAATTATTTCACATATAAAATGTCTGTAAGAAAATAGAGAAAGGTAGAGAGGGTATGAAGAAGGAACAATTAGAAGAATTACTGTCACAGCTTACTACAGATGAGAAGCTTGGCATGATACATGGTAATGAACTTTTTGCGACAAAGGGCGTAGAGAGACTGGGGATTCCACCTTTCATCACATCAGATGGACCAAGAGGAGTACGTAAGGATTTCAACCCTGATAACTGGAATGAAATCGGACAGTCCTATGATTATGTATCTTATCTGCCATGTAATACAGCATTGACAGCCACATGGAACAGAGAGCTGGCGCATCAGACAGGACAGGTACTTGGTAAGGAAGCCAGAGGCAGAGGAAAAGACATGATTCTTGCGCCTGGTATTAATATCATGCGTACTCCACTCTGTGGCAGAAGCTTTGAGTATATGGGAGAAGACCCCTATCTGACATCAGAGATGGCAGTACCGCTTGTACAGGGGATTGAGGAAAACGATGTATCCTCCTGCGTGAAGCATTTTGCACTGAACAATCAGGAGACCAGAAGATTGGACGTAGATGTGGATGTGGATGAAAGAGCACTCCGCGAGATTTACTTACCTGCATTTGAAGCAGCAGTAAAGAGGGGCAAAGCCAAGGGACTTATGGGAGCATACAACAAGCTTCGTGGTCAGCACTGCTGCCATAACAAGTATCTGTTACAGGATATTCTGCGTAAGGAATGGGGATTTGAAGGAATCCTGGTATCTGACTGGGGCGGCGTGCATTCCACAAAGGAAGCAGCCATGAACGGTCTTGACATGGAGATGTCTGTTACAGATAACTTCAATGAATATTATATGGCAGATCCTATGAAAGAAGCATTGGAGAAGGGCGAAGTATCCATGGAGATGATTGACGAGAAAGTACGTCATATTCTTCATGTCATGAATGAGCTTCATATGCTGGATGGCGAGAGAAAAGCCGGCACATACAATGATTATCGTGATAAGGAATCGCTCAGACGCACAGCGGAAGAATCCGTTGTCCTTTTAAAGAATGATAAGAAACTGCTGCCTCTTGATTCCAAAAAGATCAAGAAGCTTCTGGTTGTAGGAGAGAATGCCAACAGAATGCATGCCCCAGGCGGCGGAAGTGCAGAGATTAAGGCATTATATGAGATTACACCACTTATGGGCTTACATATGCTCTTAGGCGGCAATACACAGATAATCTATAAACCTGGCTATTATAACGAAGACATAGGTAATATCTGGGCAAATACAGAAGAGAGTGGCAATGGTCAGGCAGATAGTCTGGAACAGGATAAGCAGGATTCTCCAGCACCAAAGGAAGTTTCCAAAAGTGAAGAGAAAGCAGCACGTCAGGCTCGCATGAATCAGGAATATATGGCAGATGCACTGGAAGCAGCCAGGGATGCAGATGCAGTCATTTATATTGGTGGTCTGACTCATGATTATGATACAGAAGGTCAGGACAGAACAAGTATGAAGCTGCCATATGACCAGGATAAGCTTATCTGCGAATTGTTAAAAGTAAGACCGGATACCATTATTACAATGGTTGCGGGTTCTCCTGTAGATATGAGTGCGTGGTCCAGTCAGGCATCCACACTGTTATACAGCTGGTATGCAGGCATGGAAGGCGGATATGCGCTGGCAGAAGTATTATTTGGACATGTGAATCCATCAGGACATTTACCTGAGACATTCCCGGTAAGCGAGAAGGATTGCCCGGCAGTCGTATTGGGTGAATTCCCAGGAGGGGATAAGGTTCGTTATGGGGAAGGTATTTTTGTAGGATACCGTTATTATGATACATATGATGTAGCACCTGCATTCCCATTTGGCTATGGACTGTCCTATACAGATTTTTGTTTAGCAGGATTGACTGTTAAGACAGCCGGTGATAAGGAAGTAGAAGTCAGCTTCCATGTGTCCAATATAGGAGACAGAGCCGGTGCAGCAGTACCTCAGATCTACGTATCTGATAAGACCCCTAAGGTCAAGAAAGCCCAGAAGGAACTAAAGGCTTTTGATAAGATCTATCTGGAGCCGGGTGAGACTAAGCAGATTACAATGCAGCTTCATGCAGATGCCTTCTCTTATTATGATGTGGAGCAAAAGGCATTCGTTGCAGATGCAGGAACATATGCAATTCTTCTTGGTAAATCAGCAGGAGAGATTGTAGATGTAGCAGAAATAGAATTGAAGTAATAAAATGTCCGTTCTCTTGATTGAGAACGGACATTTGTGTTTCAGGGTGCATAGAATAAGATAAAAGCATATAGGGGAATCAGTATGCGTTTCTGTGAATTTCGTAAGAAAGAAGTAATCAGTATCAAGGACTGCAAGAGATTAGGTCATGTATGTGATATGGAGTTTGACGAATGCAAGGGCTGCATCCAGAAGATCATGGTTCCCGGATGCAAGGGATTATGGGGATTCCTGACAGACGATTCAGTGATTGTGATTCCCTATTGCTGTATTCGCCAGATAGGCCCGGATATCATTTTAGTAGACATATAATCAGTCATATCTGTTGACTTGTTACCAGATTACTTTTATACTAAAAATAAATTTATTAACTATTCAAAGGTATTGCAGACGATTAAGGGGAGGTATACATATGAAGTGTCCATTTTGTGGCCATGAGAATACGAGAGTCATTGATTCAAGACCTGCAGAGGAGAACAATTCCATCCGCAGACGAAGAGTATGTGATGAATGTAATAAGAGATTTACAACCTATGAGAAGATAGAGACGATTCCATTAATTATCATTAAGAAAGATAATAACAGAGAGACATATGACCGTGCCAAGATAGAAGCAGGTGTATTGAGAGCATGCCATAAAAGACCGGTCAGTGCAGCACAGATCAGCCAGCTTGTAGACGAAGTGGAGACAGAAATCTTCAGCATGGAAGAGAAGGAGATTCCAAGCCAGATCATTGGGGAACTGGTCATGAACAAGCTTAAAGATCTGGATGCAGTAGCTTATGTCAGATTTGCTTCCGTATACCGTGAATTCAAGGATATCAATACGTTTATGGACGAGCTGAAGAAGGTCCTGAATAAGTAGGACAGTATAACTGCTTTTCTTGTTCCTGATAAAGTACAAGATTGTTAATAGAATATCTTGCAATTTGATTTGAAATTGTATACAATCTTACAAGGTTGGGGAGACAGTACATATGGCTGTACTCATGCCACCTTAACACAATTAAATATAGACGAATAAGAAAAGGAGTAAAAACATGACTAAGAGAGGACAGAAATTTGGTAAGGTTCTTTTCGTAAGTATGTTACTTACACTGACTATTGCACTGGGCGGATGCGCAGGCGATAAGGAGGAGGAAGGCTCTTCACAGGTTGCAACGACACCGGCAGCAGAAGCAGGCAGCGAGACTGCGGCAGCTGAGACTACCGATGGAGAAGCATCGCAGATTACAATTGGTATTCCACAGGATCTGAACAGTCTTGATCCAAATAAGGCAGTTGGTTCCGGAACACTGGAGATATTATTTAATATCTATGAGGGCTTATATAAGCCGGACAGCGATGGCAATCTGATTCCTGCTGTAGCAAGTGATTATACAGTGTCAGATGACAAGAAGGTATATACTTTCACATTAAGAGATGGCATTCAGTTCCATAATGGAAACCCTGTTACAGTTGAGGACGTAAAGTATTCGATTGAAAAATGCGCCGGCAATGGAACAGGAGAACCATTGATCTCGGCGTTTTCTAATATAGAGAGTGTAGAAACCCCGGATGATAAGACTATCGTAATTAGTTTAACAGAGCCGGAGGATGATTTTCTTGCGCTGGTATCTACAGTAAATGCAGCAATCGTTCCTGCTGATGTAGATGATCTGGAGACAAATCCTGTAGGTACAGGTCCATATAAGTTTGTATCACGTTCTTTACAGGAGAATGTGGTATTGAAGAAGTTCGATGCATACTGGGGTGAACCTGCTCATATCGAGGATGTAGCACTTAAAGTCATTGCAGATGGTGATTCTATCGTAATGAATCTTGAAGGTGGTTCCATTGATATGATGGCAAGACTTACTACAACACAGGCTGCACAGCTTGGAGATCAGTTCGATATTCTGGAAGGAACCATGAATCTGGTACAGGCTATGTATCTGAACAACGCAGTAGAGCCTTTTAACAATGAAAAAGTAAGACAGGCATTAAGCTATGCCATTAACAAACAGGAGATTCTGGATTTTACAGCTGATGGTAAGGGTACACCAATCGCCAGCAGTATGTTCCCTGCATTTGGTAAATATTACATGGAAGAGCTGAATGATGTCTATACAACAGATGCAGAGAAAGCTAAGGAGCTTCTGACAGAGGCAGGTTATCCAGATGGATTTACCTTTACGATCAAGGTTCCATCCAACTATCAGCCACACATTGATACTGCAACAGTACTTGCAGAGCAGCTCAAGACAATCGGTGTAACCGCCAATATTGAGTTGATCGAGTGGGAGAGCTGGTTAAGTGATGTATATAAGAACCGTGAATTTGAAGCTACTGTAGTAGGTGTAGATGCTTCTACCTTAACAGCAGGCGCTTTATTAGGACGTTTCGTATCTACAGCACACAATAATTTCATCAATTACAATGATGCAGATTATGATGCAGCTTATGCCAATGCACAGGCAGCAGCATCTGATGAAGAAGCAACGAAATATTATAAAGAGTGTGAGACAATTCTGACCAATACAGCAGCCAATGTATATATTCAGGATATGGCAGAGCTTGTAGTTTTGAATAAGAAATATGCAGGCTATGAATTCTATCCTTTATACATTCAGGATATTGCCAAGCTGTATATTGCAGAATAAGTAATAAGGAGACGGGAATATGAAATACGTAGGTAAGAAGTTTGTAACATTGATTATTACATTACTGTTGATTTCATTTCTCGTCTTTTTGACTTTTGATATCATCCCCGGAGATGCAGCTATGGCACAGCTTGGCACAGAGGCTACACCTGAGAGATTAGAGGCACTTAGGGAAGAGATGGGATTGAATCAGCCATTCCTGCAGAGATATGGACAATGGCTGATTGCATTCCTGCATGGAGATTTTGGAATGTCTTATAAATATAAAGTATCTGTGCAGTCTATGATTCTGTCCAAATTACCGATTACAGTGATGATGGCACTGATTTCTTTTGTACTGATGATCGTAGTATCACTGCCAATTGGAATCTATACAGCCAAGCATAACGGTAAATGGATGGACAGATGTATTACAGTATTGAATCAGATTGTGATGGCAGTACCTCATTTCTTTATGGGTATTCTGCTGACCTATGTATTCGGACTGGTGCTGAAATGGTTCACACCAGGTAATTTCGTATCCTATGATGTAGATTTTGGTGCATTTCTGGCGTATCTGATTTTTCCATGTATTGCAATTGCACTTCCCAAGATAGCAATGTCTGTGAAGCTGATTAAGAGTGCATGCGTACAGGAATCGAAGAAGGATTATACCAGAACTGCTTATAGTAAAGGAAATAACACCAATAAGGTTTTATATAGACATGTTCTTCGTAATGCCATGATTCCTGTCATTACATTATGGGGAATGACTCTGGCAGATATGCTGGTGGGCAGCATTGTAATCGAGCAGGTATTTAATATTCCTGGAATCGGAAGAATCCTTCTGACATCTATCTCTTACAGAGATTATCCTGTAGTACAGGCAATCATCGTACTGATCGCATGCGTGGTCATTGTTACGAATTTCTGCGTGGATGTCATTTATCAGCTGGTAGATCCAAGAATCAGTGTTCAGGAATAATAGGCTCAAGAGGTGCGTATGAAAAAGAAAAAGAACTGGAATTTAATACTGGGAGGAATCATAACGGTTGTTATGCTAATTATGATTCTCATAGGCTTCTTCTGGACGCCTTATGATTCTACAAAGATGGATAGTGCCAATAAGCTGGCAGCTCCTTCCCTACAGCATATCATGGGATGTGATAATTTTGGCAGGGATATTTTCTCAAGAGTGCTGGAAGGTATGGGAAATACTTTTGTAATCGCAATATTGACTGTGCTGATAGGTGTATTTTTTGGAGTCCTGATCGGAGCATTCACCGGGTACTTTGGCGGCTGGCTGGATGAAGTACTGATGCGTATCAATGACGTTGTTTTTGCTTTTCCAAGTATTTTACTGGCATTGATCTTTATCAGTCTGTTTGGCCCAGGCAAGTATAATGTAGTGCTGGCATTGGGGATTGCATTTATCCCCAGCTTTGCACGTATTGTCAGAGGTGAATTTATAAAATACAGGGATATGGATTATATTAAGAGTGCCCATTTAGCCGGAGTAGGTAATCTGCGCATTATGTTCGTGCACATTTTGCCTAATGCGGTTACTGTATTATTATCTTCTGTTATGATAGGGTTTAATAATGCGGTATTGGCAGAAGCGGGGATGAGCTATCTGGGAATTGGTGTACAACCCCCTGAGGCAAGCCTTGGCAGTATGCTTTCTGAGGCACAGAGCTATTTGTTCTCGGCTCCGAATTATGCGATTTTCCCGGGACTTATGATTATTCTTATGGTGTTGGGATTATCACTGCTGGCAGATGGAATTAAGGCGTGAAGTCCGCTGTTTAAGTGAGGTAAGGATGAGCGATACATTATTAGAAATCAGACATTTGAATATAGAGTTTCACGATCATGATAAACCGGAGAGTGTAGTAAACGACTTCAATCTGACCTTACAGCAGGGAGAGATTGTAGGAATCGTAGGAGAATCCGGCTCCGGTAAATCCATGACAGCCATGGCGATTGCAGGGCTTCTCAGACGTCATGATATGAAGAAGAGTGGGGAGATTCTGTTTGAGGGAACAGAGCTCCTTCATGCGAAACGTTCCTTATTGAGACAGTATCAGGGCAATGATATCAGCATGGTATTCCAGGAGCCAATGACTTCCCTCAATCCGGTAAAGCGTATCGGCTGGCAGGTAGAAGAGAGCCTCAGGCTGCACAGGCCTGAAATGACGAAGCAGGAGCGCTATGAGAGAGCTATCGAAAGTCTCAGGAATGTGGAACTGGATCAGCCAGAGAAGGTCTATAAGCAGTATCCCCATGAGTTATCAGGCGGCATGAGGCAGCGTGTCATGATCGCATCAGCCATGATCTGTGAACCCAGGCTGTTGATTGCAGATGAACCGACTACAGCACTGGATGTAACAATCCAGCTCCAGATCGTGAAGCTTCTGCAGAGACTGAATCAGGAGAAAAAGACATCCATTCTGTTCATTTCTCATGATCTGAGCCTTGTGAAGAGGCTGTGTCATCGTATCGTAGTTATGAATAAGGGAGATATTGTAGAAGCCGGTGACACAGAGAACATATTTTATCATCCCAAGGATGCATATACAAAACAGTTAATTGATGCCATCCCGCGGTTAGAGAAGCCGGATCTGGCATAATGATATGGGGTCAATATGAAGAATATTCTTGAAGTAAAGAATTTGAATGTGTATTATACTGATAAAGGCAGCTTTTTTCATGGAAAGAAGGAAGAGAAGCATGCACTGAAAAATGTGTCTTTTACCATGAGAGAGGGAGAAATCCTCGGACTGGTAGGAGAAAGCGGATGCGGTAAGACCTCTCTTGCGAAGGCACTTCTTGGTATGCAGAAGAAGTATGATGGAGAGATCAGGTTGGATTGTGCAAACCCGCAGATGGTATTTCAGGATCCATATGGTTCACTGAATCCTGCTAAGCGAATCGGTTGGATTCTGGAGGAGCCTCTTCGTATGAAACATGCTTATTCTGCAGAAGAAAGACGACAGAAAGTGGATGAGATGCTGGATAAGGTAGGGCTTGACAGAAAGTGTCGGGAACATTATCCAAATGAGCTTTCAGGTGGACAGAGACAGAGAGTGGCGATAGCACAGGCACTGTTGTGTGATACGAAGTTTCTGATTGCGGATGAACCTGTATCTGCATTGGATGTAACCATTCAGGCACAGATCATCAGATTATTGCATAAACTGCATCAGGAGATGGGAATATCCATTCTGTTTATATCTCACGATCTGCGAGTTGTTTATCAGATGTGCGACAGAGTGATGATCATGCGTAGTGGTGAGATTCTGGAGCAGGGAGACATTGATGAGATTTATAACCATCCAAAGACTGATTACACCAAACTGTTATTAGAGGCTGCAAATATTATATAATAAAGGATAAATATTATGCTGGAACGTTTATATCCCAATGTATATCTGGATTCTACTTATGATATAGATTTTGAACAATATTATCAGGATGGTTACAGAGCAATTATCTTCGATATTGATAATACGCTGGTTCCACATGGGGCGCCCGCCGACCAGCGGGCTATTGCCTTATTTAAGAGACTACATGCTCTTGGATATCAGACCATGATGCTTTCCAATAACAAGGAGCCACGTGTGAAGATGTTCTGTGATGCGGTAGATGCAGAGTATATCTACAAAGCAGGCAAGCCCAATCCTGCTAATTACAGAGAAGCTATGAAGCGCATGCATACAGATGAGAAGAATACGTTGTTCGTAGGAGATCAGATCTTCACAGATGTGTGGGGAGCGAATAAAGCAGGAATTTATTCTATTCTGGTAAAACCCATTCATCCTAAGGAAGAGATTCAGATCGTTTTAAAACGTTACCTTGAAAAAGTCGTTTTATTCTGTTATAAAAGACATATGTACAAATAATGGTAACTAGGCAGGGATAAAATATGATAGAGATTAACGGACTGACAAGGACTTGTGGATTGATCGGCAATCCGGTGGAACACACACTTTCACCTATGATTCATAATTATCTGGCACAGCAGACGGATGTAAATATGGTCTATGTACCATTTCTGGTAGAACAGGGCAGATTGGAAGATGCCATAAAGGGTGCATATGGACTGCATATTCTAGGCTGCAATGTGACAGTACCTTATAAAAATGATGTAATTCCATATCTGGCACAGATAGATGAGTTGGCTGCGAAAATGGGTTCTGTAAATACACTTGTCAGAGTAGATGGTGGCTATAAAGGATATAATACAGATATGACAGGTCTGTATCGTGCTATGAGCAGTGATGGTGTGTCTATCCAGGGAGAACAGGTAATTGTTCTTGGTGCAGGCGGTGTCGGCAGGGCAGTAGCATTCATGTGTGCTGCGAAAGGAGCAGCGCATGTATGGCTTTTGAATAGAACAGTAGAGAAGGCAGACGAGGTGGCGAAGGAAGTCAACCTCGCAGAAGGCAGAAGCTGTGTAGAGGCTCTTGCCATGTCCGATTATGATAAGCTCCCGGATGAGAAATATCTGGTGATTCAGAGTACCAGCGTCGGGCTATACCCTCATGTAGAGGATGCTGTCATTACGGACCCGGCTTTTTACCACAAAGTGAAAGCCGGCTATGATCTGAGCTACAGACCCTGGGAGACTAGATTCATGCAGTTGGTAAAAGAACAGGGAGCGCCGGCTTATAATGGTCTGAAGATGCTGTTGTATCAGGGAATCGAAGCCTTTGAACTCTGGAATCAGTGCAAAATAGAAGATGAAAGCGCTTACAAATTATATGAAATGCTGAGGACTACCGTATGAAGAAGAACATTATCCTAATCGGCTATATGGGCTGTGGTAAGACTACAGTGGGCAAAAGCCTTGCCAAGCTGGAGAGTGCGATTTTTCTGGATACTGATGAAAGAATCGAAGAGAAACAGGGCAGAACGATCAGTGAGATCTTCGCGCAGGATTCGGAAAAGGCATTTCGTGATATGGAGACTGCATATTTGAAAGAATTATTGCGGTTAAAAAGAGAGGGAATGATCGTATCCACCGGAGGCGGCATGCCTGTCAGGGAAGAAAATCGGCAACTGTTGCGAGAGCTGGGATATGTAGTTTATCTGAAGGCTTCAGCAGAAACGATATATGAGAGAGTAAAGGAAGATACGAAACGACCGCTTCTGCAATGTGAAGATCCTTTGTCAAGAATACGTAATATGCTGGAACAGCGTAGAGAAGCCTATGAGAGTACAGCACATTATATTGTGCAGGTAGATACATATAAACAGCAGGAGCTTGCTGAAATAATACAGGAAAGGTATAGGAAAATGCTATGAAACTGTTAGTAATTAATGGACCGAATCTCAATTTCCTTGGAATTCGTGAAAAAGGAATCTATGGTACGCAGGATTATCAGTATCTGGTGAATCTGATTGAACAGAAAGCACAGGAGACAGGCTGCGAGATAGAAGTATGGCAGTCTAATCATGAGGGCGCTATTATTGATAAGATTCAGGAAGCATATTTTAACGGAACAGAGGGAATCATCATCAATCCCGGTGCATATACACATTATTCCTATGCGATTCGTGATGCACTTGCCAGCATTACAGTACCAAAGGTAGAGATTCATATTTCTGATATTACCCAGAGAGAAGAGTTCCGTAAGACATCCGTAACAAAGCCTGCCTGTGACCATCAGATCTATGGACAGGGACTGAATGGGTACTTAATGGCGATAGATTGGGTGATAAATAAAAAAAACAGTTGAAATGTGACCGGTTTTGTTATAGAATGGTCAATGGATTCTAAACGTGAAACGTGAAAATTTAGGAGGAAACAGTTTATGATATCAGCAGGAGATTTCAGAAATGGTATTACAATCGAGTACGAGAATAGTATCTATCAGATTATTGAATTCCAGCATGTAAAACCTGGTAAGGGTGCAGCATTTGTTAGAACCAAGTTAAAGAACATCATCAGTGGTGGTGTAGTTGAGAAGACTTTCAGACCTACAGAGAAATGTCCTCAGGCACGTATTGATAGAAAAGATATGCAGTATCTGTATGAAGATGGTGATTTATACTACTTCATGGATACAGAGTCTTACGATCAGGTTGGTCTGAATGCAGACAAGGTTGGCGATTCCTTAAAGTTCGTTAAGGAGAACGAGATGGTTAAGGTATGTTCTCACAACGGTAATGTATTCGCAATCGAGCCTCCTCTGTTCGTAGAACTGACTATTACAGATACAGAGCCTGGATTTAAGGGCGATACAGCTACAGGTGCTTCCAAGCCTGCTACTGTTGAGACAGGTGCTACTGTCAGCGTTCCTTTATTCGTAAATACAGGAGACGTAATCAAAATTGATACCAGAACAGGTGAATATCTGTCCAGAGTATAACAAATTGAATATTAAGTAGAATTAAAAAGCCTTGAAATGTTGAATTTCAGGGCTTTTTTACATTGTGCAATTTCACGAAACATGATACAAAAACAGCCAGAGTATAACAAATTGGTAACAAAAGTGTAACACTACGGGCAGTCAGACAGGCATTTTGGGTATCTTGGCAAGCTCCCTGTGAAGCTCTTCTACAGAGGTATGCGTGTAAGTATCCTGAGTGATGTTGCCGGCAGTATGACCAACGATTCTCTTCAGACAGAGTTCATCGAGGGCATACCTGTGTCCCCAGGTTATAAAAGTATGCCTGGTGTCATGCATTTTATGTTTCACTTCCAACAGTTCATTAATCTGCTGTAGGTTGCGGACTGCGAAATTGTTGTAAGTTACTACAGTACCATTCGGGTTCACCATCAATTTATCAGTTGCCCGATCATAGAAATTCATCAGCAGGGGGAACACTGCTTCATGGATGGGGACATACCGAACAGATTGTTTGTTCTTGGCATCAGAGATATATAAGGTCCTGTCTTCAATATTGAGATGGTCCTTTGTGTTTAGCAGGAGTTCATTGACACGCATACCGGAGTAGAGCAGTATCAGGACTATTTGCACGTCCCATCTGTCAACATGCTGCCACAGGATGCGTACCTCATTGTCTGAGAAGGGGATTCGGTCAATGACCGGTTCAGACCTGTCTATCTTTACGTATTCTGTATAGTCCTTGCTTACGATATCATTCATCATGGCATATTCAAAAACATGGTGGCATACTGTCTTGATGAGCTTCTTCGTGTTGCTCCCTCTGGGGCAGCTATCTATACATTCCTGTATGTGCTGTGTTTTGATCTCCTTGATCTGCATATTATGAATAGGCTCACAGTATCGAAAGCCAAGTTCTTTACAGTTAATAGAGGACTGGGAAAGACCATCATAGCCCTTCTTCTTCCATAGCTCCCACAGCTTCTCAAAAGTGACCTGTGCATACTTGGTATCGTAAGGGTTGTCATTATACGCCGCCAGCATGCTCAGGGCTTCTGCTTTCGTGGCTGCATATCCTATCACAGAGCGGGTCTGCTTATAACCCTTTATCTTGGGGTCATAGACACGGATTCCTTTGGACTTTACGATATATGGCCGCCTGCGTGTACCGCTAAGTTTTGTAATAGTTCCATAGCCATTAGGTAATTTCATGGTATACCTCCTAAAATTGGGTATAAAAAATACACCCATTGAAGAGTGCAGGCATTTGTGCTAAAATATCAATTGGTTTTGGTATACTTTAGCACGAAGCCTACGCTTCTGGTTAATAGTTACTCAGAGTCCGGTCAGTGTTGGTAGCACTGACCGGATTCTTTTATATAAACATTTCTGTAAGGTGGAAATTATTTTTCTTTTAAACGTTTCTTTTCTTCTTTTTCAATCTGTTTAATGCTTTTTTCAGGTACGGGTAAATCTTCAGGCATAGTTCCACCAAGACGACTGATTGTGTCACGAACTTCCTTACCCACTGCATAATGAGTAGCGTTGGCACTTGATTTACCTTGTATGCCTTCTCTTTTTAATTTTGCTTCTGTTTGAGTAGCACGGAATAAATTAGCGGCAAGCTCTTCATATCCCATATGATCTAAAATTTTTTCGCTTTTCTTTAGACCTTTACGTTCATGAATTTCTTTGGCACCTAATCCACCGTATAATCCTTTGTAACCATAATTTTGAAAAACAGCATATTCTTGTGCTGTTTCAACACCTGCATCTTTAGCAGCAGCTACAAGCTGTTTGTTATGTTCGGACATTTCGTGACGAATTGCAAGACGTTTCTGATCCGCTGTCATTTGATCATAATTTTCAATGAGTTCCTGTTGCCTTGTCTTTACAGCAAAATAAGTTTGACCGAGAGCAATTACTTTTTTACGAGGATCTCCATTTTGAACGATTAAATAACAAGCATATCTGGATAGCTGGATATCACCAATTTCCTTCTCACCGCCATTTGGCATAGGGGATGTTTTGTTGACGTCAACAAAATGTGCCAATACCTCATTTTCACTGCTTTTACAGGCGTCTTTGGCTTTGTCAATTACCTTGCAAAAGTTTCTCCATTCTGAATATTCTAATGCAATCTGCAATTCGCGGGCATACCAGAATTCTTGACCATATTCGTTAATATGTTTAATAGATTCAAAAAGTGATTCAGAGTAGTTACTTTCCTCTTCAGGTGAAATAGCTTTTGATAATACCCTGTTTGCCATAGCATTTAATTGATTTGAAAATTCTTCTTCTGTCATAGTACTCCTTTCTTGAATAAATACCTCGGTAAGGAGATATAAGAAATTAATTTATGTAAGAATAAAAAGCATCTGAATATTGCTGTAATAAATCAAGACTAAATCGAGGACTGCCTTCCTTGATCCCATTTTCCTGTAAATCATTATAGATCAATTCGATTTGTTCATTCATTTTACCCCATGCTTTTTTTAAATCAGAGTATTCATCATCCGAAAGAGCGTTAATATAGGAATCATATTGCTCCTTTTTGGCATATGCCTTTTCAAATTGTTCGTATGCATAATCTATATCTATATCTGAGCCAGTGCAATCTTTACCATTTAGTCTGTAGGAATCAAAGTTTACAAAATTATTCCATATATCGCCAATGTACCAGTTATTAATCTCTGAAAGTTTATCAGGAATAGAATCAGAAGAGGTATCTTCCTGTGAATCATCTTGAGCAGATGAATCATTCAGTACTTCACCAGTTTCGTTATCTACAATTTGAATATCCGTTATCCTGTCTTCTGGGGGAATGAAATTGTATGCCTGATATGTATCGCTTAGTGCAGTTACTGTAAGATCGATTCCTATTGAACAGAACAATTCATTAGCTTCATATTTTGCCTTGTCAACATAGAACGTGAAATGTTGAAAGTCATCATCATAATCCATGCTGATCAGAGCGCCTCCCATTGATTCATTCGTATACATTTCATTAAATGTATCATTAAGAAGACTATCATCTTTAAAGGATTTCAAAGCTTCTTTCCTATCTTTTTCAGTAATAGTGGTACTGTAATAATCATCATTGTAGACTGAATATGCGCCATCCGGGTTATCGGCTTGCAGACCAGCGACATATTCTTCAGCAGATGAATCCTCAAAATTCACAATACGAAGTATTACTTCCACTTTCTCAGAATCATCAATTACAGAGGTAGGTTCACTTTCAACAGATGTCTCAGTTTCAATACTGGTCGTTTCTTCAATGGTTGATGCCGGTTCAGTAGTCGGATTAGATAATTCTACGTGATTCGTAGATCCACATCCGGTAAGTGCAAGTGACAATAGAATAATAAGTGCTTTTTTCTTCATGAGAATTCCTCCTAAATATAATTGGTTATAGTTTCTTATTACAATATTGTATTGTATTGTATTTTTGATAAAAAGAATAGGTTTTGTAAACATAACAAGGGGTAATATTTTAAATTTGTTCGAATATACCCAGTGCAGGTTCAAAATAAATAACATAATTATCAACAGTGGTGCATAAACCATATTTATTTCTATAATACTGTAGAGCTTCATTCAGAAATTCTTCTGTAATATTAAGATGTTCAGCTATCTCATAGCTGTTAATGCATCCTGCTCTGTAAGCATTGATAATCCCATACAATCCAATCAAGCGGTTATAAGCCCATGCTCTTGCGTGTAGCTCCTGTTTACGGTTAGCAACAGAGGACTGGTCTAATATGTTACCGGAAGAAGTGTGGTAATGTCCAAGCTCTTCTGCAAGTGTACATTTCTTTTCTGTTTCATCTAAATCCTTCTTAATGGCAATTCGATTTCCTTTGATGCGTCCGCAATTTGCGCGGAGTGGTTTTTCTTTTGTGATTAGGCGCTGTTTATCAGCTTCTATCAGTAAATCTGTATATGTAGTCAATAAAATCACCTCATCATAATACTATCAAAATAACTGTACAGTAAATGGGATTAGAAGTCCTCACTATTCATAATATCTTCATCGAAAGCCTTATCCTCAGCAGAAGCATTCTTCATAGCGTGTGCTGCATCGACATTATAATCAGAGGATTCATTTACTGTCATAGGAACAATATTGTCGGATTTTTCTTTTTCTGCAACAGAACGTTCATATTCTTTTTCTAATGTAAAATCAACCATTTCTTTCCCATGAGAATCAAGTTCACGGTATTTTTTTACTAAATGATCCATTTCAAAAGGAGTAACAGCATCTTTGACAGAAAGATTTTTCATTTCATCTTGAAATAAGTAATTTGCATCACAATCTAATACATCAAATACTTTAAATAATATAGTAGCTTTTGGCGAATTGGCTCCAATTTCATAATTTCCAATAGCACCTTTGCTAACACCTAGCATTTCGGCTAATTGCGGTTGGGTTATACCGAGTTGTTCTCTTCTTGCTTTAAGTCTTGTTCCAAAACTCATATTTTACACCTCTCTTTATATCGAAATATTACTATAAAAATCTGAGAACGTCAACACAAAAGAAAAGGGAAACTGAGAAAAAGATATTGACATCTCAGCAATACTGTGATAATCTTACGATAAGTTCAGAATAACTGAGAATCAAAAAGAAAGGAGGAACAATATTTTGAACATTGCAGAATCTAATGAGCCTTTAGCACAGAGAATTTTATTCCTTATAAAAGAAAGCGGGTTAAAGCAATTTGTAGTGGCTGAGAGAGCAGGATATTCTGCGCAGGAATTTAACGCTATGCTCAACGGGAGAAAATTAATAAAAGCTTGTGATATTCCTAATATAGCAACAGCACTGGGAGTAGAAGTTAATGAGTTATACAGAAAGGATGGATAATGTGAGAATTGGAGATAAAGAGTATTCAGAAATTCTTGTGACAGATGCCGAAGGCGGCTTGCTTGCAAGCATTACAGACAAGGACATTATTGAAGAAAAGAATAGCAAGGTTGTGTGTGTACCCATTGAAGATTAACCGAGGTTGTTTTTACTGGAACTGTCAGGATTAGAAACTGGAGTATCTATACCATTAATGTTTCTGACATGATAGTTTTCATAATTACCGTTGTTGATCTGACGTACGAACTGAGCGCGGGTCATGTTCGCACCAGTATAGTTATCATGGAAGTTTGTATTTCTTCCGGTTGAGCTTTCTCTTGTTACACTAACTCTTTTTGCCATAAGTATCATCCTTTCTAATATAAAGAGGTACACACACTGATGCAAAACATATTTGTTTTATTTAATTGTATAGAATAAATGTTCATATGTCAATATAAAAAACACAACATATAGAGAAAAATGAGTAAAAGTATCAATATATTGTGAAAATCAAAATAAAAATTAAGGAAATAGAAAGGCGTGAGAATTTGAAAGGAAGAGATATCAAAGCATATCTGGTTACAAATGGACTTAAACAGGCGTATGTTGCTGAGAAAGCAGGAATACCCGAACCCATTTTCAGCATGATGATGAATGACAAAAGAAAAATTGAGGTGAATGAGTACATGAGAATTTGTGATGCGATTGGAGTTCCTTTGGAGCAGTTTAAGCCACAACATGCCGGATAAAACAAAATAACCCCAAGTGCTGTGAACACTTAGGGTTATCCATTCACTGACTACAGTAATTCAAATGAGACATTTCCATTTACAAAAAGTTTTTTCGTAAATATGTAGCCAGCATCTTCAAGCTCATTAATAACAACTTTAGCGGTTGCTTTGGAAAAACCATTGTTGATGAGATAAAAACTAGTAAAATTCGTTTCTCCGGATGCTTGAAGAATCTCTAAAGCTTTCTCAGAAAGAGAAGTCATATAAGCCACCTCCTTCCAAAGGCGAGATTTTCCTTTGAAAGCCTCTCTGTAAGGTGTGGCTAAAGTAATTTTACTATTTTAAAAAGAAAAATTCAAGAAAACAAAATAAGAAAGATGAGGAAAGGAAGTGAGATAGATGCAAGATAAAAAGCGAAAGATATTATTTGCAATGCAAACAACGTTATTAATAATTGACTGCATTGCATCGATTATTTTAGCAATGTGATGATTGATAATGAATAACCCCAATGCAAGGGAATCGTGTAAGGGTAGCAGGAAGGAGGAATAGAGAATGGGGAAGGTAATAGGAATTGTAGTTCCAGATGATTGCAAGAATATTTATGTGTTTCAAAGCAATCAGGAATTTACGGATCAAATCACCTCTAGAAGAATGAAAGCGCTTTATGGAGATAAAGACTATCAGAAGGAAGGACCGTACATAGCATATCCATCAAAGGAAGGATAAATCAGGATATTTTGGAAGTCCAGAACCAATCCATTCGAAGACAACTTCTTCCGGATGATTTGGAGTTCCGATAATATCAATTTCTTTCCAACCGCACATTTCATAGCGGCTACAGATGGAATCTAAGTTGTTGAGATTAACAGTCTGGCGAACAATGTGTTTTTCCATGATAAGTTACTCCTATGTTTGATAAGGAGAGTATATCACAAAATAAATGAGGAGGAAAGGAAGGATAGAGAATGAGGATGTTAGTTACGAATGGTGAAGGGGCTGGGATGGATGAAAATATGATAGGCTTCACAACCAAAAAGTACGTTAATTCACCTATAGTTCAAATGTCTTTTCTAATTTATGAAAGCGATTTGTACTTACTTCAAAAGTCAAAGACTTGGGAGAAGTTTCGAAATTTTGTAGAGGAAACACAAAGTAAAGGTAACCGGATGTCCCTGCAAGAGAAGATAGAGTTATTGGGAAAGGAAGAGTTTTAATAGCTTCATTATAAATTTCTTTGTTATTGAGCTTCCTATTAAAAAAAGAAACAATTTCAGGAACATGGCAGCAGATGGAAAGGATGTGGCGTATATGGCAGCAGTAATGAGCAAATCAGAAATGAAACAGATGGCAGATATTGCCATGAAGAAACATAAATCCGTTGTAAGTAACTGGCGAGAGGGCAAGATAAAAAAGGTATGGCAGGACGAAGGTGGAAACCTGTGTGTAATGTACAACAGTGGGCACTGGTGGCATTACCGCAATTTGGACAAGCCGGTACCAGAATGGTGGTAGGAAGGAAGTGAGAGAGATGTCATTTTTTAAGGATAATGCAGATAAGAAAGAACTGAAAGCAAAGACGGACAGGGTTCTGCAGCATGTGAAGGATAAAATTACGAAAGAAGAATATATGCCGGATGAGCTTCCAGAACTTGTAAACGCATATACAGATCTGTTGTATGCAAGGATGGATTTGGAAAGGATGTAGGAGGAAGAGCTATGAAAGTATCTGAAATGATGAGTGCGATACAGGTAGCATCAAATGGAAATAACCAGATAAATCTGACAGATGAAGTCGGCAATGGAGTGATTTTTATTGCAAAAGATTGTGATACGGATGAGGTTGTTATCCTGACTTCCGAAGATAGTGAAGGAATCTCTGTAGAAAGAGCAATGGAATTACTTGCAGGACTTGAGCCGGCTGCGACAGTGGTTACATCTGAAAATGTGTATATAGATACTATAAAGTATGAGTGTGTCGCAAGACCTGTGTTGGTCTGCAGCAAGGAGGTTTGTAATGACAGAAGAACAGGTTAAGGAAGAAAATGAATTTGCTGATCGTATAGCCAGAAAAATTATGGGTAATGTGTATCCTAAATTTGACGCGCAGGGTGGCGTTCCGGTAAAGGTAGCAGCGAAGGTATTCGGAAAGTCAGAGACTTGGGTGAGGGATGGAATTCTTCATAAGTTGTTGCCGATCGGAACAGTTACAGAAGCACCGGGGCGGGTGAATGTATATATAAGTCCTAAACTGTTATGGGAATTTACTGGATACATATATGATGGCGAGCAAATAGGTAAATGACATAATTAACGTGCTTCCTATGCGGCACATACCCCTTATGTGTCGCAATTACTAACAATCCCCTTTACTTTAAAAATATGCGTACACAGGTATCGCGAACCTGTGTGTCGCATAGGGGGCACGTTGGACAGGCCTTTATTTTTTTTACCTTTTTTTCAGAGAAATCTTGATAAAAATGGGGAAAATAAAGGCATTTTGAAAGCCCGGGACGTAAGCGGGGTTGGGGCTTGTATATAAATATTATTGTTTTGGACATGGAGAGATAAAGGAGAGGTAAGGGGATGGTAAGGCAGGTAGTCACCTACTGTGGTAAGGGATATAAGACAAGACATAAGGAAGTGGACATATTCTCTTACACAGAACCAAAGAGGTGTAAGAGAGCAGGGAAGAGAAAGAGAAGCAGTCAGACGCAGAGAAGATTGAATGATACCAATTCGAAACGGTACTTCAATCAGCTGATAAAGGCTAACTTCACAGATAATGATTTGAGAGTTGACTTGACTTACGACATTCTCCCGGAGAATGAAGAGGCAGCAGATAAGATGGTCTACAATTTTCTAAAGAAAATCATGAGACTCAGGAGAAAGTATAAGTTGCTGCCACTGAAATATATCTGGGTAAACGAGAAGGGGAAGAATAACCGTATACATCACCATCTTTTGATCAATGGTGGACTGGGCAGGGAGGAGATAGAGGCTCTTTGGTGCTACAGGAAGAAAAAGGGACAGTCAGAACCTACACCGATAGGGTATGTCAGGTGTGAGCCATTACGGTTCAGCCCGTCAGGGATAGATGGACTTGTGAACTATATCACAAAAGAGACATTCAAACGTGACGATGAGCCATGTGGTCAGATGACATTTTCTGATCTGTCAGAGGGAGCAGAATTGAGCCTGGCAGATTTGCTTGTGGATGATGCAAAAGGTAAGAAACGCTGGAAGCAGAGCAAGAATCTGATTAAACCGCATAAGAGTACCAAGGACAATGCATTATCCAGAAGACAGGTACTGAAACTGGTGAGTATGCCGTCAGATTGTGAGTATGTCCGTAATTTCTTTACACAGCGTTTCCAAGGATATGTAGTTGATACGGTCACATATCGGTTTAATCAGATTCTTGCAAGCTGGTCAATATACCTGACCATGCACAGGAGAGATTAAAAATTGTGGATAACTCCGCTGTACTTTCTACTTATGCGGGGTTCGGGACATTTTACATAAATTTTGGTATCGAAAAATACGGGATTTTACAAGGCAGCAGGAGAACGACTGTTAAAACACAGTGGATAACTCTTGAAATACTGATAAGTAGAAAGTGAGGAGGGCTGTCAAGTGGGACTGAAACATGTGGATATCTACATCACCCATAACGTCAGGGGATTTAAAACAGAACATGGTACATATGGCTATACTCTTGCTTTTCAAAAGCAGGATGGGGAGCTTAAAACGATACAAGATTATGCAAGCGTAGGGGAAACTACGCAAAATGGCATTATCCTTACTGCACTGGAAAAAGCACTAGGCAGGATGAATACGAGCTGTGAGATTACGATATATGAAGATTCCAAGTATATCGCCAATATGTTCGCCATGGGACAGTTAAAGACATGGTATCTAAATGATTTTTGTAATGCCCAAGGTAAGAAGGTTGTAGATGCGGATAAATGGCGCAGGATAGAAGAACTGTGTAGGCAGCATATTGTAACAGTTGAATTCTATACACACCATGAATTCACAGATCACATGAAATATGAAATTGAAAAGAGGACGGGAGGTGTGAAAAATGTTGGTTAATCAATACCGGATGACTTTCGTGATTACTGGGACAAACTACGGTGAATACGTAGCAACTCATAATTTGTAAGCAGGAAGGAGTAAAGAAGCGTGAATCTGAAATATAAGCCAAAAGGAGAAGATACAGAGCAGATCCTTTTTATGCAGTGGTGCAGACATCACGAGGATATGTACCCACAACTGCGCTGGATATACCATATCCCGAATGGCGGGAAAAGGGATGCAAAAGAAGCGGCTGTATTAAAGCAGATGGGCGTAAAGGCGGGAGTATCTGACATACATTTTCCATACCCAAGTGGCAGGTATATTGGCATGTACATAGAAATGAAGTTCGATACCAATATACCAAGCAAGGAACAGCGGGAATTTCTGCGAGAAATGGAGCTTGTCGGTCATTATTGCTGTATCTGTTATTCTGCGGTGGCAGCAGTTAAGGCAGTAGAAGAATATATAAACCTTTCCGACGGTGCAGATATGACAGGGGCAACATTGGGAGAATCTTTGCAGTATCAGATACACAAGACATGGGGCATCCCCGTAATTAGATAGCCTTTTATCTCAGGCTAGGGATTTTATATATCACAATTTTACTAAAAGCCATTGGAAAGCCTGCCTGCAGGGTGCGGGCAGGGGAAAGGAGAAAAGATGTTTGATATGTTTGGAGAATTTGATTCAGCAGAAGAACTGAATAATAAGGCAGAAGAATTGAAGCGCCAGGGAGACAGGCAGGGGTTAAAGGAACTGGCAGTTGAAAACGGATTAGATCCAGAAGATGCGGAGGACTACATGGACAATGCAATGGGAATTTTTGCAAGTGTGTCCCAGGCGGCAGCAGGAAAACTGAAAATAGAGTCCGAACAGTTAAGGCTGGGCGGCCAGGTTGCGGACTGGTCAGATGAGATTATGATGCTCTGTACCGTATCAGGGGAGCTGCAGGCAGCAGTGAGAAGGAAAGGGAAGACGCTGCGGGACTGTATATCCTGTATCCTGAAGTATGATTTTGAAAATATGGTGGAAGTAAACAAAGAAATTGTAGCGGTCACCAAGGTTATGCATGGGGGAAGGGAAGAACAGTTAAAGGGACCTATCTATACAGGCTCTTCGAATAAGGCAGTAAGGAAACATCTTGTGTATAAGTACTATGGACTGGAGAAATAAACATGATCGCATACAAAGGATTCAATAAGGATTTAACCTGTACAAAAGGAAAAGGGGTTTTCCAGTATGAGCCGGGTAAGAAATATGTGGAAGAAAAAGCAAAGTGTGCAAGGACGGGATTCCATGCTGCCACGAATCCACTGGATGTATTAAGTTATTACAACCAAAAGGATGACAGGTATTTTCTGGTTGAAATAGAGGGTGATGTTGATGAGGACGGCAGGGATACAAGAATCAGTGCACAGAGCATTACCTTAAAGAGAGAATTGACAAAGGAGCAGATATACCTGCTTGGGGTTGTATGGATAATAGAACATCCGCTCGCAGACTGGCCAAACATTGTGGAAAAGGATAGTGGGGATGCTAATGGAGAGGGTAGTATTATCGTTCGTGGAAAGAATCCTAAAGCAAAAGGCAGTATAGGAGATACCCTGTTCCTGTTGATGGATGATAAGGATGGGAATGTTAGTCAGGCAGGATCTTATAAGATTGATGGCGATACATATAAGCCAGGCATCTATTATAACGTCAAGGGAGATGAGGTAAATGAAAAAAGAAGAACTGAGTAAGCTGAGGAGCCTGTATGCGACACAATCAATGGTAAGGGCACTGCAGATGCGTGGCAGGGAGAATATCGATAAATACCGGTACCATCTGGCGGCAAGGGTACAGCAACTGGATGCACTGTTAAAGGTATCTGTATGTGTTAGGGAAGATATAGAGAAGGGGGTCATGACCCCAAAGTGGGACATATTTATCAATTATCAGGGGGATGAATATATTACCAGGGAGAGGCAGGAGGATGGAACATATAAATGGAGGACAGCAATGTGCTGGAACCTGGAGGAATATTACTGGAGGCGAGACTATGAAGAATACTGCTATATAAACGCAGGAGGGATAAGAGAGATTAAACAAATCCTGAAAACAGACAGTGGAGGCTGGGTTGGATTATGGCAGTGGCAGCAGGGATGTAAAAGGAGACTAGAGGATAGGAAGGTGGAGCTGATCAGCAGGAAATGGGATGCTGAGATGCAGCCTATCAAAGAGCCGCCGGCAGGTTTTGAAGGATGGGCGAAAAAGAATGTGTTTGACGGGGAAAATTATATTTTTTATAAAAAAGCCGGGGAAAAGACCGGGTACTGTACGGCGCACATGGGGGAAGTGGCATTAAAAGGCACTCAGCAGCACAATATGGATGCAAGGTGTCCGGTATGCAGGAAAAAGATCACATATATCTCCAGAAGTAAGAAGAAAAACCCTATATGGACATATGCGAAAAGTGCAACATGCCTACAGAAATATAAAAACGGCATCGTTGAAAGGACATGGACATTGAGGAGGGTAGATAAAAAAACAGCAGACGGGGGAAACTGGTCAGAATATTTCTTTGATGAAAGGGAAAGAATGATTATTTTGCCAAAGGGGATCAAGAAGTATAGGTATGAGGATTACAGGAGGAGGGGAGTGAGGTGGCAGGAAACGCCGGACAATGTAATAGAAAGATATGCCGAGAATATGTACCCAAGAAATATAAAGGCTGTGATAAACAGGATCAGGACAGCATATCCGATAGCCGTCAGGCACGGATATAAGGCAGCAGGATTTGCCTATTATATATGCCAGGAGAGGAAAAGGCCGACGATAGAGATGTGCTATAAGGCAGGATTGTATAATCTTGGACATGACCTGGTAACGAGTGTATGGAAAACGGAAAGCCTGCTAGTCCCCATTGATGAGTCCAAAGGCACACTTGCAAAAAAGTTAGGGATCGATGATGCAAGGCTGAAAAGGCTGCGTGAAACGAATGGAGATCTTGAAATGCTGGAATGGCTTCAGAAAGAAAAGAAAGAAAATACACTGTATAAGGATGATGACATCAAGACATTGAGAAAGGGTAACATTGGTGTAAAGGATTACGAGAGGAGAGGAGCCACAAAATACCTGAGCATGGCAAAAATATGTAATTACCTGCGGAAACAGGAAGAAATAAGGAAACAGGGGATATGGAATATCTGGATGGACTGGAATGATTATATATCCATGTTGGAAGAAATGCAGGTTGACTGCACGAAGGAGATCCTTTTGAAGCCAAAGGATCTGCAGATCGCACACAATGAAGCCGTGGCGGCGATCAGTATGCGCGAGCAGGAAGGTAAGATAAAAAGGATAGAAAAAAAGTACAGGAAAGCAGTAAAACTGTTGAAATCAGGGGAGCTAAAGAAAAAGTATGGGTATGAAGATGGACAGTACTGCATAACAGTTCCGACATCGATAGCAGATATCTTCCGTGAAGGGACAATATTGAAACACTGCATACATACCTGTGAAATATATTTTGGAAGAATAAATGAAAGGGAAACTTACCTGGTATTTCTCCGTAAGAAAGATGACCCGGACAAGCCGTGGTATACATTGGAAATTGAGCCGGGGGGAAATATAAGGCAGAAAAAATCTGTTTTAAATGAAAGCTACAAGGACTTAAACGATGCGATTCCTTTTTTACAGAAGTGGCAGAAGGAAGTAGCCAGAAGAATGACGGATGAAGACAGGAAGCTGGCACAGAAGAGCGATAAGGCAAGGCAGGAGGGGTATAAGAAACTCCGGGAAGAAAAGAAGATCGTGTGGCATGGGTCTTTCCAAGGGCAGTTACTGGCGGATGCACTGGAAAGTGATTTCATGGCAACGGTATAGAAAGAAGGTACAAAATGGAAGTAATGGAATATAAGAAAACATACAGGGAGTATGAAGCAGAGATCGATGGGGAATTCCAGCAGGCAGCGGAACGGTTTGTAAAGATAGGGTATCTGTTAAAAGTTGCAAGGGATACGGACATCCTGAAAGAGAGCGGATACAGGGATGTGCATGAATTTGCAAAGAGAAGGTATGGACTGGATAAATCCCAGGTGTCACGTTTTACAAGGATCAATGACAGGTTTTCCATGGGTGGCAATTCAGACCAGCTCCAGGACCACTATAAGGGATTCGGGAATTCAAAGCTTGCGATCATGCTGCAGCTCCCGGATGCCCTAAATGAAGAATTGACACCTGCATTCAGCAAGGAAGAGATAACGGCAATAAAGGAAGAGGTAGAAGAAGAGAGGAAAATAACAGAAATCGAGGTAATGACAGAGCAGGAACCGGAAGTAACGGCGGCTGTGGAAGATGACCTGTTAAAGATGGTAAGAAAACTGGGGGAGGAAGAACCAGAGCTATATAAAACCATCTGGCATGCAGCCAGGGGGCAGGGCTGGGGTGAACAGTTATTACAAGAGATTATGGCACCGTCAGGGCAGAAACTGTATTCAGTAAGGATACCGGGCATTGGGAGGAAACAGTTACTTGTAAAAGACCAGGAAAACGGGGGAAGTGTTATCCTGATAGACCTTAGGAGCAATGGAAAGCTGGGATATGCATGGGGCGAATTAATGGATGCATGGATATCTGTTGTTTCAGGAGAAACAGGGAGTGCAGAGGCAGCATGGGAATCCTTATATAAACAGGAATTAAGCAGAAAAGAAGAGGTTGCACCGGTGCAACAGGCAGATAAAAGGAAAGAGAGCAAGGTTACAAAGGCAAAAACAGAGCCGCCCATTGCAAAGTCGATACCGGAAAAAGAACCAGAGAATACATATAAGCCACTTCCGGGACAAATGACATTAACTGGGGAGCATCCACAGTCTGAAATGGGAAAAGTGATAGAAAACATTGAAATACAGGCATTTGGGCAGGCTGTTGAACCAGTGCAACAGGAATCCGGTCTGGCAGCAGAGGTACAGGATGCGGAGTATCGGGAGGCCACAGAAACAGAAGAATCAGAATATACAAGAGTCGAAATTGACAATGCAATCGGGTATTTTGAGACAGAATATAACCGAATGGCTGGAATGGGAATACAGAGCACCAAGAGCAGAAACTATAAAATGGCGCTGGATGCCATAAGAAAAGTATACAGATCATAAGGAGAAAGATAGATATGGTATGGATAGCAGGAACAGTACTGGCAGGATGTGCACTTATAACAGCAGTAGCACTGTATAAAGAAGTAGGAGAAGCTATGGATCGGGATACGAGGAAGGAAAGACAGGGAATCGATGACAGACAATAATTAAAAGAAAATGACATAGCAGCTGCATTCTTGAATGTTACACGAGTTTTACCAAAAGAATAAGAAAAGTAAAGTACTTTACTTAAAACTAAAAATCAGCAAAGGAGAAATAACAGGTGAAGCTAAAAAAATTAGCTGATGCATATCGGACAAATATAGATGGACTTGCTAAGATACTGGGATATTCCAGACAGGCACTGTATAACATGGTTGCTCCAGGCAAGAAATCTATATGTATAAACAGAGCCTATGCAGCGATGAAGACACTCCGGCAGCAGAGCGAAGACATGTATCTGTATGATCTGGCAAAAGCCAAAATAGAAAAGCAGGAACGTGAAGAGCTGCTCAGGCAAATGTGTAAGAAAATCGGCGTTGTAGATGTGACGAGTGAGTAAAAATTAGGAGTGTGATTTTAGATGAGCAAAAATGACATTATTGCAGAATATGTAAAACAAAATTATCCAGAAATATTAACGACAACAGACTTCGCTATTTTTAGTTTTCACATGGTAGTAACAGATTTTGCAAAAACTTTTTCAAAGGTAATAAAGCAAGTAAAATTTGAAAAAGTAAAGAAGCCTGCGGATCAAGATAGGGACTGAATTAGAATTAAAGGAGAATTGAAATTATGGAGAATGTAACAGGAGCATATGCTCTCTATGAATTTTTAAAAGAATTGGTAGAAAGTGGTCAACTGAAAGAGAACAATGATAATTCAGAAGTTTACTTTATTGATGAAGATAGATTTGCTCATGGTATAACAGATTATTCGTTTGACGATAATCAAAGTTTGATTCTTTGGTAAAATAAAAATTTAGTGAGGTGATTATATGATTCATGCTATATGTGATTTTTGTGGTAAGGATTGCGATAGAACAGCAACACTATTGTCTATGACACCTTTTCAAAATTTTGCAAGGTATCATACAGATAATGAACCGTATGGAAATAGAGAAAAAACTAGAAGTTTTGTGATTTGTTACGATTGTTGTAAAAAGCATAACCTTCCGAATCCGTATGAAACATATTCTTGTATAACAAAGCAAGAGGGAAGTTATGAAAAATGTCTTGATAATTATACAGATGTAGACCTTATCGAAGATAAAAAGTACGATAAGAGGTTTGATTAAACTGAGATTGCAGAACTAGAAGCATATGACAGGCAATGCGAAGGAGGAATTACAGTGGAAGATGTGGCAGAATATTTGAATGACGAAGCGGATTATGCTGTATAAGGATTTTGGGGAGAATGTTCATGGAGAATAATATAGTATCATTTGATATTGTTAGAATTAATCGTGCTAGAGATAAAATTTGCAAATGCAATCCGGCACATTATGAAGTAGATACTACGAA
>ERZ780198.448-NODE-448-length-46562-cov-8.895500_pt1 | contig 46562 bp, 53 predicted proteins | sample MGYA00510979_ERZ780198 | MGnify/ENA primary metagenome ERZ780198 (study PRJEB29588, sample SAMEA2158039) | human gut metagenome | biome: human gut; feature: human-associated habitat; material: faeces | place: Denmark | collected 2008/2010 ...
TTTGGATCAAACTTATCCAGAAATGTCTTAGCTTCTGTTCTGCAAGTCAAAAGATAATCCAATTTCTGACGTTTCTTTTCTGTGTCAAAACGATCCGTGTCCGAATTTGAAGATTTCTTGGTTGCACGAATACACTTCTTAATCTCTTTGGCAACTGGAACAGAATAATGCTCCCTATTTCTTCCAAAGTAAAGCGCCGGAGTTTCTTCTATCAATTCAGCTAATACACTGTCCACATACTCTGGTGTAATTTCGTTCTTCACATCAGCATTGCCCTCTCCAATGATACGGCTTACGATTCTCTCAATATTGTGCTTAAGATCTCTTGCAGCATCGTCTTCACAATAACGCGTAATAATACAGTGAATAGCTTCATCTGTGAAATCTACATTTGTTGCCTCAATATTGTAATTTCTTAAAACATCAGGAATAAGAAATCGCTTTGCAATTTCACACTTGTCATCACATGAGTAATCATCCAAATAAATCACAGCATTAAAGCGATTCATAATTGCTTCCGGGATATTCTCGACACTATTAGCAGTTGCAATAAAAATGGTGTTGTCTGTTTTCACAGTGCACTGAAGGAACTTATCATAATGATCCCCTAAGAAAACTCTCAAGAATACATTCATAGGGTCTCCTTCTTTAGATGATCTGTTCATCTTGTCGAACTCGTCCAAACACAGCACCATCTGAGATGTGCCATGCGCTGCAAATGCCTTTACAATAGCACCTGCATCTGCACTGTCATATCCAGGATCAAGCCCTTCAATTTCAAGTGGACAAGAAAGACCATTCATTGGAATACACTCAAACGGAAGATTCATAGCTTCGGCAATTGCCATCATAAGTGAGGTCTTGCCTACACCAGGTTCTCCAACAAACAGAACATTACAACCTTTTTTTTCCGCTCTTTCAATTGAGCAAAACAGGTCTTTAATCTGTTTTTTCGCTTTATCCATCTTATAGAACTTCTCATTTAATTTCTTTTCAAAAGGTTCGGCTTTGACCGGAACCCTCTTCTCGCAACTAGATGCAATTCTGAAAAGATACTGAAGTCTCTGATCGACTTTATGTTTTGAGGTTTCCTTGTCCTTAAACATACCCTCAATGGCTCTCTGTGTATCGGGAGTATAGGTTTCCTTTGTGAGTGCATATTTGAGTACCATCTCCTGTCGAGTCTGAAAAGCAATATCTTCATCAGATTCAAATCTGTTATAGTGATTTGTACCAAGCTGACTGAGAATTGCTTCCTGTTTTGCTGATTCCAATTTGTAAAAGGTTTTGATAGCATTAGCTCTTCCAAAAAGGCTCTTTACCATCATAAAATTCTGTTTTTCCTCGTCACGAATAATTACAACTGGTACATAAACAGGATGATCCTTGGCTCTGATCGCAATTACATACAACATTTCACCTCGAGGAATCTTTGCTCCCACAATACTTCTACTATAAACAGTCTCCTTGATAGGAATAAGACTAACCTTTTCCTTATCTAACGTAATCGAGATTGATTTTGTCTCACTATCAATTCCACAATACTTTCCACTAAATTCGACAAGGTTGTTTTTTACATCCTTACTAGCCTTGGCTTCATAAATATTGCCAGAACCACCTCTCATCATGCCCATCGCCTGTGAAGAGATATCAAATTTTGAAGACACCATTGCCTTTGCGGCTTCAATAGCCTGTTCTCTGCTTTTTGTCATATCAACCCCTCCTATTCTTCTGTTCCTGTTGCATTTAATTCATCATCTACAAATGGGAGAAAGGTATCTTCTCCAATCGTCTTGGAATTCGTTTCCTCATCGTCCTTCTCTTCTGCTTCTTTCTCCTTCATTCTCATAAACTCCTCGAAAGAAGGAATTCCATGAGGTCTAGGAATATCTCTATCTAAAAAGTCGAATGAAATTTCATCATCGTCTTCTTCATCGTCATCAGCGTTTGATAATGATTTACGGTCATGAATAAGTCTCTTAAGGAATTCCTCTCTCTCGTCTTTACCCTTATGCAAATCTTCACAGCCATAAATAACAGTATCTTCCTCTTCATCTTCTCCATTAATCACCGCAAGAGACTGCTCAAGAAGAGTTTTGTATAAATTCTTAACATCCTTTGACACCTTACCCACTGCAAGGTGATTTAATCTGGTATATGCCTCCTGGGCAGGATGTACTAATGACATCAGATAAATCCAAAAATGTTCTTTATTGAACTCCTCTGCTTTCCCAAGAAGATATGAATATTCCATTGTTGCTTCACCATCATCAAGGTCAAGATTCATAAGAGAAAATGCCTTATTCTCGTTAAACTGAGCCATGTATAAACAAACAAGCGCTAATGTATTACACTGTACTCTAAACGGGAAAGCGAGTCTGAAAATAACCTTCTCATTCTGAAGGATAATCATCATTCTGAACACCTTGTTTTCTGCGCCAAATCCTACTTCAATCATTTTGGCTCTATCTGGATCATACGAATACTTGAGTCTATGTTCATCTAATGTAGCCTTGATGCACTCAAGGATTTTCTCTTCTTCCGCTCCAAGTCGCTTCTCGTTCTCTTCAAGTTCCTTAATCTTTGCATCGATTCTAGCAATAAGCGAATCCACATCAAATCCCTCTTCAGACTTCATTACCTCATCTTCAGTTACAATTAAATCACCTTCTACAAGCTTGTCCTGCTTCATTTCCATTTCCTCCGCTTTGTTTGTACTCATTTCCATTGTGTCATTTAATCCTTCATTATTACTCTTCATCGGTTTTCCCTCCTTAATCTATCTTGCTAAAATGATTCCCGTAGATGTTCTACCATATTCCTCTCCAATCACTGGCTGATACTGGTATGACGACGCAGGCTTAAATCTCTCCACAATTATTTTATTCTCAGGAACTATTATTTTTTTCTTTGCAATTACTAGAGGTGAATACTCAATCATTTGGATTTCGATATTGTTCACAAGAGACTGTTTCTTCTCCTCATCAAAACTATTAATTAATACTGTGTTCATGATTATTTTCCGCCTTTCTGCGAAAGGCACCAATGCGCCATGAAACATATTGGCTTGCTTTCGCTTTTCTAATTTATCTTCCTTCTGATATTATTATGTTATAAGGCTGACACACTACAGAACACGTGGAGGTGAGTGGCGGGGCTGTATAGCGGCGACCTCGTATGATTATATGTTGTCGGTCATCCGTTAAGGCATCAATGAGTGGCGCATTACAGTAGCCCGTAAACTTATCTCTTCCGAAGTCGACTCGATCTCGCCGGATGACCAGTCACTGTCCGTCTTATAACTATAAATTTCAGGAGGTTACTTTATTGTCATTTAAAATTTTAAAATTTAACTGCTGTGGACTTGACGTCCACAAAACATGGATCTATGCCTGTATCGGTATCACTGACTCCAACAATCGTACTGAATATAAGCAGGCTCGCTTTTCTTCCTTTACTAAAGGATTGAATGAGCTGTGTGATTGGCTTGCCAAATATAACTGTACAGATGTTTGTATGGAATCAACCGGAAAATACTGGATCCCTGTTTTTAACATTTTAGAGCAACACAATCTATGGGTTACTCTTTCTCATCCCAAATACACAAAACCAATGAAAGGGAACAAGACCGACCGTAAGGATGCGAAATGGATTTGTGACCTTTACATGTGTGGAATGGTGAAACCTTCTTTCATTCCACCAGCTGATATCAGAGAGCTTAGAGATCTTGTAAGATACCGATATAAACTCACCTGTATGATCGCTGGTGAGAAGAATCGTGCTCAGAATTGTCTTACCGTATCCAATCTAAAACTTGACGATGTCTTTTCTGATGTATTTGGTAAATCTTCCCGTTCTATTACAGAACAGATTTTGCAACACCCTGGAGAAAAATTTGATGTAGCACCTTTTGTTTACGGACACTGTAAAACTCCCATTGAAGAAATACAAGCTGCTGTTGATGGTGCCATTTCAAAGGAACAAGCGGTTAAACTCAGACAGTGCCTTGATCACATCGATGAACTGAACAAGCACATTTCAGAAGTAGAACAGGAAATCCTTTGTCTCAGTGATAAATACGAGGCTGCTTTAAATCTAATAAGGACTGTTCCCGGATTCAATAAGAATCCCATGACTGCTATTCAAGTGCTTTCAGAGATCGGCTGTGATATGTCTGTCTTCCCCACAGATAAACACCTGGTCTCTTGGGCAGGATGCTGTCCTAGAAATGATAAAAGCGACCGCAAAATCAAATCCACTCGGATTTCCCGTGCTGGTTCTTATTTTAAACCAGTTTTGGTGCAAGTTGCAAATGCTTTAATCAAATCTAAGAAACATCCCGAATTTACCAATCGTTACAAGCGTATCAAAGCACGCCGTGGTCACAAGAAAGCCATCATCGCTATCTGTCGTATGATCCTGACCGCTATCTGGCACATACTCTCAGATTTAAAGCCATATACTCCAGAAGGTTTTCTTGAATCTCGTCCCGTGAAGGAAGATAAGATTCTTTCTACTTCACAAGCACTTAATCTTTTAAGACAGCGTGGTTATGTCATCAAAGATGAACCATTAGCAGTTTCCTGATTAGTGTTGCGTTTATATTTAGTTTTAAGCCAGCTTTTTAGGTGGTTTATTTGTCATGTCCTTTATTTCTTGGTTGCCCTCTACTTATTTGTTTCAAACTTCGCACCTTCGGTGCTTACCGTTGCTTCGCAACTATCATGATCCAATTCGCCGTTCGCCAATCATGCAAGCATGTTGGCTCTCTTGCGCTCATTATATCACGAATCAATGCCAAAAAAAAGCTATTTATCCTATGGGTCTGTGAAAAAAGTTATACACTGAAGCTGCCGCCTTCGCATTCATTCCGTCAACCTGTGCAAGCTCTTCCTCACCTGCCTCCTTTATATGCTCCACATCCTTAAAATAATGCAGCAATGCTTTTCTTCTTGCAGGTCCTATTCCCTCAATGTCATCAAGCACGGAGCGGACCTGATTGATACTTCTTAAGCTCCTGTGATACTCTATCGCAAAACGGTGCGCCTCATCCTGTATTCTGGTAATCAGCTTGAATGCCTCGCTGTCACGGCTTATAGGTATCTCAATATTATTATAGTACAAGCCTCTGGTTCGGTGGTTATCGTCCTTAACCATACCGCACACCTTTATATCAAGTCCCAGCCTTTCAAGTACACCAAGGCATATATTTACCTGTCCGCGTCCACCGTCCATCATTATAAGATCCGGCATGGCATCGAAGCTTGAATCATTTTCATGTGTGAAACGTCTTGTGAGAACCTCCTCCATACTTGCATAATCGTTAGGTCCCACAACCGTCCTGATTCTGAACTTGCGGTAATCGTTTCTCTTAGGACGCCCATCCTGATATACCACCATTGAGCCGACTGACTGTGCTCCGCTGATATTGGATATATCATAAGCCTCCATGCGGTATGCACTATCAATTCCTAAAAGCTCCTCTATCTCCTTTACTGCTCCTGTTGTCCTTCTCTTCTCCCGCTGCAGCTTGTCAATATCCTGTGCAAGCACCATCTCTGCATTCTTCTGGGCAAGCTCCACAAGCTTCTCCTTCTGACCCTTCTTAGGGGCGACAATGTCCACCTTCGAGCCTCTTTTGCCACTCAGCCACTCCTCAAGAAGCTTCATGTCCGGCAGTTCCTCCTGCACCATAATCTGTCTTGGCACAAATGGTATTCCCGCATAGAACTGCTTTATAAAGTCTGTTATGACCTCAGCCCTCGTGTCCGTCGCTGCAAGCTCCATATTGTACTTATCCCTTCCGATAAGCCTTCCCTCCCTGACAAAAAACGCCTGTACAACACAAGTATTTCCATCAATTGCCGCCGCGATAATATCCTTATCAAGCATATCGCTGTTGGTTATCTTCTGCTTCTGGGCCACAGCCTGCACACTCGCTAAAAGGTCACGATATACCGCTGCCTCCTCAAATTCAAGATTCTCCGACGCTTTCTCCATCTTCTCTTTCAGGGAATTTATTACGCCTGTATAATTACCATTTAAAAATTCAAGTGTCTTATTGATGTTCTCCCTGTATTCCTCCTTGGAAATATATCCCTGACATGGCGCATCACACTGCTTGATATGATAATTGAGGCAGGGGCGCTCCTTACCTATATCTCTCGGCAGACACCTGCTGCAGGTTCTTATCTTGTACAGCTTGCGCAGAAGCTCAATAGTATCCTTAACCGAACCCGCACTCGTATAAGGTCCGAAATACTTAGCCTTGTCCTTTTTTAATTCACGCGAAAAGAGGACTCTCGGGAAGTCCTCATTAACTGTAACCTTTATATAAGGATATGTCTTGTCATCCTTGAGCATTGTATTGTACTTCGGCTTATGCTCCTTGATGAGATTATTTTCAAGAACAAGTGCCTCAAGCTCCGAATCGGTGATTATATATTCAAAATAGCTTACATGACTCACCATCTGCTTAATCTTCTCAGTATGATTTCTCGACGACTGAAAATACTGGCGTACTCTGTTCTTAAGGCTTATCGCCTTGCCGACATAGATTATGTTGTCATGGTCGTCATGCATTATATAGACTCCCGGCTTCCCCGGAAGCTTCTTTAACTCTTCCTCTATTACAAACACTGTGCTTCTCCTTTAAGATATATGACGTATTAGAGTTTGTTATCCACCAAAACCCCCTTGACATCCTCAGCCGAGAGCTGAAGCTGTGCAGCCATAAGTCCCATTGATTTCTCCGGAGTCTTGTCTGTATCTCCGGAAGCTATCTTGCCGACTTCGTCTAAGGCATCGTCTATCGCATACATAAGCTCTTCCTGGTTGTTCTTCTCATGCGTCTCACCCTTTGCCTTCTCTATGCGCTCCTCAAGCTCCTGCTGCTCCTGCTTCTTTTCAAGGGCAGCCTCTTTCTCTTTCTGTGCTTCCTCATCTATATTGTCCACAGCGTCCTGCATTACCTGTCCTATAATCTCCTTCGACGCGGCTTCCTCAAGCTTCTCACCCTGCTTCCTGGCATCTAACATATCATGCGATTTGAGACGCTCTATGGCAAGATTGCGGTTGAAGGCATAGTCCCCTACAATTCCCTTCATGTTGTCCGATATCTGTTTATTGTAAATCTTCTCATCATTGTCAAGGGAAAGCATTCTCTGATGATAATCGGAAAGACCGTTTGCGTAGAGTTCCTTGTACCTTGCATACTCATCATCACTTAAGACAGCCTGTGGATTTCCCATAGAATCCCTGCCTCTTCTTAAGATATCAAGATCCTTCGCCTCCCCACTGTCCTCTGTCACTCCGTACAGCTCGCTGGTGTTATCCTTCTCCTTCTTTATATCAGCTATCATGCTTCTTGCTTCCTCATTCTCAGCATAGAGCTTCTTAGCGTGTGCGTTCTTCTCCTCCGCCGTGTCATCTAACTTCTTGTCGGTCTTATACACATCAAGCATCAACTGCATGGCCATGCTCTTTGCTTTCTTTCGCTTTTCCTCAACTAAATCCTCTCCAAGATTAAGCTCATATCCATTTATTGTAAGGCCATTTCCGGCTTCGCTGTTTTTCGCGCCGGTATTCTTATTATCCTGATTCTCTGCCAGCTTCGCTGTTGTCAAAGCAGTTCCCATGGTATTATCTGCAATATTCGGACTATTATCAATTCTCATTATGTTCTCCTCCTCTTATGTGTTTCCAACATACTCTTATTGCACAAAAAGCCGATATAATCCTTTAAAAATTATATCGGCTTATGACCACTTTATCTTAATATACAGTGGTTATTAATCAGCTATTTAATTCTGGTTATCCGAACCGGCTGCTCCCTTATCGGCATCCTCATTATCCGGCTGTGCAGTATGAGCCTCTGCTGTCTCATCAGCTATTACATTCTGTGCTTCCACCGGATGTTCTGCACCGTTCTCCGGCTGTGCTGCACTGTCTTCATGCTGCTCAATGCTCTCCGGCTGCTCCTGCGCCGCCGCTTCCTCTCTGGCGGCCTTCTGGGCGGCTTCCAGAGCATCGGCATTTTCTTTTGCGGCCTTGGCGGCTTTCTGCTGAGCAACTATAGCTTGATTCAGGGCTTGCTTAGCTTTATCCGTTGCAGCAGCGTCTTCCCCAAGGGTTGCCTTCAGATGCTCATAGCGCTGACGCAGAGCGTCAACCTTTGCATCATTCTGGGCAGCCGTCTCCGCAAGTATTTTCTGCTTGGCGGTCAGAGCATCGACACTGTCGGCGTTCCCGTCAAATTCGGCGGACGTGGCCGCCATATCGGTACGGAGCGTTTTCAGATTGCTGTTGATCGCCGTCATGGCGGAGTTAAATTCCTTTTCGCCGCCAAGGACAATTTCTGTTGCAATTTGTCTAGTCGCCACTGCGTGCCTCCTCTCTGGGCGTCAGCACCTCCATCAAGTCCGAAAACATTCCGGGGGTGAGCATCAGGGCTTCTTTGGTGCTGAGGTGGAGCCGAACAGCCGCCGCAGCCAGGAAATAGATTCGCGTAGGGCCGCCGCCCTGGCTTTTTTTTCGGCTTCCTCCCGTTCCAGAAGAACGAGGTTCACCTCCTCGTCTTCATCCGGCTTCGGAATATCCCGGTGGAAGCCCTGCTCCAGCGCGTCCCGGACGGTCTGCCGGAGGAGGACGCTGTCGGCGGCCATAAAGCCGGTACGCAGTTCCTCCAGGGTGAGCATCTGCTGGGGCGATTCCCCACGGTGCCGCCGCTGAAGCTCTCCCTGTGACGCCATGAGTGCCGCCAGCCAGCAGCAGTTTTTCCAGCCCTCCAGAGTAGGCTCCAGAACGTGGGTGGTGCCAAGAATATCAGCGGTATAGCCGAACTTATCATAGATAGTGAAAAGCGCTTCCGCCGTGAATGACAAGGCGTAAGTCTTTCCGTTAAATTCAAAGTCAATATGTTTCATGTTTCCTCACAATCCGCGTTCACGCAAAATCTGGGTCAATTCCGCGTCCATTGCATTGTAGACTTCCTGTTCGGACTCTTCTGCGGTATTCTCCATGAAGTGCGTCGCGCCGATACGAGGCGAGCCGTATTCCAGAATAAAGGCAACTTCCGCATTAGTACCCTGATAGCTACCATTCGACCGCCGCTTTCCACGCCGTTTTCCGGTGCTGCTTTTCGGATGTTTGCCCGTAGGAAGCACGGAGATCCCCGCGCCGTCCGCCCATACGCGTTCTTTCAGTTTGAAGGAGTTTGCCAGTGAACCGGATCTCTGGGTAAATATCGTGCGGACTTTTTCGATCAGGCGCTCCCGAAGGAGTTCCGCGCCCGGACGGATAATACGCAGGAGATCCTTCCCCGAAAGATTCGCCATCTTTTCAAAGGTGAGGTCCAGTGCGTCGACGCCGTTATATTTGAACGATGCCATTACGCCACCTCCGTCTGCAAAATCGTCCGGAAACAGCCGTAGTCCGGGTCGTAGCTGCTGCCCTGATCGGAATAGGGCAGTTCCAGCTCGTACAGCAGATCTGTCACCGCATCGATGATAGGGTCCGGGAACTTTGCGGCCAGAATGTCCAGCTGCACCTTGGGGATCGCCGTCTGAGTGCGGTCGTCGCCGTCCAGCGTCCGGGAGCCGTAGGCCGACCAGACCACGCAGGGACGAACGCCCGCCGGCGCGGCGCTCTGATAGCTGGCAGGAACCGCCGCTTTCAGAGCGTCGGAAAATTCAGTAAGTGTCATATGCGTCCTCCATTCGCATCAGGCTCAGCCATGTGACCGGCAGGCCGTCGCCGTCCTCCCCGGTCTGGGTCTGCTCCACCCGGTAGGTGTGGCCGCCCAGCCGGGCATAGCTCGCGGCGGGGACGTCCCGATGAAGTGGCAGCTCCACCAGCTTGTCCACCCGGCTGCCGTTGGCCACGGACTCCCAGAATCGGCTGGCATAAACCGTCTTCTCGGCACACCAGCTGTCAAATTTCTTTACCAGACACCCCTTGGTTGGGATGCCTTGGGTGTCCGGCATGGCCAGCACGGTGATCGGCTTGTCATAGATCATAGACTTCTGCCTCCAGTGCCTGCTGCACTTGCCGGTTGCGGATAATGCCGCGCAGCTGCTCCGTCTTCCCGGCACCGGTGGGGCCATTGCGGTACATCCAGGCGGCAAAGGTCATCTGATCCATATCGTCCGCCAGCGTGCCGGGCTGCAGGGGAATGCCCATGTCAGCAAAAGCGTCGTGGGAGTATTCCAGCAGGCTTCCCCAGTAGCTCACCAGCTCCGCAGGAGCGTCCGTGCCGTAGAAGCCCAGGTTGGCTTTCAGGAGCGCCATAGCGCCAGCAGAGTATTTTGTGGAGTCGGCCATAGCGGCCTCCTTTCTTACAGAGAAGCCCGGCGTTGCCGCCGGGCCATATTGGGGCATCAGGTTGCGGAGAAGACGCCGGAGATGAACGTCTTGGCGGCGGCGAGGGTGTCGCAGTCCTGCCGCTTACGCCATGCACCGGTGTTATCCTCCATTACCTTGAAAGATACAGCGTTGGTCTTGGGAGAAAGCTCGCCGGCCTTCTTGGTATCGGCCTCCTGCTTCTCGCTGGACGGCATGGCCTGTGTCTTGTACAGGCAGGTCACCCGGTAGACGACGGACTTGTCCTTCAGGAGGATCGGCTCGATAAAGGACAGGCCGCCGGGCTTGGCGCGGTCGGCGCTGTTGCTCTCTTCGCCGTCCGCCTCCGTGTAGGTGTGGCCGTACAGAGTGGCGTTGACCGCCAGATCGCTCATGGTGGTCTCAGAGTCCAGCTGGCCGCCGGTGAAAATTTCGTCCTCCAGCTGAGTGATGTCGTCGCCGGGGATGGAGGCGGAAGCGGTGGTAACAGTCAGATAGCCCTTGACTGCCGCGCCCAGATCCACGCCGGTATCGTAGGTGGGATGTGCATTGTCAGGCTCCGTCTTGATGGGATAGTAGGTCAGGGTCTGCATCCCCAGCGGAGTCTTTACCTTGCTCGTCTTTACTGCCATAGTCTACCTCCGTCAGGCGGACTTTGCGGTGACGACCACGAAGCCGTTGGGGACGGTCACGTCCTGGTCGGCCATCACCTCGCCGCGGATGGTCAGCAGGCCCTCGCCGAATTTATAGCCGTCGTTGACGTCGATCTCCACGCCGCCCCACAGGCCCATCTCGCAGCACTGGGGATTGCCGTAAAACATGGTCTTCTTTGCGGTTGTGGTGGGCGTCAGGGAGGACAGGGCGGTGACGTTCTTATTCAGGCAGTAGCGGCAGCTCAGGCCGTTGTTGTCCTTAATCACGCCGGAGGAGGGGTTGGCACTGTCGGGGATGATGGAGTAGACGGGCAGGTACTCGTTGGTACCGCGGACGGAGGCGAAAGCCTTCAGGTCCGCCTTGTTGAGCACCAGCGTAGCGGCTCCCTCCACGCCTTCGTCGCCGCCGTAGGCCAGGATGATGTCACTGAGCAGATGGGGCGTAAACAGCGCGGAGCCGGCAGCACCGGTCAGGGCGAAGGTGGTGTTCAGCGTGGAGGCCAGAACGGCGTCCACGGCGTTCTTGGACAGCACCCGGCGCAGCGCCCGAGTCGCGGATTCCCGCACCTTTGCCTCGTAGTCCAGCGGGGACTGCTTCCGGATTTCCCGGGAAACGTAGGAGATCAGGCTGGTCAGGCTGGGGGCCAGCTCCACGGAGCCAAAGCCGGGCTCGGACTCGGTGGGGACAGCGCCCTCAGTGCCGGCAGCGGCAGTCATGTCGGTGGAGAGATACGCTACCTTGTAAGATGCCATGCCGGTGCAGTCGGTGATTTTGATCAGATCCAGGAAGTCGGAAATGGTGTTGCCCACGGGGTCGTTAATGCCGCTGACACCGGTGGGGCCAATTACGCCGGTGGAGGAGCTGAGCACAGCGGTGCGGGTCACGAAGGACTTGGCATTCCGGTAGGTGTGCTTGCCGGTTCGCTGGAAGTCCTGGCAGCGACGGCGGGAATCGGGGGACATGCTGCGGCGGCTGCGGGCTTCACCCTCATCTCCGCCGTCCTCTCCATCGTCACCGCCTGCGGCGGAAGAAGCGGCGGCCTCGGCATCGGCGATCTCCTGCTGGAGGGCTTCCGCCTCCTCAATGATGGTCGCCAGCCGCTCCTTGGCGGACTTCTGAGCCTTTTCCAGCTCCTCGACAGCCGCGGCAGCGGCGGCGATCTCCTCATCTGTGGAGGCTGCTTCAACCTGAGCGGCGACGTCAGCCTCCCGGGACTTAAAGCCGGAGATCTTGCTGCGAAGCTGTTCAGCTTCCTCCAGCATCTTCTCGTGGCGCTTGCGAAGTACCATAATTTTCAGCATAGTTTGTTAATCCTTTCCAAAAGTTCTTGTCTCCGGCGATTAAGCCGGGCGGTACGGAGAGAGGCCATATCGTCGGCATCCCGGGCATACGCGCTGGTCGCCTCGTAGGCCGGGAAGGTGACGACACTCACCTCATACAGGATCAGGTCGTGGATAGTCCATGTGCACGTCTGCCCATCGCTCCCCACGATATAATCCTCGCTTACTATCTCAAAACCAAAGGAACACTGGCTGACGTCACCCCGCTGGACGCGGGCATAGAGGTTCATGGCGTCAGAGTCGTTCGGATTGATCTTGATCTCACCATAAAGGCCGCTCTCATCCTCCCGGAGGGTAAGCGTCCCGGCGGTGGTACGGCCTAAGACCAGCCGGGTTTCGTGATCGACCAGGGCGCGGATATCGCCGCCCAGGCTGCTGCTGAAAGCGCCTGGGGCGATCTGCTCGATACACCCTGGCCACAGCTCGGTGGGAGAGTTAAAAACCGCGAAGTAACAGGCAATCACAGGTTCCCCGCCGTCGTCGCGGTGCTGAATTTTTGCCGGGATATAGCGCATCTGCCGCCCGGCTCTAGGATTAGGCATTGTCAGGTTCCTCCTCATCGGTTAAAGTGTCATTGAGCTTCTTCTGATCCCCCAGGCGATCCGCCGGGAGGTAGTTTTCCAGCATGACCAGCTCATCAAGGCCGGGTTTCGGCGGCAGGTCAAGCCAATTTCGACCCTCGTTGCCGGTCATCAGGCCGGCGTTGCGCATACTCAGGGCGATGCTGCTCAGCTCCTGCAGGGAGTAGGAGTAAAGCGCCCGAGGATTGAAGCGAAAGTATCGGTTGTCGGCGAAAAGTAGCTTTTTGGTCAGCTCCTGCTCGATTCCCCGGCAGATCGGCAAGATCGTCCGGGAGATGAAAGTGTTGTACTCGTCCTTGCTGAAGCTGCCAACCCCCAGCAGGAAGCCGGGGATGCCGAAGATGGTGGCCACTGTGCGCTTGTCCAGCTCCACGCCGTCCTTGATGGCCAAGTCCGTCAGGCTCAGGGGCTTGATCTGGGATACGGTCATCAGATCGGCGGGGACTACCCACGGCTCGGCGGGATCATCCCGGGACAGATAGCGCTTGACGAAGGCTGTGCGCTTCGTGGAGTCGGACAGGGGGCTGTCGGCGTTGACGGCGATGATGACGGGCGGCTTGTACTCGCTGGACATATACGCCGTTTTGGTCGCCGCCGTCTGGACGATGGAGTCCACCACCTGCTGGAGCTGCACCTGAGGGCCAATGCCCCGCCAGGGATACACCGGATCCGGCCGGAGCCGGAAATGGAGGATATTGTCGGCATCAAACTTCTGCCCGTTGTAGTAGACGTAGTAGGTACGGCAGTCAGACGGCCGCTGGAATGTGGCGCCCGGCGCAGGGGTCAGGTCGGATACCATTAAGGCATCGGTCTGAGGGATCACCACCGCCTCGCCCTCCGTCAGAAGCGTCTCCACAATCCAGTGGATCCAGGTCTGACGGGTACCCAGGGACCACGGCTCCACGTCAATCTTCCGGGATAGCCGGTCCTTCACGCGCTTGTCACCGTTGGCCTGATTCTCCATCAGGTGGATGGGCATGGTGCTTATCAGATCGGCGATCAGCCACACGGCAGCGGCCACCTCCGGGGCATCGGACAGACGGTGGTACCCGTGTCCGGCCAGAACGCCAGGGGAGTTCACGGAGATGTACGTCACCCCGACGTCGCTGTTTTGCGTTTTGGTCTTGCTGCGGGTAAAAAGTCCCATGGGCTTGTCCTTTCTTGTGTCCAATTTGGACACATCATTCTTCTTCAAACCACGCGGCAAGGTCAGCGGCCTTGCCGGTGTCGATCAGCATCCGGATGGTGGCAAACACACTGGCGTCGAAGACGTCAATGCGGGCGTTGGGGGATACCTTGTCGTACACCACCACGTCGTCCTGCTTCTCCTGGCCGCGGACGTTCTGCACGCAGTAAGAGAAGGGCTCCGCATGGCAGTAGTAAAGACACCCGATTTTTGCCTTATGCTCGATGTAGCGCAGCCCCTCGGACTTTGCGATAGCCAGCTGCGGCTGATCCACCACGGTAAAGCGAGCCTTTTTCATGGCTGCGTAGTAGGGGCGGGCGAATTTCCGGTCGTGGCCGACCTTGCGGATATTGAAACCGGCTTTCTTCCATGCGAGGAACTGCTTCACCGGCTCCGTCGGATCCATAGACGGCTCGTTGGGCATATCCAGCCAGCCGTCCTCTTTCCAGCCAAACAAGGGAATGTTGTCCTTGTCGGCCTTTTCGGCAGCAGCCACCACTGGGAACCAGCAGTGAGGAATGATTACCAGCACATTCTCTTTCGGCGTCCATTCCGTTGTGGCCGCAGCTTTAGCGGGGATCTCGCCGACGATGGCAGCGGCGGTCAGGTCGTGGAGCTTGGAGAGGTCTGCGCCGCCATACCAGGACTTCACCAGCTTCACCAGCTGAGGCAGGGTGAAGTTGTACCGGGTATCAGAGCGGACAAATTCGTCGATGTTGAACCAGGCCTTAAAACTGGAGACGAACACGTTGAGGGAGCGAGTCAAAAACTCCTTGCGCATCTGAGGGTCGTTCATGGCCTGGAGGGCGGAAGCCTCCATATCCTCCGGACGGATGGTGACGCCCCAGTTGGGATTTGCCTTCTGCCAGTTCAGGGGATCCAGATAGTTGACCTCCTGTGTTTCCGGGTCAGGGTCCGCGCGAGCCAGGAAAGCGAAGATCCGGTCGGCGTCCGCGCCGGTGATCTCGCCCCGGACGATCTTGGAACAATATGCCATACGCTGAGCACAGAAGCCGGTACCGTCATCGCCGGCCGTGGTAACGGCCAGAATCAGCTTGTTGGAGTAGGCCTTGGTTGCATCTTTCAGACGGCCGTATGGGATGGCGTTCTTGTACAGCTCCAGCTCATCCAGCAGCACGATGTTGGCGTTGAATGCGTCAAAGATGTCCGGTTTGTAAGCCAGAGCTTCAAAAGAGATCTGTCCTTCCCAGATACTTCCGGAGAAGCTGTGTCCGAGGGAGCTGTCCAGCACCCGCAGACCATGGGCGGCATCCTCGATTACCGTCAGCCCCAGGCGGTGGAGGTTGTAGCTCAGGAAGCCGAAGCCCTCCATGTTCTGTTTCATGGATCCGGCAACGGTTTTGATCTTGCTGAAAGACTTGGAGTACCAGAGACCCATTGCCCAGCAGAAAGCGGTAGCAAAAGGGGTCTTTCCGTTCTTCCGGGCAAGCATCCACATGGCCTCCTGATACCGGCGGATGTCCGTATCTGGCAGAAAGAAACCGCATAGGTTGTAGATGATAAACAGCTGGAAAGGCTCCAGAATTAGGGGCTTGCCCCGCATAGGGCGGCCGGAGAGGTCCTCACCCTGCTGGTGGCAGAAAAGCGTCTCGATAATCTCGATGATGGACTCGGCCATATCCGTGCGGAAGTCCCAGCGGGAATCCTGGAGGTCGGCCAGGAAGCGCTTGCAGGCTGCCTGTACATCCAGGCACGCCCGGGGGCTGATCGCCGTTGTTTCGGCGTAGCCCATTACGATCTTCTCATGGGGTGCCGGCACTGTGCTTCCCTCGGATGGAATCCAGCAGCTGAGTCAGCGCCTGATTGCCGGCAGCGGGCGGCGGGGCGCTGTCACCGGCAGGCACCATCTGCTTTCGAAGCCGCTGCAGTCCCTTTGGGGTCAGCCCCAGAGCGTCCTGGCGTGCCAGGATGTCCCGGCGCAGCTTGGCGATTTCCGCGTAAATCGGATCCGTGATGGACGGTGCGTCTTTCGGGCTGGGCGCTGTGGCCTTCCATGCCTTCATGGCTCTGCTTAGCTCCCGCTCCTGGATGCACAGGATGTGGATTGCACCGTCAAAAGCCGGGTCGTAGATGCCCAAACTCCGAAGCTGCTCAGCGTATTGCGTTTCTTTGCTCACCGTCTCACCTCCGTACGATGTCTCCGCGCCCCATGGCCGTGCAATGCAAGCGCGTCCCGCCCACATACGCGCCCGGGATCTTCTTAGCGGCCGTTTTTTTTCTGAAATTTTCTCCGCCGCGTGTGAAAGGAGTTCCCCGCCCAGCTGTAAGCGTCCCTACTTTTCGCCGTTGAGAGGGGCGGGGGTTCGATTTTTCCACGAAAGTCCCAGCGCCGTGAGCTTTCGCGTGTCCCGGTCGTGCATGGCGTCATGGGCTGACGCGCTGAGGCTGACCAGGTTCCACAGGCAGTAGGCATACTCGGGATAATCCTCCGCCGGCCAGATGTGATGCACCACCGTGGCCGGGACGCGCCGTCCGTATCGGGCAGCCTCCCGGCAGAAGCCGCGGTCACGGCGCAGCGCCCGCTTGCGCAGATTCCGCCAGCGTTTGTTTTTGCGGCTGTAGTCGAACATACGCCACCTCCGGGGCAAAAGAAAAAGCCTGCACCAAGCATCGCTCTTGCGATACATGGCACAGGCTCAAGGCACAGGCACTCGGGAAATATTCACGATCAGCTCAGCGCCGCAGCGCTTGCATTTTACCGGCAGATTCTTCGCTGTCGTCTCCGGCAGCAGGTAGGCAACCACGCCCCTCCGGCATATCGGGCACAAGGCTTTTTCCCTTGTTTCCGTTATTTTACCACACGCGGGAGAAATATGCAATAGCCGCGAAAAAGTTTGTTTCTGTGTGTCCATTGGTTAGTACCTCCCTCCAGCCGATATAGGAGGAAGCACCCCCTATTCGTCACATGTTTTCAATGTAAATGATGGTCTTATATCCGCCGTATCCGGGAAGCTGCACCGGGTCGCTCAGAGCGGTACAGCCTGACGGAACGCTGATATCAATCGCGTCGGAATCAAATGTTGTGTAGGTAATCTGCGGCCGGACAAGTCCCCGGCTTGCCGTCCACATCTGTTCGCCGGGAACGTAGACCCCAAGCTCGCGGGGTTCCCGGCACATGTAGTGGACTTTGTCCAGAATCTCGTCCCAGTCCTTGAGTTTGCGCATATGCACATGACCCCACTGCCAGAGGGATTCCAGCTTCTCCTGATCCATGTCGTCCTCGTACCGGAGAATCATATGGTGGTGGAGCCGCCGACCGCCCCGGCTGGTAGTCAGTTGGGTGCAGTAGACATAGCGCAGCGCGTCCTTGTTGTCCTTGCGGTACTTCCGATACCAGCGCATGGACTTGCGCCAGTACTTCCGGGATTCCTCCCGGCTCTCCGGGAGGAACGTATCATCGTAGGTGAGCGTCACCCACCAGTCGCCCGGGAGGAAATTCGCGCACGCCAGCATCAGAAGCTTTTCATAGCTGGTTTTCAGGTTTGCCTGCTTCTTGTCTTCGGCGGAAATGCTGATTGCCCGCCGCCGGGTGTTGACGGTAGGATCGCGGGGCGAGTAGAGCGCCTGCCGGACGACCCGCCCGGCTCGCATGGTGCTGAGGATCTTGATACCCTCACCCCCTACCCGCAGGCACGGCGGCGGAAGAATACCGTGTAGGTGTCCTGATACTGGGTGACGGAGATCAGGTCATAGCCGTGCCGGTTGATATAATCCATCGTCCGCAGCAGCTCCGGCCGTCCCTCGCAGACTTGAAAGTCGTAGATATACCAGTGCGCCAGGAAGTTTGGCCCCACGACAACCTTTGTGTTTTTAGCCATCGCCGTCCTCCTTTTGCCGTTTCCGGATGAAGATGGAGGTACACTTCGCGCCGTTGCCCGCAAGCCACTGGAGGACGCGGGCGAAGGACGGCATTACCAGACGGTGCGCCTTTTCGACTTTGAAAATGATTTCCCAATCACACCGTGCCATCCGCAGCCTCCTGTTCCTTCTTCAGAAGAGCCGCCACTCTTTCAGCGTCGCGCAGGCTGAACCCGAAGTCCCGGATATCGGTCAGCAAGCGAAGCATTTCCGGATTGGTAGACTTTATGGGCATCCCGCAGCACGGGCAGGGGTCGCCGGTTTTCAGCGGCTTCATTTGCGCATCTCCTTTCGCGTTTCGGTCTTCGTGATTTTCTTTCCATGGAGGCGGACAGTGTAGCCCGCCTCCAGCAAAGCCAGCTCAACCAGCCGAGGATACCGGCAGCTTTCCGCCGCCTGCAAGACGATCTCCCCAGAGGGATTTGTTACGGTGTAGGGGTAATCGTTAGTCATTAACGGCGCCCCTCACGATCTTTTACGTATCCGGCCGCCACCGTGATCATCAGGGCAACAGGGGCAACGATAGGCCAGAACATGGCGATGAGAACCACTGGAAAGTAGCCGCTGAAGTCCCAATCAAAGACCTCGCCACATTTTGAGTTTATGACAATCAATGCCGCTGCCCAGACTCCCGCAATGATAACGTAAGCCGCAATAATCAAAAGAATCGTCATACTTTACTCCCTTCGGTTGTTTCAGATTCATCCTCTGAACGCATGATCTTCTCAATGGCGTTGTCAATTCGCTGGTTAAAGGCGTCGCACTCGCTGCCCTCCATGAAAATGGCCTCGGCTCGGGGCGCACAATGGGAAGCGAATGGGCAAACGGAAAAAGCTTCAGCGCTGCATCGCATCATCCGTCTGCACCACCTTCCATTTTTGCGCCGCAGTTGGGGCAGTAATGAAAGCGGCGAATCCCCGTTCCGTAATACTCAAACCCGCACGCAGAGCATTTGTCGCCCTCAATCTGCTGCCGCCAATCTTCAAAGCACCGTTCCCACTGCCCCATGCGCACCAGCTCCACGTCGGCGGCGGGGATTGCAGTCTTCAGGTCTCCAACAACGACATCCGCCGGAATGTTGTCTTCATCCATCATGATGAAGCTCATAAACCATTCCACCGCATCCTTACGGCTTATGTAATCATCCATTGTTATCCTCCTTAATCCATCCGCAGCGGCCATTGCAATCATCCTTATCGCATTGCAGGCAGCACGTCGCCGGTTCCGAACAGAAAGCCGCCGCGCCGCATCTCCCGGAGCCGCTCATGCCGGTGATGCAGCAGCCAGCATCGGGTGGCGCCGGAATCCAGAACTGAGGCGAACAATCAGCTTCCTTGGCGAGAAGTCCGCCGGAAGAACGAAGTCGCCACTGCTCTCCGTCCCAATGCCAGCGGTCAAGCAAAGGCTCCTGAGCGCCGGACATGTAGCAGACAGCAACGTAGATACCAGGCTTGTCCGGTTCGCCCGTCCGCCATCCGGTACCCAAATTGGGCACATTTTTCGCGGGGTTCACTTCATCCGTCCGCCCCAGCAGATAGTCGATGGAGCATCCCAACAGATCAGCAACCGCTACGAGCCGCCGCGCATCTCCCGCCCAGATACCGCCGGGAAGCCGGTCATTCAGGGCAACCGTGCCGGCCTCCATCTTCGGGAGCCGCTCCACGTCCCGCGAAGTGACGTAATTTGTGGAAGCGCGAAGATAATCCTCTATGCTCACGCTCTTGGCCTCCCGCAGAGCAGCTACCCGCTGGTAGCTGTTCCGGATGATTTCTTTCAGCGGAGCTTCCCGCGCCTGTTCCTCGGCATTTTCCTGCTTGCGTTTTTCCTGGGCTTTTTTTCGCAGCACCTGCCGGGTATCTGACCCGAAGGTGCAATAGAACTGGCAGTCTTTAAGATTCCAGCAGTCGAAACAGCATCCCCGGCAGCTCAGGCCGGAATACTGCGGCAGTCTCGCTGCATTCTGAACCCGGGTACCGCAATGCTGGCACTTGTCTTTATGCGTAACCGCACAGGACATGTTTTTGCAGATTTCTTCCGCATGGGCCATTTCCTGGATGATACCCTGCACCCAGCCGTCCGAGCACCGGAACGCCTTGGTTCCGCCCGCCGTCTGGTAGATCCAGATAAGATTCTGCGTCTCCAGCGGTGCCTGTGCCAGCGTGTATGCCACACTGTCCCGAAGCTGTCCGGACTCCCACAGCGCCATAAAGTGAACATTCAGGTTTTTCCGGATCATCGCCAGGCGGGCAATCTTACTCTTGCTGGCCTTCACGGCGGCGGCAACATGATCCCGCATCCGACCGGGGAAATCATAGCCCTGATCCTTGAGCCTGTACAGCAGTTCCTCCACCTGCTCAGCCTCGGCGGCAAGTTCGGAACTGGACTTCTCGCGGGTGTTGGCGTTGGCGTAGATCAGGCGCAGCTGCTGAAGCTCCGGGGACGCCTCGTCCCTCTCCACCAGGCAGGAGATCTCCTCCCACTTTTCCGGTTCATCCGCGGCCAGCAACTCGATCGCTGCACGGCGCCGGTGCCCGGAAACCACCATGTACCGCCCGCCATCGATGGGGCGCACAAGGATGGGCTGCTGCAATCCACACAGCTGGATATTTGCCGCCAGCTCCTCGATGCCCGTCAGACTGTAGAAATTGTTCGGGTCGGGGTCGATCAGCTCCCGCTTTATGTACTCCAGCTGTTTCTTGGATGTGCCCAAATTGGGCACGCCCTTCAGCACGTCCGCAAGATCAAACATTTTCCTGCCCTCCCCGCATGTAAGCTTTCACGAAACGCCGGTAATCCACGCCGGCGGCGCTGTTGGGGCTGGTCGCCAGAAGCGGCCGCTGCTGCCAGGTCATCCGGTCAACCTTGTCGCTTCGCCGGATGTGGGGGAACACCGTCAGCCCTGCATCCGCCAGCATCTTTTCCGCGTCCTGCATCTGAGCATCCCGATACCACATGGTGGGCAGCACCCCGGCAAGCTTCAGCCGCGGGTTGATCTTCCGCATATTGCTGATCTGCCGCATCAGGTTGCCCATGCCCCGGAGGGAAAAGGCATCCAACTTGATGGGGATGATGATATCATCGGCAGCCACAAGGGCAGCGGCACTGGCAGCGTTAAAAGCCGGCGGGCAGTCGATGAGGATGTAGTCATACAGCCCATTGGCTGCTTCCACGAATTGCCGAAGCACGTTCATGCTCACTCGTCCCAGCTCCACCTTGCTCAAATCCAAGTCCATGAGGCTGTCATCGCCGGGAATCAGGTTGACACCGTCCACGGTCGTTCCCCGGATGCAGTCGGCGCAGAAGGTAACAGGGTCGGGGTAGCTGTCAGGCAGCCGGAGGATGTCGGCCAGCGTCCCCTTGTCGGAGGTTCCGCCGAAAAACTCGGTGCAGTTGCATTGGCAGTCCGCGTCGATCAGCAGCACGCGGGCTTTGTAGTCCCGGGCAAGGATTGCGGCCATGTTGACCGTAGTCACGGTCTTGGCGACGCCGCCCTTCAGGTTTAAGATTGCGGTTGTTCTCATGTAATTTCACCCTTTCTTTGAATTTTGCTTTATTCATACATTACAGCAGCCACACCTCTGGCGGCATGCTGTTGCAGAGCCAATCAAATTCCTCTCTATCTTCCCAACGTGGAAAATCCGCCGTGATTTTCTCATAGAGATACTCGATACGCTTCACAGCGGCAAGGAAGCCGGTATTTGTACCGTTGAGGATATCGATATAGGATTTCAGCCCGTCATATCGGCTGCTCAGGGCCATGTAATTGATCGCCACACGAAAGCAGATAGCATAAGCCTCAATGATTTCCGCCTTTGTGTGTGCCATAAGGCGTTTCACGCACTCCTTCTGTGCAAGGTCTCTTTCGTATCTGTCATCCAGCCCAAAATAGTCGCCTTCGTAGCTATCAAAACCAAGCATCATACTGCCTCGAGGGCTTATTCCGCCGAAGAAGTCATCAAAGAACTCCGGAACCCATTCATTGTCCAGGTCGTCAAGCATCTGCTGGCAGTCGCCCTCCAGCGTGGAGAACGCCATACGTAGCTCGTAGGTTTCTTCCTCGTCTCCGATCAGCTCGTCAAGCTGGGTGCTCTCACCGTCATTCTCGCACCAGTACAGCACATCGGACGCAGATTCGTACATTTCCATCAGTTTGTTTCCGATGGATTCCAGATTCAGGTCAGCGTGGATAGCCTTTTTATACCGCAGGTTTCTGGCTTTCTCCCGCCGCAGCGATTCAGCCAAATCAGAGTTAACGCTCACCGGCACATCCTTCCTTCTGCTCCGCGTCAAACGGAGTTTCCACATCCATGCACAGCTGGGGGTATTGGTCTACTTGGCTCGGCATCACATAGCTGGAATAGTCAAACGGCTTCAGCGGCTGCTGCCCCTTGCCAATGAAGCGGAACTGCTGCCGCGCGCCGTCAAAGGCCAGCTTCGTAATGCTCAGAGCGCCGTCCTTGTTCTTGGCGATGATCAGCTCCCGGGGCTTGTCCGGCTCATCCAGCGGGTGAAGGAAGAATACGCCGTCGGCGTCCTGCTCGATCTGGCCGCTGGAACGGAGATCTTCCAGCCGGGGGCGCTGGGCGTGGCCGGACTTGTCCGTCTTCGTCCGGCTCAGCTGGCACAGCGCGAGGCAGAAGATCCCGAACCGCTGGCACATGGTGTGCAGCGCCTTGGAAACCGCCGTCACCTGGGTGTATTCGTCATTCCCCGGGGCGGCGACGATTTGCAGATAATCCACGATCACGATGTCCAGCCGCTTGTACAGCGCCCGATCCTGCATCTGTTGCACGGTACGCCCGGCGGCGGAGAACAGGAACAGCGGCGCGGAGTTGATCCGGGACGAGATGGAACACACGGCCTCCATCTGCTTATCATCCAGCGTCCGCTCCTTGATTGCGTCCATCGGGACACCGGAGGCGCAGGCGACCAGCCTGTCCATCAGTTTCTCCCGGCTGGTCTCGTGGGAGAAGAACCCCACCCGCTTGTTGCAGACAACTGCCCAGTACAGCGCCGCCTGAAGGGCAAAAGCGCTTTTACCCGCCGAAGGTCTAGCGCCCACAATGAAGTAGTCGCTTTTCTCCGCCCGAATCATCCGCCGAAGCTGAGGGATAAACCAGTCCAGATAGTCGGGCTTTTTCTGGTATCGGTGCATCCAGTCGGAAAATCCCTGCGCCAGGCTCCACACGTCTCCGTCGTCCCGCACCGTTTCAGAAGCGGCATTGGCGAGCAGCTCCGCGCCCTCCTCCTCCGTGGAAATCCGGGACAGCGCCAGCCCGGTGTCCCGGAGCTTCAGCACCCGGGACTGCTGCTTGACGATATCCACGTACATTTTGCAGTTCGCGGCGGTGGGGGTAATGGTCATCAGCTGGACAATGAAATCCTTGTACGAGTCGCCCACGACATTCAGCACCGCGACCGGGTCAACCGGCTTTCCGGTGGTGTACAGTTCCCGGATAGCCCGGTACAGCGACCGGTAACTCTCGCAGAAATCTTCCTCTGCCAGGCCGAACACCAGGAAGCTTGCGCACCGATCATCAATCAGGACGGAACCGAGGACACTCTGCTGCGCCTGCATCCAGGCTTCATAGGAAACGCTACTCAAAGTATTCCACCTCCGGTTCCGCGTGCCCAACTTGGACACCGTAGTTATCATGCAGCCAGCGGTTAAAATCGTCCGGCTTCGTGATGGGGTAAAGCTTTTCCCAGTTGGATTCAACCGACTGGGACAGTACATAGCGCATGGCAGCGAGCCGATACTCCGGGAAGTCCGCCGAGTAATCCAGCAGCTTCTTCGCGTGCCGCCCGGCGGCGTTCACCGTCAGAATGGGCTTCTTCTTGGCCTTGCGCATTTCCGCGAAAGCGTGCAGGTCGCCGATGAGCTTCGTCGTTTCCTCTGGGTCAGCGTCCAGCCGGACAGCCCAGTTGTTGAACCAATCGAGCAGCTCCTGATCCGTCAGATACGCCTTCGGCGCTCTCGCTTTATTGTTTCTTTTATTATTATTACAATCATTATTTATAACCCCGTCAGATTTGGCGGGGTTAACCCCGTCAGGATTGACGGGGTTTCGAGGGCAGACTTCCACCGTGAAGATTTTGCGGAGGGTTCCGCGCCCGCCTGACCCGTCTTCAATCCGTATGTAGCCGCTGTCCAGCAGCTGCTTGAGCGTCCTCTGAAGGCTCCTTTCTTCCACATTCAAGTACCGCATGAGCGTCGAATTTTTGGCAAACGCGAACCCGTAGCTGTTGGACATGCAGGAAATCAGCCCATACAGGAGCTTCGCCCGATCACTGATCTCCCGGTCAAACAGGACGCGCGCGGGAATGTTCGCCCACGCGGAGAATTGCTCCCGTGGGATCTGTTCAGCCATTGTAGTGCCTCCCCTTTGTTAAATTTGTTCTTCGCCCCGGTGAGGGCTGTCCCACGGCCATTGCACCGAACGCCGCAGCGGCGGCAAGGGCAAACCATTGTTCTCCAGATTCACCAGCTGCCCATAGGTAAGCCCCCGGGCTTCCGCCCGTGCGTCCTGCTCCTCAAAGGTATACCGGGGCTTCGGCGGCGCCGGGGGCGACACGACGGCAGTTTTGTACCGCTTATTCGGGCGACACTCATAGCAGAGCCGTTTCCGCCCGGCGGGCAGAAGCTTTCCGCACTTTGTGCAGCGCGTCCGTGGATCTTTGTATCGGATATCCGTAGTTTTCACCCTCTCCGGGCTAAAGTGGAGAGCAGCGCAGGAGTCGAACCTGCTCCCTCCCGCCGTGCTGCGGGAGCGCATCCTCATACGCCAGCTGCCCATATAGGAGGGCTGTTCTTCCCCGGTACGCCCTCAGCTTCCGGTATTGGTCCGCACTACAAGACCCGCCGCGAGGGGGACTCGAACCCCACTATGCCGCCAGGCGGGTGTTTGATTTAACCCTGCGGGAGGGTGTGATCTCACTCAGCCCGACGCCCACGCCATCGGGTCGCGGCATGTGTGCAGTACCGCGCGGCCGGTCTGTCCCGGCTGTCATGCGTAGCTGCCTTCCGCATTGCCACTGCGTTCACCCTGGCAGAGGGTCTCGCAGTTTACCGGCCGCGAGAGCTTGCCTGCTGGCTGTTCCACCCAGCGACCGGCTGCCAGAGCGCACGGGTTTCATTCCAGGAGCCATTCTCCCGGCGGGCATGGTAGCGGGATTCCGCCCGGAGCGGCACCTTTTTCCGCAGTGTGAGGCGGTGCTGGGTTTTACGCAAACTTGCCAAAAACGGAGCGTTCCAATGTCTTTCGAGGGATCGCGGTCACGCACAATTACACCCCTTGGTAGCGGGATTCCGCCCGCCGCGGCCCCGTCTTTCCGGGGTGCCAGTATGGGGAGAAAGGAGAGTATCCGGGAGACCGGAATCGAACCGGCCTTCAGTTGGAAAGGGTCCAATCCAACGCGCCCGCGGGAGGTCTTCAGACCGCATCCAGGCCCCGGTGGGATGCCGCGTTATTCGCCACGCGGCTCAGAGGCGTACTCATCCACCAGACGCCGGAGGGCGTCCTTGTTGGCAGCCGCCCACGCTCTGGCGACCTGCTCCCAGGCATTGTCCAGCTGCTCCTGGGTGTATGTAGGGGCTTCCTTGACCGCCCCGGTCTCCCGGGATATCACGATAGGCATGGGATACCTCCTTACTCCAGATAGCAGTGGGCGGGGTCGTTAAGACCCTTGACCACCAGCATCTCATTCAGCCGGTCAAACTGCAGCGCCGTGATGGCGTCCAGCTGCCGGGCCATCTTTGCCGCGCCATATGTCTGATACACCAGATTTCGGCTGTGGCTGTTCAGAGCATACTGCGCGTCTTTTTCAAGCTGGTAAAATATGGTTCCGGAATCGTCCACAGAGTCCCCCCCTATCTCGCCAGTGCGGCGGCGCAGGCCACCAGCATGGCCATGACGGCGACGATCAGCGCCGCCATCTGCGCAAGCCACACAAAGTCCCACGGGCTGTCAAAATCCATGTTTTCCCCTCCTCATCCAGCTTTCTGGGAATCCTGCTGGCCTAGGGTGTAGCCTAGCTGCAGGGTCTGGAGAGCCAGGTGCATGGTGGTTTCGTCTGCGTTCAGGGCTTCCGTCAGTGCCTTGGCAATACGCTCAAGACTCATCTTTGCGGGCATCTTATCGCCTCCCCTTTATTGATAAATCAAAAATAGCACATCAAACCTGATTTGTCAATAAGCAAATGCCAAAAATATAAATAATTTTTTATTGACAAATAAAAAACGGCGTGATAGGATAAGCGCACAGGAGGTGAGTCACACGGACTTAACTACAATTGGCGGGAGAATTTGGGCGGTGAGAGCAGAGCATGGACTGTCCCGCAAGGAATTCTCAATCCGCCTTGGATGCCCAGAAGTGGAAATTGCGAACATCGAGTACAACAAACTGAAAAAGCCTGAGCAAAAGGAAAGTCTTTACCGTAACATCGCTACAACCTTTGGCGTCTCTCTGGACTGGATCAAAACCGGCGAGGGCGATATGTACGGTCCCGATCAGCACGATGAGATTGCCATGGCCTTTGGGGAGCTGGCTGCGAGGAAAGATCCGATTATCGATAGTTTCGTTCTGTTTCTCCGTAGCCGGACGCCTGAGCAGCTCGAACTGATCGCGGAGCAAATCGAGGCCTGTGCCGATTTTCTGCGTAATGACGGCAAAAAAACGGACTGACAAAAATGTCAGCCCGTTTTTGTCTATTTTTACGGGTTGCCCAACCCGTAAAGAATGGCTAAAATTATGGCATACGAAAGGACGGGAGGAAAGCTGGCATGGGATTTCGGTTCAGAAAGAGCATTAAGGCCGGGCCGCTGCGCATTAACTTGAGCAAATCAGGGATCGGATACTCATTTGGCGTGAAAGGGGCGCGAATATCTCACTCGGCAACTGGGAGAAAGCGCGCGACATTCAGCATCCCTGGAACGGGACTGTCGTACAGTAAAAGCCTGACCCACAAAAGAAAAAAGTCCACGAAAAGGACATCCACTAGTCATAAGCAAAGCAAATCGCCTGCCAAGAGGTACACAAAACAGATGCCAGCGGAACCGGCCGAGCCAATAGATATCGATTTGCACACTGCGAAAGGCTGGATGACGCTTATTGGAGCGATACTCGTCGCCTTGGTCACAAATCCAATCCCCACGTTGATCGGCATTTTCTTGCTATGCGTGCTTTGGCGTATGTCCCCATTGTATATTTGCGTTCCTGCCGCAGTTGCTGTCGTTGTTGCAATTGTGGTAGCAGTCGTTAAGCACAAGCATCGGTCTGAAAATCAAAAAAACAATGCCTCAAATCAGGTTGCAGCCGTCCCTACGCCAGAGATGACGAACGTTCTAAAAGATACCCCAATTGAGCGACTTGACTGCACCCCAAAAGTGTCCGCCGAGCCAGATGTTCCTCACGAAACGAAACCGATGCGTGAGATCGAAAAAACTGAGACACTTTGGGCCAACGCCCCAACTGAGCGGGTTGGAGTTGCTTCCACAGAAACAGAGCCAATGTTGGAGTCTAAAAAGGCTGAGACAGCCCGCCCAGCAGGTCGGGCTGAACCTGTCTAGCAGATCGAGTTTCCTCCTATACCAAAGCCTAACGCTGAGTCTGCAAGAAACCCGAATGACGTCCGAGTCGAGCAGTTTGAATCTGCACTGCAAGCAATTCCCAGAGTTGGTATTCCTCTGTCAGCCCCTGCTGAAAAGCATCTACTAAAGGATATGCCAGATTACTCGTTCAGCAACATTACGAAAGCATCCCGAATCGATTCTATCTTCCCATTGGTATTTCTGGATGTCGAAACTACTGGCCTCTATCCGTCCAAAAGCGAAATTGTCGAAGTATCGGCTATCAAATTCAACTTAGGAATGGTTCCGGTATCCTGCCTCACAAGTCTGTGCAGACCTAGCAAACCGATTCCGGGGGAGGTGTCAGCCATCAATCATATCACGGATGACATGGTTAGGGATGCTCCGACATTCCGCGAAATTGCACCGGTGCTGACGGAATATCTCAGCGGATGCAACGTTGCTGGACATAATCTGGACTTTGACCTGCGGTTTATATTTGCTCATGGCGCAGAGATTCCAGATAATAAACGTTTCTATGACACTCTTGATCTTGCACACCTCACAATTCCCCAATCCCATGTTTGGAACTACAAACTTGATACGCTTTGCGGCTATTACGGCATCAGGCGCAGAGAGGCTCACAGGTCATTGTCAGACTGTTTCGCAACGTCTAAACTGTTTGCTTGTCTCGTTTTTGACAAAACGTCTCGGCGCTTGGAGGACGGCAACGGCGTGACACCATAATGCTTATCAAAGGGACTCCCCTGTTGTATCCAAATTGGACACAACCCGCCCGCCCCCAATTCCGGGAGCGGGCGGATTGTTTTACTGAATGTGGAGCTGCTGCTTCAGGGCAGCTTGCAGCGTCGCGGAGAAGTTCACGTCTGCCCGCTCAGCCATATCGTTGAGCCAGGAGGGGATGGAGAGCGTTTTCTTTACCGCTCTGTTGTCGAAAAACTTTCGGTATTCCACGGTGTCACAGGCGATGAGATTGACAAACTCATGATCGTTCACCCGGATATCCCGGATGGAAGACGGGGCGGGAATGGGCTGCCCGGCCTGCTCCATTTCGTACAGCGTCAGGCAAAGAACGTCGTTAGCCATTTTGATTCCCTCGCCCAGGGTTTCCGCAGAGGTGAAGCAATTCTCCAGATCCGGGAAGTTGATGGAATAGCCGCAATCCTCCTCGGTAAAGACTGCGGGGTATACATATTGCGCCATAGCTTAATCTCCTTTCAAGTGCCGGGGCAAGCGGGGGTCACTCGATCCCCGCCGCCTTTTTGATTGATTTAAGGGTTCCCGTCGGAACTTCTTCCGTCCTGTGCCGTCCCACCGGGAATTTCTTCTGGGTAATGGGGCTGTACCAGATGGAGTGATTTGCGCCCTCTTTCAGGATATAGCACCCGGCTTGCTTTATAAGCTTTTCCAATTCGCTATATCTCATTCTCTGCCTCCTTTCCCTTTGTCTGTCCATATTATAGCACGTATTAACACGTATGTCAATAGGAATTTACGTATTTTTACGTGATATTTTCGGCGCCCAAATTGGACACCGTTTTTTCTTTCCCAATGAATCCAAGCAGTAGATAGTAAGCCCGCCGAACCGTCAGAGTATCAGTCTGTTTCAACATTTGGTTGATAAGCCGCAGCCAGTTTTCGCGCATATCAGTTGTCTCTTTCATGGTGCCCGCTCCTTCTTCCGGTAATGTGTACAAATTGCCGGTTGATTTTTGTCGCTGACTGTGTTACGCTTCTGACAGTGGAGGCTGTCGGACCATTATGCATACTGCCTGCAATGCGCACTGCTCAACGCGACTGGTACGGCAGCGGCGTAAATCACGGCAATCTGTCCCGCTCCTCTGCTGGCTTGATCATAGCAGACAGCCGGGCGGGATGTAAAGTTACAGTTATGTTAACCTTTGCGCTGACCCACAGATACAAAAGGATGTGCCCAATTTGGACACACGAGAGGTGACAGCTATGGCAAAACGCCTGCATGGGGCGCTCATCTGCGCCCGATACTCCACCGATAACCAAAATCCGGACAGCATCGAGGTGCAGGTAGCAAAATGCACCGAGTGGTGCCACACCCATAATATCCCCGTCTTGGGCGTATACGCCGACGAGGCCACCAGCGGCATGAAGGACACCCGCCCGCGTTATGCTGCCATGATGAGAGATCTCCGGGACGGGGTAGGGGACATGGTGGTGATCTACGACCAGTCCCGAATGTTCCGGAAAATGACGAGCTGGTTCTCCTTCCGGGATCAGCTGACACAGATGGGCGTGGATGTGGTATCCGTCACCCAACCCATGATCGGCAAGGATCTGAGAGACCCCACAAATTTCCTGACCGAGGGCAGCATGGCGCTTTTTAATCAGATCTGGGCGCTCCAGAGCCGCCAGAAGGTCATGGAAAAAATGCGCTTCATGGCAAAAAACGGTCAGCACACCGGCGGCAAGCCCGCTCTGGGCTATGAGGTCGTGGACGGCCGGCTGGCCATTTGCGAGGCAGAAGCAAAAATCGTCCGCCGAATTTTTGAAGAATACGGATCCGGGAAGTCCTACCGGGAGATCGTGGCCGGGCTGAACGCCGACGGGATCAAAACCAAGCGCGGCAGCGCCTTCGGGGCAAACTCCCTACACGATCTGCTCAAAAACGAAAAATACATCGGGACTCTGGTTTACGGCCAGCGCCCATACCGGGAGGACGGCACCAGAAATACCCATGCAGCAGCTGCCGATAGCATCCGCATCGAGAATGCGATCCCGGCGATCATCGACAAGGAGCTGTTTGCAAAAGTGCAGGACAAAATGGCCGCCAACAAACAGCAGCAGGGTGGAAGACCGCCCACAAAACGGGACTACCCGCTCAAAGGCAAGGTGTTTTGCGCCGAGTGCAAGTCGGCAATGACCATCAGCACCTCGCAAAAAATCTATGATTATTACAAGTGCAGCGGCAAAAAACGCCGACACGATTGTGACGGCGTAAATATCTCCGTGGATGTGCTGGAGCGGACCGTTGCCAACGCTGTCCGGCAGGTGCTGGGCAGCCCGAAGAACGTCGAGCGGCTCATTACGATCCTGCGGGATCAGAGCGGCGAGATTCAGGCGCAGGCCGTGGATGCGCTCCGGCAGCTGATAGCCCGGGAACGGGAGATTAGCCGGAAGTTGGACAATGCCACGGATGCTATCCTCGGCGGGCTGTCCAGCCCCACGCTGCTTGCCAGAGTTAAGGATCTGGAGCAGGAAAAGACCGAGATCGACCGGCAAATGCGGGAGCTAAAAGCAACGGTTGACGCCTCAGCCATCCCGGAAACCCGGCTGCGGGAGATCATTGACGAGATTTCCGGGGACAATCCCGCCGGGAATGCCGCGCTGCTGGCTATCGTCTGCCGTGTTGAGGTAGCCAAGGATACCATCACGATCTGGACAATGCTGGACACGCACCCGGACGGCACCTTTGACTGGAGCGAGGAAGGAGTGCTAATAACTCCGGGTACTACCTCTGGCGTACCAGAGAAGAATGATCCGAACCTGTTCTTGGTGAGAGACAGGTTCGGATTATTTCTGTTTTAGGACTCGAAAAGGCGGCGGAAGCGCTTATGGTGGAAAATGGAGACCAAATCCCAATAAGCCGCAAGACCAGCGCTATCTGGGAAATCCCGGAGAAATCAAAAGAACGATAATGAATAACGGTGATGTTTACAAGACAAAAATGGGGCCTGATGGGCGGGCGGAAATGGAACGGCATGAGACAAATCACAACCGTGGAGATAAGCATACGAACCCACATGACCACAGAATTAGCTGGGATAATCCAGATGAACATCCGGTTCCAGGTCCGCCGATCAATTATCCGAATGGTGCACCAGAATTTAAGAACTTCAGCGAGGTGTTTTGCATGAAGGAAATAATTGTTCCATATGGCAGTATGAATTTTGAAACCATCAGTGAATTTAAGCGCAGCATCAACTGGGGTGCTGAGATTGAATTTGAGTGGAATGGGGCTGTGTTTAATATCATCAGATATGGTACCGATGGGAAAATAACAATCTACGCAGCAAATAAACCAGAAACTGAGAAAGTATGTGAGACGGCGGATGAGGCGCTGGAATACATGGTTGGCGATGATAGATTGCGGGACATCATTACCAAGGTTCATGTTGTATCCCGGTCGATTTGAAAAAGATGCCTATGTGAAGTGAAAAAAATAGGAAATTTGATGCTCTGAAATCCAAAAAAACGTTGGTATGACAGGGTTTTTCAAAAAGTCCTATAAGAACACCCGTACCAGAGAAGAATGATCCGAACCTGTTCTTGGTGAGAGACGGGTTCGGATTATTTCTGTTTTAGGACTCGAAAGGGCGGCGGCAGCAACGCTGCCGCAACAAACAGTCCGGCGGACTGTTTTAAGATAAGTGGGAGAGTCCCTCCAATTTCAGGCGCATCCCGTAGGGATGTGGATGAAATTGGAATATGTCAACGGTCAGTCTTCTGCAAAGTCTCACGAGCGCACCAATATGGACTCTACTGGCAGATTTGCCGTTGACTGCAAAGCAGGAAAAGATTCGCCCCGCGGCAGCCCGAAGAGGGCAGCCGCGGGGTTCTTTTGCAATCCCAACTCCTTTTCGTGCGTCGTCAAACAAGCTCGTCCATGCTGCACCCCAATACCTGCGCTATTTTCTTGACGGTCAGCACACCGGGTTCTACGTGACTGTTTTCCCAGCGGCTGATATCCTTGACCCGGCATCCGATGACCTCGGCAAGCTGTCCCTGGGTCATGCCTGCAACCTGACGGGCAGCCTTTCATTTATCTCCCATTTCTATCCTTCCTTTTTGCAGTTCGACTTTTTGTTCCTTGCTGCGTAGGGTGTTGCTCCCACATTCTCCTGACATTCCTGATAATATGTCATACACCGCATATTTTTAAGAACTTTTTTATGGTACAACCTCCTCCTTCGGCATCAGCGGCGGCATATTACACGCCTGAGTTCTGGCCCCAATGAAGAAATTGCTGTTTTACAGTTCAGATGATTCTTTTTTCTTGAAATGCGTAGCTTTGTGGCATATAATGGAGACAACGCTTTGAAAGGACTGTGGTTCCATGAAAGTAACGCTGCAAAATCTGACGAAAAAGTTCCCCAGCCGCAACAAAAAGCAGCCCGCCGACGTGATCGCCGTGAACGACTTCACCTTTGAGATCCCCGACGGCGTGCTGCTGGGTCTGCTCGGCCCTTCGGGCTGCGGCAAGTCCACCACGCTGAACCTGCTCTCCGGACTGCAGAAGCCTACCTCCGGCCGTATCTTCTTCGGCGACGACGACGTCACCGACCTGCCTGCGGAGAACCGGGGCGTGGGGCTGGTGTTCCAGAATTACGCCCTGTATCCCCATCTGACGGTACGGCAGAATATTACTTTCCCTCTGGAAAACCGGACGGGCAAGGACAAGCTCACCCACCAGCAGATGGCCGACATGGCGCTGGAAGCGGCGAAGCTGGTGCAGATTGAAGAACTGATGGACCGCAAGCCAAAAGAGCTGTCCGGTGGCCAGCAGCAGCGCGTGGCCATTGCCCGGGCGCTGGTGAAAATGCCGAAGATTTTGCTGCTGGACGAGCCGCTTTCCAATCTGGACGCCCGCCTGCGGCTCCAGACCCGGGAGGAGATCCGCCGCATCCAGAAGGCCACCGGCATCACCACCGTATTCGTCACCCACGATCAGGAGGAAGCCATGTCCATCTCCGACCTGATCGTGGTCATGAAGGACGGCGTGGTACAGCAGATCGGCAAGCCTCAGGCGGTTTACGATTCTCCCGTGAATCTTTTTGTGGCAAAATTTCTGGGCACGCCGCCCATCAACGTCTTTGACGGTGAGGTGAAGGACGGGCAGCTGTACATCGGCGAGGAAGCCGTGCTGGCCGTCCCCGGTGTGGCCAACCAGAGCGTCACCGCCGCCATCCGTCCCGAGGGCTTTACCCTGTCGGAGACCGGCGCGTTGAGCTGCGATCTGTCCCGGGTGGAGGTCATGGGGCGGGATATCAGTGTCGTCTCCACCCATCCCAAGTCCCAGAACGTGACCATCCGCTCCATCATCAGTGCGGAAAACGCCGTCAACACGGCGTCCCAAAAGGTGCGCTTTGACCTGAAGCCCAATAAGGTATTCCTGTTCCACAAGGAAACCGGCGCGCGGATCGATTTCGGCTAAAGCGAGGGAAAGCCTATGGAAAAGAACAATTGGAAGGGCTGGCTGTATCTGCTTCCCGCCGCCGTGTTTCTGGGGCTGTTTCTGGTGTATCCCCTTATTGACGTGCTGACCTATTCCTTTGAGGAAGGATATAATTTTGCGTCCCAGACCTACTTCGGCACCGGACTTTACAACTACCACTACGTCCTGCGCGACCCTTATTTTTTACAGGCGCTGAAAAATACGCTCCTGCTGGTGCTGATCACCGTTCCCCTTTCCACGGGACTGGCCATGCTGATCTCCGTGGGACTCAGCTCCATTCAGAAGCTGCGGGAGCTTTACCAGACCGTTTACTTCCTGCCCTACGTGACCAACACGCTGGCAGTGGGTCTGGTGTTCATGATCTTTTTCAAGCGGACGCCTTACTCTGACGGCCTTGTCAACCTGATCCTGAGCTGGTTCGGCGCGGGGCCGGTGGACTTCATCGACGGGCCTTACTGGGCGAAGATGTTTGTGCTGTGCTTCTACACCATCTGGGTCGTTCTGCCCTTCAAAATTCTGATCCTCACCGGGGCGCTGGCCTCCGTTGACCAGACCTATTACAACGCCGCCAAAGTGGACGGCACTCCCCGGTGGCGCATTTTCACCAAGATCACCCTGCCCATGATCTCCCCTACCGTGTTCTATCTGGTCATCACAGGCTTCATCGGCGCGTTCAAAGCCTACTCCGACGCCGTCGCCCTGTTCGGCACCAATCTGAATGCCGCCGGGATGAACACCATCGTGGGCTACATCTACGATATGCTCTACGGCGACTCCGGCGGCTACCCCTCCTACGCCTCCGCCGCGGCCATTGTGCTCTTCGCCATTGTGCTGACCATCACCTGCATCAACCTGCTGGTGAGCAGGAAGCACGTCCACTACTAAAAGGAGGCGGCGAACGTGGATTACGAAAAGATCGAAAAAAGCGCCCGTCTCCGCGACCGGGTCAGGAAAACCGTCACCTATTTCTTTCTGACCGTCTGGGGCATTCTGGTGCTGTTCCCTTTTTACTGGATGGTGCTTACCTCCGTCAAAAGCTACGGCGCTTACAATTCCGAGTGGATCCCCAAGCTGTACACCCTGTCCCCCACCCTGCAAAACTACGTTGACGCCTTCACCCAGGTGCCGCTGGGGGGGTACTTCCTCAACACCATTGTCTTCACCGTCATCACCACCGGCCTGATGCTCATTGTCACAGTGCTGGCGGCATACGGCTTTGCCCGGCTGAATTTCAAGGGCAAAGACCTGGTATTCGCCCTGTTTCTGTCCCTGATGATGATCCCCACGGAGCTGGTGGTCATCACCAACTTCGTCACCATCACCGACCTGAACCTGCGTAACACCTTCACCGGCCTGATCCTGCCCTCCGTAACGTCGGTGTTTTACATCTACCTGCTGAAAGAAACCTTCTCTCAGGTTCCCGATGAGCTTTACTACGCTGCCAAGGTGGACGGCACCTCCGACCTCAAATATCTGTTCAAGGTGATGATCCCCATCTGCCGCCCCACCGTCGTCACCATCACCATTCTGAAGGTCATCGAGTGCTGGAACTCCTACGTCTGGCCGCGGCTGATTACCGACGATCAGTCCTATTTTCTGGTGTCCAACGGCATTCAGGAAATCCGGGAAAACGGCTTCGGCCGGGAAAACATCCCTGCCATGATGGCGGCGGTGGTGGCCATTTCCCTGCCGCTGATCGTTCTGTTCCTGATTTTCCGGAAGAAGATCATGGAGGGCGTTTCGAGAGGAGGCGTGAAGGGATGAAAAAGCTGCTTGCCTTGTTGTTTGCCCTTGCGCTGACCCTTTCCTTCACCGGCTGCCACGGTACGCTTTCCTCCGGGGAGAATCCCGCCGCTTCCAGTTCCTATCCGGTTCCCGATGAGTTTGACACCTCCCGGCGGTATGAGGTCACCTTCTGGGCAAAAAACGACACCAACATGGCTCAGGTGAACATCTACAAGCAGGCCATTGCGGACTTTGAAGCGCTGTATCCCAACATCACCGTGAATCTCCGGCTGTATACGGACTACGGCAAAATCTACAACGACGTCATTACCAACATCGCCACGGACACCACCCCCAACGTCTGCATCACCTACCCCGACCACATCGCGACCTATCTCACCGGCGAAGACACGGTGGTTCCTCTGGACGACCTGTTCGCCGATGAAAAATATGGCCTTGGGGGCAGCGAGGTGCGCTTCGATTCCCCCACGCAGGCGGAAATTATCCATCAGTTTCTGTCGGAATGCGCTATCAACGGCCACTATTACGCCATCCCCTACATGCGCTCCACGGAAGCCTGCTATGTCAACAAGACCTACGTGGAAAAGCTGGGCTACACCCTCCCCGACGTCCTGACATGGGACTTTGTGTGGGAGGTCTCCGAAGCCGCCATGGCGAAGGACAGCGCCGGGAATTTCCTGCTGAACGGTCAGAAGGTACTGATCCCCTTCATCGACAAGTCCACGGACAATATGATGATTCAAATGCTCAAGCAGCAGGGTGCGGGCTACTCTACGAGCAGCGGCGAGGTGCAGCTGTTCAACGACACCACGGGCGAAATCCTCACAACAATTGCCGAGCACGCCGCCTCCGGGGCGTTCAACACCTTCAAGCTGGCAGGCTATCCCGCCAATTTCCTCAACGCCGGGCAGTGCATTTTCGCCATCGACTCCACTGCCGGCGCGACATGGATGGGCGCCGACGCCCCCCTCATCGACATTGCCGAGGAAAAGCTGATTCCCTTTGAGCTGGCAGTGCTGCCGGTTCCCCAGTTTGACCCGGAGCAGCCCCGGATGATCTCTCAGGGGCCGTCGGTGTGCGTGTTCAACAAGTCCGATCCGCAGGAAGTACTGGCGAGCTGGCTGTTCGCCCAGTATCTGCTGACCAATGACGTGCAGATTGCCTATTCCCAGACGGAGGGATACATCCCCGTCACGTCCAAAGCCCAGGAAGACCCCGCCTATCAGGACTACTTAAGCCGCTGCGGCGAGGATAACGACACCCACTACCGCGCCAAGATCGAGGCCGCCCAGCTGCTGATGCGCTACACGGACTGCACCTTCGTTACCCCCGTGTTCAACGGCTCCGCGTCTCTGCGCAACGCCGCAGGGCAGCTGATCGAGGACGTGAACAAGTCCGTGCGCCGTCACCAGACGATCAACAACAAGTACCTGTCGTCTCTTTACAGCGACGTTTCCTCCCTGTACCGCTTAGACCAGATTCAGGCCTCCGCCGACGGCCTGGGGCCGCTGCCCGGCGTCTCCAGGGCGCTGCTGATCGGTCTTGCGGTCTGCTGGGTCGGGATGGGTGTCTACGTTCTCCGGGAAAAACTGAAAACGCGCCGCAAAAAGGATTGATTTCCGGAAATCCTGTAGTATAATGGGGCTGTACCGAATGGTACGATATATGAAAAAGGAGTTTTGAAACATGAAAAAGCTGATTGCCATGCTTCTGGTTCTGGCAATGGTTCTGTCCTTCGCCGGCTGCGCCAAGAAGGACGCCGGAATGAGCCACGCCGACTATGTGGCCGCCGCCAACGACACGGAAGTCGTTGTGGAGACCTACGTTCAGGCCCATCAGTCCTGGTGGGACAACAAGGTCACCGTCTACTGCCAGAGCCCCGACGGCGCTTACTTCCTGTACGAGCTGGCCTGCTCCGAAGAGGACGCCGCCAAGCTGGTTCCCGGCACCAAGATTCGTGTCACCGGCTACAAGAGCGAATGGTCCGGCGAAGTGGAGATCACGGATGGCACCTTTGAATTTGTCAAGGGCGATTCCTACATTGCCGAGCCTCTGGACGTTACCGACCTGCTTGGCACCGACGAACTGATCGACCATCAGAACGAATTTGTTTCCTTCACCGGCCTGACCGTGGCTCCCAGCACCGACGCCAACGGCAACGAGGCTGCTTTCCTGTACAACTGGGACGGCTCCGGCGAGAAGGGCAACGACCTGTACTTCAACGTCACCGTGAACGGCCAGACCTACAACTTCTGCGTGGAGTCCTACCTGTGCGGTCAGGACACCGAGGTGTATCAGGCTGTTGAAGCACTGCAGATCGGCGACGTGATCAACGCCGAAGGGTTCCTCTACTGGTACGAGGGCGTCAACCCCCACATCACTTCCGTTTCCGCTGCGAACTGAGTTTTTAACCGAGCGGGGAAAGGCGAATGCCTTTCCCCGCATTTTCTTTGGAAAAGGAACGTTTTCCAGGTTCTGTCCAGTAGCCCAGCCTGATGGTATGTGGGACTATGCGGCAGCTTTATGTCCCTTTCCGCAAAAATCCGCTGTTGACCAGCAGAATGGTCACGACCCAGGAGCGGGGGAACGCATGGTACAGCATGGGTAAGCTTGGGCTTGCTATGAAAAACCGGGCGCATCTGACCCCGGCGGTTCAGAAGTTTATGGAATACCTGCCCTTCCGGGAGATGGCGGGGCGAAGGATGCCGGTGAATGAACGCGGCAGGGCAGTCTTGTTTTTTGGTTTGTGATATGATAAGATCAGGATCAGAAATCAGAATTTGTGGAGGTAAGCAAAATGAGTGATAGCAGGTTAAAGGGTATATCAGTTATTCTATTTGGAATACTCTTAAGTGCAAGTAGCGCAGAAATGAATCGAACCGTGTTGGCAAGTTTTAGCAATTTTCCATTTGCTCTTGTCGGGATAATTGTTGGAATTGTTGGACTTGTAATGGTTTTCAAAAGCAATAAAGAATAACAACTTCCAATTTGCAGAATAAGCCAGAACGGTATCGCATTCCCGCCATCCCAACAAACACCAACGGCGTGACCTTGCGGTCACGCCGTTTGCATATTCAACTTATCCTCTCAGCACAGCTTCGCGCCGGCGGGGATGGCGTCGCTGACCATTACCAGATTCAGCTTCTCCTCGCCCTTCTCCGTGTGGATGGCGGACAATAGCATACCACTACTCTCCTTGCCCATCATCTTCCGGGGGGGCAGGTTGGTGATGGCCACCAGCGTCTTGCCCACCAGTTCTTCGGGCTTATAGTATTTCGCAATGCCGGAGAGGATCTGACGGTCGGTGCCGGTGCCGTCGTCCAGGGTGAAGCACAGCAGCTTGTCGCTCTTCTTCACCGGCTGGCAGTCCTTGACCTTCACCGCCCGCAGGTCGGACTTGCAGAAGGTGTCGAAGTCCACCTTTTCCTCGCTGTAAGGCTCGATCTGAAGCGCCGGGACGGGGGGCTTGTTCAGCTCCTCCAGTGCGGCCAGCTCCTTCTCCACGTCGATTCTGGGGAACAGGGCGGGACCGGCCACGGTGGCAACGTCGGCGGGCAGAATGCCGAAGCCCGTCAGGCTGTCCCAGTCCGTCCGGGCATCGCCCAGACGGCGGGCGATCTCCGCCGCGGTGTCGGGCATAAAGGGCTTCAGCAGACCGCCGCAGACGCGGATGGTCTCCAGCAGGTTGTACAGCACCTTCGCCAGACGGGGCTTGCTGTCCTCGCTCTTGGCAAGCACCCAGGGGGCGTTCTCGTCGATATACTTGTTGGCGCGGGAAATGACCTTGAACACCTCCGCCAGAGCATTCTGGAAGGCGTACTTCTCCATCTGTTCCTCGTACTTGTCCCGGAGGGAGGACACCATGGCGATCAGCTCGGCGTCCTTTTCCTCGTCCGCCGTCTGTACCGCGGGCAGGCGCTCGCCGAAGTACTTCTGCGCCATGGCAATTGTCCGGGAGACCAGATTGCCAAGATCGTTGGCAAGGTCTACGTTGATGGTGTTGATCAGCGCTTCGTTGGAGAAATTGCCGTCGGAGCCGAAGGGGAAGGAGCGCAGCAGGAAGAAGCGCAGGGCGTCCACGCCGAAGCGCTCCGCCAGAACATAGGGATCGACAACGTTGCCCTTGGACTTGGACATCTTGCCGCCGTCCAGCAGCAGCCAGCCGTGGCCGTAGACCTTCTTCGGCAGGGGCAGGTTCAGGCTCATGAGCATGGCCGGCCAGATGATGGAGTGGAAACGGACGATCTCCTTTCCCACGAAGTGGACGTCGGCAGGCCAGAAGGCCTCCAGATCGTGGTATTTGTCGTTCTCAAAGCCCAACGCCGTCATGTAGTTGAACAGGGCGTCGATCCACACGTAGACCACATGGCCGGGGTCAAAGTCCACCGGCACGCCCCAAGTAAAGCTGGTGCGGGAGACACACAGGTCTTCGAGACCGGGCTTGATGAAGTTGTTGACCATCTCGTTGACCCGGCTGCGGGGCTCCAGAAAATCGGTGTTTTCCAGCAGGTCCTGCACCCGGTCAGCATATTTGGACAGGCGGAAGAAATAGGCTTCCTCCTCCGCGTCCTGCACCTCGCGGCCGCAGTCGGGGCATTTGCCGTCCTTCAGCTGACTTTCCGTCCAGAAGGACTCGCAGGGCTTGCAGTACTTGCCCTTGTAGACGCCCTTGTAGATGTCGCCGTTGTCGTGCATCTTCTTAAAAATTCTCTGGATAGCCGCCACATGGTAGTCGTCGGTGGTGCGGATGAAGCGGTCGTAGGAAATGTTCATCAGCTTCCACAGATCCAGCACGCCCCGTTCGCCGGTGACGATGTTGTCCACGAACTGCTGGGGTGTCACGCCTGCGGCTTTGGCCTTGTCCTCGATCTTCTGACCATGCTCGTCGGTTCCGGTGAGGAACATGACGTTGTAGCCCTGAAGCCGCTTGAAGCGCGCCATGGTGTCCGTCGCCACTGTGCAGTAGGCGTGGCCGATGTGGAGCTTGGCGGACGGGTAATAGATGGGGGTGGTAATGTAATAATTACCTCTGCATTTTTCGCACATAAAGAATCCTCCTAAATAAAAAAGCGCCCCTGGAATCATCCAAGGGCGACAAAAACTGACGCGGTACCACCTTGATTCGCACGGGCATCCTGTCCGTACCTCAAACGCCTGTAACGGGACGAACCGGAACCGCCTACTTAGGGAGAATCCCTGCTCAACGGCTCAGCTCCGAGACCATGTTCCGCTCCCCTCGCCGCACCCCCTCGCACCTTCCGGGGCTCTCTTTCGCAGGAGAAAAAGCGTACTCTTCTCTTCACAGCTTCTGAAATATACAGCGCCATTATATCCCGGTGCAGGGGGTTTTGTCAACACCCTGCACCGGGAATTTCCGATTTTTGTCGGGAAACGCTGATCGTTACGACTTTTCTTCCTTCCCTGTCAGCCACATGGCCACCGCGATGGCACTGACGCCGCCCACCAGCTTTCCCACGATCATTGGGCCGATCATCTCCGGGGCGAAGCCCGCCGTGAAGCCCAGATGGTCGCCGAAGACGAAGGCCGCCGAAACCGCGAAGGCGATGTTGACCACCTTGCCCCGCCGGTTCATGTCCCCCACCATGCCGAAGGTGGCAATGGAGTTGGCAAGGCTGGCGATCAGTCCCGCCGCCGCGGCATCGTTGATGCCCAACCACCGCCCCGCCGCCATCAGCGGCTTTCGCAGCAGCTTCGTGATCACGAACACCAGCGGGAACGCCCCCGCCAGAACGATAGCGATGGTGCCCACCGTTTCAAAGCCATCCGAAATGGGTGCCATGCCGGGAATGATGACGAAGCCCGTCAGCGCCTCCACGATGGCCACCGCCAGTCCCACGGTCACGACGGCCACCACCAGCTTGCCGAACACCTCGAAGCCCCTGACCATGGCGTTTTCCGCCCGCCGCAGCCCCAGAGCAATCAGCGCCGCGATGATGACAATGGGGATCAGGTTGCGCAGCACCATTCCGATGGGGAATCCTGCCGTCAGGCCGCCCGCGAGAACGCCCAGTGGGATGGTGACGATGCCGCAGAGGATTCCCTTCGCCATGACCGGCCTGTCCTTTTCCTCCAGAATCCCCATGGCGACGGGGATGGTGAACACCACGGTCGCCCCCAGCATGGAGCCGGTGAGCACGCCGCCCAGCATGGCCGCCGGATGGCTTGCCGCCAGCTCCACCGCCAACGCGCCGCCGCCCATGTCGCAGGCGAGAATCGTTCCGGCGAACATGGCGGGGTCAGCGCCCAGAAAGGCGAACACCGGCACGATCACCGGCTTGAGTAAGCCCGCAAGCACCGGCGCAAGGCAGACGATCCCCACCATGGCCAGCGCCAGAGAACCCATGGCCAGGATTCCCTCTTCAAATTCCTTCCCCAGCCCCCAGCGGTTCCCGAAAATCCGGTCAATGGCGCCGGCCACCGCGAAAGCCGCCATAACCGCTATGAGGATCTCATGAAATGACATTGCCCTCTCTCCCTTACTATGGATTGTCCCGAGAACGGCGTTTTGTCTCAGGACGTTTGGACTACTGCTTTTCGTCCACGATGGCCACAACGGCGGCGTCCACCGGGGCGTCCATGCAGTATTTGCTGGCAACCGTCCCCGTGGCGAGCAGCACCTTGTCCCCCGTTCCCGCACCTACCTGATCGGCCGCTACGATTTTCTCTCCATTGCTCTCCACCACGAGGAAGGTCTGCCCCTGCAGGCACGCCGCCTTCCGTGTCGCCCAGATGGCGCCTACCACTTTTCCTACCTTCATTTCTTCCCCTCCATAATTTCCTTCGCCAGCGGCGTCAGCACCGCGCCGGGACTTGGCAGTTTCCCCGCCGCCCGAAGCCCGCGGGCTTCCTCCGCCGTGATGAGCTTCTTCCGCCCGCCGTCCGTAAACAGCACGCCCCAGTTTTTCAGCTCCCGCTGGGCGGAGGCCAGACTTCCCGACAGCATCCGGTTTTTCGGCGCTTCCGGCAGACCCGGTGTGTAGAGATAGACCGGCTTTCCCTCCGCCAGAGCGGAAAGCACCCGCTCCTCCCGGAACCGAAGCAGCTGGGACAGGGTCAGTGAGCCAATGACCACCGCGTCGTAGGGCGGCTCCGTCACGAAATCATACCCCAGCTCCGCCGCCGGTTCCTTTCCGATCAGCAGCGCCCGGGTCATGGCAGTATCCTCCCAAGGTCGCCCTTTTGAAAGCCGCAGGCGTTGGCCTCGTCGTAATCCAGATGGACGTAGGAGGCAAATTCCGGGCTGACCCGCACCGCCACATCCTCAAAAATCACCGGGCGGGCTGTGTACGCCTTCAGCTTCACCGTCTGCTTGTCCCGGACGCCGAAGCGGGCAGCGTCCTCCGGGGTCAGATGGATATGGCGCTTTGCTACGATGACCCCTTGCGAGAGCGTGACCCGGCCGCACTGCCCCACGATCACCGCGCCGGGGCTTCCGGCGACATCCCCGGACAGCCGCACGGGGGCGTCGATGCCCAGCGTCCGGGCGTCGGTGAGGGAAATCTCCACCTGCGTTTCCTTCCGCTCCGGCCCCAGCACTGCCACATTCCGAAATTCTCCCTTGGGGCCGATGACCGTGACCCGTTCATTCGACAGATACTGCCCCGGCTGGGACAGTGGCCGCTTCGGCGTCAGGGGATGGCCGAACAACACCAGCGCCTGCTGCGCCGTCACGTGCACATGCCGCCCGGAGGCTTCCAGCTCCACAAAAATCCGCCCCGCGATGGCCTCGGCCAGGGCGGAAGGTTCCCAATTTTCCATTCGTTTGCCTCCCTGCGGAAAAATCCGGCTTTACTCTCCCAATCTCTGCAAAATCTTCTCCGTAAGCAGCTCCACCAGCTCGGCGTTTACCGCCCCGGCTGCCGCGCCGCCCTGCGGAACCATGGGACTTTCTCCCAAATCCCACGCCACCCGGCGGATGTTAATCAAATCCAGGGGAGAAATGTTGTTGGAGGAGCTGCTACCGCCCACCGCGCCGCAGCCCAGGGTCAGCGCCGGGAACAGCCCCGTGGTCGCGCCGATGCCCCCCAGCGCCGCCGGTGTGTTGACCAGAAACCGGGACACGGGGATTTGGGACGCGAACCGGCGGATGACCGTTTCGTCCGTGGCATGAATGGCAAAGGTGTGGCCGCTGCCCTCGTGGCGCAGGACCTCCATGCACTTGCTTAAGACGTCGTCCTCACTGTCCATGACAAAAAACGCCAGCACGGGGCATAGCTTTTCCATGGAGTAGGGTCGGGTCGGCCCCGCCTCCTGCTCCCGGGCAACCAGCACCTTTGTGCCGCTGGGCACGGAGAATCCCGCCGCTTCCGCCAGCTTTGCCGCGGGTTTGCCCACGATGTCCGGATTCAGCGTCCCGTTGGGGCGGAACAGCAGCTTCGCCAGAGCGCCCGCCTGAGTGGTATCCATGAAGTAAAAGCCCTGCCGCTCCCCCTCCGAACGCACGGCGCTTTCCATACTCTTCTCCACAATGATGCTCTGCTCGGAAGCGCAGACGGTGCCATAGTCAAAGGACTTGGACTTGGCAATACAGGCCAGAGCATGGGCGACATCCGCGCTGCGGTGGATATAGGCAGGGCCGTTTCCCGCGCCGACACCGATGGCGGGCTTGCCGGAAGAATACGCCGCCTTCACCATGCCGGGGCCGCCGGTGGCGAGAATCAGCCGCACCGGCTCCGCCTTCATCAGTTCCTGACACCCGTCCAGAGACGGGATGCTCAGGCAGGCCACCGCGTCAGCGGGCGCGCCCGCCGCCTGCGCCGCTTCCGATACGATCTGCGCCGCTTTCCGGGTGCAGGCAATGGCCTTGGGGTGGGGGGAAAACACGATGGCGTTGCCCGCTTTCAGGGCGATCATGGCCTTGTAGCACACCGTGGAGGTGGGGTTGGTGCTGGGGATGATGGCGGCGATGACCCCCACCGGCACGCCGATCTCCCAGAGCTTTTTCTCCGGGACTTCCCGGAGAATGCCCACGGTCTTCATGCCCCGAACCGCCTCCGCCACCCGCTGGGAGGCGAAGAGATTCTTAGCCCTTTTGTCCTCCGCATTGCCGAAGCCCGTCTCCTGAACCGCCATTTCCGCCAGCGCGGACGCCTGTGCCGCAAAGGCTTTTGCCACCGCTTCCACGATGGCGTCCAGCTGGCTCTGGGACAGTTCTGCCAGCTTCCGCTGCGCTGTCTCCGCCCTGCGCGCCAGCTCCCGCGCTTCCTGCCGCGCGGTCAGATCCTTGTCAAATTCCATAGAAACCTCCTTACAGGAATATCCTCTGGCAGCACGATTGAGGATACCCGCTAAAACAGCAGACTTGACCCGTCGCCCGCTTTCTTTGTCAGCCGTCCATTCTCCACGAAGCCCATCTTTTCCAGCCAGCGCTGGAATTCGGGGATGGCCGTCTTGCCCGTGATCTCCCGCAGCGCCGCCGTCTCCCGGAAGCCCGTGGTCTGGTAGTTGAGCATGATGTCGTCGCCGTGGGGAATGCCCATGAAATAGTTGCACCCGGCCATGGTCAGAAGGCTGGCCAGATTCTCAATGTCGTTCTGATCCGCCTTCATGTGGTTGGTATAGCAGCAGTCGCACCCCATGGAAATTCCCGTGAGCTTGCCCATGAAGTGATCCTCCAGCCCCGCCCGGGTCACCTGCCGGGCGTCGTACAGATACTCGGGTCCGATAAAGCCCACCACCGTATTGACCAGAAACGGCGAAAACCGCTTGGCGAAGCCATAGCACCGCGCCTCCATGGTCACCTGGTCGGTGTCGAAATGGGCGTTGGAACTGAGCTCCGAGCCCTGCCCCGTCTCGAAGTACATCACGTTGGGTCCCTCGGCGGTGCCCTGCTTCAGAAGCAGCTGCCGGGCTTCCTCCAGCGTCGCGGCGGAGAAGCCGAAGGCCTCGTTGCCCTTCTGGCTGCCCGCGATGGACTGGAAGATCAGGTCGCAGGGCGCACCCGCCTTGACGGCCTTGATCTGCGCCGTCACGTGAGCCAGCACGCAAATCTGGGTGGGAATCTGCCAGTGCTCCTTGATCTCCTGAAAACGCCGCAGCACCTTGCCCACCTGCTCCGGGGAGTCCGTCACCGGGTTCAGGCCGATGACCGCATCCCCCGCGCCGAAGCTCAGTCCCTCCAGAGTGGAGGCCGTGATGCCCTCTGGGTCGTCGGTGGTGTGGTTGGGCTGCAACCGGCACGACAGCGTCCCCGGCAGGCCGATGGTGGTATTGCAGTGGGCGGTGACGGTGATCTTGCTTGCGGCATAGATGAGGTCGAGATTGCCCATCAACTTGCACACCGCCGCGATCATCTCCGCCGTCAGCCCCCGGCTGAGCTTGCGGATGTCGCTGCCCGTGGTCGTTTCGTCCAGAATCCACTCCCGCAGGTCGGACACCGTCCAGCCCCGGATACGCTCGTATACGGTCTCGTTCACGTCGTCCTGAATGATCCGGGTGACCTCGTCGCTTTCATAGGGGACGGCGGGGTGTTCCCGGAGATCGGCCAGCGTCAGAGCGGAAAGCACCACCTTGGCCGCCACCCGCTCCTGCGCGGACTCCGCCGCCAGACCCGCCAGCTGGTCGCCGGTTTTTTCCTCGTTGGCCTTGGCCAGCACCTGCTTGATATCCCGGAATGTGTAGGTTTTTCCCAGCAATGTGGTTTTTAATTTCATGTCGTTCATCCTTTTTGTGGGGTGACCTGCGGATGTCGTCCGTTTCCGCAGGTCACCGTTCTTTTCCCCGGCCGGCGTCCGCGCGCTTCTGGATCATCAGCAGATACAGCATACTGCTCATCCGGTTCATGGCCCGGAGGATATCCACCCGGGTCGGATTTCCCTCCCGGTCGCGGAAGGCCGTCACCGCCGCCAGCTCTGCCTCCCGGGCAGCGCACCGGGCGCGGTTGAGCCGGGCAATGGCCGCCCCGTCCGCCGCCGAGGGCATGAAGTGGGGCTGGCCGTAATAGTCCTGAGGAAAATGGCTGCGCTTGCGCTGCTCATCCTCCGTCAGACCGCAGAGCCTGTCCCATTGCAGCGGCTCCCCC
>ERZ780198.470-NODE-470-length-45535-cov-19.765303_pt1 | contig 45535 bp, 30 predicted proteins | sample MGYA00510979_ERZ780198 | MGnify/ENA primary metagenome ERZ780198 (study PRJEB29588, sample SAMEA2158039) | human gut metagenome | biome: human gut; feature: human-associated habitat; material: faeces | place: Denmark | collected 2008/2010 ...
TCCAACTTTTTTTTCGTCTTGCAGAGAATAGCACATAGCAAAGCTATGTGAACTACTGACTAATGTTCTGAATATTCTTTACATATAAATCGCGTTTGAGAGAATAGAAGGCGAAGTGGGAAATCCTTAACGTTATTATGTTATTATGTTATTTGCCTATCGCGCTGCGACCATTGCGAGTCTTCGCAATGCCGTAATAACATAATAACATAATAACATAATAACATTAAGCAAAATCGACTGCGGGAGTTTTCCGGGCCAAAGAATAGTATATATAAATAATATATTATTTATATATACTATTCTTTGAACTCCCCAGCGCCCTTATCGCAAACTCTTAACGTTATTATGTTATTATGTTATTATGTTATTACAAAGAAGTTCTTCCCCTTCAACTATTTTCTTTAATAGCACCATGCAACTCTCTATGTATATGAAACTTACGACAAATGCAACAACACAGAAAGCTCTCCCCGCCCACTCGCTGATAACATTTACCACTTTCGGCACAAATCAAGATTTCCCCCTCGCCTACTCTCCCTCACCTCAAAAAAAATCAAGGAAAAAGAGAGGAGATTCCAAATAAAATACCTAACTTTGTGGGCAGTCAACGAGTGCACCTGCAATACAAAAACAGCGCGCTGCACGGGTGATGGATAGAAATTTTTTCTAACAAAACGACGTAATGAACAGAACAAGAAGTGATGGTAGAACATAAGAGAGTATAAACACTTAAAAGAACTAAGGATTATGGAGAGAGCACTACCTATGAACGAGGAGGAAAATCTGCTTTGGGAAAAGTGGAAGGAATCGGGTGTTTCAGAGCAGCAACGGAGTCACCTCCTAATCCAACATAGGCTGGAGGAAAGGAAGAAGAAAGAATACGAATGCAACCGGAAAAATGACGAGAATCAGCAAAGGCGGGCTGACATGCAATTACTGCCTTTTACAAAGGAGGAACGAAGGCTTTGGAGGCAGTGGACAAGACAGGGCATTACAGGAAGAGATCGAAGGAAACTCCTAAAGCACGAAAGGCGAAAGGCACGAAAATTACAAGGCTACATACAGAAGAGAGAACAAGGCTACGTACAGAAGAGAGAAATCGCCAAGAAGAACGAAAGAGAGGCCGACATATTTTTCGGATGCCTTTTTGGCGTCCCCTTCATCCTCGTTGTCTTGGTGGTGTTTATCTTCATCAGCAAGCCCATGATACCCATGTGCATCATTTGGATAATAGGCATGCTACTGGAGATGGCCCTTGGCTGATGGCTATCGGACCAAGCGTCTGCACATGCTAAATAACAATAAAAAAAACAAAGGATGCCGCCTGGCTTTCAAAATAATCACAAACATCACCCTTCGGGGGTAAAGGGTATATGATTAGCTATTTTTGAGAATGACCCATTGTCCATTTTTATCACTCCCGCTCCGAGTGATGTAACCTTTCTGCCTCAGGGAAGACAGTTCTAATGATTTGCTGGGTTGAGGGGCAATGTTTTTCTTAAACGCTGCAGCATAAAACCTATTATTATGGAATGGACAAAAACCAAGAGATAGTTGCGTTATACCTATATTGCATCATACCATTCAACAAGGTTAACAATTCTAATCGTCAAATTGCGTTGATGGCAGAACTAATAGGTAGGCCCAATGCCAACTCTCTCAAAGCTAAGATTGGAAAATTCGGTTGTTTCGACAGCAACCTATCAGCCTCAGGGCTAGGTCATTCAAGTCGTTTGGATGAAACCGTATGGAATGAATATAACGGGAGGTGGCAGGAGCTTGAAATAGACGCATTAAGACTGATTGAAGAATATCAAAGCGCAAGGCGAGACATAAATCCAGACATTCCATCCATTCCTATTGGAAGAGAGCGCGAAACGGTCATTAAACAACGGACGAACCAATACTTATTCAGAAACATGGTATTGTCTGCATATAACAATAGTTGCTGTATAACGGGATTGGCTCGTCAAGAATTAGTGGAAGCGTGCCATATCATCAATTGGAGCGATGACAATCAGAATCGGCTCAATCCATGCAATGGGCTTGCAATGAATACGCTCTTTCATAAAGCATACGACAAGTACTATTTGGGGATAACCCCAGATTGTACAGTTGTAATATCTGACAGATTGTATGATGGTCTTTCGAATGATGGCAAAGACAGAACGTACGGGCTATTCAACCCCTACAACAAAGTGCGTATTATAATGCCAAGGAAATTTAAGCCAGACAATGCTTTGCTTGAAAAGAAGTTCAATCTGTTTAATCAATATAACTGATGATTAGTGAGTATAATTCTGTAAAAGAAACTTCGCGAGACTTGTTGAAGAAGAGCGGCGAAGATATTGACTTGTGCGAATATTTCCCAGACTTGCTTGGCGGTATCGGTCACAATGAATTACGACACTTTTGGATAGGCGAGAACGGAGAAATCGAAGCAGAATCCAACAATGTTCACGATACAGAAAAGGGGGAAGATTGCTACAAGTCGTATGTGTGGGAAGAGATGACGGACTTTGAAAAGGCGGAAACATGTCGGCTTTTTTCCATTATACGTGACACACCCCAAGCCAAACTGTCAGAGTCTGCAAAGGAGAGATACGGAGCCAATCTACAAGAATAACGTATAAACCAAAGAAGGTGATTCGATGGCGGACGCCGAGACCTTCGGGCTGATACGCGTTGCCTCCGTTCAGCGCCTCAAGCGAATGGAGGTCGTGACAAAGGACGAGGAGAATGTCGTGGAAAAGGATGGCCACCGTATCGAGATCCTCCCTTTGTGGAAGTGGCTGCTGGAGTATTAGTGGGAAAAATCGGCTGCGCATTTCTTCCTTGCTGAGCAAATTTTTCGTTTGCATAAAGCCATTCTATGGTTGTGCGTCGCCTTTCATAGTCAGAAGATTGATTTGATGTAACCAATAAGCTCTTTATTGTTGCAATTAGGAACTTCAAGAGATTTACCTCCTTTTAAGCCATATTTACACAACTCTTTTTCAGAAAGCATTGTGCCTTCATATTCTTCAAGTAGTTCAAGTTTATAAGTAATGTCATTAGGTGGCGTGGCGACCCAAAACGATTGGTCCTCACGTTCGCAATTTTCAGCAGTTACCACCATCTTGAAGCGCACACGGCGCTCATCTGACATAAAAAGATACACAATATCTCCAATAGAAAAATGTGCTCTTCCCATTCTCCAATTGATGAATCCAAGACAATGGATCGCATCTGTATGTCTGCACCTTTTTCTGTTGGCAAAGGCAAGCCAAGTGCGATTATTCGACATAATTGTCATTTTAAGTCAAAAAATATCTAATTTCTTCCAAATCTTTGCCTTCTCCGTTAGGCGGTACATCTGCTTGGGATGATTTGGATGTTGAGGAAATTTTCGTTCAATACTGCCATCTGCCAGTGCAGGAGCGATATAACTATCATACATCGTTTTACGTCTGACTATTGAACATCGTTTCATCATCTCAGAAACATCAACGTAATCATCGTTCATTACTGCCACTAATTTTTCTACTTGGGCGGTACTTGGGCGGTACTTGGGCGGTACTTGGGCGGTCCAACTCCTTTTCCGCGGTCCATTCGGCCTTCAAAGTGGCCTTTAGAATGAAAGCGTCGAGGTGGAACGACAGGATGGCGCAGCCTTTTGTTTCCAGTTCGTTGCAGATGCGATCGATGCCCTCGCCAAACTCCTTGACGTATTTGTAGGCCTTGAGATACTGGGCAATCTTGGGGTTGCGAGAGTACGTGGAGAAGGATGGCTACCGTATCGAGATCCTCCCTTTGTGGAAGTGGCTGCTGGAGTATTAATGCCAAGAATCGGCTGGACTTAAAGCAAGAAGTCCAGCCGAATATACTGATTTGTTGTTTTACACGACAGAAAAGGAGGAAGTCTTTTATTCGCTTATTTCTCCGTCAATTACAGGCACAGTCGTATGCAAACCAGCCCCATTGGTATAGCTATATGTTCCCACTCGTTGAGGATTCTTGACAGTAAGAATTTGATCGTTGTAGTAATTCTTGCCAAGCACTACAACCATATTGCCTAGATACATCTTCATCTCTTCATCAGAGACCTCACTTGCTAATGCTCCATTGCTAAAAACCTGAAAGACCTTAAACGAGGTTTCTGTCTTGTTCTCATAACAAACAGGTTCGTCAAGGCGTTGTACTGGTACGTTTGTCTCATAATTTTGGATTATCACCCCAATTACAAATAGTGCAACCAATGTCAGGACTATGCCAGACGCAAAGCCTATGAAAAAAGATTTCTTACTCATAATTTCATATTTGAAGTTTTTAGTTTTGAAATATTCTTATACATGATCATATAAAAACGGTCCTGGAATTACACCCAAATCTCTGAATGCCATGACAAAAGTACAAATAAAATCCGAGAAGCTCGCTCCTTTTGGAGGATTTTTTCCGATCATAGAGCAGTTTGATGCTCTTTCAGCTCAAGTCATTGACGCAACCTTGGGTTGAGATGCACAAGATATGGTTATCAGTATAGCGAATTCCTTCGCTCATCCTCATGGAATGCATTTCGCTTTGCAGCATTTTCTAACCTATTAAAACCATAAAAAGCCACGCGTTTCTGTTGCTTTTCCAAAAAATGTTTTATCTTTGAGTTTTTAATCAAGGCGTCCGCACCTCAGCGACCGAGTCACGCTTTTTGTATTTGCCCTATCCTTTTGGCGCTTGCAGACGGCGAAATCTTAGCGCTGCAAGTGTTGGCCCATAAATCATCATCAACACCAAAACAACCATCTAAGCAGCCATGAAGAAAAAAATGACTACTACTGGCGACGTGAAAATCGCCTTGGAAGAAGACTTGCTCACGCTCGACGCGAGCACAGGTGAGAAATTTTACCGTCCATTCACCCCCGAAGACTTTCGGCGCTTTGAGACGGAGACCATTCACGTGCGCGAGGAGGCGCAATGGATCATCGACGAGATCAATCGCCACATAGGCAACCGACGGACGGCCCTCAAGTATGTATTCCACGTCGCTCAGATTCTCAGTACGAGCCTGGACACATACCGCCAGCTGGTCAAGGACCTTCGCAGCAAGGCCTACGTCACCATTTATTACATCTACGACAAAAAGGTGGAGCAAATGTGGCAGGACCAGTTGAAACCCACGCTTGGCGAGATTGTGGCCTTGGGGGAGAAGATTCAGACTAACCTCATGGACTTTACCGAGTCCTGCCCTGCCTCCGTCTTTGAGAAGATTGTGAGAGCAAGCGGCCCACAGGAGGAGCCCGGCATGATGCCCGACGACTACGAGGGCCTCAAAACACTGGCCGTGAAGCGGATGACGGAGAGCATACGTTTTGTGATCAGCATTGCCGAGGAGATAGAGATGTGGATCACGGATTTGTGTGGCACGCGGAAGGTTCGTAGCGCGCCCGAGGAGGCCATCATCTACCGCTTCCTCCAAAAGGAGTTTGAGGAAACCCGACAAGACGCTCACCTCGCACGGGTGGAGAAGCAATACCATCATGATTTGTTCGACCGAAAGGCAGAAGCCAACATGAACCTACTACAGATTCTGCTGGACAAGACGGAGAGCCACTACAACGTCCACGAAATCTGCAAGCTCTGGTCGAACCGCTACCGCTTGGGCATAGAAGAGACTGAGGCGTTCGCCCACGAACTGAGCCGCCACGCGTTTACAAAAGAAGACTTCGAGGAGCTCTTCAAATACCAGGCTGAGCACAAGATGCTGGCCGAGATAATTAGCAAGCGAAACGAATACGAGCGACATGGAGACCCGCTTTTTGTAAATTGGGTCGATCCTTATAAGCTGGAGAAGGTACTGAGATTCTGGATCAAGGCCAATATCAAGACGAAGCAGCAATGGTATATTGTCTGGTGCATGATGAAATATACGTTCAACATGATAAGGGAAGGTCAAGAGAAAAGCGACTTCGCCAAACGCATGAACCAAATGTTCGAGGACGCGGAGGTAGCGTGCGAGGTAAATTCATTTAGACGACTCGAGAACAAATTGAATCACAATAGGCATTTCTCCTATTGGACGAAGGAGAGCGATCCTGACTATTCGATAGCAGAAAGTCTCTATCAAAAGCTGAAAAATAAAGAAAATTTCACCCGACATGAGTAATACTGTTTAATTACCATGCGATAATTAAAACTTCGTTAAGAATATACTTTACAAACTATTTTTGCCACTAACAAAACACTTTCTTTAGCGTTTCGTATTTTTTACTATCAACACATATTTTGCCATTACCACGAAATGCCTGTTTTTTACCAAGCGCAAAAAGAGCAACCACCGATTTTCTCCCTCAAAAACGCTCTTTTTTCAAGCCTTTTGTCCTCGATTTTCATACTCTCCTTGCTTTTACCAAAAAAAGGCCGATTTTTACCAAATTTAGGGCTTTTTTCGGGAAATGTTGGTAAAACGATTGTGCGGCTCCTCGCCCCTTTCTACCTTTGCACCGTCAGTTCGAGGCACGCGAGGCCGGCGATGGCAAGCTAACAAATTAATAACAAAAGGTCGCGAAAGGGCGCGACGTAAAACGAGAGTTATGAGTATGTATTTCAGTTTCACATTCTGGAGGTTTTTGTTTAGCCTCAGTATGAGTTGTAGTAAAAAGGAAAAGTAAGAAGAGCGTTATGGAAGGAAAAATTATGCGAGTAGTGCAGCAGGGCGAGGCCTTCGCTGTGCAGAGTCAGAAGAGCGAGACGGGACAGGTGAAGAAGTGCAACATCCTGCTGCAGGAGCTGGGCGGGAAGTACGCCGACCAGTATGCCTGCACGATGCTGGGCAATGCGGCCACCTGCCGCTTCTCCCAGGACGAGCTGGTGGCAGTCAGCCTCCGCTTCACGGTCAACGAGTATGAGGGACGCCACTATCAGGACATCCTTGTAGCGGACATCCATCGACTGAATCGATGATTTATTTTAACATAAATCATCGTTAATCGGAACATGAATCGGTGATTTATTTTTAACATTAATCGTCGTTAATCGAGACATTAATCATCATTAATAGGATTGGCCCAAGGGCCAATTTCGAGAACAGAAAAGTAAAAAAATAAAAATCTGAGTTGAGCACGAGGAGGATATTCCATGGTAAAGCGCGCAACAATCCACGTCTCTTCTCGCACAAAAAAGAATCATCCGAAAAATGGAGGGTTAGGATAATAACAAAGGACAAGAAGGGGAAGTAAGAAAAGACAACAAATACAACATTTACAATATTTTACAACCAAGTTACCCTTTGCAGGAAAAGCAGTTGTAATATTGTCCTGGCGAAGCTGTTGTTTTTGGTTGTTTACCTTGCAGAAGGATTGTATACACGCGTAGCGTGTTTGTCCTCGCGAAGCTGTTCCATTTCATGGCACTCTTTCTCGCCATGGCATAACTTGAGCAAGCTAAGTTCTACTCATGGCTTATCGAAAGAGTTGTTACTCGTTGTAAAAGTTGTTTTAGTTGTTTTCCTACTCAGCAGGCTGCATCGAAACAACACGATACAACGTTTGTGTCCCTCCATTTGAGGATAAAAAAAACTATACAGTTATGAATAAGAATAATAAGAACATCAACAGCAATGAGAACCATGGCGACCATTGCCAGCACGTACAGATCGGCGGACAGACTTACTACGACGACCGCAAGTATTTTCTTTTTTCGCCCGACACTCCCGTGCCGCAGGCCGTGGAAAGTTTTCGCAAGGCGGGCGTGGGCCAGCAGATGAGCGACGGGACGTTCGACTTCGTCGTGCGGCCCAAGGTGAAGAGCCGCAGCGTGCTGATCCGCAAGCTCGCCCACGGGCGCATCAGCAAGACCCAGGACGACGCGGTGCAACTGACCTTGAAGTTTTTCCGCACGGAGAACGTGGTCATCGCTCAGGCCATCATGGACGAGGCGCAGGACGCCATCGACGCCCTGCTCGAATATCAATTGACGAAGTAAAAGAAAGGAGGAAGAAAAGACATGAGCGCACATGTAATTTATTATCAGCAGGGCCACAAGATGATGGAGGCCGTGGCGACGGAGGAGGCTTATCGCCGCTATCGCGACAGCCAGGCGCAGCAGCGCTGGGTGGAAACGATTCGCCATCCGAAGCCCGAGACCGACGTCTCGGCAGCGAAGCGCAAGCTGGTGCAGTTCAACTACTCCTGCTTGCCCACGGAGGACGGTTGCCTCAAAGGCGCCAAGCGGCTGAGCAAGTCGGTCGGCATGGACATCGACCACCTGAGCGCCGACGAGGTGAATCTGGTCGCTGCTACGGCCATTGAGAAGAAGGACGAACTGGGCCTGCTCATGCTGGAGCGCAGCGCCCGCGGAGGCGGCCTCCACGTCGTCTTCCGCCGCCATCCCGAGATGGATCAGGAGGCCAATCTGCGCTGGGCCTCCGACCTGCTGGGCGTGGAGTATGACGCTGGAGCAAAAGACATCACCCGCGTCTTCTTCGCCACCACCAGCGAGGACCTGCTCTATCTCCATGAGGATCTCTTTGACAATACGGAATGCGGAGCGTCTGAGGCAGTTGACAAGACGGCCACGAAGCCTGCCACAAAGACCGCCACGGAGGCTGCCGCTACGGCTTCTGAGACAACGCAAAAGGGCGAACGGAAGTCGGGAGGCCCGACGGCTCCCATGGCCTCAGAAACGACTTCTGCGGTCTCTGAGACGGTCTCTAAACCGGACGGTCAAAGCGAGGAGAAGAGCCAAACGGAGGAAGGAGAAACAACGAGCAAGGAAGCGGACGAAGCCACCACGGAAGAGCAGGAAGGCCACACGGGCGAGGAAGCAAGCGAAGAGGAGGCTCCTTTGTGCTACAAGGGCATTCCCTATGATCGCATCATCGAGAAATGGTGGACCCTCTACAACGAAGGCGAGCACCCGATACGGTCAAACCGCAACACGCTCACTTTCGAGTTGGCCGTCAACCTCCGCAACATCTGCGATTTCGACCGAGAACTGATGGCCCGCGTCATCCCCTGCTACGACGGATTCCCCGAGGCGGAGAAACTGGCCTGCATCAACTCGGCGCTGAGCGAGAAGCAAACACAGATGCCGAAACGGCTGAGGGACGTGATCGAGGCCGTGCGCCAAGACATGAAGACCGAAGACAAGGAGGATGCCGCTGTCGAAGCCATGTTGCAGGACGACCTACAATACTACAATGCCCTGCCCAAGATGCCGCAGGGCGTAAGGGAGAGCATCAGCGCCGTGGGGCCGTACCTCGCCATGCCCGCCATTTTCGCCGTGACGCCGGCCATCGGTATGCTCGCCACGGGCGTGCGCGTCGATATCCACGGCAAGCCCTCGCAGCTCAACCTGATCAGTTATATAGCCGGCGACTTCGCCTCTGGCAAGGGAAGTATCGACCCTGTGATATCAGCTTGGCTCTCGGAAGTGAAGACGGTCGACAAGGGCTATCTGCAGCAGGAGGAGGAATGGCGTGTGCGAAAGCGAGCAGCGAAAAACAAGAAGGATCAGCCCGAGGATCCGAAGTACCCCGTGCGGTGCCTTACCTTGAACACTACCGTGGCCAACCTCGCCGACTGGCTGGCCAACACGGGGGGCAAGCACGCCTTCTCCTTCACGCCCGAGGCCGACACCGTGGCGCAGAAGTGGCGCACGGCCATGTGCGACTTCTCCGTCATGCTGCGCCAGGCCTACGACGGCACGCCCTACGACCGCGAGGCGAAATCGGCGGAGGCCGTCAACGTACATATAGAAAAACTGCTGTGGAACGTCGTGATGTGTGGCACGCCCGACGCGCTCTACCGCGTCATCACCAACTATACCGACGGTTTTCAGAGCCGTGTGGCGGTGGCCCGGACGCCCGACAACACCTTTGCGCCTCTTACGGAAAACCTCTATGGGATGAGGGACGAGTACCAGGCAAAGATCCAGCAGGTGGCCCACCTTCTGCCCTTGATGACTGGAGACGTGGAACTGCCCAAGCTGGAGCAGAAGGGACGCGACTGGCTGGAGCGAGTCCGTATAGAAACGCTGAAGAATGACGACAAGATCAAGGCGCGCCAGCGCTTCCGCACCTGCCCTACCACCATGCGCATGATGACTTGTCTGATGCTCTGTCGAGTGGCCGAGCAACTCATCCAGCACCACGGGCTGCAAGGGGCAGAAAAGCGGCTGAAGACCGAACCCACGTTGTGGCAGAACCTGCTGCAGCGCCAGCAGACGCCGCAGATGCTCATGGCCTTCGACGTGATTGCCGACTACATGCTCGACAACGCACTTCGTTTCTTTCGAGAGCGTATTGAGGCTGCCTTCAATTCGAACGATTATATTTCGTCCGACTCGATACGCTGCCGCAAGTCAAAGAACGACACCATCTATGAGCAGTTGAACAACCAGTTTACGACCGACGAAGCTCATGGGGCTACTATTGGCGCAAGGGGCTTTGACGTGCCCAAAAGCAGAGTCAACACCATGCTGATGCGCTGGGAGCGACAAGGGATGGTCGTTAGAGTCGATAAGGGGGTATATAAAAAGACGTACCAAAATACTCCTTTGCAATAGCGTAATAACATAATAACATAATAACATAATAACATAATAACATAATAACGTTAAGGATTCTCCAATCGTCAAAATGATCAAGAACATGTCAATTATCTTATCAGAACACTTCCGCCTCACGGAGTTTACCACCTCCCTCGTCGCCGTCACGCGGCGCATAGACAACACGCCGCCCCTCCCGGCCATCTGCAACCTCCAGCAGCTCTGCCTCCACGTCCTGGAGCCGCTGCGGGCCCACCTCGGCCATGCCGTCCGCATCAACAGCGGCTACCGCTCGCCAAGGCTCAACGCCGCCGTCGGGGGCGTGAAAACCTCGGACCACACGCGCGGTTGCGCCGCCGATATCTTTGTCCCCGACATCAAGACGGGTCGCGAATGGTTCGCCTGGATGATGGACAACCTCCCGTTTGACCAGCTCATCTGGGAGACCTCGCCCGCGGGCAAGGCCTGCTGGATCCACGTCGGCTACCGGGGCGCGGGCCGCAACCGCCAGCAGGTGATCGGCCACATCGTAAAGCGGTAGGCTGCCAGTCCTGACAAATCTCCTACTCCGTCTCAACCTAATAGACGCACGACTCGGCACGTTCCACCGCCCAGTCGTGCGTTTTTGGCTTGTCACAATGAAAGATTTGAACACAGTTCACGATAAAGTTCATGATAAGGTTCACGATAAATATCCGAACATAACAGATTCTGTATGGAATGTGCTCGACTATCTCGGAGCGTACAACAGCGCATCAGCGGCAAAGGCCACGTAAAGTCTTATATTTCATATACATATAATGATGCGAAATGTGTATGAATTCTACAAGAAGCGTAGGCTACGGCTTTGCCGTCACCTCCGTCTTGGCGGTCTGCTCCTCGGTCTTGGCCGTCTCCTCCTGGGGCGCAGGCTGGAGCGTCCGCTGGTAGCGATCCATGTCGTTGAGCAGTTTGACCGCCTCCTTCCACTGCTTGTCGTGGAGCAGCTTGTTCTCCACGCTGCCCCGCTGGAAGTAGTAGGCCGCCACGATGTCGCCCGCGAGGATGGCCTTGATCACCTCCTTGTTGTGGTCGAGGTCTTTGGCAAGGTTGTGGTTGAGGCGCTGTTCGAGCGCGTCAAACTCCGCGCGCGCGTCGTCGTAGTAGCCCTCGAACTTCGCCAGCTTCACCAGGTTCTTGAGTTGCTTCTCGCTCTCGCGGTCATACTTGAAGCCGCTCTGGATGACAAACGCCTTGAAGTCCTCGTAGTCGGCGTCGGAGAGCTCGAAGGTGGCGGCAGGCGCGATGGTCTTGTGCTCCTTGAGATATTTCACCTCCCAGTTGAGCATCGCCTCCGTGGAGTCGAGTCCCGTCGAGGCGAGGTAGAAGGCGATGTTGGGCAGCGAGTCGGGCAGCACCTCGATGTCGGGCTTGATGCCGCCTCCGTCGCGCACGATGCGTCCGTGGCGCGTGGTGAAGGTGTGGGTCAGCGAGTCGGGGATATGCTCCGTGTAGCCTCCGCGCCCGTGGCGGTAGTTGATGGCCTGGATGCAGCGTCCGCTGGGGATGTAGTATTTGCTCGTGGTGAGCTTGATGACGCCGTTGTAGGGCAGGTCGAAGGTCGATTGCACCAGTCCCTTGCCGAAGGTGCGCGTGCCCATGACGACGGCGCGGTCGAGGTCCTGGAGGCTGCCGCAGGTGATCTCCGAGGCCGAGGCCGTCTGGTCGTTGACGAGGACGACGATGGGCATCACGGTGTCGATTGGCTCCACCTTGGTCGTAAACTCGCGGTTGGCCTGCTTGATCTTGCCCTTCATCGTCAGGATGGTCTCGCCCTTGGGCACGAACATGTTGACGATGGAGATGGCCTCCTGGACGCTTCCGCCACCGTTGCCCCGCAGGTCGAGGACGAGGCTCTTCATGCCTTGGTGCTTCATGTCGAGCACGGCGCGCCTCACGTCGCGGGCGCAGTTCTCCGTGTAGGAGGTGAGGCAGAGATAGCCGATGCCGCCCGGCTGCACGCCGTAGTAGGCCACGGCAGGTTGCTGGATCTGCTCGCGGGTGATGATCTTGCGGAAGGTCTTGCCCGTCGAGGGGCGCATGATCTTGATCTCGAACGTCGATCCCGCGTCGCCGCGCAGGTGGCTGGAGACGTAGGCCGCGGGCTTCCCCGTCATCGTGGAGTCGTCGATGCTCACGATGACGTCGCCCTTGCGCAGTCCCGCCTTGGCCGCCGGCGTGTCCTCATACGGCTCGTCGATGACCACCGTCTTGCGCACCAGGTCGTAGCGGATGATGGCTCCGATGCCGCCGTAGCGTCCCGTCAGCATCAGGTCGAGCTCCTTGGTGTCGTCGGCGGGGTAATATACCGTGTAGGGGTCGAGGGAGTTGAGCATGGCCCCCAGGCCGTAGCGCACCACCTCGTTGGCGTTGAGCGTATCGACATACATCATGTCGAGGTATTTATAGACCGTGTTGAACACCTCCAGATTCTTCGTCACGTCGAAGTTGTGACGATCGTTGTCCTGGGCGTAGCTCGTCGTTAGCGCACAGAGGGCCAGCAACACGCCGATTATCTTTTTGGTCATTTCTCTCTATTTTTGGGTTGAATTCGTGATTTTGTATGCGTATTCCACGACCATGCCAGCGAGGGCAGCGAGGGCCTTGGCGCAGGTGGCTGGTCAGGGGAATGTCTGATTGTAGATGCAAAGGTATAATTTAATAAGGAGATTTGGATGCCTTGGGTAGGGAAAAATGAAAAAAATCGGGAAAAAGGAAATTTTCTGCCCGAAAAGTTTGGTGGTTTCAAATATTCATCGTACCTTTGCACTCGTAATTCGGAAATGCACGATTGTTTACTGCTTCAGTAGCTCAGTTGGTTAGAGCACCTGACTGTTAATCAGGGGGTCGTTGGTTCAAGCCCATCCTGGAGCGCACAAAGAGAGAGTTAGTTTTCACTGACTCTCTTTTTTGTGTATATCCCCTGTGCCCGGGGTGGAGGGCCGCTTGAATCTCATAATAACTAACTCGCAGATTTCCAAATAGATATGAAAACAGACAAACACAAACTTCAAGCTGCCCTGGTGCGCTCCTTCTTCGACGCTTTTTCCTCGGGCGTGATCGACTATGGGCAGGGAACTGTCCAGGAACGCCGACAGCCGCAGAACGTGAAGCGGGCGATGCTCGACTACTACGAACAGATAGCCCCCGCCTTCTTCGAAACGGTCTTCTTCCCCCTGGCGGTCATCCATTCCGGCTACGAGGAGATGGAGCGCATGGTGCGCAAGGCGCATCAGCAGCGCATGGATATGAGGTCGATGTTGCTCGCGGCCTGTGGATCGGAGGTCTCCTACGAGGCGCTGGTGGCGGAGTATAAGCGCAACTTCTCCGCGCTGCTCGAAGGCGCTTGTCTCTCCGTGGCCGACCACCTCGCTGCCTGCGCAAAGCAGCAGGAGGGCGAGGGCATCGATACCGACCAGGCGATCGAACTGACCGTGCGCGCGATGGTGCGTGCCTACGCCAGCGGACTGAGGCTCGCGGGAGGGCAGGGCGCCAGCTTCCGCCAGGCCTCCCTCTACCGCTTGCTCCTCGACGCGATGAACGTGCTGCTTCACGACGAGAAGCTTGACTATTCCGACTGTGGCGAAAGCATCACCGCCATGCTTGTCAAGGCCTGCGGATCGGAGCAGCGCTTCGCCGTGGCGACTGCCGAGATGGACCGCGCGCAGCAGGATATCATGGGCTGACGCCGCCCGGGCTGCAAGCGTAAAAAAAACAATGCCGCCAACGAAAGACCCGAGGGTCCGTTCGTTGGCGGCATTCATTATAGTAGGGCCCTGAGGGCCAGTGGTTTTACTTCACGACGATCTTCTTGCCATTCTGGACATAGACACCCGGTTGGAGGCTGCTGCGGTCGCCCGCCACGCGCTGGCCACTGAGGCTATAGATGGGCGCGTCGGCCTGGTTCGCGGTCGTCTCCGTGCTCTGGATGCCCGAACCGTTGACGATGTAGATCTTCACGTTGTCGATGGCGATGTGCTGAGCCTTCTTCGCATTGTAGAACCAGGCGAAGTAAAGCGGAGAGTTCTCGGCGAAGCAGCTGGTGACGTCAAATGAGAGGTGCTGCGGTTTGCAGGTCTCGCCCGCGGCCAGATCCTCCACGTGGTAGCCGTCGAAAGCGTCGCAGACGTCGGCCCACTCGTTCTTGTTGTAGGAATACTTCAGGCCGGCCTCCGACTTCTGACCCGTAGCCTTATCGACGGTGCAGTAATCGATGTCAAAGTCGATGAAGACCTTCTCGTCGGCCTGCAGCTTGCTGTAGAGGCAGGGAGTCTCCAGGGCGGCGAACATATTGACGAGCGGAGAGATAGAAGAGCAGATAGAAGCGAAGTTGCCCTCGAAGCCACCACCGGAGACGGGGAGCTCAAACCAGTTGTCGAAGCGCCAAACGTAGTCTATCTTCATCGACTCGTTGATGCGCTCCACGGCCCAGTCGGCGGGCAGCAAGCCGCTGTTGAAGTCCTCGTTGAAGGGCAGTCCATAGACGATCTCCTCGCCATAGCTCACGGCCACGGCTATCGGGAGAGAGACAAAGCCGTCGGTATAGACCGTCTTGACATTGTACTCGTAGTCGCCCTCGGGGATGTTGGTGTCGTCGTAGGACGTGGCCTTGGTCTCGGCAATCTGCTTGCCACCACGGAAGACGAGATACTTCTCCACCGTATATTCCGAAGCCTTCGGGGCCTGCCAGGTGAGGTGGGCCGTGGCGTTGTCCTCGTCGATGGAAGCCTGGAGGTCAGAGACGGTGTTGCGCGTGCCGATGGCCACCAGCGTGCCCACCAGCTCCGACTCGCCGTCGGGGTTCTCATAGACAGCCTTGACGGCATAGTACTGTACGCCGCGGTTCACGCCCGTCTGCTCGGTGGCGCGCTCGTTGGGTTCGAGCCATCCGGCAAACAGCGCGCCGTTGGCGTAGCACTCGTAGTGGCTCGGCTGGCGGTCGCCCTCGGGAGCGTCCCAAGTCATGTTGACCTTGTACTTGCCCGTCTCCTCATCGTAGGCAGAAGTCACCTGCACGTTGCGCGGGGCATTGGTGCGCGGAGCAGAGAAGTTGACCTTCACCTCCACGGGTTCCGAGACGGCGTCGCCGTTGACGGCCTGCACGCCATAGGTGTATTCGCCCGACGCCTTGTCGGTCGTGTCGGTATAGGCGGTCGTCTTGACCTGCTGGGCCAGCATCTGGCCGTCGATCAGCACGTTGTAGGACGTGGCGCCCGTCACCTTGTAGGCGGAGCGCATGGGGCGGGCCACCTTCTTGCCCGTCATGGCGAAGGGACGGTAGGCGGGAAGCGAAGCCAGCGGCTTGCCCTCGCGCGGCTGCGACGGAGCGGCTGCACCCGTGGCCTCCGTATAGAGGCTCACGTCGTCGATGGCCCACGTGAAGTAGAGACCCGTGGCCTCGTCGTCCAGGTCGCTCAGGGCCTGGAAGGCCACGATGGCGTCGCCCTCGGAGGCATCGCCGAGATAGAGCGAGACGAGCTGCCAGTCGTCCGATCCGTTGCTGTCGTAGCGAGCGTCCCAGAGCGCCTTCCAGGTCTTGCCGCCGTTGTGGCTCACCTTGACATAATAATGGTCCTTGAAGTCCTCAAACTCGCCATACTCGAGCACCTTCGGGTCGATGGCGGTATAGAAGTTGAGATACTGTGCTCCCTTGGTGGCGGGCAGGATGAGCCACTCGTCCTGGTCGGCAGGCGTGCCGTCCTCGTGCTCGCCCACCTGGTCCCAGGTGACCACCGCACTGCCCTTGCCCGTGTGTCTCCACAGGTTCAAGTCCTCCTCGTTGCCCGTCTCTTCCATCTCGGGAGTCGGGAAGCGAAACCAGGTGTAGGTCGGATCGTAGGTGTTGGTCGTCTGTACCTTCCAGCCTTCGGGGAAGGTCTTGCCCTCGAAGCCTTCGGTCAGCAGCGTGTCGGCCTGATCCTTCGCCAGTCGGTCCCAGGTCAGCGTCACGTAGCCGTCCTGTTGCACGGCACGGAGATTGACGGGCTTGGCGGGGATGTCCTGCGCGCAGGCCGCCGATGAGAACAATGCCGCCACGGCAAGCGAGGCGACAGAACGAAGCCACCTTGGCGTGGCCTTGTGGGTAGAATAATTAGCGTCCATAATCAATATTTTTTGATATTTGTATTATGGGCGCAAAGGTAGCGACAAAAAAGAGGGACGCCAACTTTTCTCCGATGGAACCGTCACTTTTTCACGAAAAAGCAATAGAAAATGCGCTTTTTAGCATGATTTTTCTATGGATATTCGCTCCCTCGAAATCTTTTGATAGATGGAAGGCTTCATGCCCGTGAGCCGCGTGAAGATGTTGATGAAGTTGGCTTGCGACTTGTAGCCGACGCTCTCGGAGATCGCCTTGATGGTATAGTGGCCATAGCGATCGTTGTCGGCGAGCCGCTGCATGGCCTCCTTGATGCGGTAGTCGTTGAGGAAGGAGCGGAAGTTCTTGCCATAGCCCTCGTTGATGGCTTCCGAGACGTAGCGGGGATTGGATCCCACGAGCTGGGCGAGGCGGTCGATGGAGAAGTCGGTACTGCAAAACTCCTCCACCTTTCCCATCACGCGTCCGATGTCGGCGAGCAGGGCGGCGCGTTGCTCGGTCGTGAGGATCAGCGAACGGGGAGCAGCCTCCTGAGTTTTTTCCTCCTGGTCGTCCCTTTGCACGTCCCCTTGCCCGTCTCTCTGATCGTCCCTCTGCTTGTCTTCTTGGTTGCTCTCCAGGTTGCCTCCCTGATGGGCCTCCAGGTGGTCCCCCTTGTTGGCGGCCTGTGGCGCCTCCTTGGCCTGGATGGGCGAGGCGAGGAAGAGCTGGCTGCGGTCGTAGAGGCGGTTGTAGGCGTGGTGGAGCTGCCGCTTCTGTGCCGAGACGATGATGAAGAGCACGATGATCAAGGCCAGGGCGATGGCGAGTGCGAGGAGCCAGCGGGCCTGGGTGCGTATCTGCTGGCTGTCGAAGATCTGCTGCTGCGTGAGCAGATTGATGGTACTGGCGTTTTTGTTGGCGTCGTAGATATACTGTGTGTTCTTCATGGCGTTGAGCTCGTCGCTGTAGTGGAGCTTCTCCATCAGGTTGGCATACTCCATGCGGCAGGTCGAGGCCCGCGTGGCGTCGCCCTGCGCGTCGTAGGCTTGTGCGAGGAGATGCATCGTCTCGGCCAGAAACTCGTCGTGATTGGTGCGGCGGGCCCACTCCTCGTTTTTCTTGAGCAGCAGGATGGCGGAGTCGAGGCGATGGGTGTCCATATAGAGCTGGGCGAGACAGGAGTTGGTGTTGTCCACAAATGAGGAGTCCATTCCCGCGCGGATGGCATACTGCCGCGCCTGGATGTAGTAGCTGGCTGCTGCCGCGGGCTGGTCCTGGCTCTTGGCCACGAGGCCGCGCCCCATCAGGATGTTGTAGCGGTAGCCACTGTTGTGCTCCACGTTGGCCTCCATCTGCTGGAGAAACACCATGCCGCTGTCGGCCTGGCCGACGAAGCACGAGGCCCCGACCAGGTTGTTGAGCACGGCGTTCTGCAGCGTCTTTTGACCCGTCTTGCGACTGCTGCTTAGTGCCTTGCGGTAGAAGTAGAGGCCCATCTGGTAGTCGCCCTGCGTGCTGTAGAGATTGCCCATGCCGTTGTAGAAGCGGGCGGTCAGTTCGCTATAGCCCTGGTGCTCGGCGATGCGGAGGCCGTCGAGATAGCTCTTCATCGAGGCCGTATAGAGCCGCTGGTCGTAGAACTTGTCGCCGGCCTGCAGCAAGCGTGTGGCAGTGGTTTGGTCGCCGCCATTGCCCTTGGCGCCTTGGGCAAACCCCAGCGTGGTGCCCCAAAGGATAAGCGTGTATATGATGTAGATGATCTTCTTGGTCATGGTCCTTCCGCATTATGGACGCAAAATTAATAATTTTTCGCTGCTTATCCGCTGATAGAGTGTTAAAAGTCATTGTTTTGCGAAAAGAATGATACTTTTTGACTTTTTTACAAGCGAGGGACGGAATTTTCTCGCAAGCGAGGGACAAGACTTCTCGCAAAGGATAGGGCAGGACTTTTGCGCAAGGATAGGGCAGGACTTTTGCGCGGCGGGCCTCCTTCGACTTTGGGCAAAAGAAAACCGCCAGCAGAGAGACGGTCGGTCTCCTGCTGGCGGAAGGGGTACATTTGTGCTTCCTGAAGCAGTAACGCTTTCTGCTTCCCGAAGCAGTATGTGTTTTACTTTCTCATGACCTTGCGCGTGTGGACGCTGCCGTCGGCCTGGATGTCGCGGATGATGTAGAGACCGCGGCCCATCTGGTCGGCCTCGATGCGCTTGCCGTCGATGGTGTAAACCTCGGAGCGCACGGTCTGGCTCTCCTTCGTCTGGGGCAGATCCTCGATGCCGTTGATGGCGTCGTTGAACTTAACACCCTCGACATTCTCGACAGCGCAGCCCTCCACGTTCTTGGAATAGTAGTTGACGAAGGCGACGATGTTGAGGTTGTCTCTGTTCCACATGCGCCATGCCTCCTCGAAGTTGCCGGCCTGCACCTTGTCGTTCTTGGTGAAATAGACCGTGTTCAGACCCAGGGAGACCTCGTAGCTAAACTTGTTGCCGTCCCACTCGATGGGCTCGCCCCAGATGGAGTTGATGGCACGGGTCACGTGCTGGTGGGTGAACGATCCCTCGGCACCCATCTGGGCGTGGGCAGCGATGTTGTCCTCGGTCAGCATGACCGTGATGCGCGAACCATCCTTGGCGCTGCTGTTGCGCATACCCTCCACGCGGACCACGATGGTGGTGTCGTTGTCGCCGTAGCGTGCGGAGAGATTGGTGATGATGATATTGGCGGGATCGCTCTGGATCTGCTGGATGAGGCTCTCGATCTCCATGGCGGAACCGGGCATGTAGGTGCAGCACTTGTTGCCAGCCGTGGACATGGCGTCGAACCAGGCGTTGCGGCCGAACATCATGGCCGGAGCGTAGGTGCCGCGGTCGTTGTAGAGGGAAGCGTAGTCGTAGAGGTCGGTCTTGATATACTCGCCATTGACCACGCTGCGCTTCGTGGTGAGCCAGTCGGTGTAGTACATCACGTGGTGGGCGGCGGCAAAGACCTCGCCCTCATACTCGGGATTCTCCAGGGCGGTGTGGAGGTAGCCAGCCACGCGCGGGCAGTTGGGGCACGACTCGGTGGTAAACTCCTCCAGCAGCACCTTGCGCTTGAAGCCCATGGCGATGTCGAGCGCGTTGTTGGTCGGGTCGATATCGGTCTCGTCACCGAGGTCGGTGATGTTGACGTTGACGGCCGACTCGCCATCGACGCTTCCCAGGGTCGGGTTGATGGTCCACTTCAGGTCGATATACTGGCCCGAGGTGATGGTCTTGTCGAAGGTCGTGGCAAACTTCTGACCAGCCACGGTGGTGGTGATGGTGAACTTGTTTACGGGGCGTGTGGCCTTGTTGAACACCGTACCGCTCATGGTCACGGATCCCGTCGTGGCGTTGAGCATGGCCTTGGCACCCGTGAGGGCCAGGTCATACTTCGGCAGGTTATTGCCCACGATGACGGCCTCCACGCTGATGGCACCCTGTCCGTGGCGGTCGCCCCAGAAGGCATCAGAGGTGCTCTTGTAGTGGAAGGAACCCGTCTGACCCGGCTTCACGACGGAGAGGGCAGGAGTGCTGCCGCGCTGCTTCAGGTCGAAGCCGATGTAGAGGCGCTCGCCCGTGATGGCGTAGGGCGCGTTGAGCTGCACGACGTTCCAGCCCTTCTTGATGCGCGTGTCCGTCTTCATGGTGATGTAGCCCTCGGCCAGGTTCTCACCCTTCAGCGTCTTTCTCACCCAGACGCGCAGCGTGTCGATGTTGGAGCGGGAGCACAGAGCCACTCTGACTTGCGCCACGCTGTTGCCCTGGTAGGCTTCCATGGTTTCGCCAGGAAGCTGGATCGCAGCCGATACCCAAGTGTTGCCTTTCTGGGTGGCCATACCTTCACTGGCCACTGCGCCCTTGCAATAGCCCAACGTCAGCGTGTCCGACTGAGCCAGCAGCGGAGCTACCGTCAGAAGGGCGAGGAGAGTTAGTAAAATCTTCTTCATAAGAATCGTTTTTTATTGTTAATAGAATATGTTGTTGTCGTGACTGGAAAACCATTGATGACGGCGCAAATTTAGGAGATAATTTTGATATGACAAAATAATAGTTCGTAATTTTTGCTTTCTTTTCCTCAAATAGCGGTTAGTTTTGACGGATTTTGTTACCCTTCTCAAAGTTTGATTCTCCTAAAAGTTACCATTTGACACCCGAGGTTGTTCTAAATTTCGGTAGTAGGCTCTATCTTGCCCGCATTTAACGAGATTTAACTTAGTTTCCGAGCATACTCGGTGGAAATTTGGCTATTTTTGCACTGAATCCAACTCAAAACGGTCTAACCGACCTCTTGAAAGGCGAGAAATCAACTAACAGTTTTATAAATATCAGCTTATGAAAAAACGAACCCTTCTCTTGGCAGTTCCGCTATGGATGCTGCTGTTCGTGCCCATACTTCCGATGTGGGCACAGGATTCCAAGGCGCAGCGCGTCTTGCGACCTGGCGTTGGCGACCCGGCCGGTACGCCCGCCAAGCGCGGCCCCATCGTGGGAGCCAAGCCGTGGCACCGCGAAGGAGGCAAACTGCGCAAGACACCGCGCTCGCTTGTGATGCCCAACCCCAACCAGCGCGTACGCCTCGCCAGTGCAGACGGCGTGGAGTTCTGGGGCAACGTCATTTATGCCAAGTCGTGGGACACCCTGCCCAGCGACGCCACTCCCTTCTATGTGGGACAGTTCCGCGGCACCAACCCCATCACGATCCAGAACCTCTGCAGCGGCGCTGCCCTCGACGCCAACGGTGGTGGTGTGTTCAAGGATGGCATGTTCCGCTTCGTGAGCTATTTCAGCTTCCTTGGCGAGATCATGGGTCAGTACTATGAGTACGACATGGACACCTGGGAGATGACGCGTACCGAGGATGTCAGCAACCGCCCGGACCTCTATTGCTTCGACACCGATGTCGATCCTATTACTAATAAGGTGTATGGTATCGCTTACAACAGCGATTTCTCGGGCTATGCGCTCAACGTCATCGACTATGCGAGCCTGACGACGCAGACCATCGGCAACCTGGATGTCTATTTCCTCGGCTTTGCCATCAACTCCAAGGGTAGCATGTACGGTATCAGCAGCACGGGTAAGCTCTGCAAGATCAGCCGTACCACGGGTGCCGTGACCGAGATCGGTCCTACGGGTCTCTATCCGCTCTACCTGCAGAGTGCCGCCTTCGACCGCAATACGGACAAGCTCTATTGGGCTGCTTCGTTTGAGAACTCGCCCTCGGGTCTCTACGAGGTGGACACCCTGACGGCAAAGGCTACGAAGGTGGCCGACTTCCCCGACGGCGAGGAGGTTGTCTGTCTCACCGTGGCGGAGGCCCTGACCGACGTGAATGCGCCGGCCAAGATCAACGACCTCTCTGTCTCCTTCTCCAAGGGCAGCACCAGTGGTGTGGCTACGTTCACCGCTCCGACCACGACGTTTGGTGGCGAAGCGCTGACGGGCACGCTGACCGCTTCCGTGCGTATCGAGAATGGAGAGCCCGTGACCAAGTCGTGCCAACCGGGCGAGAAGGTGAGCATCGACATCACGGCCTCCAAGGGCGACAACGTCATCTTTGCTGCCACCAGCAATGCAGCAGGACGTAGCCCGCTGGCCAAGACCACCGCATGGGTGGGACCGGACAACCCCAAGGCTGTCTCCTCTCTGAAACTGAAGATCGACCCTGAGACGATGAAGTCCACGCTGACTTGGCGTGCGCCGACGCAGGGTACACACGGCGGCTATGTCAATGGTCCGCAGGTCACTTACGACATCGTCCGCTACCCAGGTCGCGTGACGGTGGCTAAGAACTACACCAAGGTGAAGTTTGAGGAAACCCTCGAGAAGGGCAAGCTCACTTCCTTCTTCTATGTCGTGACCCCGGTCTATGAGGGTCTCTACGGCACACAGGCCACCTCCAACAAGATTCTCATCGGCGACGCCTGCGAGGTGCCCTATGAGGAGTACTTCAATACGGAGGAGGACTTCAACCTCTTCACCATCGTCGATGCCAACAACGATGGTAGCACGTGGGAGTATAACGCCACCAATGGCGTAGCCTACTGTACGTTCAGCTCAATGCAGGCCAGCGACGACTGGCTCATCACGCCGGAGATCCACCTCACCCCGGGCCGCAAGTACAACTTCTCCTTCAGTGCCCGCCGCGGTATGACCAGCTATCTCCAGCAGATTGGTGCTTCCTTCGGTGAGGGCCTCGATCCCTCTACCTATACTGAGATCGTCCCGAGAACGAACCTTCCCGAGAACGAGTGGGTCAACCTCAAGACGACCGTGACGGTCAAGGCTGACGGTGTCTATCACTTCGGTCTCCACGACCAGAGCCCTGTGGACGGCTACCGCACCTACGTGGACAGCATCCTCGTCACCGAGGGCCCGCTGCTCAGCTCTCCTGATACCGTGACCGACCTGACCATCGTTCCGGGCGACTACGGAGTGGGCGAGGCTACCCTCACCTTCCGTGCCCCGACCAAGGCCATCAACGGACAGACGCTGTCTTCTATCTCCAAGATCGAGGTTCGCCGCCGTGCGGAGACTGAGGACCTCATCCACACGTTCACCAACGTCACGCCGGGTCAGCAGCTGACCTTCACCGACAATGGCGCCCTGGATGGATTCAATACCTATATTATCACCGCCTATTCGGGCGACGAGGCCGGCGAGCCTGCCGAGCACCGCGCCTATATCGGATTCGATATTCCCGGTATGCCGACGGATGTCCGCGCCACGTCCGGCCTCGATGCCATCACGGTCGACTGGAAGGCTCCGAGCACCCTGGGTGTCAACGGTGGCTATGTGGAGCCCGATGAGCTCACGTACAATATCTATACGCTCGACCTGGAGGCCCTCGACTTCGTGATCCTCAAGGAGGGTGTGAAGGGTCTCTCTTATCAGCCGCAGGTTCCTGTGTACGGCGTGCAGGATCTCCACTACTTCGCCGTGAGCGGTGTCTCCGACGTAGGCGAGGGCGAGTATGAGGCGTCCAACCTGGTTATCTCGGGTGCTCCCTACACGCTGCCGTTCAGAGAGTCCTTCCGCAAGGGCAACCTCGACAACAGCCTCTGGTGGGTGGATACCGACGACTGCTTCTGGCCGAAGAGCTACAACTCTGCCGACGATATCATCGGTTCTGCCGACTGGACGCCGAAGGAAAAGGGAACAGTGGCTTCCTTCAACTCGGGCAAGATCTCTCTCAAGGGTGCTGCCAATCCTGTGCTGCGCTTCTGGCACAATGGCGTACCGGGCCTGGACTACCACCTGCGCCTGGAGGTCATGACGCCGGACAACAAGACCGTCGAACTCAAGGATATCGACTATAGCAAGCTCACGGGCGACCGTCAGTGGATCGAGGAGGTTGTGGACCTTGGCGACTATGCCGCCTACGACTTCATCGTACTGAAGTTCCTCGGTGAGTGCAACGACAAGGAGCTCCAGCGCCTCAGCTTCGACGCCGTGGAGATCTACGACGTGCTTGGCCACAACCTCTGTGCCGTCAGCACGAAGCCTACGCTCACGGGTACGGTCGGCAACGTAATGGAGGCCGGCGTCACCGTCCGCAACATCGGCGAGAACGTGGAGGACAACTTCACGATCGACCTCTACCTCAACGGTCGCAAGGTGGCCAGCCAGAAGGGTGGTCCGCTGGATCCGTTCCGCTCAGAGACCTACTACCTCAACTTCACTCCGAAGGTGGAGGATGCAGGCCAGTGTGAGGTCTATGCTACCGTACAGCCCGCCAGCGAGGATGATGATCCCAGCGACAACACAACGGCGAAAGTCAACATCAACGTCAAGGAGCCGGAGCTGCCCACCGTCACCGACCTGTCGGCTAAGCGCGAGGGCAACAACATCAACCTGGCCTGGACGAAGCCGACGAATACTTCCCGCACCGTCGTGGAGGACTTCGAGAGCTACCTGGCTTGGAACAATGGCGAGAAGATCGGCGACTGGAAGACAGTCGATGGGGACAAGTTGCCGACGATCGGTATCAGTGGCTTCCTCTTCCCGCATTGCGGAGATCCGATGGCCTACATCATCTTCGATCCCGTCGAGATGGGTCTCAGCTCTCTCCCGCGCTTCGTAGCTCACTCGGGCACGCAGTATATCTCTTCTTGGGGTACCTACAATGAGTCTGCCGACGATGGTGGCAAGAGCGACGACTGGCTGATCTCTCCGGAGCTCGACGGTCGTGCACAGAAGATCGACTTCTGGGCCAAGGCTGCTTCCCTGACCTACGCACCGGAGGCCTTCGAGATCCTCTACTCCACCACTGGCGACAACGTCGAGGACTTCAAGCTCATCAGCACCCACGAGGCTGAGGGTGACGCTTGGTACAACTACGAGGCCAACCTGCCCGAGGGCACGAAGTACTTCGCTATCCGTTGCGTCAGCGAGAACAAGTTGGCTCTCTTCATCGACGACATCACCTATCACGAGGGTCAGTTGACCATCCTCAACTACAATGTCTATCGCAACGGCGAGAAGATCGGCACGGCCAACGCCAACGCCACTTCTTTCAGCGACGCAGGCAACGATGGCGACATCTACACCATCACCATCGTCTATGACGAGGGCGAGTCAACCTTCAGCAACGAGGCCGGCATCACGCTCGGCGTAGAGGAGCTGACCCAGGGCCGACTCAATGTGATGACAGGTCGCGGCACTGTGACCGTCAGCAATGCCAATGGCAGCGACGTCACCATTCTCACTACCGACGGACGTCAGGTGGCCAAGGCCGACAACGTCGATAAGAAGACCTTCCATGTGCAGCGCGGCACCTATCTCGTGCGCGTCGCCGAGCATGTCTTCCACGTGGTAGTCAAGTAATCGGATTCATAGCAAGAGGACAAGCAGACCAACCAACGCTCCCAGAGCGGGTCTGCTTGTCCCTTTAACCAATCATTAAAACAATAATAACTATGTACAGAATCAGACATCTGCTGCTCCTGCTCACCGTGCTCTTTGCCGGATACAACGTACAGGCGCAGACACAAAGTCCGTACAAGTACGACTTCAACTCGCCGATCGACACCTCCGACCCGGAGTTTGCGCCCTTGGGCTGGGGCCATATCGTCGATGCGATGGTGGTTCGCTCCAACACCTACTACGTCCAGTACGCCTATCAGGCTACGGGCGGCGTGGACGATTCGGGCTGCCTGCACATCGGTTCGCAGACGGTGACGGACAGTCTCACCCAGACCCAGACGCTCAACGACATCTTGGTGCTTCCTCCTGTCGGAGGTACGATCACCGTCGATGTGAAGGCGTTGAACTATGGTAGCGATATCAAGTTCTATTATGTCAATTTCGAGGACGGTAAGTTCACGACCGATGGTCTCATCGACATGCCGGTTCCCGAGCTCTCCGAGGACCGCTTCTGCACCATCACCGTGCCGGAGATGGCCGAGGGCACTTACATCGGTATCCGTGGCAACAGCGTCCTGATCGACAATGTGACGGCCACGACGGCTGAGGTGACTCCGCTGCCTCGCATGAAGGTGCTCAAGGTGAGCGATGGCAATCCCGAGTATGTGGATGCGGCAAGCGATGGCAACTTCACGCTCAACTACTCCGTCCAGCTCCGCAACAACGGACAGCGCGACCTCAAGGTGGGCGATGAGAACTACTCGCTCTCCCTGGTCAACACCACGCTCAACAACCGTGTGGTGGGCACGACGGCCATGACGGAGGATCTCGCCCTCGGCGCTGAGACCACCGCCACGCTGACTGTCACCCTGCCTTACGCTTCTTATCCCAAGAACTACTCTTACGCCGTCCGCGACAACCTCACGGGCGAGCTCACGCCTTGTGGCGAGCGCCAGGCCTATCCCTACGAGCCCGTGGCAACGATGCTCGACCGTAGTGGCAAGCCCGTAGGCGACGCCATCGACCTGGGCATTGTCCAGGGCGAGGTCACCTACTCCTATCTCCTGCGCAACGACGGTGCTACGCCGCTCGATATCACCAATGTCTCGATGACGGGTGGATTCTCCACCGCCTTCAAGGCCCAGCAGGTCGCTCCCCACGCCGCGCTGACCTTCCCCATCACCTTCGGACAGGTGGGTACGGAGAACCAGGGCACGCTGACGCTGGAGACCAACAGTGGCACCGTGGAGATCGCGCTCTCGGCTACCTCTGTGGCAGCAAACGAGATGTATGCCAACTTCGAGAATGGCAAGATGCCGGCTGGCTACATCGTCGGCGAAAGTTGGTTCATCAGCGATTTCCCCCTGCAGGCCAACCTCCCCAACAACATCTATTGCGCCCAGGCGCAGTATGACGTAGAGCCTACGCGTCTGATCACGCCGATGCTGAAGGTGAAGAGTGGCGACGTGCTCCATTTCGATGCTGCCCGCCGTGACGACGCTACCTTCCTCCGCGTTTACTATTCTACCGACAGAAAGAACTGGACGCTTGCCCACACCATCGAGGGTACGGGTACCGACAACAACACGTTCAGTCCCTTCAACCTCATCTCCGACTCTCGCTATAGTGGCGAGTTCCGTTCCTATGCGGTCGAGAACCTGCCCGCAGGCAATCTCTACCTCGCCTTTGAGTCGGCTGGTGCGCGCCTCGACAACATCTACGGCATGGGTTATGCGAAGATTTCCCACGACGTGATGTTCCAGCTTCTCAACCTCCCCACCGTGGCTACCGTCAATAGCGAGAGCCAGGCCAGCGTGAGAATCGTCAACAACCACCCGGCCGATATGGCCAAGGGTGCCTACGCCGTCAGCCTCTACCGCGACGGCAAGAAGGTGGCTACGGCTGCCGAGGCTGAGTTCCTCGCTGGCGAGAGCCGCCTGTTCGACCTGACGTTCACGCCGCACGAGGGTGGCACGGCCAACTACTATGCTGCCTTCGAGGTGGGTGGTCAGATTCTGTTCACCTCCGACACCGTGGCAGTGCAGGTACTTGCCGAGACGAGCAACAGCCTCGTCCAGGTCGGCAACCCCACCTTCCCCGTCACCAACAACAGCACCCCCGTTGCTCCTTATTATAAGCACAGCGAGAGCGACGCCATCTACAAGGCCGCTCAGTTGGGTCTGGAGCCTGGCACCCGCATCAAGGGTATCATCATCCGTGGATGGAACGAAAGCAAGGAACTTCCCACCAACCTGAAGGTGTGGATGTGCAACACCGACGATGCCGTGTTTACCTCGCCCTTCGCAGTCCACAATACCGACACGATGCAGCAGGTCTTCGACGATGTCTGCACCTTCCCGATCGCTGGCAACAAGACCGAGACCGCGGAGATGATGAACATCACGTTCAAGAACTCCTTCGTCTATGACGGCCGCAACCTCAGCATCTTCATGCACGCCGACGTGCCGTCAGGCTATTCCAACGTGCGCTTCGAGACCGACAAGTCTTATCTTCAGGGACAGTCTGTTCATCGCAAGTCTGACTCCGACCTCGCCGACAAGGACTTCACTCTCTCCGAGGATGGTGCTCCTGTCATCACCTTCGTCACGGAGAGCACGGCTTCCACGCCGCTCACGGGTGTGGTGACTGCTGAGGCCGACGGTACGCCTATCGCCCATGCCAACGTCACGCTCACTGCCGACAACGTGCAGTACGCCGCTACCACGGCCGAGGATGGCAGCTATCAGCTCAACGTCTTCAAGACCGACCGCGCCTACACTTTCCGTGCCGAGGCCATCGGCTACGAGCCCTACAAGCAGGAGGTCAGCAGCTTCGCCGATGCTGTCAACGCTTCCCTGAAGGAGGGCCACGGAGTCTATATCGACAACGTCACGATGCCGGAGACCTTCACGGTCAACAACCGTTCCAACATCTTGGTCGATGTGATGAACATCGAGCCTGTCGACCTGGAGGCTGGTGCCTGGACGGCCAGCCTGGTGGACGGCGAGGGCTATGAGAAAGTTTCCTATGCCACGCCCGCTCTGAAGGCAGGCGAGAAGGCGACGCTCAACTTCCGCTACACGCCGCACGCCGAGGGCGAGATGGTCCTCCGTGCCAAGATCGTTGCCCATGGCACGACCACTCAGTCCGCGCTCTTCCAGTATGTCGTTGCTCCGGAGTCAACGGGTGGCAGCGTGCAGGTGCTCGATTCGACCAACCTTGCCGATTATGCCGTGCCTGTCCGTCTCTACGACAAGAACTCTGAGAGCCAGACCATCTACACGGCCGACCAGCTCGGCATCCCCGCTGGTTCTACGATCCAGCGCATCGCCTTCCGCGGCTACCAGAGTGGCTTCACCACCAAGGAGTATGAGGCCAACCTGCGCGTCTATATCGAGAACACCGACGACGACTACGAGCTTGGTTTCGTCGCTGCCGACACGACCGCTATGACCCGCGTCTATAACGGTACGCTCGAGGTCAAGAAGGATGGTACGAAGAAGAATCCTGCCGAGGTGATCGTCGTTGAGATCCCCGAGGGCTTCCGCTATACGGGCAAGAACCTGCGTCTCGCCTTCCATGTTGAGGCCAGCGAGTACACGAAGATGGCCTTCGTCACCGACAAGAAGGTGAGAAACTCCTTCTACCGTGGCGATGACAACCTCGACAAGTTGGCCAATGCCTCTTGGGACCAGAACGAGTCGCCGGTGATGTATCTTGAGGTACAGAGCACGAACGAGCTCTCAGGCCATGTCACCAATGGCAAGGGTGTGGCCCTCGCCAATGTCTTCGTCCAGCTCCAGAGTGGCGACGTCGTCTATAACAGCATGACCAATGAGGAGGGCTACTACCAGATGAAGGTTGCTCAGCCGCTGCTGAAGTACAACGCCATCTTCAAGCTCGACACCTACAAGACCGATACCGTCGCCGTTGACTTCCTCAAAGGCGATGTCGTCCTCGACCACCAGATGGCTCGTCCGTTCCGTCTCACGGGTTGCGTGAAGGGCTTCAATGGTGCCACCACCGACGTTCTCGACGATGTGACCGTGAAGCTCGTCCAGGGCGACATGGTGCTCATGACCGAGACCAACGACAATGGCAACTACGCACTCGACGTCCGCGACGCTGAGGGCGAGTATCAGCTCATCTTCGTCAAGGAGAAGTATCAGAGCGACACGACCGCCGTCACCTTCGACCAGCAGTCGCTCGTCCGCGAGGCTACGCTCCTCCGTCTGAACACGCTCTCTGGCACGATCTACGCCAAGCGTGGCGAGGCCGATCCCGAGCCGCTGATGGGTGCCACCATCAATGTGCTGGGTCTTGCTGGCGCCACGGGCAACTTCCTGCTCGAAAGCGATGCCGACGGCCACTTCTCTGTCGATATTCCTGCTGGCAACGGCCTCTATGGCATCTATGTCACGATGGTGGGTCTCAACGCCGCCAACAAGACGGTGACGATGAGCGCCGATGATTTGCAGGCTCCCGACATCATCCTGCTCGATGCTGCCGCAGCCGGAGTTGATGGTGTCGAGATCAACGACGCTGCCCGCCAGGGCGATGTCTATACGCTCAATGGCGAGCTGGTGGGTCGCAACCTCGATCTCAACACGCTGCCGAAGGGCCTCTACATCGTCAACGGCCGCAAGGTGGTTGTCAAGTAATCGACTTCATTTGTAGTCTGGGCGACTACTATGCGCGCCCATGACTTCCTTCTATTTCCCTTCCCCTTTCGAGGCATCAGTCCTCGGAAGGGGATTTTTAGTATGCACCACTTGAAATAATTCTCCACTTTCCTCGTTTATATTACGACGTAGTATGTCGATTGCCTATATTACGCGTAGTAGGTCGATAGCTTATGTTATGACGTAGTAGGTCGATAGCCTATGATGCGACGTAGTAGGTCGATCGCCGAAGGTCCGCCCTTTTGCCGTGGTGGCAGGGTAGGGGACCGTTTGGCACGAAACGAACAAGAAAGAATGGAAAAAGAAATCAAAGGTTTTGTCCGCGACCTGGTGTCGCTGGAGAAGAAGCCCGTCCGCGGCCTGTTGGTTGTGGAGTGGGTGGTGATGGCCTATCTTGCCCTCACGCTTTTGCTGATATTGTTCTTATACACGAAGTTGCCCGAAGCCAATCTGCTGGTGATGGGCCGTGTGCGCGTGCTTGCCATGACGGCTGCCCTCTGGCTGGTCTATCGTCTGTGGCCCAGCCGTCTGACGCGCCTCTTCCGCATAGCGGGCCAGATGAGCCTGCTCGGCGTATGGTATCCCGACATCTATGAGATCAACCGCGTGCTCCCCAACCTCGACCACGTCTTCGCCACGCTGGAGCAGACGCTGTTCGGTTGCCAGCCCGCCTTGCTCTTCCACGAGTGGCTACCCTCGCCCTGGTTCAGCGAGGCCTTCGATATGGGCTATTTCAGCTACTACCCCATGATAGCCCTCACCGTGTTCTACTACTTCTTCTGCCGTCCCCGGGAGTTTGAGCGCGCGTCGTCGGTGGTGATGATCTCCTTCTTCCTTTTCTACCTGATCTTCATCTTCGTGCCCGTCGTGGGCCCCACGTTCTACTATCATGCCATTGGCATGGAGAACGTTGTAGCGGGCGTCTTCCCCAGTCTCCACGACTATTTCAATACCCACACCGCCTGCCTCCCGTCCCCTGGCGACCCTGCGGGCCTCTTCTACCAGCTCGTCGAGGAGGCCAAGGAGGCTGGCGAGCGTCCCGTGGCCGCCTTCCCCAGTTCCCATGTGGGCATCAGCACGGTCTGCATGCTCCTTGTCTGGCACGCCCGCAACTACAAGTTGCTCCTTGTCCTCGCCCCGTTCTATATCCTCCTTTGCTGTGCCACGGTCTATATCCAAGCCCACTACCTCGTCGATGCCCTCGTCGGACTGCCTACGGGTGCGCTCTTCTTCGCCCTCTCGATGTATTTCACCCGCAGGATGGGCAAAGCCCAGTAGATCTTATGCCATAGATATAAAAGACGAACCAACGAATGGAAATGATAGATAAAAACATGAAGTCCACGAAGACCAGCGAGGCGCATCCCAGGGTGTCCATCATCACCGTGACCTACAATGCCGAGTCGCTCTTGGCACGAACGCTGCAGAGTGTGCTTGCCCAGCGCTACGCCGACAAGGAGATTGTGGTGGTCGATGGCCAATCCTCCGACGGCACAGTGGCCGTCATCAAGCGCCATGCCGCCGCTATCCAGTCGTGGATCAGCGAACCCGACAAGGGCATCTATGACGCGATGAACAAAGGCGTGCGGATGGCCACGGGCGACTGGATTCTCTTCATGAATGCAGGCGACACCTTTGCCAGCGACGACGTCCTTCAGTATCTCTTCGACGCTGTGGATCCAGCGCAGGCCGACGTGATCTATGGCGACGTGGTGAAGGGTGGCGTAGTGAAGGCCGCGCCGCGCCAGTACCGTCTCTACCATCGGATGTTGTTCTGCCATCAAAGCGTGTTGACCCGTCGGTCCTGTCTGCTCACCACACCCTTTGATATCCGCCATCGTCTCTCTGCCGATTTCAAGTTCTTCCTCCTTCAGTATCAGCGTGGTGCCCGCTTCCAGTATGTCCCTCTCCCCGTGGCCGTGTTTGATACGGGCGGCGTCTCCAACCGTTCCCGTTCCAAAGGCTTGCTCGACAATATCCGGGTGGTCTGCGAAGTGATCCCCTTCCCCCAACGTCTCCTGTTTGTGGCGCGCCTGGCCGTGCCCTATCTGATGTGTCGCTTGCGGGGCAAGTGACCTTTCCCCCTTCGTTCCCTCCACTCCTCCTCCAGCCCCCCGCAGAAAGTATTTGGCCCAATTATTTGTCTCGTTCGACGATAATTCGTACTTTTGCAGATGATATTGCCGTATATGATTTCAGTAGTCATCAACACTTATAACGCCGAGCGCCACTTGGCCGAGTGTCTCGAAGCAGTCAAGGACTTCGACGAGATCGTGGTCTGCGACATGGAATCGACCGACCGTACCGTAGAGATTGCCCAGCGCTATGGCTGCAAGATCGTGACCTATCCCAAGGGCGACTGCGTGAGTGCAGAACCAGCCCGCACCTTTGCCATCCAGAGTGCGTCGAGCGAATGGGTGCTGGTGGTCGATTCCGACGAGATTATCACTCCCGAATTGCGGAAGTATCTCTACGAGCGCACCCAGGCCGATGATGGTGTGAAGGGACTTTACATCGCCCGTCTCAACAAGATCTTCGGTGTCTATAACCGGGGATGGTCCAACGACTATCAGTTGCGCTTCTTCATCCGCGAGGGCACCGAGTGGCCTCCCTATGTCCATACCTTTCCCAAGGTCAACGGCAGGGTGGAGAAGGCCCCGCGACAATACAAGATGCTGCACCTGGCCGATGAGACCACCGTCCAGTTGATAGCGAAGATGAACCAATATACCGACAGCGAAGTGGACAAGAAGGCCGACCGAGGCTTTGGCGTTGTGGCGTTGTTCACCCGCCCGTTGTTCCGCTTCATCGCCAGTTTCTTCTTCCGTGGCGGTTTCAGAAACGGCAAGCGTGGCCTCCTTGGGGCCATTCAGGAAGTGATCTACCAATTGGTTTTGGTGTCCAAGATAATAGAGAAAAAGCTTAGGGAACAAGCGTGATCGAGTCGTGCGCCACGAGCCCAACTCCTGTGGCCGTCGGCGTGGTGCTTTGACCTGCCCACCATGACGGGTACAGCATTCATGCTTTTCTCTCATTATATATATAAGACAAAACTATGGAGCATATTTGGGGACAAATAGGGTTGGCATGCTTGCTCTGGCTGGGCAACTACGCCCTCTATCGTGCCTGCAACCACGGCATTTCGCCCAGTGCCAAACTACAACAACTGTTGAGATACCTGCCCGCTTCCCTCGTGGCCGTGCTTCCGCTGGCCGTGACGGAGACCTGCGTCCTGCAGTCGGCGGTGCTGAAACTCTGGATCGTCGCCGAGCTCTGGGCCGCGGCTTTCCCCTTGACCTACCATCTGACCTACCGCAAGATCTCCCCCGACTACGACAACCAGATCGACCCCGCCTTTGCCATCTATCTCTTTGGCATCCTGGCTGGTCTCTCCGTCCTTCTTCCCTCCCTCTGCGTGGCTCCGCTGCTGGTGTTGTCCCTCGCCGCCCCGCTGTTTCTGATAGGCTATTACCTTCTCTACCATCACGTCATCGACATGAATGGCATGCTGTTGATCCGTCAGACCAATTACAACGAGATCATCGAGTTTTTCCGCTCCAGCCCTTTGTGGAAGACTCTTGCCGGCCTCGTCTTGTTGTCGGGCCTCGTCCTGGCCTTTGTCCTGATCGGCCAGCCGCTCGCCGTCGATGCTGCCTCGCTATGGAGCAGCGCCCTCATCGTTGTCCTGCTGGGCGCGGTGGCCCATTATCTTTTCAAGCCCCGCCACAGCCTCTTCTCCCGCACCGGACTGGCCAAGCTCTACCTCGACGTGAGCGAATACGCGCGCAGCAACAGTCGCTACGTTCAGAATCAGCAGCAGCGCATGGAGCACCTGGAGGCCCGGGCCCTCCACCCCTTGTCCGCCCCCCACACCTTCCTGCTGGTCATCGGCGAGTCGGCCACGCGCGAGTATATGAGCGCCTTTGTGCCGATGGCGGAGGACACAACTCCCTGGATGCGCGCCCTCAGCGAGGACAGCGCCCACTGCGTCCTCTTCCCCCACGCCTACAGTTGCGATATCCAGACCGTGCCCTCGCTGGAGAAAGCCCTCACCGCCTTCAACCAGTATGATGGCGGCCAGTTCTACACCTCCACCTCCATCGTCGATATTGCCAAGCGCCTGGGCTACAAGGTCCACTGGTACAGCAACCAGGGCCATCTCGGTGCTGCCGACACCCCCGTCACCTTGGTCGCCGAGACCTCCGACGTGGCCAAGTGGACCAACCAGCAGTTGGGCAAGAAATATTATGACGAGGCGCTGCTGGACTTCCTCGACGAGGTCGATCCCACCCGCAACAACCTCGTGGTGCTCCACCTCAAGGGAAGCCACTTCAACTACGAGAACCGCTTCCCCGAGGCCTGCCGCCAGTGGGGCGATGCCGACAACCACGACCTGGTCCTCAACTACAAGAACTCCCTCCACTACACCGACAGCGTCCTTCGGCAGGCTTTCGACACGCTGCGGGCGAAGTGCCACCTCCAGGGCATGATCTATTGCAGCGACCATGGCGTCGTCCCCAACCGCCAGCGGTTGCCCAACTTCTGGGGCTTTGGCTACACCTACATCCCCCTGATGGTGTGGATGAGCGAGGAGTATGTGGCGCGCCGTCCCGATCGGGCCAAGGCCCTCCGTGCCAACAAGGACAAATACTGGACCAACGACCTGCTCTACGACCTGGTGTGCGGCGTGCTCGACGTGGCCAGTCCTGACTATAAGGAAGCAAACTCCCTGGCCTCGCCCACCTATCGCTTCGAGCGCGACGACCTCACGATCATGAAGGGGACGATCCGCATTGCCGACGACCAGGACGGCGCCCCCGAGGCCGCCTCCACCAACTAACCCATACCGACTTTTATGCAGAAGATACTTTACTATACGGTCTATGGCCTCCTCTATGGCCTCTCCTTGCTGCCGTTGCGCCTGCTCTATGTGTTGAGCGACGCCATCTATCTCTTGATATACCACGTCGTCCACTACCGTCGCCGCGTCGTGTGGAAAAACCTGCGCAGCTCCTTCCCCGATCGTACGGAGGCCGACCTGCGGCAGATAGAGAAAGACTTCTACCATTGGTTTTGCGACTATGCGGTGGAGACCATCAAGTTGTTCTCCATCAGCGAGAAGGAGATTCGCCGCCGCATGGTCTTCAAGGGCTCCGACCGTGTGGACGAATGTCTCCTTCGTGGCCAGTCCTGCGCCATCTACCTGGGCCATTACTGCAACTGGGAGTGGGTCACGTCCCTGCCCCTGTGGGTCTCGCAGAAGGGCCTGTGCGGCCAGATTTACCATCCGCTGGAGAATGCGGGCATGGACAAGATGTTTCTGACCATCCGCCAGCGCTTCGGCGCGGTGAGCATCCCCATGGCCGAGTCCATCCGTCGCATCATCGCCTATCGCCAGAAAGGCATCCCGACCGTCGTCGGCTACATCTCCGACCAGAAGCCCTTTTGGTTCAACATCCACCATTGGTGCGACTTCCTCCACCACGACACCCCCGTGCTCTCGGGCACGGAGCGCATCGCGCGCAAACTGGACCAGGCCGTCTTCTACCTCGAGGTCAGCCGTCCGCGCCGTGGCTACTACGAGGCCGAGTTCAAGCTCATCACCCTCGACCCCAGCCAGTTTGAGGAAAACCAGCTGACCGACCGCTATTTCCTGATGCTGGAGCACACAATCTGCGCCCACCCGGCCTATTGGCTCTGGAGCCACGACCGCTGGAAGCGCACCCGCGAGCAGTTCAACGACCGCTACTATGTGAAAAACGGCAAGGTCTTCGAGTACGACGTGCCCCTGAGCAAGCGGAAGTGACAAGGGCCTCGCAGACGCCGTCCCCCTCTGACTTGCCCTGGCCTCTGCGCTCCTTCAGCGCGTCATGGCTAAATGGCTGAAAAACATGCCTTCTGGCGCGTTTCTTGAGCCCGAATTCCCCTTATTAAGATTATTTTGCGTTTTGTATTCAAAAAAGTTGCAAAAGATTTGGTGGTTTCAAAAAAACGTTGTTAATTTGCACCGTGATTAGGAATCACGGGCGATTGTACGCAATCTGCCAGCAATGCACTACTCGCGGGAGCGTAAGGTAATTGATGAAAGGTAACAGCAGAAATCCACTACAGGGATGGGCGGTTGTTCTCGGTCATTCATTTCCCCACGCCTCCGCGTTTTTTTGTGCAGCCGTATTTCCTTAATAAAATAGAATACGTTTAAACCAAATAACGACGATATGGAAGTAAAGAATGCATTCGCGGGGACTTTGGAGTCAGGTGACATCCTGGTTCAGATTACCCCCTCGGAGGAAGAGAGCCTTCAGATCGACCTCGACTCGACGGTAGAGTACCAGTTCGGCGGCCAGATTCGCAAGGTCATCAAAGAGACATTGGAGAATTTGGGCGTGAAGAAGGCCCATGTGAAGGCTACCGACAAGGGTGCCCTCGACTGCACCATTCGTGCGCGCGTCACCGCTGCCGCAGTCAGAGCCACGGGCAAGGATGTTTGGGAGGATTAGTCCTCGGCCACGTATCCTTGGAATCTATACTAACGGAAGTCTAAACAGAACAAAGTAACCGACAGAAGAAGTATGCAGAGATTAAGAAGAACTATGATGTTCGTGCCGGGCAACAACCCCGGTATGATGCAGGACGCCTTCATCTACGGTCCCGACTCGATTATGCTCGACTTGGAGGACTCTGTGACGATGGCTGAGAAAGATACCGCACGTTTGCTCGTTTACAACGCGCTGAAGACCATCGACTACGGCACGACCGAGATGGTGGTGCGTGTCAACCCGCTCTCCACGCCGTATGGCAAGAAGGACATCGAGGCCGTCGTCAAGGCTGGCGTCGATGTGGTTCGTATGCCGAAGACGGAGACCGCCGATGAGGTGCGTGAGATGGAGGCCGAGATCGAGCGCGTGGAGAAGGAGATTGGCTGCCTTGGCCGCACGAAGATCATGGCTGCTATCGAGAGCGCGCTGGGCGTGGTCAACGCCTACGCCATCGCCACCGCCTCCAAGCGCATGATGGGCATCGCCCTTGGCGCCGAGGACTATTGCGCCAACCTCAAGACGCAGCGCACGCCGGAGGGCATCGAGCTGCTGCTCGCCCGTCAGACCATCGTCGTGGCTGCCCGTGCTGCTGGCATCGACGCCCTCGACACGGTCTATTCCAACCTCAACGATATGGAGACCTTCCGCAAGGAGGTGGAGCAGATCCACAAGATGGGCTTCGACGGCAAGTCTATCATCAACCCGCGCCAGATCGATATCGTCAACGAGGTGTTCACCCCGTCTCAGAAGGCCATCGACAAGGCCATGGCCGTCGTCGGCGCCATCAAGGAGGCCGAGAAGCGCGGTTCGGGTGTGATTGCATTGAACGGTAAGATGGTCGACCGCCCCGTCGTCCTTCGCGCACAGAGAACGATTGATTTGGCCGTTGCGGCAGGAGTTATAAAGAAGGAGGATTTGGCATGAGCAATTTAGAGGAAAGACAGGCTTTGATCGGCGAGATGGCCGAGCACCTGAAGAAGAATATTTATCACAGCGAGGAGCGCAAGATCACCACGCCCCGCAAGGAGTATCAGGCTGAGAGCCAGAAAGTGGTTTCTCTGGAGGAGGCTATCCGCCGTTCCGGTCTGAAGGACGGCATGACGATATCCTTCCACCACCACTTCCGTGGTGGCGACAAGGTGCTCAACATGGTGATGGACAAGATCGCCGAGATGGGCATCAAGGACCTCCACGTGGCTGCTTCCAGCCTGAACGACGTCCACAAGCCCCTCATCGAGCACATCAAGAATGGCGTCGTGACCCGCATCTCCACCTCCGGTATGCGTGGCGAGCTGGCCAAGGCCATCAGCCACGGCATCCTCAAGGAGCCGGTAGTGTTCCGTTCCCATGGTGGCCGTGGCTCTGCCATCGCCAATGGCGACATCCATATCGACGTGGCCTTCCTTGGCGCTTCTTCCTGCGACCCGATGGGCAACTCCTGCGGTTTCTCCCGTTCCGAGAATGCCAAGAGCATCTGCGGCTCCCTGGGCTACGCCCTTCCCGACGCCCGCTATGCCGACCACGTGGTGATCCTTACCGACGACCTCGTGAGCTATCCCAACACGCCGACCTCCATCTCTGAGCACGATGTGGACTGGGTGGTCGTCGTCGATTCCGTCGGCGATTCTTCCAAGATCGCCTCGGGTGCCATCCGTGATACGAAGAACCCGCGCGACATCCTGCTCGCCAAGGAGGCTTGCAAGGTGATTGTCAACAGTGGCTACTTCAAGGAGGGCTTCTCCATCCAGACTGGTTCTGGTGGCGCCTCGCTGGCCGTCGTGAAGTATCTGCGCCAGACGATGATCGAGCAGAACGTGAAGGCTTCCTTCGCCCTCGGCGGCATCACCGCCCACATGGTGAAGCTCCACGAGGAGGGACTCATCGACCACCTCATCGACGTGCAGTCGTTCGACAAGGTTGCTGCCGAGTCCATCAAGGTCGATCCGAAGCACAAGGAGGTCTCTGCCAACGAGTATGCCTCTGCCGACGAGCCCGGTGCCGCCACGAAGTTCCTCGACATCGTGATCCTCTCCGCCCTGGAGGTGGACGTCAACTTCAACGTCAACGTGCTCGTGGGTAGCGACGGTATCATCCGTGGCGCCATCGGTGGCCACCCCGACACCGCTGCCGACTCTGCCCTGAGCATCGTCGTCTGCCCGTTGCTTCGCGGCCGCATCCCGTGTGTCGTCAATGAGGTGACCAACCTCATCACGCCGGGATCCACCGTCGATGTCGTCGTGACGGAGTATGGCGTGGCCGTCAACCCGCGCCGTCCGGATCTCGCCGAGCGCATGCAGGCTGCCGGCCTCAAGCTCGTCACCCTGGAGAGCCTCCGCGACCGTGCCCTCCGTGTCATCGGCACGCCCGCCCCGCTGCCCTTCGGCGACAAGGTGGTCGGTGTGGTGATGAACCGCAACGGCGAGGTGATGGATGTCATCAAGAACATCAAGGACTAATCCTTCATACAAAATAGGAGAAGATGGCGATTGGCCTGCCCTGGTGCATGGCCAATCCCTCTCCTCCCTTATTGATTTAAAAAAAACAACCATACGTTGATGGAAATCACGCTCGAACAGCTATTGAAGAGCCGCGACCAGCGGTGGGACAGGGAGAGGCGCCTTTTGCAGGAGTTTCCTGGCCAGACGCTTGTCGTGCTGACCGTCGTCATGCCGGGCCGCGTCAAGCGCAATGCCCACACGCGCGTCATCGCCCGTGCTGCCGAGGCTGCCGTCCAGGCCTTTCTGGGTCCGAAAGTGGTGCTCCGCTACACCAACGACGCGCCGACGGGCTACGAGGCCTATTGGATCGTGCGTGCCGAGGCGCGCAGCGTGAAGCGCCAGATGTGCGGCATCGAGGATTTCCATCCCCTGGGTCGGCTTTTTGACCTCGATGTCATCCAGTCCGACGCCACCCCTCTCTCGCGCACCGACGTTGGTTTCGCGCCGCGCCGCTGCCTGCTCTGCGATCAGGAGGCCCGCTGGTGCATGCGCAATCATACCCACACGCAGGAGGAGATTCTCCAGCGCATCGACGAGATGGTGAGAGAGTTTAACGCTGAAAACTGACGCTTATGTATGCCGACTACGAGATAAGAGAAGTGCCCATCGGTTATGGACCGGCGCGCCGCAAGGTGGAAGAGTTTCTCGGGAAGCGCACCTTGCGACTCGACAAGGTCGATTACTACGAGGCCATCTACCCCTGTGGTGGCGACGAGATGCTGGCCGTCGGAGGCCTCTTGGGCGACGCCATCCGTTGCATCGCCGTCAAGGAGGGCATGGAGGACGAGCACCTGGCCAACCGCCTGGTGTCCCATCTGATGGTCATCGTGCAGCGTCGGGGCTACCCCACGGTGAAAGTCTTCACCAAACCCAGCAACAAAGCCGTTTTCGAGAGCCTGGCCTTCGAGACCCTGGCCGAGACCGACAGCGTGGTCTTCATGGAGAACGGACAGATGCCGTTGCGGGACTATCTGCTGAGCCTGGAGCGGCTGGCGCGCCCCGGCAAGTCGGGCGTGATCGTGATGAACTGCAACCCCTTCACCCGCGGCCATCGCTACCTCATCGAGGAGGCTTCCAAGCAAGTGGACAACCTATACGTTATTCCCCTCAAGGAGAATAATCGCAACTTCAACTACGAGGAGCGGCGCGAGATGATCCGTCTCGGCACCGCCGACCTCGCCAATGTGACCGTCTGCGAAGGCAGCGCCTATGCCATCTCCCAGGCCACATTCCCCACCTATTTCCTCAAGCAGCTCGACAAGGCTTCGGAGAATCAGATCGAACTGGATCTCCAGATCTTTGCCCGCTACCTGGCCCCCGCCCTGGGCGCCACGGTGCGCTTCGTCGGCACCGAGCCCTTCGACCCGCTGACGCGCCGCTACAACGAGATGATGACCGAGCTGCTGCCGAAGAGCGGCATCGAGGTCGTACAGATCGAGCGCAAGGAGCTGGAGGAGAAGCCCATCAGCGCCTCGCGCACCCGGGCCTTTATCGAGAACAATAAGCTCCATGCCGCCATGCAGCTCGTGCCCCCCACGACCCAGCCCTACATCATGGCCAAGTTTGCCGTCGATGCGCTCCAGCAGGAGCTCGACACCACGCCGAAGCCCGGACTGGTTGACAAGGACAATTCCGGGGCCCATACCGACATGGACTATATCCTCATGGAGCGCAGCATCAAGTCGCTGCGCCCGTATTTCGTCCGGCTGGCCCAGCTCGGCCTGTCCGCGGACAAGCTCACCACGGCCGACGTGCAGCGCATAGGCATCGAGGCCGAGGCCGCCATGTTGCGCACCACCCACGGGGTCAACACCCACCGCGGCGCCCTGTTTGCCCTCGGCATCACCGTCGCCGCCGCCATGTGGCTCTACGCCCACGAGGGGCAGGAGGTGCGCAAGGAGCGTCTGCAGCAGATGATCCAGGAGATAGCGGCGGGCTTCCCTCCCTCCGCCGACACCCATGGCGCCGAGGTCGTTGCCAAGGCCCGCGTCAAGGGCGCGCGCGAGAACGCCGTCGAGGGCTATCCCGACCTCTTCGAGACCTGGGGCCCCTACTACCGCAAGCTGCGCGAGGACCCGCACCGCGCCCACCGCACGCTGCTCAAGATCATGTCGATGCTACAGGACACCAACATCTATTACCGCACGGATGCCGAGACAGCCGAGATCGTACGCCAGTCGAGCGGCCAGTTGCTCCAGCGGTTCTCCATTAATTCGCTTCGCGAGGCCGACGCCGAGTTCATCCGCCACAACATCTCGCCGGGTGGCTGCGCCGACATGCTCTCGCTGACGATACTCATCAACGCCATCCTCCGATAGGGGCGGGCGCCTTTCATATCAAAAACAGAAAATAATAATTCTATTAAATAACAAAAAGTCATTTCTATTATGGTTGAACTGATCAAACATGGAGTGTATCTGCTCGACGGCCAGAAGGTGGTTGAGGATACAACGGGTATGCCCTCGGCCGACGAGGCTCGTGAGAACACCATCACCTACGGCATTCTGCGTGCCCATGACGTCAATGGTGGCAAGGGCAAGGAGATGCACATCCGCTTTGATGCGATGATGTCGCACGACATTACGTACGTAGGTATCATTCAGACGGCTCGCGCCAGCGGCCTGACGAAGTTCCCCCTGCCGTACGCCATGACCAACTGCCACAACTCTTTGTGCGCCGTCGGTGGTACCATCAATGAGGACGACCACGTCTTTGGTCTTTCTGCAGCAAAGAAATACGGCGGTATCTACGTACCCGCCAACCAGGCCGTCATTCACCAGTTTGCCCGCGAGGAGATGGTGAAGTGCGGCAATATGATTCTCGGTTCCGATTCCCACACCCGCTATGGCTCTCTGGGCAACATGGGTGTCGGCGAGGGTGGTGGTGAGCTCGTCAAGCAGCTCCTCCGCAACACCTGGGACATCAACGCCCCCGAGGTGGTCCTCGTTTGGCTTGAGGGCACGCCGCGCCACGGTATCGGTCCCCACGACGTCGCCATCTCGCTGGTCAAGGCCGTCTTCGAGAGCGGCTTTGTCAAGAACAAGGTGCTGGAGTTTGCCGGCCCCGGCGTCGCCAACCTCTCTGTCGATTTCCGCAACGGCATCGACGTGATGACTACCGAGACCACCTGTCTGAGCTCTATCTGGGTGACGGACGAGAAGGTCCGCGAGCACTATGAGCTCCACCGTCGTCCCGAGGCCTACAAGGAGCTGCGCCCGGGCAAGGTGGCCTACTACGATAGCATGGTGCGCATCGACCTCTCCAAGCAGGAGTCTATGATCGCCCTGCCTTACCATCCCTCCAACGCTGTCTCCATCCACGAGCTGCAGGCCGATCCCGAGACCGTGCTGCGCCGTGTGGAGGAAGACACGAAGCGCCGCTTCGGCGACAAGGTGCACCCCGACCTGGTGAGCAAGATCCGCGACGGCAAGGTCTATGCCGACCAGGGCATCATCGCCGGCTGCTCCGGTGGTACCTATGAGAACCTCTGCGAGGCTGCCGCCATCCTGCGCGGCCAGTCTGCCGGCAACGACTACTTCTCTTGCTCGGCCTATCCGCAGTCTTCTCCCGTCTATATCGCTGCCAACCGCGCCGGCGTGACGAGCGACCTCATCGAGGCCGGTGTCGTCATCAAGCCCGCCTTCTGCGGTCCGTGCTTCGGTGCCGGCGACGTGCCTTCCAACAACGGTCTGAGCATCCGCCACACCACGCGCAACTTCCCCAACCGCGAGGGTTCCAAGCCGGGCCAGGGCCAGATCTCCATGGTCGCCCTGATGGATGCCCGCAGCATCGCTGCCTCCGCAGCCAATGGTGGTGTCATCACCGCCGCCACCGACATCGACTACGAGGCCGACTACAAGCCCTACAGCTTCGACGACAAGATCTACGAGCATCGCGTCTATAGAGGCTATGGCAAGGCCGACGCCGAGCAGCCGCTCCGCTACGGTCCCAACATCAAGGACTGGCCCGAGATGTACCCGATGCAGGAGAACATGCTGGTCGAGCTGGCTGCCGTCATCCACGACCCCGTCACGACGACCGACGAGCTGATCCCCTCCGGCGAGACTTCCAGCTACCGTTCCAACCCGCTGCGCCTCTCCGAGTTTGCCCTCTCCCGCCGCGTGCCCGAGTATGTCGGCCGCAGCAAGGAGATCCAGCAGCTGGACCGCGACCGTCGCGCCGGCAAGGCCTCTGACCACATCCTCGCCGCCCTCAAGCAGGTCGGCGCCTCTGTGGAGACCACGTCCTTCGGTTCCTGCGTCTTCGCCAACAAGCCCGGCGACGGTTCTGCCCGCGAGCAGGCTGCCTCTTGCCAGAAGGTGCTCGGTGGCGACGCCAACATCTGCTACGAGTATGCCACGAAGCGCTATCGCAGCAACTGCATCAACTGGGGTATCGTGCCCTTCACCATCAGCAAGGACACCGAGTTCCAGTATGAGGTGGGCGACATGGTCTTCGTGCCCGGCATCCGCCAGGCCATCCTCGACGGCAAGGAGGAGATCGACGCTCAGGTCATCACCAAGAATGGCGTGAAGCCCATCCACCTGCTCTTCCAGAACCTCACCGAGGACGAGCGCACCATCCTGGCCGATGGTTGCTTGATCAACTATTACAAGGAGCACAACAAGTAAACAGCAAAAATATGTTTGTCTGGCGACGGGCGGGGCGGACCCCTGACGGCCCTCCCGCCACGTGCCAGCACGAAGATATCATCAAAGAATCAATCAATTACTAATAAAAAAGTAAATTCCTACAAAGCAATGGAAAAAATTCAGATGACCACCCCTATCGTTGAGATGGACGGTGATGAGATGACCCGAATTCTGTGGAAGATGATCAAGGACGAGCTGATCCTTCCGTTCGTTGACCTCAAGAGCGAGTACTACGACCTCGGTCTTCCCTACCGCGACCAGACCAACGACCAGGTGACGATCGACGCTGCCAACGCCAACAAGAAGTATGGCGTGGCCGTGAAGTGCGCCACGATCACTCCGAACCACCAGCGTATGGACGAGTACAAGCTCCACCAGATGTGGAAGAGCCCCAACGGCACGATTCGTTCCATCCTCGATGGTACGGTGTTCCGCGCTCCGATCCAGCTGCCGAGCATCAAGCCGCAGGTTCGCTCTTGGGAGAAGCCCATCACCATCGCCCGTCACGCCTATGGCGACGTCTATAAAGGCGTAGAGGTGCGCTGCGAAGAGGCTGGCGTTGCCAAGCTCGTCTTCGAGGGCAAGAGCGGCAAGAAGGAAGAGGTTGTTATCCACGAGTTCGACGGCCCGGGCGTCATCCAGGGCATGCACAACGTCGATAAGTCTATCCGTTCCTTCGCTCACGCTTGCTTCACCTACGCGCTCGACGTCCACCAGGATCTCTGGTTCGCTACCAAAGACACGATCTCCAAGAAGTACGACGCTCAGTTCCGCATCATCTTCAACGAGGTCTATGAGGAGTGCTACAAGGAGAAGTTCGAGCAGGCTGGCCTGGAGTATTTCTACACCCTCATCGACGACGCTGTTGCCCGCGTAGTACGCAGCAAGGGCGGCTTCATCTGGGCTTGCAAGAACTACGATGGCGACGTCATGAGCGACATGGTCTCCACCGCCTTCGGTTCTCTCGCCATGATGACCTCTGTCCTCGTCAGCCCCGATGGCAACTACGAGTACGAGGCTGCCCACGGCACCGTCACCCGCCACTACTACAAGTACCTCGCCGGCGAGGAGACTTCCACCAACCCGATCGCTACGATCTTCGCTTGGAGCGGCGCGCTCCGCAAGCGTGGTGAGAAGGACGGCATCCAGGCTCTCGTCAACTTCGGCGACCAGCTGGAGGGCGCTTGCTTCGACACGATGAACAGCGGTATCGTCACCAAGGACCTCGTCAACCTCATGGAGGGCGTCGAGGCCAAGGCTGTCAACTCGCTCGTCTTCATCCAGACCATCCGCAAGCACCTTGAGGAGCGTCTGAGCAAGTAAAAGACGATCTATTGGGATTATAATAAAAATCCGACCCGTCACCAAGGTGTGGCGAGGTCGGATTTTTATTTTCTATGCGCTGACTTCTATCGCTTCACGAGGTGGCCGATCACCTGCTGGCGGTTGCGGCCCGCGCCCCGGTAGCCGACGTGTATCCAGCAGGCCTTGCCGCCGGAGGCGGTCTCCCAAATGAGCTGGTCAAACGGGAGGTTGTCCATCATCCAGGCAAACCACTGGCGGCCCGTCTTGGCGTCGGGGACGAAGATGTCGGCAGCGCAGCCGCGCGTGTGGTCCGAGGTTTTCAC
>ERZ780198.474-NODE-474-length-45215-cov-5.245903_pt1 | contig 45215 bp, 37 predicted proteins | sample MGYA00510979_ERZ780198 | MGnify/ENA primary metagenome ERZ780198 (study PRJEB29588, sample SAMEA2158039) | human gut metagenome | biome: human gut; feature: human-associated habitat; material: faeces | place: Denmark | collected 2008/2010 ...
GACTTAAAATCCCTCGGTGGCAACACCGTGCCGGTTCAAGTCCGGCCACCTGCATAAAATTGGAAATGCTTAGAATGTTGACAACAATATTCTAAGCATTTTTCTTACTTTATAGGAAGTGAACTCTTTATTTATACAAGAATTGTTTATGTATTTGACGGAGGAAAAGAATGACCGAGTTACAGCAAGAACTATTTGCCCTGCAGGATGAAGCGTATCGGGAGTTTCACAGTAAGCTCATGCCGAATATCAATAAGGAAGCAGTGATTGGAATCCGGATTCCGGTGTTAAGAAGGTTTGCCGGAGAGTTTGCGAAGAAGTCGGAAGCCAGAGAGTTTTTGCAGCAGCTTCCGCATCAGTATTATGAGGAAAACAATCTTCACATGATGCTGATTACTGCAGAGAAAGACTATGAGAAATGTCTGGCAGAAGTGGAAAGATTTGTTCCCTATATTGACAATTGGGCAACCTGTGATCTGCCGGCACCGAAATGCTTTGCCAAGCATAAGCAGGAGCTGCTTTTGAAGGTAAAGGAATGGATTGCTTCGGAAGAGACTTATACGATCCGCTATGGAATCGACCTGCTTATGGCGTTGTATCTGGATGCTGATTTTAGACCGGAATATCTGGAACTTGCGGCATCTGTAGCTTCGGAAGAATATTATGTGAAAATGGTGATTGCGTGGTACTTTGCCACGGCTCTTGCGAAGCAATGGGATGCAGCAATTCCTTATATGGAGCAGCGCAGGCTCCCTGACTGGGTACACCGCAAGACGATCCGGAAGGCGGTTGAAAGCTACCGGATTACGAAGGAGCAAAAGGATTATTTAAGGACATTGAAGTGATGCCAGTGACATACGATTGCTTAATGTGGCAATAACAATAAGCTTGATCAGAGGAGTATATGAGGATGGTTATGACACGTGAAGAAGTATTGGAATATGGATTGACTTTTCCTTTTACCTATCAGGAGGCGCCGTTCCACGATCCGAACTGGCAGTTGGTTCGGGTGAAGGGAAGTAAGAAGGCCTTTTTATGGACCTATGAAAAGGATGGATATCTGAACATTAATGTGAAAGCGGATGTGCAGTGGAGAGACTTCTGGAGAAGTGCATATCCTGGAAGTGTTGTAGCTGGATATCATCTGAATAAAGAACATTGGAATACACTGATTCTTGACGGGACCATTCCGGAAGAAGATGTGAAACGCATGATCGCAGAGAGCTATGATCTGGTTACGGACAGTCCGACAAAGCGGATTTACGAGGCGGTTAAGAAAATTCCGAAAGGTCACGTAGCCACGTATGGACAGATTGCCGAGCTTGCCGGGGAGAAAAAGATGGCAAGAGCAGTGGGAAATGCCCTGCATAAAAATCCGGATCCGGAAAATATTCCCTGCTTTCGCGTGGTGAATTCGAAGGGAGAGCTATCCGGAGCATTTGCCTTTGGAGGAGAGGGTGAACAAGCAAGACGACTTATGGAAGATGGAGTTATCGTAGAAAATGGGAAAGTGGACCTCAATCAGTTCGGAATTCAGATTGATCCGGTTACCCTGAAAATAAAAACAGTTGATTCTTAATTATTACTTAATTTTTAGCATTCATGTATATATGTTCCGGAAAATAAGGTATAATAAACAACATCAAGCATCGTGAGCGCCTGAGAGTGGCGAATTGATTGTTAAATCCAGGCTTTTAAAGAGATAGCTTCTCATAGCTCCTTAAGTGGGAACATGTGATGGTATTTCTGTGAAAAGATGGCGATAATCTATGTGAACGGAAAATGAAAGGAAAGGCCGATAGGGATAGGAAATTGTTCGTATCATTCTTTTTTATTGCTTTTTTCGTGATTACATTAGGTTTATTTTACTTATTACCGGGAAAGTGGCGTGTGTCCTTTCTCTGTCTGATGAGTTGTTTTTGGTGCGCATATCTGGATATCCGGTCGTTGTTTATCTTAGTTGCAGGGATGTTGTATTGCTATCTGGGAGGAATCCTTCTGGAGTGGCATAGGGCTCTTAGGAAGGAGAGCTTCGTTAAAAATCAACCTGCAAATTCCAAAACCGATCAACCTTTGGAAAGTAGAAAATGGCTGTTGCTTCTGCTTGTGGGCTTCTGCGTTTTATGGATCACCGTTTATAAGCTTGGGACTTATTTTTGTACCCGTTTCTGCATCCAGGTGCCGGAATCCATTCTGACGCAGCTCGTGATGCCGATTGGATTTTCTTTTTATCTGTTTCAGATCATTTCTTATTTTGTGGATATTTATCGTGGAAATGCAAAGGCAGAACGGAACTTCTGGAATCTGGCTTTGTGGCTTTCCTTTTTTCCGAAGCTGGTCAGTGGACCGATTGAGCGGGAGCACGATTTTCTGCCACAATTACAAAATGTCCGTAAGGTGAAGTTCTGGCATACCGGTCGGTTATCCGTTTCCCTGTCGTATGTCTTATACGGATATTTTTTGAAGATTGTGATTGCAGACCGCTTGATGCCGATGGTGGATCGCATCTTCAATAATCCGGGAGGTTTTGACAGCTTTTTCCTGATTTTAGGAGCAGTTTTGTACACGTTTCAGATATACTGTGATTTCGCGGGATATTCTTATATTGCGGTCGGGCTGTCAGAACTGTTTGGAATTCATCTGACAATGAATTTCAAAGAGCCCTATACGGCACAGTCCATGACCGATTTCTGGCACAGATGGCATATCAGCTTAAGCTCCTGGCTGCGGGATTATTTATATATTCCGCTTGGAGGAAACCGAAAGGGAATTGTCCGTAAGGTCATGAACAATATGATCGTATTTCTGGTGTGCGGAATGTGGCATGGAGCGGGCTTAAACTATATTGCCTGGGGACTGATTCATGGCTTTTATACTTCGATGGAAGCGGTGAAAAAAGACCGGAATAAGAAAACAGGAAAGATGGTTCCCGGAAAGAAAGGAGAATGCGTTTTCTTCCTGCAGGCAGCGGGTGTGTTTTTGCTTGCGGCCTTTGCATGGATCTTTTTCCGGGCGGGAAGTGCCAGTGCTGCACTGCGGTATCTGTCCGGAATTATTCCTATGCATCTGCAGTTCGCGGATTGGAATGAAATGTTTCTCACTGTTTTTGACAAAGATATTGAATTCTGGCTGGCATTTCTTGGAATTATGATTGTCAGCATCGGGGACTGGGTGTCGTCCGGGAAAGGAGTACGTTTCCCTGAGCTTCTTCAGCAAAAAAGCTCAGGAGTACGTTATGTGTTCTTCGTTGTAATGATTCTGATCCTGTTTGTATTTGGAATTTATGGACCGGGATATGATACCGGACAGTTTATTTATATGCAGTTTTAGAATACGATTTTGTCTGAAAATGGTATTGTATCGTGAAGTCTGGAAGATAGTGCGATGGATGATGGAAGGAATTGTAGAGGAGAAGGGTATCTGGTATCAGATATAAATGGGAAATAAAATGAGCAGTTTTATTAAAAAATTTAAAGATAAAAAAATAGTGATCCGGGTTCTGGCGATATTCGCACTGATTTTGGGGATTTCTGTGTTGTCAGATATTTTACAGATCAAGTCGGATCATGGTATTAATCAGAACCGTGGATTGTATTTTCAGTCAGAAGACAGCATTGATGCAGTTTTTCTGGGAACCAGTCATATTCATTGTAATGTGAATACGGCCCTTTTGTGGGAAGAGTATGGTATTGCAGCATATGATTATAGTGGTGCGGAGCAGCCCTTATGGATGACCTATTATTATTTGAAGGAATTTTACAAGTATCAGGATCCGAAGGTTGTGGTGCTGGATCTGTATGCTCCCGCTCGGTTTAAAGAGGATTATCAGTATACCTGGATTTCAGAAAATATTTATGGAATGAAATTTTCCCTGAATAAACTTGCCATGCTCTGTGCCAGTGTAGAGCCGCAATATTTTCTTAATTATTTTCCTTCTTTTGCAGTATATCATGGAAGGTATGATGAACTGGAGGCTGAGGACTTCACGCAGCTTTTCTGGAATGAGAATCAGCTGCAGAGCTTTAAGGGGTATACTCCTTACTGGAAGCATATCAAAGCAGAAGAGGCAGCTGATCCTTCAGGAGTTCCGGGTGGCTTAACACCAAAGTCGGAAAAATATCTGCGGAAGATCATGGATTATATGCAGAAGAAGGATGCAAAACTGATTCTGATTGTGGCACCCTATGCAGTTGCTCCTGAAGACGAGGAAACGTATCAGCAAATCCGTATGGTGGCAGATGAGTATGGTGTTGAGCTGATCGATTATAATCAGAAAATGGAATTAAATGTGGAAGAAGATCTGAACGATGCTTCCCACCTCAATTATTGGGGAAGCTGTAAATTTACAGAAATTCTGGGAGACGATCTGAAGCAGCGGGTAGAGCTTCCGGATCATCGTGGAGATGAGGCATACCAGTCCTTTGAGGAGCATGCAGAACGGATCAATGAAGAAGTAGAATATGTAACTATTCAGAGCCATGCAAATTATGACAATATGGACGTCGAATGCTCGCATTCGTAAGGACATTTGGCATAATTTATATGGCGAAGTAACCACATGAGCAAAAGGAAAGCTGCGTAGCAGCGATTTTGCTCATGTGGTTCTGAATAGTTACTTATGATTTGGTAAATTAATATTCGTAATCAATGCAGGCGCGGCTTTCACGTAACGGAGTGATGAATGCGCCAAAGGCTTTGTGGGTAGGATGAATCTGATAAGCATTCAGGCCTTCGATATCATCAAAATCACAGATTAAAGCCAGTTCATAGTTGCTTTCGGCAGCTTTTTCATCATTGATGGCAACGACAAGCTTCTTTAAGGTAGGAATCTCGGCTTCAAAAACGGAAAGGCGCTTCTTAGCTTCCACGATGGTTTCCTGTTTCGTCTTTCCTTCGGCATTTTCTTTTAGCTTGAACATTACAATGTGTTTGATCATAGGTGTATTTCCTTTCTTTGTTGTTATATAGAAATTTATCGGGCAGGTACGACCGGATTTTTGACCTTTTGACCCTGATATCATCATATTATAAGATAATAAATGAAAATACAATACTGTTGCTGTTATAACATTTATTGAAAGTGTAAATTACTGGAACAAGGTACGATTGAACAGTAACAGTGTAAACCTACTTGCAAGGTTTCCGGTAACAGGATATGATGAAAAGGGTGTTATAGTTCATACAGCAGGCAGACACTTGCTGTCAGGCTGCGTAAGAACATGATTTGAGTAGAGCACTTAGCGAGGTTATTTCGAGCTTAGTGCGAACCATACAAGTTCACTTGGCGAACCAAAGGTGAGTCTGGTGAAGCTTGTTCGGGAGTGAGCAGGCTCCTTTTGCGAAGCAAAACTTCAAATGGGCCTGCGAATAGTTGCTGGAACGAGGTACGAGTGAACAGTAACTAAAATAAGATGGGGTGACAGACATGGCAAAAACGGAAGAGGAAATTTGCAAAGAATGTAAGGGAAACTGCTGTAGGTCCATGGGATGCTCTCTTTCTCCGGAGGATATGATCCGTGGAATCCGGGCATGGAAGGAAATATCCGGAGCAGAGCGGATGCAGCACAGAAGGACAGAAGAAGCAAAGGCAGAGGAAACCATGGCAGAAAAAGAGCCTGATACTGAAGAGATCGAGAACTGGCTGATGAACAGCAATTGCGCGTTGGATTCCTTTGGGTATCCGGGAGGGAGTCTGTTTTATGTGCGGATGCGTCATAAGTGCTTTACCTTTATCGGAGTCGATGCCATGGGAGAATGTGCGGCATTGACGGATACAGGATGCCTGTTATCCTATGAGGATCGTCCCAAGGGAGGACGGATGCTGATTGCACGTGAGGATCATCGCTGCACCCAGGAATACACCAGGGAGATGATGGTGGAGGACTGGATGCCTTATCAGGAACAGCTTAAGCAGATCTGGAAAAAATGGTATGAGAGGTTTATGCAGGATGGGACATTTGACCACTGTGAGGAAGAATATATGAAGCTTCAGAGAACACGCAGGGAGCAGAGGATGGCTTCCATGCAGGAATAACAGAGGAAAATGTATGCTTAAGGTTTCACATATTAAGAAAAAGTATGGAAAAAGAATCATATTGGATGATATCTCACTGGAAGCTGAGTGCGGACAGTGCCTTGCTCTTGCCGGAAAAAACGGCTGCGGTAAGACAACACTGATGCAGATTCTGGCAGGAGCCATCCGGCCTGATGCTGGAGAAATTTCTTTTTTCGGAAAGAATCCGCTGCAGAAGCGCACATACTTCCGGAAGTATGTGGGATATGTTCCGCAGGAGCCACCGCTTATTGAGGAGCTTACCGTGAAGGATAATCTGAAGCTATGGGGTGTCTGGCAGTCGGAGCACCGGGAATTGCTGCTTTCCTCCTTTGAACTGGAGGAACTGCTGAAAACAGAAGTCCGGAAACTGTCGGGAGGAATGAAGCGACGATTATCGATTGCCTGCGCACTGGCACAGTGGCCGCCGATTCTGCTGTTGGATGAGCCGACAACAGCACTTGATTTATATTATAAGGATAACATTCAGCAATGGCTGATGCAGTATCGGAGCATGAATGGAATTGTGCTGCTGACTTCGCATGATGAAAACGAAATTCTTTCCTGTGACCGCTGTCTGATTATGAAGCAGGGGAAGCTCACAGAGCTCACGGGAGAAGATTTGACCATAGAGGAAATCAGAAAAGAAATCATAACACCGGATAAGTAAGGGTGAAGGGAGAAGAAAAATGCCGAAATTTGATCCAATGACAGGAGAACTCATTACAGAGGAAACGGACGGAAAAGGAACTGCATCTATATCAGAAAACCAGACAGATATTGGGCAGACAACAGAACAAACCGGAAAACAGTTTGTGCCAAGGTTTGATCCGATGACGGGACAGCCAATTCATATAGAACAATCGCAGCCACAGACTCAATCACAGTTCCAACGGCAGCTCCAGTCTGAATCACAGTCCCAATCGCAGCCGCAGTTTCAGCCACAGCCCCAGTTTCAGCCGCGGCCTCAATCTCAGGAACCGAAGAAGTCACACAAGATGGCAATCATCGTTTCGATTATTGCTGGAGTAGTGGTATTGCTTGGAATTCTTGCTTTTGTATTAGCAGCAGTGCTGCTTTCCAATCCGAGAACAGCTGTGGAAAAAGCATGTGCAAAGACCTTTTCAGAGGGCGGATATTTATATGATACATGCAGGGATTTTCAAGGATTTGAAAAAGATTACACGGTTACGTCCAACATCAAGATTGCGATGCAAAGTGAATATTCTGACGGCTCAATCATATTGTACACGCAGCTGGGAGTAGATGGAAAAGACAAACAGCTTGCCGGAACGATGGCATATAACAGCGCATGGATTAATATTCCTGAAATCGAATATAAGCTGCAGATTGATGCGAATGAGGTTCGTCTTCAGATCCCATCGGTAGACAGCCATGTGTTTACTTATAATTATACAGAGGAAAAGCATGGATATCTGACAGAAATAGCCTCTGCGGAGGATCTTCAGGCGATTGATGATGTTCTGAAAATGATTTATTCCAGTGAATCATCGGGCGATATCAAAAATACAGAGTCTGCTGTGAAGCTGATGAACTGGTACCGTTCCCTGAAGGTGGAAAAATCAGATGCAGGGCAGTTTGAAGTGGATGGAAATATCCGGAAGTGCAAGGGATATGCGATTTTGGTGACACGGGAGGATATGAACCGGTTCAGGGAGATTTATCAGGAATATGTCGAGACCGCGATGACAGATCGGCTGCATGCGCTTGGAATGTCCGCAGAGGAATACACGGAGCAGATATTTGCAGATATTCAGGATATGGAGGATGCAACGATCCGGTTTTATGTGTATCAAAAGGAGCTGGCCTGTGTGGAGCTTGAAGCTGCAGGGGATATTTATCAGGTGATTTTCCATGGTGGGGACTATCGGACGCAGAATATGGAGATACTTGTGAACGGTGCTGTAGTATGCACGATCGAAGGAACGCTTGCAGGAGATGAGGAAAGCATTACAGTGGATCTTTCGGGAAACCATGTCGAGGTGACATACAACCGGAGTACAGAAGCTTATGACATTAAATCAGAAAATACTTATGAAAAGATTGAAATGAACGGAAGCCTTTCCGTTGGAAGCAAGGAGATCAGACTGACTGTGGATCAGTTTGCCCTGGAGGGAGAGGCGGATTATACCCTAAGTGGGGATATTGCTGTAACTAAGGGGGCGGTCATTGACACAATGAAGGGGGAAGCCTTTGATATTGGAAATGCCAGTGAAGAGGAGTATGATGAGTTATTTGATGATCTGAATCAGTTACTTTATGGATTATTGGGATACTAAAAGGAAACCGGATGAAAACGTGGATTGCTTTTTTCATAGTGGAATGTAAAAGAACAGGGAAGACACTGTTAAAGTCCATAGGAAGCTTTTGCGCCTGCCTGCTTCTGACGGCGGTATTGGTAGCGGCATTCAGCGCGATCATGCAGAATGCACAGGTGTTTCAGAAGGTGAATATTGGCATTGCGATTCCGGAGGGAGAGAGTATCAGCCGTCTGGCAACACAGTATATTTCTTCTATGGACAGTGTCCGTTCGGTCTGTGATTTTTATTATCTGGATGAACAGGAGTCTGTGGAGCAGTTAAAGCAGGGAACCCTTCAGGCGGTAGTTGTGCTGCCTGAGGGCTTTTATCATGATGTGCAGGTAGGGATCAATCCGCCTGCACAGATTTATTTTCCGAAGGATGCTGCGCAGAACACACAGGTATTTGAAGAACTGGTGACTGCAGGAGTATCCTTTTTACAGACCGCAGAAGCGGGCGTTTATGCAGCGCTGGACACGGCTTCTTATTATGGTGTCGAATTACAGGGCGCGGGGCTAGGCGATACGATTGCCTATCTGTTTGCCCATCAGATGTTGAAAAGAGACAGCGTATATTCTGCCAGAATGCTCTCGACTATGGGAAATCTATCGGTTGCGGAGTATTATTACGCAGCAGGCCTTGTGATTCTGCTTATGATGTGTGGGATCCAGTTTGGATTTTTATATGGAAAGCGGAACAGATCCGTGGAGGATAAACTGAAAATCCGTGGCGTAGGAAGTATCCGACAGTCCGTCGTTAAGATTCTGGTAATGACAGAGTTTTTGTATGTGACAGGACTCCTGTATTACTTTGCGGGAATCGGCGTTGCCGGTTGGACCAAAACGTATTTCGTATTTTATCAGGGGACAACATGGTATGCCCTGTTGCTCTTGTGTCTTGGAATAGCGATTTATTTTCATGTGTTGTATGAGCTTTCAGGCAGCAGCTCACAGGCAGCAGTATTTGTTTTTGCAGTAAATGTAATTACAATCAGTGGAGCCGGTGTACTGATTCCGGAGGCTTATCTGGGAAAAGAGATTGCCGGAATCAGCCGTTTTCTGCCGATGAAGTACTGGAATGTATATGCGGCAGGAATGCTGGAAGGAGAGTTATTCAAAGAAGCGGTAACCGGAACGGTATTTTTCTTGTTTGTTGGAATGGTGGCAGGGATGCTTCTTTCCTGGAGAAATGAAAAGAGCGGGCAGCAGTCACATAACGATATCCGATCTTGTATGCATGCCCATACAGGTATATGCGAAAACATAAAAAAAGTCCCAATGGGATTTGTTTATTATAAGCTTCAACTGAAATTATGGCTGAAACACAGAATCTGCTGGCTTCAAATACTGTTTCTGGTACTGCTTCTTCTGGTGATTGGAGGTATCCATATCCCGGATACAAAAAACAGCAGTATCGGACTCGTGGGCGTGACATCCGGTATTACGCAGACCATTGCGGACCGTCTGATGCAAAAGAGGGATGTGTATCAATTTACCACTTATGAAGGCACGGAAGAGCTGGAACAGGCGGTAGAGGCAGGAGAGCTGGAATGCGGATTTGTGTTTGACAAAGAATTTGCAAAGCAATACGAAGAAGGTTCATTTACAGACAGCATTACTTATGTCTATACTCCTTTTACAACGAAGGGGATGGCGGTACGAGAGACTGTATATGGAACTGTTCTGGAGCTTTATGGAGAAAAGCTTTTGCAGCAGAATCAGGAAACAATTGTCGGACAGAGCTCCGAAGAGATTTCAGCAATGCTGGCAGATCGGTATGAATATTATTTGAACAGTGATGCGATTTTCCATACAGAAGTGATTTATGTGGAAACGGATGCCGGAATGGAGAGTGACTTAAGAAGAGCAGAGCCCGGCTCCGACGGGCAGAATGGAGACGCAGACTGGCCGGAAAACGGGAAACCGAACCGCAATCAAAACCACAATCAAAATAGTAATCAAAATAGTAATCAAAACCGCAATCAAAACAGAATTGCAGGTCAGCCGGCTGATATGGAAAAATTGATTCGTGGTGTGATTTCCTGCATGATTTTTCTGACGGTTTATCTGTCAGGAGCGTCCTGTAAGGAAGAGAAAAATCAGCATTTCCTGTCAATATTGGAGAAAGGAAAACGCCGCAGCTATGAGTGTGCCGGAATGCTGGCAGCAGCAACACCGATGATACTTGTCGGGACAGGCTTATCCTGCTTAACCATATTGCAGTCGGAGATGCTGGATGCGGCGAGTGGAGCAGGATTTGTAACCGCAACGGGAATTGGAATGGTAATTGTAACAGAGATTTTGCAGATGCTTTTGCTCATTGTGGTATCCATTTTATTTACTGCGTGTACGATGTGTATATGGAAAAAAGATATGGGAATGTTATCGGCACTTCCCGTGCTTATACTGCTGCAGATCATCATCTGCCCGGTAATTATTGACATGGCAGTGTATGTACCGGCCGTGAAATATATCCGGTATCTCTGCCCTATTGCTTATTATCTTTAAGTGCTTCCTAAAGTTTTCACAAGCAAGCTCCATTATTTTATAAGAACTTGATTTTGGACTATTTTTTCAAGTTTTGTTGCATTATATCCAATTTCGCTATAAGAATTAGCAATGTCTTTGCCACAATGGTTGGATTTTGGACATATATGCTTCTTGTCGTATTCATATGTCCAATTTCGCTATAAGAATTAGTAATCTCTTTGCTGCAATGGTTAGATTTTGGACATTTATGCTTCTTACTGCAACCATATGTCCAATTTCGCTATAAGAATTAGCAATGTCTTTGCTACAATGGTTGGATTTTGGACATATATTCTTCTTGCAGCATTTATATGTCCAATTTCACTATCATGTTTTCAGTTCTTTTCATTACAGATAATGAATTTTGGACTATTTTCTTATGAATTGCTCCATTATGTCCATTTTGAAAAGTGCAGCTTGCAATTTTGAGAAAGATCCCTTATGATGAATTTAGACATGCGACTGACGGAAACAGAGTGATCTGTGTAGGGGTACCTACAGGGAGCATGTGAATAAAGAAGAGCCGACCGTCTGGGCAAACACAGTATCGCATGTGTATGTCCAGATTTTTTATGTAGAGCACTTAGCGAAAGCAAGCCGAAGGCGCAGGTTGAGGTTAGTGCGAACGATACCTGGACACTTAATGAGAACAAGTCGAAGACGCAGTTCGAATTTAGTGAAGCAGGTATATGTAGAGCACTTAGCGAAAGCAAGCCGAAGGCGCAGGTTGACAACGTCCATATTGTCATAATTTACATGGCTCTGAATAGTTACAAATAAGGAATTAAGAAGGAGGAAGCAAAAATGGAAAAACTGTCACTGGACAGGGAGCTTAAGGAGAATGCATATCCGGGAAGAGGAATTGTGATTGGAATCTCACCGGATGGAAAGAAAGCGGTAACTGCTTATTTTATCATGGGAAGAAGCAGCAACAGCCGTAACCGGATTTTCGTTGAATATGAGGATGGAATCCGTACGGAGGCCTTTGATCCCTCAAAGCTGGAGGATCCGAGTCTTATCATCTATGCCCCGGTTCGTGTACTGGGAGATTATACCATTGTTACAAATGGAGATCAGACGGATACCATTTATGACGGGATGCGGAATGGACTGAATTTTGAGCAGGCCCTGCGCAGCCGGGAATTTGAGCCGGATGCACCGAATTATACCCCGAGAATTTCCGGAAGCATGAAGATTAAGGACGGAAAATATCGTTATGCAATGTCTATTTTGAAGAGTGATAACGGAAATCCGGAAGCCTGCAACCGCTTTACCTTCTATTATAATAATCCACTTGCAGGAGAAGGCCGTTTTATCCATACCTATATGCATGACGGTAATCCGCTCCCGAGCTTTGAGGGAGAACCGAAGCTTGTAGAGGTAATGGATGACATTGATGAATATACGGATCTGATCTGGAACAGCCTTAATGAAGAGAATAAGGTATCTTTGTTTGTAAGGTATATTGATATTGCAACCGGCAGATATGAGACAAGAATTGTTAATAAGCATCAGAAATAGACACAGATGGCAAGCTTGTGAAAAATGAGGCAATGACATATTTTTCAGTTGATCAACCCGATAGGAAAGGACAGTAGAGATGAATGAAATTCAATTAAAGTATGGATGTAATCCGAATCAGAAGCCTTCCAGAATTTATATGGAGGATGGGAGTGACCTTCCGGTTAAAGTGTTAAATGGTAAGCCGGGATATATCAATTTCCTTGATGCATTTAACGGCTGGCAGCTTGTTAAGGAGTTAAAGCAGGCAACCGGACTTCCGGCAGCAACCTCCTTTAAACATGTATCTCCGGCAGGAGCAGCCGTAGGACTTCCGCTCACGGAAACCCTTGCTAAAATTTACTGGGTAGATGATCTGGGAGAGCTTTCTCCTCTGGCATGTGCTTATGCAAGAGCACGTGGTGCGGACAGAATGTCTTCCTTTGGTGATTTCATTGCCTTGTCGGATGTCTGTGATGCGGATACGGCACGCCTGATTAAAAGAGAGGTTTCCGATGGTGTGATTGCACCGGGATATACCGACGAGGCCATGGAGCTTCTGATGCAGAAGAAAAAAGGAAACTATAACATTATTCAGATTGATCCTTCCTATGTTCCGGCTGAAATTGAACGTAAGCAAGTATATGGCATTACCTTTGAACAGGGAAGAAATGAACTTGCAATTAATGATGAGCTGTTCTCGAATATCGTAACGAAGAATAAAGAGCTTCCGGAGGAAGCGGTTATGGATATGAAAATTGCCATGATTACCTTAAAGTATACACAGTCCAATTCCGTGTGTTATGTTAAGGGCGGACAGGCAATCGGTATCGGGGCAGGACAGCAGTCCAGAGTGCATTGTACCCGTCTTGCAGGACAAAAAGCGGACAACTGGTATCTGCGTCAGGCACCGCAGGTGCTTGATCTTCAGTTCGTAGATTCCTTAGGACGTGCAGACCGTGACAATACGATCGATGTTTATATCGGAGAGGAATATGAAGATGTGCTTCGTGAGGGCGAATGGCAGAAGCGCTTTAAGGTAAAGCCTCCGGTATTTACCAGAGAAGAAAAGAGAGCATGGCTTGACGGAAACAGGAATGTAACCATTGGTTCTGATGCGTTCTTCCCGTTCGCAGATAATATTGAGAGAGCCTATAAAAGCGGCGTGAAATACATCGCTCAGCCCGGCGGTTCAGTTCGTGACGATCTTGTGATTGAGTGCTGTGACAAGTATGATATGGTGATGGCATTTACCGGAATCCGGCTGTTCCATCACTAAAAAGATAAAAGCAGTTATATAGTTATAAGCAGGCGATACTCGGTTTTTATACTGAGTATCGCCTGCTTTTTGCTTACTTTTTCTTTGAACAGAAGTAATAGGGTAATGCAAACAATATTACACCGCCAAAAAAGTTTCCTAAAATAACAGGAACAAGATTTGAAAAATATCCACTCCAGTTCACTAAGTCATTGGTGGATGCATATGGAGAAAAAATACCTAATGCAAGTAAAGTCATATTTGCAATACTGTGTTCAAGTCCGATTCCGATAAATGCGAACAGTCCCCACCAGATCATAATCAGCTTTGCTGCTTCACTTTGGAGTTTTTGCCCGCACCATACGGCTACACATACACAGACATTACAAAGAACCCCGCGAAAAAATAATGGAATAAAGCCCGGACTGATTTTGTTGGCACTCATCGTTACAACAAACGTGCCAAATTGTTCGTTATTTAATAGTCCGCTCATTTTAATAATCCAGGCAACCAATAGGGAACCTGCAAGATTACCGATCAGATTTATTCCCCAGACATGAAATGCTTCCAGCCAGGAAACACGCCGGGTCATAGCACCTACTCCCATGAGCAGATTATTTCCTGTAAACAGATCACTACCGCACATAATACACATTGAAAGTGCCAGGCCAAAGCTTGCACCCATAACAAGCTTTGTGAGTCCGGCAGTATATTCAGACCCGCTTATCTGTGCGCCGAGGGTAAAAACTAATGTTATGCCAATTCCTATATATACACCTGCAAACATGGAATATACAAAGCATTTCAAAAAACTGCTTTTTGCATAGTCAGCTTTTACTCTGGCAACATTAGAGATCTTCTCTATTACAGCAGTTTCCATACAATCACTCCTTCCGGTATGTTTTGTTATTTACCAGGGATATTGTCCCTGTTTGCTATATGGAAGAAGTTTACCGTTCCATGTAATAATTACCCGGTCTCCGTGAGGATCCTTCTGAATATCTACATCAATGCCGAAATCAATGGCACTCATAATGGCATTACCGCCCTTTTCGTGGATGATTTCCTTAATTGCAGGACCATAGGTATCGAGCACCTCATGTAATCTGTAAAGTACAGGATCCGTATTACCTTTATAGGGATGTTCGCTTAAAACCATAGTGATTTTGGAATCAATGCCGAGTATCTCAGCCAGTTTCAGGCAATACTCTTCGGGTACATACTGTTGACCCTTGATGGCACTGGTCAGCCAGACCTTATTTACGCCGATTTTTTCAGCAAGCTCTTCATAGGTCATACCACTTGCTTTTTTTGCAGCCTCAATTTCAGCAAGCTCTTCGGAAAATTTCACTCTTTCGAGGTAATCAAAGTTGTTCATAGGTGTCATACTCATAATGGTTTCTCCTCTCGTTTGTTTTTGGGATTCTGCAGAATAAAAAAGAGCAACGAAACTTTTTAAAAGCTCCGTTGCTCTTGCAAGCATAATAGCATTGTAATTATTGGATGTCAACAAGAAATTTTCTGACGGAAGCTTGGGCACACAGAAAATTTTCTGACGGAAGCTTCGCTAAGGAAGACAGGGAATGCATTGAAAATTCCGTATACAGCTTCTTTAAGATGATTCGCAAGAGCAATCCGTACAAAAGCACCGTAAAATGTATTCCAAATGACTTGAAATTGTAATGTTGGCGATTTATAATATAAAAACAACATATAACTCGCCATAATATAAATAATAAGTTGATTTGCGGCGGTTTATGAGAGAAAGGCGATAATATGAAGATCGTTGGAAGAAAACGGGAAAAGGATGAGCTGATGCAGTGTCTTATGTCTAAAAGGCCTGAATTTGTTGTTGTTTATGGAAGAAGGAGAGTCGGAAAGACCTATCTTGTCCGGGAGTTCTTTAATAAACAGTTCTCTTTTTATGCTACAGGACTTACGGATGAGAAAACAAAGGGACAGCTTCGTGGTTTTGCGGCCAGTCTGGTGGAATATGGGGATATGGAAAAGAAGGCTCCGAAAGATTGGTTTGAAGCTTTTGTGCGCTTAAGGAAACTTCTTGAAAGTGATCGAATATACCGTGAACCAATTAATAACAAAAGAGTGGTCTTTCTTGATGAGCTTCCATGGATGGATACTGCAAAGTCTGATTTTAAAAGTGCGTTTGACTATTTCTGGAACAGTTGGGCATCTGCGCAGGAGGATCTGGTGTTAGTTGTCTGCGGATCTGCAACATCATGGATCATTACAAATCTTCTTACGAATAAAAAGGGTTTTCATAACAGGGTCACGAAACGCATACACCTTGCTCCGTTTTCATTGGCAGAATGCGAAAAACTATTTGAGCTTAATGATATCGTTATGCCCAGAAATCAGATGATTGAGAGTTATATGGTTTTTGGAGGCATACCGCAATATCTGAACCTGTTGGATTCGCGCCTTAGTCTTGCACAGAACATTAATGAGTTATGCTTTAAAGAATATGGCTATCTTTATGATGAATATGATAATTTGTTTCGTTCACTATATGATAAGCCGGAGAAGCATATGGCAATTCTTGAAGCTCTGGCGAAGAAAAAAGACGGGCTGACAAGAGCGGAGCTTTCAAAAGAAAAAGAAATCGGAGGGGGATCTGTTTTGACAAAAGATCTCCGCGAATTGGAGGAATGTGGGTTTATCCGAAAATATAATAATTTCTCGAAAGCGGAAAATGATTCACTCTACCAATTAATTGATCCATTCACCTTATTTAGCATCCGGTTTATTCAGAATAAAAAATTTGACTCCTGGAAGGATTATATCAATTCTCCAGGGTATAATTCCTGGAGAGGAAGTGCTTTTGAAATTGTATGCCTGAATCATATTAATCAGATAAAGTCCGCTTTGGGAATTAGTGGAATTGAAACAAATGAATTTGCATGGAAAAGCAGCAATACAGAAAAGGGAGCACAGATTGATTTAATTATCAGCAGAAAAGATGGTGTGATTAATCTTTGTGAAATGAAGTACACCAACGAAGCATACTCTCTGGATGCCGAGGAGCATGAAAAAATCATGAACCGGTTGTCGCAGTTCCAAAAAGAGATGGGGACGAAAGAGGCCATTCATATCACGTTGATTTGCGGAAACGGTTATAAACAAAGTAAATATTCTGGTTCAGTTCAGAATGTTATTCTGGGAGATGATTTGTTTGACAACTGATATTCTGTGAATATGGTAATAAGCTTATGCATGGGCGTGGCTGAATTATTTCTTATCATGTGTGGGAATTTACCTATTGACAAGGTGGGTCATTGTTTGTTAGACTTCCAACTATATATTTGCATGGACTATAATGGACTATATATATGGATTGGAGGGAACTCATGAAACAAAAATGGATTTTAACCGGTGCGGCGTTTTCATTGGCTGCAGTACTGAGCGGATGCAGTAACATTCCTGTATTAAATCAGCTGCAGAACAGTCAGGCACAGACACAGACCGACAGTATGGGTGAGACGAAGGAGCAGACGGTTCCTGCGCAGACCACTCCTGCACAGACCGATGCGCCAGTCATAGCTGATTTAACAGGTGAGATTGACGAGGCAAGGGCAAAGGAGATTGCACTGGCTCATGCGGGTGTTCCGGAAACGGAAGCGGACATTACCAAATTAAAGCTGGACTATGAGGATGGCCGTCAGGTTTATGAGATTGAGTGGTACGCAAATGGTGCGAAGTACGATTATGAGATAGAGGTCGCTACCGGTGAGGTAATTAAATCCGGCTATGAAGCGAAAAACAGCCCTGACACCGGAAGCGGCGTTACGACTGACGAAGAGACTGCGAAGCAGACAGCTCTTGCCCGTGTGTCCGGAGCAACGGAAAAAGACATCTATGAATGGAAGCTGGATTACGATGATAATCGTCCGGAATATGAGGGCAAGATCATTTACGGTGATATGGAATACGAATTTACTATTGACGCAAATACAGGCGAAATTCTTGAATGGGATATGGACTCTGTGTATGATTAAAGCAGATCCCTATGGGCGAACCACCGTCCATAGGGATTTTTACTATCTATTTAAAAGTATTACGTGGAGGACCGGACAATTAATTCAGTATCAAGTAAAATATGCTGGGTTGGTGTGGAAGGATTTTCGATCAGATTTATTAACATCTCACAAGCCTGGTGCCCCAGCTGTTTTTTGGGCTGGTTGATTGTAGTCAGGGAAGGTACGACCATTTTTGATAAATCAATATTATCAAAGCCAACAACCGCAATATCTTCCGGTACGCGTAAACCAAAATTCTGAATAGCCTTAATTGCTGCGGCACCATATACGTCAGAAACACAATATAAGGCATCCGGACGTTCGGTCTGTTTAAGTAAAGAGGTGATTACAGACACCGCAATGTCAAAATCAAATTCTGTTATATGAAGGATCCAATTATTGTTGGCCTGCATACCGGCTTTGCCAAGTGCATCCAGAAAGCCCTTTTCGCGGTATCTGGCATAGGCATTTGTTAACTGACTGTTGATTAAAGCTATTCTGGTGCGTCCGATAGATAGTAAATAGTTCACGGCAATCTGCGAAGAGTATACATCATCAATGGATACAAAGGAAACGTCAGGAAGATTGCAATGCTCTGAGCACATTACCACCGGATATTTTAGCTTGATCTTATTTAATTGATCTGTGTCTAATACATTATGTACTAAAAGCAGACCGCAAAAATTATTCTGATTAATGATTTTTTCATATTCATATAGAGAAAAGCGCAAATCTGATGCTTCGTAAAAAAAAGTTCTGTAGCCGTGTGTAATGGCGGCATTTTGAATTCCTTCAATAACATCAGCATTAAATGGATTCCGAAAATCAGGAAGACAAACCAGTATGGATTGAGAGCCGGCTGTATCTTTTGCTCCGCAATAGGTATTGGGATTTAATCCTAATTCTGACATTGCCTGGAATACTCTTTGTTTTGTTTCCGCTTTCGTGTTTCCAATCTGATTGATTACTCTGGATACTGTTGCAATTGACACATCGGCGCGTGCTGCAATTTCTGAAATTGTTACATCCTTTGAAATGGCCATATTTCCTCCCTTATGAAAAATTTTCATGATGATTAGTCAAAATGCACTAAAACATGAAACTCATATATCGTTTATTATAAAAATTATATAAGGTATTGCAAAATATGTCAATGTTTTATATAATCAAAATGTAAAAAGTAATGAAAAAAGAAAAAATAATGAAAATAAATGAGAAAGAAGGGAAAAAATGAAACAAGGATTTATAACATCCGTGATGGCAGACTATTCATTCGAACAGGTAGTTGATTTTGCCTCAGATAATGGTTTTGAATGCATAGAAGTTGCATGTTGGCCTAAAGGAAAAGCTGAACGGAAATATGCCGGTGTAACACATATTGATGTTGCGAATCTTGATTCTGTAAAAGCTGATGAAATTCTGCAGTATTGCAAGAAAAAGAACATTACGATTTCTGCATTGGCTTATTATCCAAATGTGCTGGATGAGGACAAGGAATGCCGGAAAAAGAGTATTGATCATTTAATGAAGGTTATTCAGGCATCTGCTCTATTAAAGATTAATCTGGTTACTACTTTTATAGGAAGAAACAAAAATTTGAATATCACAGATAATCTGGAATTAGCAGGAAACGTCTGGAAACCGATTCTGGAATATGCAGAATCCTTAAATGTAAAAATTGCCATTGAAAACTGTCCAATGCTTTTTACGGAAGATGAGTGGCCGGGAGGAAAGAATATTGCAGTATCCCCTGCAATCTGGAGAGAATTATTTAAACGGCTTCCAAGTGAGTATCTTGGGCTGAATTTTGATCCATCGCACTTCATATGGCAGGAAATGGATTATATCAGGCCTTTATATGAATTCAAAGACAAGATCTTTCATGTACATTATAAGGATATCAGAGTGGATAAGGAGGCAAGAAACGAAGTCGGAGTTTTGGCCACGCCGCTTTCTTATATGGTTCCCTGTATACCAGGACATGGCGATGTTAACTGGGCGAGATATATCAGTGCATTATTGGAAATCGGATATCAGGGAGCTGCCTGCATTGAGGTCGAGGATAAATCCTTTGAAGATAATAATGAAAATATTGAGAATTCATTAAAGATCAGCCGGCAGTATCTGAAGCAGTTTATTCATTTCCCGGAGAAAGGCAGACAATATGCGAAAGATTAAGGTTGGAGTAATCGGGTTAGGATTTATTGGAAAACAGCATGTAGAAGCATTACGAAGACTTCCGTATGTTGAAATTGTGGCAGGATCTGACAGCAATCCGGCTATGCGGGACTGGTGTGAAGAGAATGGAATCGGTAAATATTATGCAGATTATAAAGAAATGCTGAAAAATGAAGAAATGGATGCTGTACATAACTGTACGCCGAATAATTTTCATTTTGCAGTAAGCTGCGAAATATTGGAAGCCGGATACCATGTATATAGTGAAAAGCCTTTGACCATTAATTCTGAGGAAGGAAATAAACTGGTAGAGCTTGCCCGGAAAAAGGGATTAAAAACGGCGGTTAATTTTAATTACAGAAATAACCTGATGGTTCAGGAAATGCAGCAGAGAATTAAAAATAACCGGATGGGGACGATCAGTCATATCCAGGTAGAATATTTACAGGACTGGCTGTTATATGATACCGATTTTGACTGGAGAGTCCAAAAAGATAAAGGAGGTGAATCCAGAGCAGTAGCAGACATAGGCTCACATTGTTTTGATACCATACAGTTTATTATGGGAGAGAAGATTGTAGCCGTATATGCACTGTTCCATAAGCAGTATCAAAGAAGATATATGGCGAAGCAGGCAGATACCTTTTCTTCTCAGAAAGCATCCGGAGAACATAAGGGAGAGGCTGTGCCGGTAGAAAATGAAGATGCAGCGATTATCCTGTTTAAATTGGAAGGAGGGATGGTAGGAAGTATTAATATTACCCAGGTCTGTGCCGGAAAAAAGAATGATTTGCAGATTCTGATCAGTGGAACCAATGAGGCATATGAATGGCATCAGGAAACACCGGCCAATTTATGGGTTGGTCACAGGGATTCCGGCAATGAAATTATATATGCGGGTAAAAATAATTTGTCTGAGAATATCAGAAGCTTTGCTGATCTGCCGGATGGACACTCGGTTGGATGGAAGGATGCATTTGAAAAAGGATTTGAAATTTTCTATAAAGGCCTGTTGCATGAAGGCGAAGCTGTATATGAGAGCCCGGACTTTACAGCAGGACTATATATTACTAAAATAGTAGAAGCTTGTCTGAAGAGTAATCAGACAGGCACATGGCAAAATGTATGACTTTAATTTAAAGGAGGATAAATGAATGAAAAAGAAAATGGTAAGTATGTTATTGTGTCTGGCTATGACAGTTGGAATGTTGAGTGGATGCGGAGCAAAGGACAGTCAGGGAAATACACAAAGCGATGTTGCTGGAACAGAGAGTGAAGATACTAATGTATCGAATGAAGAAACAGAAGGGACTGAAGGCACTGAGACCGCAGAGCTGACTATTTTGATCGATGGTTCTACTGAAGGTACGGATGGTTATCTTATTAAGCAGGGCGCCAAAGGGTTTGAAGAAAAATATGGTGTAAAAGTAAACTTTGTAGAAACACCCTATGCAGAAATCCATCAAAAGCTTATGACTGTTGGTGCAAGCGGAGGAAGTGATTTTGATGTTGTCTTTGTTGAATCTGACTTTGTTTCACAAATGGGAAAGGCAGGTATTTTAGAACCGTTAAATGATTATGAGGCGAATTCTGAAACATTACATTTTTCTGATTTCGTTGATTCTACTATCGAAAGAAATACGCTAAACGGAACTGTATATGCTATTCCACAGGTAGCAGATGTTCAGACAACGCTTTACAATAAAGATATTTTGGAAAAACTTGGTTTTTCAAATCCGCCTGCTACAATTGATGAATTTATTGATTATTGTGAAAAAGCAAGCAGTGAAGGTTATATACCAATGGCGGTAAGATATAATTCAACCGCATTACCGTGTCAGCTGATGGGATTATTTTTATTCACAGATGGTGGAGCGTTTGTAAAGAAAGACGGAGATGGCTGGAAAGCGGATCTGGATAATGCTACAGGTGCAAAATGGGTAGAAAATGTAAGAAAGATTTTCAGCACCATCCCTGGAGATACACTGGTAACTATGGATGATACAGCAATGTATGATGCGTTAAACACTGAAAAGGCAGGCTGCACAATCGGTGGAGCATGGATGTATGATGCATTAAATGAGGATATCAGAGCAAAAATGATTACAGCGGATTTCCCGAAGGGATCCGGAAATGAAGTAGCTTTAATGAGCGGATGGAATCTTGGTATTTTTGCTAATTCAAAGAATAAAGATCTTGCTTTTAAATTCCTGGAGTACAAAGCAAGCCCTGAAAATGCAGGAGCTATGACTGCTGGACTGAGTGGACGTAAGGATGCTGAGCAGTATTTTACAGAAGCACAGAAAGCTACTTATCCGGAATTCCAGAATCTGATGCAGTATGGTATGGGGATTTCGCCGGCAGACTTTACTTTAAGAAGCGAGCTTACAACAGCAATTCTTCCTGTATTCCAGGAGGTTACCTTCAAGAATGACGTTTCTGCAGAAGATGCTGCCAAAATGCTTAATGATGTTGTACAAAAAACGATTGATGAGAATCAGTAAATAATAATTTCCGGTATGCAGTTTTCTTGACTGCATGCCGGAACAAAAATCTTTGTAGGAGCTGGAATATGAAAAATAATGCTAAAAAATATATATCAATTCTTTATAGTACACCTTTTGGAGTTTTGCTGATTATATTTGCGTTATTTCCATTTGTACTTAATCTGGCTATGAGCTTTACGAATTATGGGTTAATGAGACAGGATTGGAATTTTGTCGGCATAAAAAACTATGTTGATATTTTATCTGACCAGACAACGTGGAAGGCAATCCGGTTAACCATTGTATTTATTATTGGCTGCGTAGGTTTGACCATGCTGTTGGGAATGTTTTATGCAATTATTATGACATTCAAAATAAAAGGCATTTCTATCATTAAAGCCTTAATTTTAATGCCATGGATTATTCCGGAATCTGTTACTGCTTATGTATGGAAATGGCTTTTTTCTGCAGATACAGGACTGATCTATTATATATTACTAAGACTTGGAGTGATACCGGAAGGAACTTCCTTTTTCTTTAACGGCAATCTGGCTATGCTGATGGTTATTCTGGCAAATGTATGGAGGACAGCACCCTTTGTGGCAATTATGACTTATGCAAAGCTTACTGCAGTTCCGGATTCCCAGATAGAAGCAGCCAAAATAGATGGGGCAAGTTCATTGCAGGCATTTGCTTATATAAAGATTCCCTGGATTATGCCAATTGTCGAAAGATGTATTATGCTTTTATTTGTATGGTCGTTTAATTCGTTTTCCATCATATATATTCTGACAAATGGCGGACCGGCAGGAGATACAACAACTCTTCCATATTTAATACGACAGGCAGGATTTGTTAATTTCAATTTTTCAAGAGCAGCTACATTAAGCGCTGTGTCACTGCTGATCATCCTGTTCGTTTTTGGAGTGGTACGAATTGTATTTATGCTTGCTAAAAAGATAACAAAGAGGAGATAGCAAAATGAGAAAAAAGAAACGGTTCTATAAAGTGTTTCAGTATATAGCATTATTATGTGCTCTTATAATCATTATATTTCCTGTGTATTGGATTATTATTAGTTCTTTTAAGGTTAAGGAAGATATTTTATCTTATCCACCTAAAATATTTCCGAGTCAGTTTACGTTGAGCAATTATATTACGGCATTTCAGGATTATAATGTGTTGTTGTATCTGAAAAACAGTCTTATTGTTACCTGCGCAACGGTTATTCTGACAATTATTATTGCTGCGCTGGCGGCATATGCAATGTGCTTTCTGAAAATGAAGGGTGCCCGGATATTAAATAACCTGCTGTATATTCTGCAGGTGCTTCCAACAATTACGATGATGGTTCCCCTGATGACAATTTACAGGATGATGGGCATACAAAATACTTATTTATCTTTGATTTTAACTTATACGGCTGCAGTGTCCGGTGCGCCGATTGCGTTGATTTTAATAACAGGATATTTTCAGGCTATACCACAGGAGTTGTTTGAATCAGCAAATATTGACGGAGCCGGTACATTTAAGTGCTTTTACAAAATTCTACTTCCGTTAGGTGCACCGGGAATGGTATGTACTGCAATCTATGTATTTGTTCAAACATGGCAGGAATTTATGTTTGCAGTAAACTTGATTACCTTACCTGAGAAATACACTTTACCGGTTGGCCTGCAAAGTTTTGTCGGCATGAGAAGTACGGACTGGGGTGGAATGATGGCTACATGTACCATGATAGCAATTCCTGCAATTATACTTTTTACAATGGTACAAAATTATTTTGTTGATAACCTGGCAGGATCTGTTAAGGAATAAGTGATAGAAAGAAGGAAAAAAGATGGGAATTAAAATAGGATGTGCAGCATGGACGTGGACAGAACCGGCACATAATCCACCATATGAAGAGGCAATCAAAAGTATCGGTGAATTAGGCTTTGATGGGATAGAGCTTATTTTGAGAGACTTTGAGGATGTTGAAAATTACTGGACAAAAGACAAAAGAAAAGAAATTAAGAGCATGGTTGATTACTACGGCCTTCAGGTTTCTCAATTTGCAATGTTCCAGAATGTTATGGATGGTCTGGCCAGTTTGGAAGAAGAAAAGAAGAACCGTTCAATTGAGGCTTTTAAAAACGGATGTGAAATCAGTGCGGATCTCGGGTGTGATATTGTGAACTTTGTTTCCCCATGGCCGAGTACAGTTACGGCTCCCAATTCATATTTGCCGGAATATTATTATATCAATGTTCCGGGGGTGGATCCAAGAATCCGTGCGCTTCAGGTATTCCAGACTAAATTAAAGTATACGTTTCCAAAGCCATTTGACTGGGAGAGATATTGGTCAAGTCATGTAGACGCTGTCCGAAAGGTGGCTCAGATTGCAAAACAATATGGCTTTAAGCTGGCAATTGAAAATCATGCAAACACAATGACGCCACATACGGATTCGATTCTGCGTCTTTGTGAAGAAGTTGGCGAAGAGAATGTTGGTGCTAATTTAGATACCGTATGGGCTTATCTGCAGAGAGAAAATCTTCCGTGGTCCATCTACAAATACAATGATAAACTGTATCATGTTCACATGAGAGATGGTGATGGATTGGCTGCATATAATTTGCCGGTAGGATATGGCAATACGGATTGGGAGATGGTTATTAAAGCGTTGAAGGATATTAACTATAATGGCTTTCTTTCGCTGGAATGGGCGCATGATTCACAGAAGACAAAGCATTGTACAGAGTCGTTGAATTATCTTCGTACATTGGTAGCAACAGTTAAGTAAAGGAAAGGATGATATTATGTCAGTTAAAATAGGATGTGCCGTCTGGACTTTAATGGAGCCAAACTATAAGGCTCCCTATGAGAATGCGATTCGTAAAGTTGCAAAAGCCGGCTTTGAAGGAATTGAGTTAATGGTAAACGATGCTCAGGAGATGGAGGATTACTGGACAAATAGTAAGGTTGAAGAAATCAGGGAGTTGCTTGCGGATTTAAAGTTAGAGTTGACACAATTGTGTGTATTTCAAAACATGGTAGGTGGTCTGGCGGATCTGGATAAGACGATATCCCAAAATGCATTGAAATTGCTTGAGAGCGTTTTTGTTTTAGCAAAAAAGTTAAATGCACCCTCTATCAGTTTCCCTGCACCATATCCTGAGAATGATATCCGTGTCAGAACTACCGCTACTTTACCAGAGTATTATTATCTTAATATTCCTGATATTGTGACTCCGGGAGGAGAACCGCGGGAAACTGAAGGCTGGAGATTTGATGCGAAATTCCGGTTATATTTTAAAGAAGGATTTAAATGGCAGGATTACTGGGACAATTTTGCGGAAAATATGCAAAAGGTTGCTCAAATGGCAGAAAAATTCGGTATTGTATGTTGCATTGAAAATAAGTATAACACAATGACTCCGCATACAGATTCCGTGATTCGAATATTGAAGAGAATTCAAAGTAATTGGATCAAAGTGAATTTTAATTGCGCACAGGCGTTCATACAAAGAGAAATTTTACCCTGGTCCATTCACCGATATGGAAAATATCTGACTCATGTACGTGCATGTGATGGAGATGGACTGGCATGCTATAACCTTCCTATTGGAGAAGGAATTATATATTGGGAAGGTATATTGGAAGCATTAGATGAAATAGGATACGATGGATATATTTCCTTTGAATGGTTAAACGATGCGGAAAAGGAAGAGCATGCAGAGGAAGCACTGGCTTATTTGAGGAAAAAAATAGATAAGGTGCAGAAGAATAAATAATTCTTCTTTCGGCTTTATATATAGATAAGAAATAAAATTTTATTAACTTAGGTTGTTCGTGACTTGGTTGTGGATAACCTAAGTTAAAATTATTTATTGATACAGGGAGTGAAAGAGAATAATCAAGATGAAAAAGATTTAGATGCAGTATCACCTTTACCGGTTGAAATCTGAGGTGTTGTAGCAACAGTCATCAGCATTATAACAGAATGAGACAGACAGGGAATCTGGACGTTACTGGAACAAGGTACGAGTGAACAGTAACATCTGGACATTCAAAAGCAACCGCCAATATAATAGGTAGGTGCTTTTTTTTTCGCCATGTGTTATACTAATTGGCGCAAGTAGTGGGAAATATACATAAAGAGTAATAAAATAGAAAATACGGAGGCAGTTATGCTTGAAGTGAGAAACCTCGTTTTCCACCCGCTGGATAATGGTGTGGAAAAGAGTATTATTGAAGATATCAGTTTTGCAGTGCCGGATGGAGAGATGCTGGTGATTACCGGTCCCAATGGCGGAGGTAAGTCGACAATGGCGAAGCTTCTTATGGGAATTGAGAAGCCGGATGGTGGACAGATTTTACTGGATGGACAGGATATTACGGAATTCCCGATTGCGGAGCGTGCAAAAGCGGGAATCGGGTTTGCATTCCAGCAACCGCCGCGCTTTAAGGGAATGACCGTAGAACGGTTTTTGAATTTGGCTGCAGGGGAGAAGCTTTCCGAAGACACCTGCTGTAATCTGTTAAGTCGTGTGGGTTTGTGCGCGAAGGAATATTTAAAGAGGGAGATTGATGCGACTCTTTCAGGTGGTGAAATGAAACGGCTTGAAATTGCGTCAGTGCTTGCCAAGCCGCATAAGCTCTGCATCTTTGATGAACCGGAGGCGGGGATTGATCTGTGGAGCTTTTCCATGCTGGTAAAGCAGTTCGAGCAGCTCCATAAGGAAAAGAAGGAAACCCTGATTTTAATTTCCCATCAGGAACGGATTATCCGGATGGCAGACCGTATTATGGTGATCCGGGATGGAAAGGTTGCAGCCCTCGGTACGAAGGAAGAGGTGTACCCGATGTTAATGGAGAGTAATCTTCCGACAGAATGTGAAAAGCTGCGTTAGCAGCGGTTTTACGAATTTATTAGATAATAGAGAAACGAAAGGAAGAGAATTGTGGCAGAAATTGATGCAATTACACAGGGAGTTCTTGATAAAATTGATGGTGTTGGGTTTAAGCAGGAGGGTGCTTATAATTTAAGATACAATGGTTATCCGCTTTGTCATGGGGACTCCGAGCATATTAAGATTAAGCGCAAGGAGGACAAGCCGGGAATCGACGTGATAATCAGTGGTGATGCCGACGGTGAATACGTGCATATTCCGGTTGTTGTCAATACTTCGGGAATGACCGATGAGGTGTATAATGATTTCTATATAGAGGATGGAGCAAGGGTAACGATCGTTGCAGGCTGCGGAATTCATAACAGCGGATGTAACGACAGCCGTCATGACGGAATTCATACCTTCCATATCGGAACCGGCTGCAATGTCCGTTATGAAGAGAAGCATTATGGGGAAGGTGAGGGAACCGGAGCCCGCATCTTAAATCCGATGACGAAGGTGTATATGGTAAAGGATTCCATCTTTAATATGGAAACGGTTCAGATTGAGGGTGTGGATTCTACGAAGCGTGATACGGAGATTTTCATTGGGGAGAACTGTAAGCTGTTTGTAACCGAGAAGCTGATGACCCATGACCGGCAGATGGCGGTTTCAGATATTGATGTTATTTTGCAGGGAGCAGACAGCAGTGCCCAGATTATATCGAGATCGGTAGCGAAGGGAACCTCGAAACAGACCTTTCATCCGAAAGCAGTCGGTGAAGCATTATGCCATGCACATATCCAGTGTGATTCTATTATCATGGATCAGGCACAGGTGTGTTCTATTCCGGAGATTGATGCAAAGCATGTGGATGCGGCAATCATCCATGAAGCAGCAATCGGAAGAATTAATAATGAACAGCTGATCAAGCTCAATACGTTTGGATTGAATGAGGAAGAAGCGGAAGCTGTCATTATTGAGAACTTCTTGAGATAAGGCTGAACTGTTGCGTGATTTCAGGTGGATGTAAAAACGGGTGGAAGTAAAATGCGAAAATTACTCATATATTTAAAGGATTATAAAAAAGAAAGTATTCTGGGGCCTCTGTTTAAATTGCTGGAGGCTTCTTTTGAGCTTATTGTTCCGTTGGTTGTGGCATCGATGATTGACGTTGGTATCCCTGCTCAGGATAAGGGCTACATTGTGAAGATGGCACTGGTTCTGGTGGCTCTTGGGATTATAGGTCTTACCAGCTCGGTAACGGCACAGTTCTTTGCGGCAAAGGCTGCTGTTGGCTTCGCCACGAAAGTGCGCCATGCCCTGTTTGAGCATATTCAGAAGCTAACCTTCGGACAGATGGACAGTCAGGGGACGGCAACGCTGATTACCCGTATGACAAGTGACGTCAATCAGGTACAGAATGGTGTGAATCTGGTTCTTCGTCTGTTTTTAAGATCTCCCTTCATTGTATTTGGCGCCATGATTATGGCATTTACCGTAGATGTAAAGGCAGCGTTGATTTTTGTAGTGGTGATCCCGTTATTGCTCATAGTCGTATTTGCCATTCTGTTAATCAGCATTCCAATGTTTGGCCGGGTGCAGGAAAACCTCGATCAGGTCATGCGTACCACCCGTGAAAACTTAACCGGTTCGAGAGTCATCCGGGCTTTTGCAAAGGAGCCGGAAGAAATTGAAGAATTCCAGAGGGAAAACCGGGTATTACGTAATGTGCAGGTCGTTGCCGGAAGAGTGTCGGCACTGATGAATCCGGTTACCTATATCATTATCAATGGCGGTCTGATGGCACTCATTTATGTAGGTGCGCTGCAGATTGAAGGAGGCATTCTCTCTCAGGGACAGGTTGTGGCACTCATCAACTATATGTCCCAGATTCTGGTAGAACTGATTAAGCTTGCGAACCTGATTATTACCGTAACCAAGGCGATTGCGTGTGGTAATCGTATTGAAGCTGTTATGGAAATTCCGGCAGGCTTTTCTGAAGAGAACGGAGAGACCGGGAAAAGCCCCATGCAGGATGATATGAAGCTGACAGAGCCAAAGAAGGGCAGCGGTGAATCAGGCATCAGGCTGTCGCGTGAAGAGCTACCCAGGGAGGACTGCCCGTACAAGGTGGTCTTTGATCAGGTCGGCATGGCCTACAATGAGGGCGGCGACGAAGCCATTTCCGATGTGAACCTGAAGGTGAAAAAGGGTGAGACCATTGGTGTGATCGGAGGCACCGGCTCCGGTAAATCTACACTGGTGAACCTGATTCCGAGATTTTATGATGTGACACGTGGACGTGTTCTTGTGGATGGCATTGATGTCCGGGATATGGAGCCTGAAAAGCTCCGGTCGAAGATCGGCATGGTGTTACAGAAAGCGGTGTTGTTCCGTGGTACGATCCGGGAGAACCTGTTCTGGGGGAACGAAGGAGCAGACGATGAAGAAATCTGGAAGGCTCTGGAAACCGCACAGGCGAAGGAATTCGTGGAACAGAAGGAGGATGGTCTTGATACCATGATTGAACAGGAGGGACGGAACCTTTCCGGTGGACAGCGGCAGCGTCTGTCCATTGCAAGAGCTTTGGTACGAAAGCCGGAAATTCTGATTCTGGATGACAGCTCCTCTGCGCTTGATTATGCAACCGACTTAAAGCTCCGGCAGGCAATCAAGGCATTGCCCGGAGATATGACTGTGTTTATTGTATCACAGAGAGCTTCTTCCCTGATGCATGCCGATCAGATCCTTGTACTGGACGATGGTGATGTGGTTGGTCTTGGAACTCATGAGGAATTATTAAAGAACTGCGAAACCTATCGGGAAATTTATGATACACAGGTAGAAAAGAAAACGGAGCAGCAGGACGGAAGGGAGGCGTAGGCATGGCAAAGGCAGCGAAGATGGATAAAGGACAGCAGAAGGAAACGCTGGTTAAAGTATTAAAATATATGAAGCCCTATCGATTCTGGCTCATTGCAGCAATTATAATGGCAGCCGTTTCCGTTGTATTTACGTTATATCTTCCGATTCTTACCGGAGATGCGGTGGATGTTTTGTTACATTTTCTTCCGTCATTCCGGGAGACGGTTGACAGTAATTTTGATTGGTGGTATATACTCAGGCAGCTTCTTGTAAAAATGGGTGTTGTGATTCTTCTTACGGCAGCAGCCCAGTGGATTATGAGCCTGTGTAATAACCATATTGTATACAGTATTATTGAAGATATCCGTGAAAAGGCTTTTGACAAGATCCAGAAGGTGCCTCTTAAGTATCTGGACGGACATTCCCACGGTGATATTATGAGCCGTGTGGTAGCAGATGTGGATACATTTGCGGATGGTCTGCTTCTTGGATTCACACAGTTATTTACAGGTGTAATTACGATTCTCGGCACCCTGCTTTTTATGCTCTCTGAAAATGTGGGAATTACCGCAGTTGTTGTATTGATTACGCCGGTATCCCTGTTTGTTGCTTCCTTTATTGCAAAGAAGACCTTTAAGATGTTCCAGCTGCAGTCTACGACGAGAGGCGAGCAGACAACTCTGATTAATGAAATGATTACCAACCATAAAGAAGTGAAGGCCTTTGGCAGGGAAGCTGCGGTTATGGAGGATTTTGATGAAATTAACGGAAGACTGGAAAAGTGCTCCCTGCGTGCAATTTTCTTTTCCTCCCTTACCAATCCCTGTACCCGTTTCGTAAACAGCCTGGTATATATGGGAGTAGGTCTTACCGGTTCGCTGGCCGTTATCCGTGGCGGTCTTACCGTTGGGCAGTTAACCTGTTTCCTGTCTTATGCGAACCAGTATACGAAGCCGTTTAATGAAATTTCGGGAGTTATTACGGAGCTCCAGAATGCACTTGCCTGTGCAGCGAGAATTTTTGAGCTGATTGAAGAGGAGCCGCAGATTCCGGATGCAGAGAATGCGAGAGTCCTGACTGATGTAGATGGCGCTGTTTCCCTGAATAAGGTATCTTTCTCTTATAGCAGGGATCGTAAGCTGATCGAGGATCTGAACCTTGACGTTAAACCGGGTCAGAGAATTGCGATTGTCGGACCTACCGGATGTGGAAAGACTACCATTATCAATCTGCTCATGCGTTTCTATGACGTGGATGGCGGTTCGATTTCCGTAGAGGGCACCGATATCCGCGATATTACCAGAAAGTCCCTGCGTACCTCTTACGGTATGGTGCTTCAGGAGACCTGGTTAAAGCAGGGAACGATCCGTGACAACATTATTGTTGGAAAGCCGGATGCAACCGATGAAGAGGTGATTGCGGCAGCAAAGGCTTCCCATGCACACAGCTTTATCCGGAGACTTCCGGAAGGATATGATACCGTCATCAGTGAAGATGGCGGAAGTCTCTCCCAGGGACAGAAGCAGCTTCTTTGTATCACAAGGGTGATGCTGTGTCTGCCTCCGATGCTGATATTGGATGAGGCAACCTCTTCGATTGATACCAGAACCGAGATCCGGATCCAGAAAGCATTTGCAACCATGATGGAGGGACGTACCAGCTTTATTGTAGCACATCGTCTGTCCACTATTCAGAATGCCGATGTGATTCTGGTAATGAAGGATGGTCATATTATTGAACAGGGAAATCATGAAGAGCTTCTTGCGAGGAAGGGCTTCTATGCAGAATTATACAACAGTCAGTTTACTGTAGCGTAGACCGGTACTCCGATGGAGTAACACCTGTCTGCCCCTTGAACTGCCGGATAAAATGGGTATCGCTGTTATATCCGCACATCTGGCCGACCTCATGAATGGAAATCCGGGTTGTGGAAAGAAGATATCTGGCGTGATCCGTACGGCTCTGGATAATATCCTGCATGGCGGTCACTCCGAAGGTATTCTTGTATAAATGCTGAAAATAGTACTTACTTAGGGACATGGAGGCACTGATGCTCTCCATGTCCCAGTCTTTATAGGGCATGTTATAAATTTGGGAGCGCAGATTGGACAGCTTGTCATAGTAAATGTTGTCCGGATGATGCGTATCCTTATGCAGCTTTTCACTGATCTTAAGCAGCAGAATCTGCAAATAGAGAAGAAGGGTTTCTTCCTTATGGATGTTGTCAGAATAGTGTTCATAGGTAATGTCTTTGATTAACAGGGACAGGTCGTGGATATCATGAACCTGCACCGGTGTATCGAAAGGGATTTCCAGCTTTGAAACAAATGAAAGATCAGACTCATCCATATGGAAATGCAGCCAGTCGTCAGAATAGGGTGCTTCGCAGGCACGATAGAGCTGTGGAGTGCCTTTTTTGTATAAAAGAATCGTATTCGGAGAGGTATGATAATCCGTTCCATGGATACGGAACCAGCCCGCCGTGCGGACGAGCAGGAGCAGATAGTCTCCGGAGCCATCCGGACGCTCAATTCTGAAATCCTTATCGTGCTGGTGATAATATCCGCTTTTGTGAAACTGCATAATCATTACCTCTCCGTGCGTTCTGAATAGTTATGTCTTAGTGAAGAACCGTCTGTAAATATTCAATCAGAACCCTTGCTGCCCGTTCGTGGGATTTGACGCCTGGATGGGTATGTGCACCAACGGTTTCCACTGTGGTATTGGGCAGATTAATAAATGCGGTGTTATGGTCTCCGGTATCCTTCTGATAACGGTTCATGGCATCCGTAATCAGAAGATTCAGATCATAGCCGAGCATGCCGTAGGTCCATACAATGTGTGCTCCGGGGTTGTCCTTACGAAGCATCTTAAGGAAATTGTATACGGCATTTTCAAAGCGTTCCCGGTCTTCTTCCACGAAGCTTCCGTCCGGATTCTTATGCTGCTTGAAGGTTTCACCGGTTTCCGGAATAGTGAAGGGAGGCTGATTAAATGCACTTGCATCGTTGGTTCCGAGATTGACCACGATGACATCCGGTTTCCATGAAGCAAAATCATAGTCCTTCTGTGCACCAACCGATTCGTTAACCTCTCCGAAGCCAAGACCGCAGATCTTCTCGTAGCAGGAGGGGATATTGTGGCGTACATCATTATCCCATCCGCAGTAAACACCCCAGCCGCCCTGGGAAATCAGACGGTAATCGGCATCGAGCGCTTTGGCTGTATAGGTTGCATAATTCTCACTGCTGCTCATATACATCGCAAGCCAGTCGGTATCGGGAAGAGCACCGTAGGTACCTTCGCCGGAGGTGATGCTGTCACCGATGAATTCAATTTTGTATTTGTGCTCCTTCACAGGAAGGAATTCACCGTCACACCGGAAGCCGCGGACAAATACATGACAGTCATCGTCTTCACTCATCGCCTGCAGCTCACGGAAGAATTTCATGGTTTTCGGAACACCGAAGGTCATGCTGCGGAACAGACAGATGGAATAGCTGCCGGGTAAAAGCATCTGACGGCTCATAAATGCTCCGTTTAATTCGGTTGCAATCCATGGTTCATGGAAGCTGCAGTCTACATCGAGGTCGATCCAGAGCTCTGAGCCTGTAACATTTACCTCAATGCCGCTCCCGTTCCAGAAAAGAGGAAGGAGATTCTGTGTCTCATCGGTTCTTCCGTAAATATGATAATGTGGAATTTCCTTTATGGAATAAGTTTTTAAGTTTTCGTTCCTGGTCATCATAGCTGGTAAACCTGCCTTTCAAAAATAGTCGGGAATTCAAATTTTATGTATAAGAACGTAATTATCATAACACAAAAGGTATGGAAAGCAAACATTTATAACAAAGCAATCAAAGAATTTATGCCATTTGGAAAAGCATGATATGTATATAGAATGACAGCTTTCGATATTTTTATTCCGGTAAAAATCTGATATATAATGATATATAAAAGGTAGTGGGCAGCAGCGTTTCTGGAAAACGCGAAATTGGGATGGCGAAACATTATATGTATAGAACGGAGCAAAGGCCGAAAATAGATTTATTCTATTTGTAAACGACTATTTTCTAGGAATTGACAGGAAAAGAGAATATATTGAAACTATTCAGAGTCATGTAAATGATGGCATATGTGCGATAAATGCTTGCATTCAAGCGGATATATGCCATGATTTATATGGCGAAGCAACCACATGAGTAAAGGAAAAGCTTCGAAAGAAGCGGTTTTGCAAATGGGTTCTGAAGAATTACTGATATTTTAAATTTGGGGGTACAATATGACACCGGTAAAATGGGTATATTCTTTTTTGGAAAAATACCGCTATAAAATGGCGGCAGGTCTTTTGATGGTAACGGGAATTGCATTGTTAACCATTGTGAATCCGTACATATCAGGCCGGATCGTAGATGATGTCATTACGGGAGGAAATTATAAGCTTCTTCCGGTTCTGATCGGCTGTCTGCTTGGGGTTGTGGCACTTAAGGGAATCCTGCGTTATGCTTCGCAGGTCATGTTTGAGATCTGTTCCCAGGGTGTGCTTTACAGTATGCGTGATGCCGTATACCGCAAGCTCCTGCAGGAGGATTTCTCCTTTTATAATAAGAACCGGACCGGTGATCTGATGTCCAGACAGACCGGTGATATGGATGCTATCCGGCATTTTATTGCCTATATTATTTATTCGGTTTACGAAAATATTTTGTTATTGTCCTTCGCACTGATTATGATCTTCACGGTAAATGTGAAGCTGGCGCTTGCAATGCTGGTAGTGCTGCCCTTTACGGCGTTGACAACCTATGGACAGTCGAAAAGCGTCCGTCCGGCCTTTATGAAGATTCGTCAGCAGTTTTCCTCACTGAATACCTTTGTGCAGGAAAATATCAGCGGTAACCGTGTAGTGAAAGCGTTTGCCCGTGAGGATTTTGAAATAGAAAAGTTCAATAAAGAAAACGATGCATACCGTGACGCGGAATTAAATGCCGCAGCCATCTGGAAAAAGTATGTGCCGATTTTTGAATTTCTTTCCAATATATTGACGGTCGTTCTGATGCTGTATGGCGGATATATGGTGATTCAGGGTGAAATTACCATGGGTAATCTGGTTACGGTAAACGGGTATCTGTGGATGCTTACGGTTCCGCTTCGTATGGCAGGCTGGTGGATTAATGATATTCACCGTTTTACGACCTCCGCAGAGAAGATTTATACGACCTACAGTCAGGAGCCGGAGATTCAGGAGCCGCAACAGCCCATTGTGCGGAAGCATTTCCATGGAGATGTGGAATTTAAGAATGTTTCTTATCAGGCAGAGGATGCGGATATTATCCATGATATCTCCTTTAAGGTAAAGAGCGGGCAGACGGTCGGAATTATCGGCTCAACCGGATCCGGTAAATCCACAATTATGAATCTGCTGTGCCGGTTTTATGATACCTCAAAGGGTGAGGTTTTAGTAGACGGAGTAAATGTCAAGGACCTTGATCTGTATGACCTGCGTGATAATATCGGAATGGCAATGCAGGATGTATTCCTGTTTTCCGATACGATTGAAGGAAACATCGCTTACGGTCGTCCGAACTGCAGCTTTGAAGATGTGAAGAAGGCGGCGAAGATGGCGGATGCCAACCTCTTTATCCAGAAGATGCCGGAAGGATATGACACGATTGTCGGTGAACGGGGCGTGGGACTTTCCGGAGGACAGAAGCAGAGAATCTCACTTGCAAGAGCGCTGCTTAAGGATCCGTCCATTCTGATTCTGGACGATACGACTTCCGCTGTGGATATGGAAACCGAAAGCTATATCCAGAACCAGCTTAAGAAGATCGAAAAGGATTGTACCATTTTTATTATTGCATACCGGATCTCCTCCATTAAGGATGCGGATCTGATTCTGGTTATGGATCAGGGAAGAATTGTGGAACAGGGCACACATGAAGAGCTTGTCCGTGCCGGCGGCTACTACGCAACGGCCTTCCACCATCAGTACGGAGACTACGCACAGCAGTCAGCGCAGTCCGAAGGAAAGGAGGCGTAAAGGTATGGCACGTAATAAATATGATGTAGATGAAATCCTGGAAGATAAATTTGATGTGAACCAGTTGAAACGACTGGCGGGTTACATCAAGCCTTATAAGAAGCAGATGCTGGTGGTGTTGTTTCTGATGCTGTCGGCTTCGGCATTCGGAATGCTGATTCCGAAGTTTTTCATGCTGGTGATGGATGTATCCATTCCCAATAAGGACATGAGAAGCATAGTGTTTTATTCCGTGATGACGATGGTCATTGCCCTTTATACCTGCGTGAGCCTCCGGATTAAGATCAAGCTGATGACGCAGATCGGTCAGGACATTGTACATAGCATCCGTTATGATATTTTTGAGCATTTACAGGAGCTGCCCTTTTCCTATTATGATGAGCGCCCTCATGGAAAGATTCAGGTGCGTGTTGTAAATTATGTGAATAACTTAAGTGACCTGCTCAGCAACGGTATTATTAACACGATTACCGATCTGTGCAACCTGTTTTTTATCATTGCCTTTATGCTGAGCATTAATGTGAAGCTTACTCTGGTCTGTCTGTGCGGTCTTCCGCTACTGGCAGTCGTGATTATTGCCCTGAAGAAGAAGCAGCGTAAGGCATGGCAGATCCAGAGCAACAAGCAGTCCAATCTGAATGCTTATATTGCAGAGAGTATTAACGGAATCCGTGTCACCCAGTCCTTTGTCCGTGAAGATGAAAACAGCGGTATCTTCAACCGGTTAAGTGATGGCTATAGGGAAGCGTGGATGCGGGCAGTTAAGTTTAATTTTATTATGGGGCCTTCTGTAGATATTATCAGTACCATTACAACGGCATTTATTTATGTGCTGGGTATATCCTGGATGTCGAATCCGGATTCCGGAATTACGGTCGGTGTCCTGATTGCATTTACCGCTTATATCAGCCGCTTCTGGAACCCGATTAACACACTGGCTTCCTTCTATAATTCGCTGCTGACGGCAATTTCGTATCTGGAACGGATTTTTGAGACAATTGATGAGCCGGTGCTGGTAAAGGATGCAGAGGGAGCTACGGAAATGCCTCCTATCAAAGGGGATGTTGAATTTAAGAATGTCACCTTCAGCTATGAGGACGGCGTTGAGATTCTTAAGAAAGTAAGCTTTAAGGCAAAGAAAGGTCAGACAGTTGCCATTGTCGGACCAACGGGAGCCGGTAAAACAACCATCGTAAATCTGTTAAGCCGTTTTTACAATGTGGATTCCGGTGGGGTTTTAATTGATGGAATCGATATTTCCAAGGTTACCATCCGTTCCCTCCGTAAGCAGATGGGAGTCATGATGCAGGACAGCTTTATTTTCTCCGGAACGGTAATGGATAATATCCGCTACGGAAATAAAGAGGTTTCGGATGAGCAGGTGATCCAGGCTGCCAAGACGGTCTGTGCACATGGCTTTATCATGGAAATGGAGAATGGCTATTATACACAGATCAATGAACGCGGAAGCCGTCTGTCCCAGGGACAGCGCCAGCTGATTTCCTTCGCGAGGGCATTACTTGCAGACCCGAAGATCCTGATTCTGGATGAGGCAACCTCAAGCATTGATACCGAGACGGAAATTCTTCTGCAAAAGGGCTTAAACGAGCTGCTGAAGGGAAGAACCTCCTTTATTATTGCACATCGTCTGTCCACCATTAAGAATGCGGATTTCATTATGTATATCGATGCGGGTGGTATCGCTGAAACGGGTTCACATGAGGAACTGATTAGTCAGAAGGGAGAATACTATAAGCTGTATATGTCCCAGTATGACTTTTTAAAATAGGACTTAAGCTGCTTTGACAGTCTTTTGGCGAATGCAGTTTTTAATTTAGAAATCAAAAAACATTAAGAAAGGGAAGAAGTATGGCAAAATTATTTATCAACGAAAAGAAGCAGAAGGGACACATCAATCCCGAAATTTACGGTCACTTTTCAGAGCATCTGGGACGCTGCATTTATGAGGGCCTGTATGTTGGAGAGAATTCGGAAATTCCGAATGTCCATGGGATGAGAAAGGATGTTGTGGATGCCTTAAAGGACATGAAGATTCCGGTACTGCGCTGGCCGGGAGGCTGCTTTGCAGATGAATATCACTGGAGGGATGGCATTGGCCCGAAGGAAACCCGTAAGAAGATGGTAAATACCCACTGGGGAGGTGTAACAGAAGATAACAGCTTTGGTACCCATGAGTTCTTCGAATTGTGTGAACAGATCGGATGTAAGACCTATATCAACGGAAATGTAGGAAGCGGAAGCGTACAGGAAATGTCTGAATGGGTGGAGTATATGACCTTTGACGGAGTTTCACCGATGGCAGAGCTGCGTAAACAGAATGGGCATGAGAAGCCGTGGAAGGTGGACTACTTTGGTGTGGGTAATGAAAACTGGGGCTGCGGCGGCAACATGACACCGGAATATTACGGCAATCTTTACCGCAGATACCAGACCTATGTACGTAACTACAATAACAGTGCTCCGATCCAGAAGATCTGCTGTGGAGCGAATGCAGGAGATTTTGGATGGACAAAGGATGTGCTTGCGACCTGTTATAAGGCACCTGCTCCGGAGCATGCACATGGGTTTATGGAGGGGCTTTCCTTACATTACTATACCGTTCCGGAGGATGGCTGGAGCCATAAGGGAAGCGCTACCGATTTTGATGAAAAGAGCTATTACAAAACCCTGTCCAAGACCTGGTATATGAAAGAGCTTATTGAAAAGCATGCAACCATCATGGATGAGTATGATCCTAAGAAGGAAATCGGTATGATGGTCGATGAGTGGGGATGCTGGTATGATGTAGAGCCCGGAACCAATCCCGGATTCCTCTATCAGCAGAATACCATGCGTGATGCACTGGTAGCTGCCATTAACTTAAATATCTTTAACAAGCACTGTGACCGTGTGAAGATGGCATGTATTGCACAGCTTGTGAACGTATTACAGTCTGTGATCCTCACAGAAGGAGCAAAGATGCTTCTGACACCAACCTACTATATCTTCAGGATGTTCAAATATCATCAGGATGCAGAGCTTTTGGAAAGCAGCGTAAGTGAGAACGGACTTGTAGGTCTTGAAGAGAAGTATCAGGTTCCTGCCATCAGTGAATCCGTATCAGTAGATAAGGATGGCGTTTATACCATCACACTTGCCAATGCTTCTTTGGATCAGGCGGAAGAAATGGAAGTGAGCTTCTTTGAGTTTGCACCGAAGAGTGCCGAAGCTTTTATTGTAAAGGGTAATATGAGGGACTACAACACCTTTGAGCATGGTGATGTGGTGAAGGAAGAAGCCTATGAAGATGTGAAGCTGACACCGAACGGTGTTATACTTAACGTACCTCCCTGCAGTGTAGTGAGCATCCGGGTGAAGTAGTTTTGTAACTATTCAGTACAGGTCGAAGCACATGCTGCTGAGACCGTACGAATATGATTCAATAGTGCAAAATCCCATCAGCGAAGCTGATTTTAAATGGATTTTGCATCGTAACTGTGAAGGTACTGAACAGTTACGTAGTTTCTAAAATAGTACGCAGAAATAAGTTTCCGATAAAAATAGTGACAGCTAAGTAAAGGTAAAAGGGCAGTTCAAAGGATGGACTGCCCTTATCATATAACTGTGGGTATGAAACAGCTCCCTCATCTACGCTTAATCCTCCTTTCTGTCATTATATCTGAAAACCGATTATATCTGAAAAGAAAATTTCCCATATACGGAATATGATAAGTAAGTTACAATAGTAATTATCGTAATTTTAAAAATCGGAATAATGAAAGGTGGATATCTAAGAGGGAATGGACAGACGGAAGTGGGAAAAGAGGAAAACAGGAACAGCAAAGAAAACAACGGGAGCATTGCTCTTACTGACAGCATTGCTTACAGGGAGCATACTGTTAAGCGGATGCTCTGCATGGCTGATGAGTGAGGGACTGGATGGTGATGAGGGCTGGTCTGATTATGAAGAAGAGGAGGATGAAGGATACTCCGGTGGCAGTGCGACAATTGGAGGAGACTCATCCTATCAGAGCAGTGTGTTAGAGGACAATTCCTTAAAGGGAACGGTCATTTCACAGGAAAACGGGCAGATGCAGATCAGCCGCCGGAGCAGAGATGAAGAAATTCCTATGGGTGATGGGGACTGGACAATCTTTGTATACCTTTGTGGAAGTGATCTGGAATCGGACGGTGGAGCCGCCAGCAGTGATATTGAGGAAGCCTTTGCAGCAAGGGGAAGCGGGCAGGTAAAGGTGGTTTACCAGACCGGCGGATCGTACTTCTGGTATCAGAATATTAATGAAAACAGGGTACAGCGTTATTTGTTGGAGGATGGAGATCTGACGCTGGTTGATGAAAAGCCGGAAGCCAATATGGGGACTGCTTCGACACTGGCTGATTTTCTGTCCTGGGGGGTAAGTAATTATCCATCGGAAAGAATGGGCCTCATTCTCTGGGATCATGGAAGCGGAAGCATTAATGGAGTATGCTTTGATGAGCAGTATGATTATGACAGTCTTACATTGGGAGAACTGGATCATGCCCTGAATCAGGTGTATGATCAGATGACTGACCGGTTTGAGTTTATCGGGTTCGATGCCTGTCTGATGAGTACGCTGGAAACTGCAAATGTACTGACACCTTATGCGCGGTATATGTATGCTTCACAGGAGATGGAGCCGGGAAGCGGCTGGGACTATACTTCCCTTTTGAATAATCTTGCTGCGAATCCGGATCAGGACGGAGCGCAGCTTGGAGAAAAGGTGTGCAGGGAATATTATGACCATTGCGCGGACTATGGATTCGGAAGCCAGAGATCGGCGACCTTTTCCATTATTGATCTGTCGAAAATCGATGATGTTCTGATCTCCATGAATGAAGCCTTCCGGGTGGTTTACGAACAGGGAGATCTTGGTGATGTTACGAGAGCTGTGCTGGAAGCCGATTCCTTTGGAGGAAACAGTGTCAGCGAAGGATATTCCAATATGCTGGATCTTGGGAATATGCTGGATCAGCTTTCCGGTTATGGGCAGGAGGTAAGGGATGCTTCACAGACCTTACAAAGCTGCGTTCTTTATACTATGAACGGACGACTTCACAAGAATGCATCCGGACTGTCTGTTTACTATCCGGTTTCCATTCAGGGGTCGGAGGAGCTGAAGATTTTTTCCCGGATCTGTCCGAGTAATTATTATTATGCATTAATTGATAAAATTGCTTATGGGGCAGAAAACGGAAGTGCGGCAGATTATGATAACAGTACCCTGCTTTCGGATATGGCAGACATTAATGAATGGCTGGGGGAGGAAAGCGGCTTTACCGGGGATGTCAGCACGAATGCCGGGGAATTTGCAGATATTGAGATCGGACAGATGGGGGTATCGGACATTTATTTTGATGAGGACGGGATATATACAGTTTCGTTTGATAATATGGATGAGCTCGCCTATGCCTGCTGCAGTGTGGGTATGGATGACGATGCGGATGGATTCTTTTACCTTGGAACCACGGAGGAAGTGATCTATGATATTGACCGGAACTGTGTGACTGACAATTTTGACGGCTCATGGCCCTGCATCAATGACAATCTGCTGGCACTGGAGCTTGTAAATACGACGGACAGCTGCAGCATTTATACCTGCAATGTTCTTTTGAATGATGAGGTTGAAACCAATCTGCGGATCGAATATGACTGGGAATATGATGAATGGAGTGTGATCGGAATCTGGGACGGTATTGATGAGGAGACCGGTATGGCATCGCGGGAGGTTTATGAGCTGCAGGATGGTGATGTAATTACCCCTGCTTATTACTGGTTTTCGGTAGATGACGATGAGGACTGGTATTACGGAGATGATATTGTTGTAGACGGAGATCTTGAGATTACTTATGAATACCTTCCGGAAGGAGTTTATTATTACTGCTTTGAGCTGCATGATATCTATGGAAATGTGTATTATACACCGTTCACACTTCAGTACGTAGATGAAGACGGAGAGGTCTGGGTTGATGGAGAATTCTATTAATAAAAATCTGCGGATCTGTAAAAAATGTCTTACAAGGGACATGATGGATAAGGCAGATTATTTTAAAAGCATGTATGACTATATTGAGAATCTGGATCCGGATATTAAGACGGAAGACTCATTGTATGAAAAACGGCTGGCCACCTGTAAGGAATGTGAGCGGCTGGGGGTGCTTCGTGGAAATGCGGGCAGCCGTAGCAAAGAATGCCTGTCCGTATGAAAAGTGGTAGGGCAGGGGTGCTCTGCATGAACGGGCATGGCTGAACGGTTGCTTGAAGGTAAAAAATCTCGAAAGTATATTGACATTTAAAATCCCGATGCTATAATACAATCAAACATATGAATAATTGTTCATATGAAAGAAGATGAAAGCGAAGAGGATGAGAACATGAAAAAGACTTATAAAATTGATGTGGATTGTGCAAACTGTGCAAATAAGATGGAAGAAGCAGCTAAGAATACCTCCGGTGTAAAGGATGCAACCGTGAACTTCATGACCCTGAAGATGATTGTTGAGTTTGAAGATGGTGCAGAACCTGCTTCTGTTATGAAGGATGTGCTTAAGAGCTGTAAAAAGGTAGAAGATGATTGTGAAATCTTTTTATAAGAAAAGAGGATGCTATGAATAAAAAGCAGAAAAAGGTATTAATCAGAATTATTGCAGCGGTTGTGCTGCTCATCGCTCTGGCATTTGTACCTGCAGAAGGATGGCTTCAGTTTGCATTATATATGCTTCCTTATCTGGTTATCGGTTATGATATTTTGAAAAAAGCGGTTAAGGGGATCCTGAACCGGCAGGTGTTTGATGAGAATTTCCTGATGGCTGTTGCGACGATCGGTGCGATCGCACTTGGTGATTACAAGGAAGGCGTAGCTGTTATGCTGTTCTATCAGATTGGTGAACTCTTCCAGAGCTATGCCGTAGGAAAGAGCCGCAGAAACATCAGCGAACTGATGGATATCCGTCCGGATTACGCCAATGTGGAACAGGATGGTGAGCTGGTGCAGGTCGATCCGGATGAGGTAGAGATCGGTACGGTTATTCTTGTAAAGCCCGGTGAAAAGATTCCGATTGACGGTATCGTTGTAGAAGGTGCTTCAAGTCTTAATACAAGCGCCCTCACAGGGGAAAGCCTTCCGAGAGAAGCTAAGGAAGGGGACGAAGTTATCAGTGGCTGTATTAATATGACAGGTCTTTTGAAGATCCGGACAACGAAGGAATTCGGGGAATCTACCGTTTCCAAAATTCTGGAGCTGGTGGAGAATTCCAGTTCAAGAAAATCCAGATCAGAGAACTTTATTTCCAAGTTCGCAAGAATTTATACTCCGGCGGTCTGCTACGGTGCAGTTGCCCTGGCATTCCTTCCTCCGATTGTGAGAATGGTATTTATGGGACTTCCGGCAGACTTTGGGACCTGGATTTACAGAGCGTTGACATTCCTTGTTATCAGTTGTCCCTGTGCACTGGTCATCAGTATTCCTTTAAGCTTCTTTGCCGGTATCGGTGGAGCAAGCAAGGAAGGTGTTCTGGTCAAGGGTTCCAATTATCTGGAAACTCTTTCCCAGACCAAATATGTTGTATTTGATAAGACCGGAACCATGACACAGGGTGTCTTTGAAGTAAGCGGTATTTATCCGGCAGCGCTTTCCAAAGAAGAGGTGGTTGAATATGCAGCATGTGCAGAAAGCTATTCCAGCCACCCGATCAGTAAGAGTCTTCAGAAAGCATATGGCAAAGAGATTGATAAGAACCGTGTAACAGAGGTTAAGGAAATCAGTGGTAAGGGTGTTACCGCACAGGTTGACGGCAGATTGGTTGCTGCAGGAAACGGAAAGCTCATGGATCAGCTTGGAGTTCCGTATACGGTATGCAATGAGGTTGGAACTCTGGTTTACGTAGCAGTCGATGGCAGATTCGCCGGATGCATTCTGATCTCCGATCTGTTAAAGCCGCATGCAAAAGAAGCCATTGCTGCTTTGAAGAATGCAGGTGTTACCAGAACGGTTATGCTGACCGGCGATACGAAGCGTGTAGCGGATGCAGTGGCAGCAGAGCTTGGTATTCACGAGGTCTGCAGTGAGCTTCTTCCGGCAGATAAGGTATCAAAGGTGGAAGAGCTTCTTGCCAGGAAGAGCGGGAAGGAGAAGCTTGCCTTCGTTGGTGACGGGATCAATGATGCCCCGGTGCTTTCCAGAGCCGATATCGGAATTGCCATGGGAGCGCTTGGATCGGATGCGGCGATTGAAGCAGCCGATATCGTCCTGATGGATGATGATCCGTTAAAGATTGCAAAGGCCATCAGGATTTCCAGAAAATGTATCCGTATTGTATATGAGAACATTTATTTTGCGATCGGCATTAAGGTGATCTGCCTGATTCTTGGAGCACTTGGTATTGCCAATATGTGGGCAGCAATCTTCGCCGACGTGGGAGTTATGGTGATTGCCGTACTGAATGCAATCCGCGCATTGTTTGTTAAAAGATTATAATGCAAATCTTGACTTATTTTCATAAAGAAAGGAAAGAAATATGTCAGAAGTAGAATGCTGTGATACTGTAGAAGTGCATGAGGATCTGCTGAAAATTGTACAGGATACCATGCCGGATGAACAGGAGCTGAATGATCTGGCAGATCTGTTTAAGATATTCGGTGATTATACAAGAATCCGTATCCTGTTTGTCCTGTTTGAATCAGAGGTATGTGTCTGTGATCTGGCACAGGTTCTGAATATGACACAGTCTGCAATTTCACATCAGTTGAAGATCCTGAAGCAGAGCAGACTGGTGAAGAGCCGCAGAGAAGGCAAGTCGATCTTTTATTCGCTCGCAGATGAACATGTGGAAACAATCATTGGTAAGGGAAGAGAGCATATCGAAGAGGACTAAAATCTGAAAAGGATGCAGCTCATCTTTTATCGTAGTAAACGTAGTGAAACTGACAACGCTCCCGGAACTAAAAAACCCCGGAAAATCAACGTTTTCCGAGGTTTAAATAGAGCGGGTGATGGGAATCGAACCCACGTATCCAGCTTGGAAGGCTGGTGTTCTA
>ERZ780198.477-NODE-477-length-45110-cov-9.131661_pt1 | contig 45110 bp, 33 predicted proteins | sample MGYA00510979_ERZ780198 | MGnify/ENA primary metagenome ERZ780198 (study PRJEB29588, sample SAMEA2158039) | human gut metagenome | biome: human gut; feature: human-associated habitat; material: faeces | place: Denmark | collected 2008/2010 ...
ACCGTTAATTGCAACTTTTACTGACATTTAATTGTCCTCCTATAATAAGTTTTTTTGCTATTGATAGTTGTTTAGGATTGTAAGAACTTAAAAAATATGATATAATCAATATATAAAATTGAAAGCGAGGAATATTGATGGATTGTATTATGTTAATTGTTGCTGTTTTAGTTGTTCTATTGGTTTTGTTGATTCCATTGTACTCAATGTATGTTTCTCTTATTCAGAAGAAAAATAAAGTTAAAGAATCAATGGGTGGAATTGATGTTCAATTAAAGAAACGTTATGATTTAATCCCAAATATTTTGGTTATTGCGAACAAATTTATGGAACATGAAAGAGGTTTGATTACTGAGATTACAAATTTGAGAACCCAAGCTTCAAATTTACGTGCTGATAGAGATACAATCTCTAAAAAACTAGATTTAGATACTCAAATTGCCAATAAAATGGGTCAATTGATGGTTAATGTTGAAAATTATCCACAATTGAAATCTGATCAAACAATGATACAAGCAATGCAAACTTATTCAGAAGTTGAGGAACACATTGCTGCTGCAAGAAGATTTTATAACAGTGCTGTTAATGATTTGAATAACGCTGTTGAAATTTTCCCAAGTTCTGTAATTGCTTCAGCTCTAAATATTCAACCTTATCCGTTCTTTAAGGCTGAAGAAGCAGCAAAAGAACCTATAAATGCAGCTAATTATTTTAAAAACTAATTGTGGATTTATTTTAAGGCGGTTTAAACAAACCGCCTTTTTATATTTTGTTTAAGTATGTGTCCGTAGCTCAGTAGAACAGAGCGTGAGTTTCCGAAGCTCAAGGTCAGGGGTTTGACTCCCCTCGGACACGTTTTTTAATTGTCTATGCTATTTGAGCAAATCCTGTGATTGTTCTATCGTTTGCGGAATATGATCTGCGAGCAACTTTGTTAGATGTATTACCTTCAATTGTATTGATTCTTCCATCTGCTCCGATGCTTTCAACAACTCCAACGTGTGATCTTCCTCCATTTTTAAAGATAATCAAATCGCCAGCTTTAACTTTTCCTTTGATAACGCCTGATTTATTTGCAATTCCTGCTGTTTGTAAGAAACAACCTTTTGATTTTGCCCAATTCATCAATCCGCTAACTGAAGAAGATCCAAAACCACTAGGAAGGGATTTCCCTGCATTTCTAAATGCTTCTTTAACTACGTATGTTGAGAAATCAGCACACCATGCGTGGTTTTTACCGCCAGTAAATAGTTTATAAGAACCGTTTCTTTCGTTATAACCAAGATATTTTTTAGCCGCAGAAACGATACCTCCGCCTAAGTTTGAAGCCCATCTTTTTACATTTTTGTATGCTGAACTAATACCATTTCCCCAACCTGAAAATATATTTGAGAAGTTAAAATTAAATTTTGGTGTAGCATATGAATATGTTGGATATGTAAATCTCGTAGCAGAATATGAATATTTTGGTGCAAGAGTGAATAATGATGCAGTCTTGCTCACTGGAGTAGCAAATGGATTTGCATATGCAAATGATGTAGGTGCTGTTCTTGAAAGTAAATTTGTAAATATGTTCCAGTAACTCATAATATCCCTTTTAAATATCCCCTTGTATATATATAAAGTTTATATGAGTTGTATAATTGCTTTATTTATCAAATATATTAACAAATGTTAAAAATTTTTTTTTAAGAAAATGGCCCCGACGCGAGTCGAACGCGTGATCTTCGGTTTAGGAAACCGCTGCTCTATCCTACTGAGCTACGAAGCCATATGACCTACATTAGTATAGCATAAAATTACTGTTTTTATGCTATATTATTTGTATGGAAGAGAATAATTTAAAAATATCAATTGCTCATTTATACCCTAAATTACTGAATCTTTATGGGGATTTGGGGAATATTATAACTTTAAAAAATCGTTGTGAATGGCGTGGAATTACCGTAGAATTTGAAAATATTAATATTGGTGATTCTATAAAAGATCACGATTTATATTTTATTGGTGGCGGGCAAGACAAGCAACAAGAAGAAGTTGCAGAGGAGTTGTATTCTCATAAACCTGAACTTTTAGCTCAACGTGATAGCGGTTCTGTTTTTCTTGGAATTTGTGGAGGCTATCAGTTGTTTGGTCATTATTATCAACCACATGATAAAGATAAATTAAAGGGACTATCTTTGATGGATGCTTATACCGTGGCGGGTCAGAAAAGATTTATTGGTAACGTTACAATTAAAACGGATTTTCTCACCCCAAATACTCTTGTTGGTTTCGAAAATCATAGCGGGTTAACTTATCTTGAAGGAGATACAAAGCCTATTGGAATAACTGTTGTAGGCAATGGTAATAATTCTAAAGATGGTTTTGAGGGTGGAAGATATAAAAATGTTTTTGGAACATATTTACATGGTTCACTTCTTCCTAAAAATCCTCATTTTGCAGACTATTTGATTGAACTAGCTTTAGAACGCAGATATGGTGAAAAGATTAATCTTTCAAAACTTGATGATACTTTAGAGTGGAATGCTCACAATTCCGTTCTTAATAAAGATTACTAATTTACAAATATTTAAAGATATTAATTCCTTTTTTCAAGTTTTTAGCTGTTTCTTCATCTGGTTCTATGTTTCTATTCATATCAAAGAAAAATTCGCAATGATTTGGAATATTCATTTCAGCAGGAAGTACGAATGTTGATGTTATAGTACAATTTCTTTGCAAAATATTGCATAATGTTTCTGGTTGCATTGAAAAGTTTATAAAGTATGCATCAACTTTTTTCCCACCCTCGACTTTAACTGCAAAATTTACTCTTGAACCTTCTACTGTTGCATTTTTGAATTGTTTTGCAAAGCTTTCAGCAACATCATACTCACTCATGGATGAATTTATGCTAATCTTATCAAATTTACTTTCTAATTTTGAGTATGCGACAGTACATTGAGCATTACCAATAAACTCTACGGGGTTGTTAGGTGATTTTTGGATAAATCTGCCTGCAATTATTAGAAGAACTAGAGGTATCGTAATATTCAAAGCAATTGCAGCAATCCCCCATCTCATTTGGTTAAGTCTAAAGTCTTTGGGCGTCATCCACCAATCTACTTGGTATGCCCACATATTTCCTCTAAAGCCACAATAAAATTGCAAACCCGTTAAAAGTAACCAGTTTAAACCCAAAGGTAATTGAAAATAAATTAAAGGAATTGCTAAGAGAGTAATCCACGCTTTGTGTTTAATACCCCAGATAAATGTCAATAAAAAAGCCCCCCAATTAAACTCATTAAGTTCTTTGGGTATATTTTTACCTTTGTATCCTGTTAAAAATTCCTTCCAGTTCATTCTCTTATTTTAGTTTTATATTCAATCCTTGTCAATTTATTTTACTGCGTTATCAAATCCAGACCAATTGAATGTTTTTGTTTTAACAATATTATCAATGGCATCAAGATTTTCGTCTTTAAGCCCTTCAAACTGGTTTGAAAACTCTTTGTTTAAGTCAATCATAGGAATATTAAATTCTTTAGATATTTTTTCGACCTTAATATCATAATTGATAGAAAGAACTTTAACCTTGGAAATTAAACCAATGATAATTGCATGAAATCTCATTGCTATCAAAAATTGTGCTTTTGCTAGTTTTGAAACAATTTCTTCATTAGTCAAACCAGTATATAGGGTTGTTTTGATTTCTGGTTTTAACAGTTTAATTGCTTTTTCAAACTTTGAGCAAACTTCTTTATCAAGAGTGTCTTGGAAGGAGAATATCTCGATTTCTTTATCTGAGAACTCATTCACAACCTTTTGGGCTAATCTATCAATAAAGTCATCATTCATAGTTTTGAAATCTCTGAGCTGTATAGCCAGAGTATTTGTCTTTTCAGAATGTTCAGTTGTTGTTGAAAATATCGGGTCACAAAGTAAATCCGCGTTAATTCCCCACGAATTTAGGAGCTGTAAACTTTTTTCATCTCTAACGCTTACGTAATCGCAATGTTTTAGAATATTTTTTGTTAAAAACTGACCAAACTTACTTCTAATTGGTCCAATACCTTGAGCAAAGATAATTACTTTTTTCTTTAAAAACAATCCAATAAAAATTATCAAAAGATAATAAATCAAGCTTTTTAAACTTGTTGCATCTTGTAAAAGGCTTCCACCTCCAGAAACAAGAACATTAGATTTTGCAATTGCTCCAATAATATCTTGAAATTTAAACGTGTAAACACTTCTAATGTGTTTAAATTGTTTTTTTGTATATTGTGGATCTGAAGAAATAATTGTTATTCTGTGTCCATCCGCTTGTAATTTTTTTACCAAAACTGATAGAATAGCTTCATCTCCAAAGTTTTTAAACCCGAAATATCCCGATAGTACAAATCTTTTTTTCATTAAAAATCCTCAGTTTTGTATATTTTATAAACTTCATCATAGTACGGAGTTGATTTTATTGCCCCGATACCTTGAGCTTGCAGTCCTGCATCAATTGATGCGATTTTACCAGCTTCAACAGGGGTATAACCGTGTGAAATAGCGTGTAAAAACGCACCATTAAAGGCATCACCAGAAGAGGTTGTATCTACGATGTTTTCTGTGTAGAAAGGTACAAAATAATTTTTGCCTAAACAATTGATAAAATACCCTTTATCTGGGCTTGATTTGATTACAACTGTTTGAATTCCTAAGTCTATTAAATATTTTGTAATATTTTCTACTGATTCAATTTCAAAAATGCTTTTTGCATCATATTTAGAACTCATAAACAGAATATCTGTGTATGGTGCAATTTCATCAAAATACTCTTTTGCATCTTCAGGAGTTGAAATTAGCGATGAATAATTTGGGTCATATGCAGTTATTACACCATTTTCTTTCGCAACTTCGAACGCTTTTTTTACCGCTTCCCTTGAATTCATAGAAAGAGATTGCGTAATCCCAGATGCGTATATAATTTTAGCATTTTTAATAAATTCTTCGTCAATATCATCTATTGATAATTTTGCAGGAGCAATTTTTTTTCTGTAATACATGAATTCCTTGTCGTGAGCGGACGTTCTTGATACCATGTAAATTCCATTTTTGTCACTAACAGTTCTAATATGGCTAATATCTAATCCTTCATTTTCCCAACTTTGAAGTAAATAGTCTTTAAAAACATCATCGCCAAGACAAGTTATAAATCCGACCTCTGAATTCAGACGTTTTGCTGCAACTGCAACTACTAAAGAATCTCCTCCATAATATTTGTGAAGGCATTCAGCATCTATAAATTTTTGGTTTGTAGAAAATTCTATCAAACTTTCTCCGATTGTAATTAGGTCCAGTTTATTTTCTTCCATTTATTTCAATTGCTCCAATAAGTTTTTTGTTCTTTCTGTAATTTCTTTGTATGAATTAGCAACAGTCAAGTGCCTTCCAACGCCTACTGCGACTGCTCCTGCATCAATATACTGTTTAACTTCTTCAAGTTTAACATCCCCTTGAGGTATTAAATTTAAAAATGGCATTGGTCGTAATAAGTTTTCGATATATTCAACTCCACCCATTGTAGTAATCGGATAAATCTTCACTAGTGGAATACGAGATTTCCACGCTTTATATGCTTCATTTGCTGTTGATGTTCCTGCAATAAAAGGAATTTGTGTATCTTTAGAAATTTTAATTAAATTTGTTTGAAAAATTGGAGATGAAATAATTTTTGCACCACATTCAATTGCTGTCTTAGCTTGTAGTGAAGTTATTATACCTCCAGCACAAACAATAGCATCTTTTGATAATGTTTCAATCGCTTCAAAAATTTTTGGAGACTCAATATTTATTTCCATAATATCTAGTCCTCCGTCAAGTAAAGCCTGAGCTTTACAAATAACATCTTGTGGGTCAGAACTCCTAATGATAGGAAATACTTTGTTTTGAGCCAATTTTTCTACTAAATTAATATTCATAATCTATCCTTTTTTCAAAATTTATTATATCATAAAATAAAAAACGGACTTTGGGAGCTTCATGAATGAAAAAGATTAAGAACAAACTATTTTATTTATATTCACTGCTAATATATTTGTTTCTAGTTGTTGGTATTTCACTTTTGGCATCTAATTATTTAAGCTCTTCTGTAAACAGTTATTTAATTAATAATTTTGTATCAATTGGGAATGGTAGCCATAATATTGTAGAAGTTGTTATTGATGACGATACAAATAGCGATTATAGCCCTTGGAATAGACTGTATGAAATTCAATTGTTAGATTTCTTTTATTCTTATGCAAAACCTAAAGTTATTGGTTTGGATATGATTATGCAAACTTTTGATAAGAATAAAAAAGTTGATATTCAGTATCTAAATCAAGTTTCTAAAATGAATAACTTCGTAACGGGTTTTCTTCCTGACAAATATGATAGTGATGCAAAATACGTTAAAGAAAAAGTTTTTAAAGATAAATATGCACTAGATGTCGAGCTTAAGACATCAAAATTTCCAAAATCGTATGACGGTGTACAGTATTTGTCTGCTTTGGCTGATTCAACCAAAAATCTAGCTTCCGTATATATTCAACCTGACAAAGCTTCTGGAACTGTTTTCTCAACAGTTAATATTTTGAAAATTGGAGATGATTTTTATCCTTCTTTATCTTTGAAACTATATCTTATGGCAAATAATACTAATAATGTCATATTAGAAGATAAATATATTGTTATTCCTAAAACTGGGCTTAAAATTCCTTATACCGTTGATAAGAATGGAATTTCCAAAACTCCTGTTAGATTCTATGATAGTATTGAAAATTCAGATTATTCTCATAATAAAATTTCTGCAGGGAAAGTTTTAAGAACTTATGTTGCATTAAAATCTGGGATTACCCCTAAGACAAATCCTGAGCTTTACGTTGATGGCGGACAATATATAAATCCAGACTTTTTTAAGGATAGTATTATATTAATAGGGAAAAATGTTTCTGGACCATCTAATGATGTATTAAAAACCCCAATGGCTACAAGACATCCAGGGTTAGATATTCAAGCATCATCTTATGATAATATTGCAAATAATTATTTCCTTACTTATTCAAATTGGGAAACTTGTGCTGTTATCGTATTTTTTATGTGCTTGTTTACATTTCTCCTTGTATTCAAGTCGAAGTTTATTAAGGGTTTGTTGTCTTTAGTTGGATTAGATTTTGTTTATTTCTTTTTGGTGATTGTGTTTGCTGTTTTGGGACATATTATTCCTTTTGTCATACCAATTGCGGCTCAATTTGTAACAGTCGTGTTTGGTTATTCATTCAAATTTTTGTCTGAAAATAGAAATAAAGAAAAGATTAAACAAGCAATGGGCAAATATCTTTCTCAAGATATTATGAATAACGTTGTTAGTAACATTGATGACTTGAAATTGGGTGGTAAACGTGCAATAGTAACGGTTTTATTTTCTGATATTCGTGGTTTTACAAGCTTGAGTGAGAAAATGTCCGCAGAAGAAGTTTCAATGATTTTGAACGAGTATTTTGCAGAGATGGAACCTATTATTACCAAATATAATGGTGTAATTAATAAATTTATTGGAGATGCGGTTATGGCTATTTTTGGCGAACCTATTCAAGATATAAATCATGCTAGAAATGCTGTTAAATGTGCATATGAAATGCTTAAAAAAGTTGAATATTTACGGGAAAAATGGTTGTTTGAGGGAAAACCTAAAATAGAAATTGGTGTAGGTATAAATACAGGCGAAGTTTTTATTGGAAATATTGGAACTGAAACTCGTATGGAATATACCGTAATTGGTGATACTGTAAACTTAGCTTCTCGTATTGAAAGTTATAACAAAGTTTATAAAACAAATTTATTGGTAAGTAGTTCGACTTACGCTCATATTGCAGATATTGCTGATGTAATCAAGATTTCAGAAGTTCAAATTCGTGGTAAAGCCAAGAAAATGAATATTTATGAAGTATTAAGAATAGATAGAGATAAAGATAAATAATAGGAGGATGAGTTGTGCTAAGATGTAGTAATAGCTTGAAAAACGGGGGGGGGGTAACCTCTTAAATGCTTTAATAACCGATATTTTAGTGGGTGGTAACCGCTTGTTCCATTGCGGAGATTTGAAGATAAAGAATAATAATTTGTTTCATTGCCAAGGTGCGGTAGCGTTTGGTGGATTATGTGCTGAACTCGTTCGCAATTGCCCCTCTCCAAAGGAAGAGGGGGTAGGGGAGAGTTTTTTCCCTTTTGTTAAGATAAAAATTCTAAAACGCATAATTAAAAAATGCGCGTTCACTTTTGCCGAAGTCCTTATAACTCTTGGAATAATTGGTGTTGTGTCAGCAATTACTCTACCAAATTTAATTAATAGTTATAAAGCAAAAGTATTGAAAACTCAGTTTATAAAAATGGATGCAACAATCCAACAAGCTCTTTTAAAAACTTCTAATGAATTGGGGGCTTCTTTGTCTGATTTTTATGGTCCTGGTGCTGCTGATCCCAATTTGGTTAAACCTGCTTGTTTAGCTTTAGAAGAACAAGTTCCAGAGTTAAATGAAGTTTGGTTAAATCAATTTTCAGGTTTACAAAAAATTAGTCGTCAAAAATTAATAGATATGACTCATAGTCATTGTAGTTCTGTATTTAATGCTAAAACTAATTTAGGAACTTGGAAATGTTATTCTTTAGATAATACCTACTTACTTGCAAATGGTAGTTCTATTTCTGCTTTAGAATTTTCTTGGTATGGAAGATTTACTCTTCCTTGTAGTGTGTCTTTTATGTTTGATACTAATGGACCTTTAAATGGACCTAATCGTTTGGGATACGATGTTTTTAAATATGAATCATATGAATATTGGATGAATTCGTTGTGTGACCCGAATGTTAATAATTCTGAAAATGGCTATGGTTGTTATTATTATGCTCGTAGAAATATAAATCCCAAGGACCGTTCAATATCATATTGGGATATATTATACAAACCTTTGAGTTATTGGAAAAGTCGTGATTAATCAACATCAACTGGTGGGCGTTGGATTTTTTCTATCGCCTCCCTTGCGGTGAATACCAACGTTTCTGGAATATTATCAATAGTTGTTAATTGCCTTAATACGTCAACAACTCTTTTGAATGCTCTAACAATGTCTCCTTCGCCGATTTCTATTTGTTCTGAAACAGTTTCCCATTCTGCCCCTTCAACCCAAAGTTCAATTAGCGAACTGAAATATGGATTTATATATAAAGGTGCTTCAATATCATATTTAGATTGAACTTTTTCAAGTTTTCGTTTTATATTGCGGATTTGATTAAGGGTTTTTCTAACTGGTTCTGAGAACGGAATATAAGGAATTTCTATTCTTAATTCTTCTGTTGTTAGTGCACAAATTACCCCTGCAAGTTGTGAAGGGGTTAAGTTTTCAAGCACCCCAGAGAAAATAATTTCTGCTAAGTACAATTCATTCTCAGAACGAATTTGTGATGTAGTTTTCCCTTTTTCTGTTGGGTAATCGTTCTGAATATAGCCATATTCTTTTAACACTGCACGATGAGCAATGAATTTGTTCCAGTAAATATCTTTTTGTTTTTCAATTTCTTTTAGTAATTTTTTCTTTTTTGAGTCAATTCGTTTTAAAACTTCAAGATTTTTTGAGTGTTTTTTATATAGTTTACAGGTGTCACAAGCAAATTGTTGAAGTTTATGTAATTCTTCTTTATTACGTTTGCCAAATTCAACAACTTCTGGTGATAAAGGTCTATGTTTTGATTTTTCTTGTTTAACAATTTTTTTGTAGGTTTGTCTATTTTGTACATACAAAAATCTTGACTTGTCATATTCAAGCATTTTGTCATCAGATAATTTGTTGGGACAAATAAAAGAACGTTCCTCTATTTCCTTATCATATTGCTCTAATTGAAACAATATAGGTTTAAGTCTATAATCTGATGAATAATAGCCAAAACTTTTTAGAATGAGTTCTTTTGATTCTTCAAGATTAAATCTTTGCAACAAGTTTAGAACCATTGAATAGCTTGGAGAAAATTTACTTTCTAAAGGATTAGAATCACTTAGAACTAGTTCTGCTACTTCTTCTGGAGTTTGGAATGGTGTTCCTACAACTGTTACATAGCCAACTTTGTCCATTCCTCGTCGTCCAGCTCTTCCTGACATTTGTAAAAATTCATTAGCTGTTAACATTCTGTGTCCAGAATCGGTTCTTTTGCTCGTTGAGCTGATAACGGTCGATCTTGCAGGCATATTTATTCCAGCCGCAAGAGTTTCTGTTGCAAATACAACTTTAATAAGCCCTTTTTGAAAAAGTTTTTCTACTAAATTCTTCCATGCTGGTAATAATCCTGCGTGGTGAGATGCAACACCTTGAATTAAGTATTCAATATGTTTGTTTCCATATAAATGAGGGTTTTCAGCAATAAATTCTTCAATAAAAGCTTTTATTTCTTCCTGTTCTTTTCTCGTATTTAAACCCAGCCCAGAACATTTTTCCATTTGTTCATCACATTTTTTTCTGGAAAAAGTGAAATAAATTGCTGGTAACATGTCGTTATCTGCTAAGTTCTGAATTATCTGTTTGACATATGTTTTTTTTCTTTTATCTTTTCCTCTTGCCCATTGTGGTTTTTCTGGTTTTATCTTGTTATTTAATTTCCCATCTGGGGTTAAAAGTGGAAGTAATTTATACGGTTGAGAACTATCGAAATAGAAAAATCTCAAAGGCACTGGTCTAAAATCTGTGTTAACAAGTTTTGTTTTTGAGTGTACTGTATTAATCCAATTTGTTAGTTCATCGCAATTTGCGACAGTTGCGGAAAGTGCAATAATTTGAATGTTGGTTGGGCAATAAATTATACTTTCTTCCCAAACTGTTCCTCTTTGTTCATCATTCATATAATGGACTTCGTCAAGAACAACATATCGAACATCTTTAAGGTTGTCTGCAACGGCTCCGAAGTTTGTTCCGTATAGCATATTTCTAAATACTTCAGTTGTCATTATGACAATTTGGGCTCCTCTATTAATAGAAGTATCTCCTGTTAGAAGTCCAACTTTATCGGCTCCATATTGCTCACAAAAGTCGTAAAATTTTTGATTTGATAATGCTTTTAGTGGGGTTGTGTAAAAAATTCTGCAACCTTGTTTTAGTGCATTATTTATAGCGTGTTGTGCAATAACTGTTTTCCCCGCTCCTGTTGGGGCACAAACTACAACACTTTCTCCGTTATCAATAATTTCACACGCTTCTTTTTGAAAATCGTCCAGTTCAAATGGGAATTCGCTCATCTTTTTTTTACCTATAAATGCTATTCTATTTATAATTATAACATATTGTTCAAGATATTTAAAGATTATTCAAAAACTTCTTGTTTGTAAAATTTAGTAACAAAACATTTGACAAATTGCTACTTATGTAATATAAATTTTTGTAAAAATAATAATTATGCCCTATCAAAATTTTTGATTATACGTTTTGAAACTCTAAAAGGAGAAATTATGCAAGTTCAAAATAATATAAATTCACCAAGATTTACAGCTTTTAAAATGACCCCAAATGCTAATGATTTGATAATAAATACTTTGAAGAAAAATGCTAAACTAGAAGATTTTGTTACTTGTAACAAATGTATTAGTTCTTTGGATGCTTTTCCAATTCAGACATCTATTACCAGAACTCATAATCCATATGAATCAAGAGAACAAGATAGATTAAAAGCTTATATTGAAGGCAAGATTGAAATAGAAATGAGAAAACATGAAACTATTTCAAATTATTTGAAACGATTGGTTGGCATTGCAGATGATTTGAGTAATGACAAAATAAAACTAGACATGCTTGAAAATGGTAGAACCAAAGCCTCTCAAGCAGAAGTTCTTGCAACTGATTTAAATTCAAAAGTTTCAAAATTTGTAAAATGTGTATAATAAGACGAATATATAAAAAAAAGAACGAGTTTATTCTCGTTCTTTTTTTTTTGTTTAATTAGAAATATCTTCCTAAATTTTATCAAATCCAGTGTATTTTCTTAATACTTCTGGAATGATAATTGTTCCATCTGCTTGTTGATAATTTTCAACGATAGCTGCAAATGTTCTACCAACAGCAAGACCAGAACCATTAATTGTGTGAACAAATCTTGTTTTTCCTGTTGCTTTTTCTTTGTAACGGATGTTTGCTCTTCTTGCTTGGTAATCTCCGTAGTTTGAACAACTTGAGATTTCCTTATAAGCATTGTAAGAAGGCATCCAAACTTCCAAATCCCAACATTTATTAGCTGAAAAACCAATATCTCCTGTTGATAGGGCTTCTCTTCTGTATGGAAGTTCAAGAAGTTGTAACATTTTTTCTGCATCTTCTGTTAATTTTTCGTGTTCGTCTTTACTTGTTTCTGGAGTACAAAGTTTTACAAGTTCAACTTTGTTGAATTGGTGAACTCTGATTAAACCTCTTGTGTCTTTACCAGCAGATCCTGCTTCACGTCTAAAACATGGTGTATAAGCTGTCATGTATTTAGGTAAATCATCTTCTGATAAAATTTCTCCAGAATAGATATTTGTAACTGGAACTTCTGCTGTCGGAATTAAATACAAATCTTCATTTTCGCATTTGTACATATCTTCTGCAAATTTAGGAAGTTGACCTGTTCCAGTCATAGTAGCAGAGTTAGCCATAAATGGAGGCAAAATTTCTTCGTAATCTTGTTGTTCTGTGTGATAGTCAAGGAAGAAATTGATTATTGCTCTTTCTAATCTTGAGCCTTTCCCTCTGTATAACGTAAATCTGCTTTGAGATAATTTAACACCTCTTTCAAAATCTACAAGATTTTTTTCTTCGCACAAGTCCCAATGAGCTTTGAATTCAAAATTAAATTTTCTTGGTTCACCCCATTTGTAAACTTCTACGTTGTCAGCATCAGATGCTCCAATTGGAGTTGTTTCATCTGGAATATTTGGGATGTGCAACAAAATATCTTTTTGTTTTGCATCTAATTCTGTTTGTTTTTCTTCAAATTCTTTAATTTCATCTCCAAGAACTCTTACTTCTTCTTGGATTTTATCGGTATTTTCTCTGTTTTTCTTCATTAAACCGATTTTTTGGGATTCCGATTTTCTCTTTGCTCTTAATTCGTCAGCCTTTGTTTGAATTTTTCTTCTTTCTTCATCAATAGCAATAACTTCGTCTATTGATAAATCTGGATTTCTTCTTTTTAAAAGTTCATTAATCTTCTCAGGATTCTCTCTAATCAATTTAATATCAAGCATCTTATCCTCTTTTCTGTTACCAATTAGCTCTTTCATTCTAGTTTAAATATATTTTATAATCAAGCTATTGGAATTAAAAAATACGTGTATTTGGTGATAAAAATTTGCAATCCGCATATAATAATGTATAATATTGATGTCATGGGAGATGTGATGTTTAAAAAGTTAGCTCAACAATTGAAGGCTCAAAATGTGGAGAATAAGTATTCTTCCGTGTCTTCTCCTATTCAAAATTCAGAGAATCCTTTCTTGAAAAATCTTTCAAAGCATGCTCTGAATTTGTATGAGCGAAAAACTGATGTAAAGAATTTTACAAAATTAGCCCTTTCTGATCCTGAAAATTCTTCTCATAATCAAATTATGGATAAATTATTCCGATATGGAGATGTAATTGATCCATTTGAAGAATCAAAATTATTTGATTTGTCTGATAATGAACATTTTTTACGTGATTTAGGTTTGAAATAATTTTTACTTTAAAATTAGGCTTAATATTCTTTTCACACCTTGAAACTTTTTCGTTTTTTGTATATAATTTTTCTATAAGAAGAGATAGGAGTAAAAAATGTTCGAACGTTTTACAGAAAAAGCAATTAAAGTAATAATGCTTGCTCAGGAAGAAGCTCGAAGATTAGGTCATAATTTTGTTGGAACAGAACAAGTTTTGTTAGGACTAATCGGCGAAGGTACTGGGGTTGCTGCTAAAACTCTAAAGTCCATGGGGGTAAACCTTAAGGATGCAAGAGCTGAAGTTGAAAAAATTATCGGTAGAGGCTCTGGTTTTGTAGCAGTTGAAATTCCTTTCACCCCACGAGCTAAAAGAGTTTTAGAACTTTCTTGGGATGAAGCAAGACAATTAGGTCATAACTATATTGGTACAGAACACTTGTTGCTTGGTTTAATCCGAGAAGGTGAAGGTGTTGCTGCAAGAGTTCTTGAAAATCTTGGCGTTGATTTAAATAAAGTAAGAAGTAATGTTATTAAAATGTTAGGTGAATCAAAACCTCAAGCGACTGCTGGTGGTGCTGGTTCAAGTTCTTCAAGTTCAAGTTCTTCATCAAGTGGGAAAACAAAAACTCCAAGTTTAGATGAATTTGGTAGAGATTTAACGTTAGCGGCTCAAGAATTGCGTTTAGACCCAGTTGTGGGTCGTGAAAAAGAGATTGAACGTGTAATTCAAATTCTTGCAAGACGTACAAAAAATAACCCAGTTTTACTTGGTGAGCCTGGTGTTGGTAAAACGGCTGTTGCTGAAGGTCTTGCTATAAGAATTGTCAATGCTGAAGTTCCAGATATTTTGGATGGCAAAAAAGTTATTCAATTGGATATGGGGCTTTTGGTTGCAGGTACAAAATATCGTGGTGAATTTGAAGAACGTCTTAAAAAAATTATGGATGAAATTCGCCAAGCTGGTAATATTATTCTTGTAATTGATGAAATGCACACATTGATTGGTGCTGGTGCTGCTGAAGGTGCTATTGATGCTGCAAATATCTTGAAGCCTGCTTTATCAAGAGGTGAAATTCAAGTTATTGGTGCAACAACTTCTGATGAATACAGAAAATATATTGAAAAAGACTCAGCTTTAGAACGTCGTTTCCAACCAGTTCAAATTGATGAACCTTCAATTGATGAATCTATTGAAATTATCAAAGGCTTGAAACCTAAATATGAAGAACACCACAATTTGGTGATTTCAGATGAAGCAATTGTTGCAGCTGTTAAATTATCTAGCAAATATGTAAACGATAGATTCTTGCCAGATAAAGCAATTGACGTAATCGATGAAGCAAGTTCGAAAGTTAGATTGAAAGCATCTAATATGTGTCCAGAAGGCAAAGAACTTGAAAAACAATTAAAAACATTGATTAAAGAAAAAGAAGATGCAATTAGAAATCAAGAGTTTGAAACAGCTTCTCAACTAAGAGATGATGAAGCAGACTTGAGAGATAGAATTCGTGAAGTATCTGCTAAATGGAGAGAAGAACACGATGCAAATAAACCAACTGTTACTGCTGAAAATGTAGCTGAGGTTGTTGCAATGATGACTGGTGTTCCTGTTACTAAATTGACAGAAGGCGAAAGTGAAAGACTTCTAAAATTAGAAGACACTTTACATCAAAGAGTAATTGGTCAACATGATGCGATTGTTGCAATTTCAAAAGCTATTAGACGTGCAAGAGTAGGTTTAAAATCTCCAAATAGACCTATTGGTAGTTTTATCTTCTGTGGTCCTACTGGTGTAGGTAAAACTGAACTTGCAAAAGCATTAGCAGAAGCTATGTTTGGATCAGAAGATAACATGATAAGAGTTGATATGTCTGAATTTATGGAAAAACATTCAACTGCAAAACTTATCGGTTCACCTCCAGGATATGTTGGATATGACGATGGTGGACATTTGTCTGAACTTGTAAGAAAGAAACCTTATTCAGTTGTATTATTTGACGAAATTGAAAAAGCTCACCCAGATGTTTTCAATATTATGTTGCAAATATTGGATGATGGTAGATTGACAGACTCAAAAGGTCGTCACATCAGTTTCAAAAATACAGTAATCATTATGACTTCAAACGTTGGTGCAAGTATGATTACAAATACATCAAAACTTGGTTTCACTACGGCTGAAGATGAATCAAAATCAAAATATGAAAAATTGAAAGATACTGTTTCTGAAGAAATGAAGAAAGCTTTCAGACCTGAATTCTTGAACAGAATAGATGAAACAATTGTATTTGCTCATCTTTCTAAAGAAGAAATCAGACAAATTGTTGATTTGATGTTGAAAGATTTATTCAAACGTTTAGCAGAAAAAGAATTGAATATTGATGTTTCTGATGAAGTAAAAGATTACTTAGCAGAAAATGGATATTCTGAAGCTTATGGTGCAAGACCATTAAGACGTTTAATCCAAAGAAAAATGGAAGATAGTCTAGCTGAAGAAATTCTTTCTGGTAAATATGGCAAGGGCGATACAATCAAGGTTTCTCTTGTTGATGGAAAGATTACTTTTGACAAAGCTTCTAAAGCAAAAAGAGCTAAAAAAGAGAAAGAAGCAGAGCCAACTGAAGAAACGGCTACAAATTAATTTATAATTGACGAAAGAGGCCTTATATTTTAAGGCTTCTTTCGTTACAATTTCTTAATATTTTCTGCATTATCTATTTAAAAATATTTTTACAGTTTTTGTATAATCTTGATGGGGACAATTAAATAAAGTTAGGGGACATTAAATGCGTGTAGATTATGTAAGTAGTTATACTCAAAAGTCTGTTAATTCAAGACAAAACGTCAATACTGTTTCAAAACCAGTAAATCCTTCGGTAGGAATATCAAATATTGTTAAACTTTCTTTCACTGGGAAGAATATTAATCAGTTGGCTTCTTTAACTCCAGAAAACAATGGTTTAGGGCTTGCTGAAACTTCTCAAGGTGGAGAAGGTTGTGTTGGTTATGAAATTGTAGAGAGCATGCGTAAACATGAAAATATGGATGCAAGAAGTTTCATGCCATTCTGGGAACATAATAATCCAAAAGGTGGTTACAAATTTTTGATTCATAGAAAAGAAGATTTCCCCGCTGGTGTTGCAAAATTACCAGATGAAATGCCTAATAGTGCTTTTTATAGTGCTGAAGTAGGTGAAGATTTAGCTACTGTTGCTAAAAAATTAGGTTTAAAAACAGATGAATTAAGCTATGTTATTCAAAGTCGTCCTAACGGAAATGGAAAAGATGCGAAATCAAGATATTGTATTTTAGAACCAACAAGTGTTGCAGGAGAAGTTAAACGCCCTTCATTAAGTGTTTTAGGAGAGCTTGATACAATTCCTTATAGATTATTAAAAATTTCTGAACATAACCCTAGCTATAATAAATTGAAAGGTCAACCTCATTACTTTGTTTACACTTCAGGTTTGGCGAAAGCTTCAAAGCCATATTCATATGATTGTTGGGGTAATGTTCCGTTTGAAGCTGAAATTGTGAATTCTGATTGGATGAGAGTGCAAGCTGATTTACTTCATTCAAAGATGAATACTCCAGAATTTGGTTTTTATGACCCTGCAAGTGTTTTAGCTCATGATAGAGTTGCACATACTTATGGTGTTCATGTTGCTAATCGTTCAGCAAATGGTAAAACAGATGTAAATGGTGTAAAGGTTCATATCATTGATCATAACACTGGAAGAAATTATCAAGGGTTGACTAATGATCCAATGAAGTTTATTTCTGTTGTCGGAGATGAAGCGGATGCTGCTGCGTTGAAAGCAATGCCTGATTTTGAATTATTGAGAAAAGCTAAAGAACAAGGTATGGCTGCTTTATCAGATAGAGAAAGACAAATTGTTTCAACAATTGTTGATCAATACTTAGCTCCATTTAGAGATGGGTCAGGAATGTATAATATCTTAAAAACAGGTATTTCTGCGGTAGAAGCTAATCCTGAAAATATTTCAGAAGGAACTGTTTCTCATACTTTTGACAAGGAAATGAAAAGTCAAGAAACTCCTGATGCAGCCAAATTTTTGACTGATGATTTTGCAAGAATTCAAACAAAATCTGTTGGTAATGGTGTTACTCCTGCAAATTTAAGATTGAATGACCCTACTGCAAATTTTGGACGTGGTAATAATGGTTTATCTGATGCTAAGGCAGGATTTACAACTTTTGAATATAATGGTTCAAATATAGATGAAGTTATTGCGGCTAAAAATAAAAACGCAAAATGGCTAACTAATTTGATTTGGGAAGCTGGTGAAAAAGGACAAGCAGAATTAAATAAATTATTCTTTAACGAAGGTCAAATTGCTGACGGTCATAATGTTAAAGGTTATTTATCTCCAATTAGAGAAGGAGATATTCTTGTATTTGGATTTGGCAGACCTGATGAACAAAAAGGTTTCCCTATTTCTACAAAAGGATTTTTAAACTTCTTAAAAGATGAATCTGTACCAAAAGAAATGAAACAAAAAGTTAAAGTTCTTCTTGGTGCTGGTCCTTGGAATAAGGATGCTGATGACTATAAGGCAATCGTTAGAGATTTAGAAGAAATTGGAAAACTTGATGGTGGCGCATATAAACATAATATTATGTATGTTGATGGGTTTACTCCTAACAGATTGGTAGGTGCTGCTCATTATGGTTTATTTACTTCTCGTCGAGAAATGTATGGTATAACTCCAATTGAATGTAAAATCGCTGGTACTCCTTATGGTACTACTGCAACAGGTGGTCCTGTCGATTATACAAATCCAAAGAATGGTTTCCTAACAAGAGATGCTGTTGAATTAAGACCAGAAAGATTTGGTTTGTCTTGGGCAAATTCTCCAAAAGAAATTGATGAAGCTAGGGTTAATCACCAAGCTGAGCAAGTTGGAGATATCTTTAAATCTATGATTTATGAATATTCTAATGATAGACCTTCTTATATTGCAAAATCTAAGAAAAATATTGAAGAGCGTGTGGATTGGCACAATAACGGGGAATATAACTTCGGGAAGAGTGCTAATAGATGCTACTTAGATGATATTTTAGAAGTTGATAAAGGTTGGGAAGCTCGTAATAAAAATCCAATGCGTAAGGTTCAAGGTAAATTTGGTGAATACATTGAACAGGCTGAAGAAATGATGAAACATACAAAGTCAAAACCACTAAAAGTCGTTCTAGCTGTCGTTGTTGGAGGTTTAGCAATTGCTGGTGGTGCTTATATGCTTCTTCAAAAAAAGAAAGCTCCTGCACAAACAAAAGTTGCTTAGTCTTGCAATAAATTCAAAATATGTAAAAAGAAATCGGATAGAATATTTTTCTATCCGATTTTTGTGTGGTTATTGTAGTATTTTATTTCATATAAATTGAAATTAATGCCATAATTATTAGCATTAGAGCTATGAACACTATTGAATCTAAAACTCCTGTTCCAGAATTTTCAAATGTTGGATGTGAATTTTCATGTAATTTTGTGTTTTCGCAACTAATCATTTCTTTATCCATAAGATTATCTCCTTTTATATTTTTTTTCATAGCACAATATAACCAATTATCTCATTGGTTTTAATTTGAATAAATTACTCTGGTTACGGAGCGTTTGGAGATATTTCTGAAAGGTAATCTCTCTTAAGACTTGCAAAATTCTTTCGTAAGTATGATTTGTTGTAAATGTATGTAAGAAGAAGTGAAAATTGTGATGATTCTGGAGGAATAATATTTTTAAATCCATAAAATATCTTCTTAGAATTTTCTTTCTTTTGAAAAATAACATTTGTATTTGTGTAATTAGATGAAACTAAATACTTTACACTTTTTGTATCTGATTGGTATATTGTATTATTATCAGTAGCTTGAATGGTATTTGTTACTGGAGAAAAATCAATCGACAAATTTGCAACGTTTGAACACATTGTTGCAAAAAATAAACACATTATTAAGAATAGTCTAACGATGATTTTCATTTTATTATTATATCTCAAATCTTAAAAAAGTCTATTTTGTTACCCTCTGTTTCATTTGAAAACAATTTATTTTTATACTACCGTGTAGTTATGGAACGTCTTATTGGAATATCAGATATTCACGGAGAGTATGAAAAGCTTTGTGCTGTTATAGATAATATTGCACCTCAAAAAGAAGATACAATTGTATTCATGGGGGATTACATTGATAGAGGCCCGAAATCAAGAGAGGTTGTTGATAAGCTTATTGAGCTTGAAGATGAGTGTAACTGTGTTTATTTAATTGGCTCTCATGAATATGCAATGCTACATGCCAAGTCTGATGATTATTATAATTATTTGTTCTGGAATTATGGTGGAGATGCTACTGTCAAAAGTTATGGAAGTTTTGACAATATAATGAAAATTCATGGAGATTTTTTTAATAATCTAAAATTTTATCATATTCAAAATGGTTATATGTTTATTCACGCTGGCGTTAGAATTGGTGTTCCTTTAGAGCAACAATCAGAAGAGGATATGGTGTATATTCGTACAGAATTTTATAAGAAGAAACACCATTTGCCATATAAAATTATTTTTGGTCATACTGAATTTGATGAGCCTCAAATTCAAGACGATAAAATTTGTATTGATACTGGTTGTGGAAAATTTAAAGATGCACCTTTAACGGCTGTTGTTATTGAGAATGGTGTTGAACATTTTGTTAATTCTGGAATGTAGATAAAACATTAAAAAAAGAGGTTTTAAATATCCTCTTTTTTATTACATATTTTTATCCATAAAAAATATGCGCTTGACGCGATTCGAACGCGTGACCTATCCCTTAAAAGGGGAGTGCTCTACCTGCTGAGCTACAAGCGCATATCAACTATTCATATTTCCTTGGCTAACGGTTCAATCACCGTGTGTATTCATCTTAGCAAGAACATTTTTTATTGTCAACTGTTTTTTCTTATTTTTTTATAAAACATAAAAATTCTCTTTTTATAAATAAAAAACTCCCCAGTATAGGAGAGTTTTTAAACTGTTTTTTATTCTAGGTTGATATATTTTTTTGCACATTCAAACATTGAATTGAGTAGTGCTGCGTTATTATTCAAGTCCATTCCATTTGTTTCTAGAACTTGTTTGATTCTATCCTCCCAGATGTTGTAGATATCATTATTGTCTAAATCTAAAATTTTCCCAATCATTTGTAGTTCTTTAAAATCAATGGGGATTGGGTATGCTCCTCTGAGCATATCGACGATATCAATTCTTTTCTTTCTCGGAAATGCTTTAAGAAAATTGATGACACTCATTTTTTTCTCATGTAGCATGCTTTTTAATAATTCGATAGTTTCATCTTGAAGCAGGGGTTCTTGTGGAATTTTGTATTCTTCAAATTCTTCTGGGTTTATATCCATGACTGTCGCAATTCTTTCTAAAGTTGTACTTCTTGTTGAAAATGGAATTGTTTCATCAATCAAATTATAGACGTATGAGAGGGTTACTCCAATCATTTCGGCAAAATCTTTTTTATGAAGTCCATTTTTATCTAAAAATTTAGCGACCTTTTGTGAACTTTTTTCGTTTGTTAATTCTTTTTTCATAGTTTATACCTCATGTTTTTTCTTAATTTATTTTTTATTTATCATTTTGTTAAGCTTATACTTGCTATATCATTACGGTAATATTTATTTACGTTAAAATACTAAAAGAGAATTATTAGAAGATATTAAAGGATTAAGGATAATGAAATTAGTTGTAGGATTAGGAAATGTAGGAGATAAATATTGTTTTACTCGTCATAACGTAGGGTTTATGGTTGTTGATAAGTGGGCAATAATGAATGATGTTACGTTTAAGGAAGATAAAAAGCTCAAGTGCTTTATTGCTAAATATAAGTCTGAAATGGAAGATATAATGCTTATTAAACCGACAACGTTTATGAATTTATCAGGCGAGGCGGTTATTGCAGTAATGAATTATTACAAAATCGATATCAGTGATGTTATTATTGTCTATGATGATTTATCTTTAGAACTTGGTAAAATTCGTTTTCGCCCAAGTGGTTCAGATGGAGGTCATAATGGAATTAAATCTATTATCAAACATCTTGGAACTTCAAATTTTGCAAGATTGAAAGTTGGTATTGGACCTCAGCCTCCTATACCTGCGGAAAATTTTGTTTTACAAAATTTTTATAAGGATCAGTTAGAAACTCTTAAACCTGTTTTGAAAAAATCTATTGAAGGGGTTCAATATTATTTTGAAAATGGTATGCAAAAAGCCCAGAATACCTATAACTAGATTTGAATAATCTCCCGTTTAATGCTATAATACTTAAGCGTAAGTATTAAAATAGGAGTTATTACTAATGAGTTTACAATTGGCTGAACAATTTGAAGCAAATGAACAGTATGAAGATGCATACCGTGAATATAAAAAAGAATTTGACCAAAATCCTGAAGATTTGGGTTTGATGGAACGTTTGGGACATTTATCTTTAATCCTTGAAAAGCCAGAAGAAGCGGCTTGGTACTATCATGAAATTTTAAAACGAGATGTTGCTAATCCTCTTGCATATGAACAATTGATTTCAATTTATGAAAATACTGATAAATATAAATATTATATTTATCGAGGTAATAAAAATTCGCTTGAAGGTAAATTAGAGTTTGCTGTTAATGATTTTAAAAAGGCGTTAGCTGTTGCATCAGATGAAACTCAAATTATAATGACAAGATTAACGCTTGCTAATTTATACCGTCAACAGGGAAAAGATTTAAAGGCAATTGACGAATATAATGTTATTTTAGAATATGATAATTTACATGAAGAGATTTTCTTGCAATTAGCCGATCTTTACATGAAAGATGAAGCATATCCGAGTGCAATTGATGCTCTTCAACGTGCAAAACAAAAGGGTTTTGATACTGATAGAATAAATGAAGGCTTAGCTGCTGTCTATCTAAAAAGTGGCGATGCTGCAAGTGCAATAAAATATACAAAAGATGAACTTTTAAAAATTCAATGTATGTTGGAATTGGGGCAAATCGATGAAGCTTATGCAAAATTAAATTCTTTACCAGATGAATTTAAAAATTCTCCAAGATATTTCACTCTTCAAGCTCAGTATTGCTATTCTGCAAAAGATTTTAAAAAGGCTTTAGAGTATATTGATGAGTATAATAAACTATCACCAAATTCACCATTAACATTTCAGATGAGAGCATTGGTCTATGATGAAGAGGGTGATGAATATAACGCTCATGTTAACTGGGGCAAGTATAACATGCTTAGAAAGAACACGGATATTGCTGTTAATGAGTTCTTAAATGCTGTCCAATTGAAGGACGATGATATTGATTTGTTATTCCTTTTGGCGGGTTTGTTGACAGAGTCAGGTGAAACAAATCATGCTGCTGAATATTATGAAAAAATAGCTAAATTAGATCCAAAAAATAAAGAGGCTCTAAGAAAATTGGCTAAATTTAGAGAAGGCATTGGAGATTACAGAATGCAAGCTAAATATTTAGAGAAAATAGTTGAAGCTGACTCTAAAGATTTGCAAGCGTTGAAAGAATTAGCAAAAACGTACGAAAAAATAAAAGATTCTGACGGTGCTATTGAAACTTATAACAAATGTTTGGATTTAATTTCTGATCCTGCTGAAATCCAGTTAATTAAAAGTAAGCTAGAGAAATTGGAATCTCATGGTTCATCTAGCGTTGATGATTCAGTCGGTTTAATAGACAAGATTATGGGATTTTTCAATAAGGGTTAATTTGCGTTAACTTTTATCACATTTTTACAAAAAGAAGTCTAAGTAGGCTTCTTTTTTTTGTATAATGAATAAGGAAGTAGTTTTGAGGGTAATATGAGTAGATTTATTGGAATTCTCGGGATAATTTTTATATTTGGTTTAGCATATTTAATGTCTAATAATAGAAAAGCTATTAATTATAAAACAATTGGAATGGGTTTTTTATTACAAGTTCTTCTTGCAATTTTTGTATTTAAAGTTCCTTTTGGACAAAAAATGTTTATGGCAATAGGTTTATTTATTCAAAAACTTTTGGTTTTTGCAAAACAAGGTGGAGAATTTGTTTTTGGCGGATTGATGAGTCAGAACTTTACGCATGTTTTCCCTGGAGGTTCTATATTTGCTCTTCAACTAATCTGTTCAATGGTCTTTATGATGATATTGGTTAATCTTTTATATCATTATGGTATTATGCAACGTATTGTTGCGGTATTGGGTAAAGGCATGAATAAATTACTCGACGTGAGTGGAGCAGAGGCTCTTTCTAATGTTGCAAGTTCTTTTGTTGGGCAAATTGTTGCTCAAATTATGATTAAACCATATTTGGCTAATTTGACTAGGTCAGAGCTTTTGGCTTCTATGACTGGTAGTATGGCATGTATTTCGGGTTCAATAATGCCAATATATATTGGTATGGGTATTCCTGCTGAATATATTTTAGCTTCTTCTATTATGGCTGCTCCAGGGGCTTTAGTTATTTCAAAAATAGTTTACCCTGAAACTGGAACTCCAGAAACAAGCAAAGATTTTAAGATTTCTGTAAGTAAGCGTCATAGAACGCATGCTAATATTTTTGATGCAATTTCTTCAGGGGCTTCTGAAGGTATGAAGGTTGCTATAAATGTTGTTGCAATGATTTTGGCTTTAGTTGCCTTAGTCGCAATGATTGATTGGATTTTGGCAGGTTTTGGAACTTTAGTTGTTAAATTATTCCATTTTAATTTAACAGCTATTGGTATGGATTTAACTCATCTTTCAATGAATATGATATTAGGTAAGATATTTGCATTGTTTGCAATCTTGATGGGTGTTCCTCTTCATGAAGCAACTACTGTTGGCGGTTTGATGGGGACAAAATTGGTGTTAAATGAAATGGTTGCGTATTTGGATTTGACTAATCCTGCGTTGCATTTGTCCCCTAAATCATTCTTGATTGCAAGTTTTGCACTTTGTAGTTTTGGTAACTTTGGTTCAATTGCAATATTACTTGGAGGTATTGGGGAACTTGCTCCAAATCAAAGAAAGAACTTGGCAAGATTAGGCTTAAGGGCTTTGATATGTGGTACTTTAACTTGTTATATGTCGGCTTGTATTGTTGGAATTTTATTTAATTAATACTTAATAAAAGTAATATTTTTTACATTTTACATTTTTAGGATATAATTATAGTATGGAGATAGTAAGAGAACTTAGAGAAATTCCGAATTTATCATTAGCACTTGGCTTTTTTGACGGTGTACATTTAGGTCATCAAGCCGTTATAAATTGTGCTGTTGATTTTGCTCGTGAAAATAATTGCAAATCTGCGGTTGTTACTTTTAAGGAACATCCTTATTGCTATTTCAAAGGTGTTTCACCTAAATATATTTTGACTTTGGAAGATAAGTATAAATATATAGAGGAATTAGGTGTTGATTATTTGATAGAACTTGATTTTGCTAAAGTTTGTACTATGACTCCAATGCAGTATTTGGAAGAAGTTTTAGTTAAATATTTTTCTCCAAAGGCAATTTCTACTGGTTTTAACCATAAATTTGGTGTTGATAAATCTGGTAATGTAATGTTTTTATCTGATTGTCAAGAAAAGTTTGACTATATCTATTTTGCAACTCCGCCTCAATCAATTTATGGAGATGTAATTAGCAGTACTGCAATTAGACAGTTTATAAAATCTGGTTCAGTATTTATGGCAGATACTATGTTAGGTCGTAAATTTGCGGTTTCAGGTACTGTTATTAAGGGTAAAGAACTTGGTGCGACTATTGGTTATCCAACTGCCAATATAATTTATCCGTTAGATATTGTTGAACCACCTCATGGTGTTTATGAGGTTGAGGTTAATATTGGAGATACCCAAACTTATAAGGGTTTGGCAAATTTCGGGGTTTCTCCAACTGTTTCAAATTCTGGCATTTGTACTCTAGAAACTTATATTTTAAATTTTAAAGGAAATTTGTATGATTCAGATATTAAAGTAAGTTTTGGTAGATTTATTAGGCCAGAAATTAAATTTTCTAATTTGGATGAATTGAAAACTCAGATTGACTTGGATCTTCAATCTTTATAAGTTTATAAGGTTTGAAATAATAATTTTATATATATAAAAAGAACCGAGATTTAATCTCGGTTCTTTTTAGTTGTTTGTTTTTGGCTTATAACTCAATGTTATTAGCTAAAATATCCATTTCTTCTGCTGAAGCGTATGCAGAGTGACAACCACAGTCAACATAAATAACTTCACCAGTTGTACCAGTAGATAAGTCAGATGCTAGGAACAAACCTGTTTTACCAACTTCGTCTAGTGCAACATTTCTTCCTAGAGGAGCTCTAGCAACTGCGGCTTTTAACATTTTTGAAAATCCGCTGATACCCATAGAAGCTAATGTTTTAACTGGTCCAGCAGAGATACAGTTAACACGGATACCTTTTTTACCTAAGTCAACTGCTAAGAATCTCATTGCTGATTCTAAAGCTGCTTTAGCTACGCCCATTACGTTGTAGCTTGGAACAGAAAGAATTGAACCAAGGTATGTTAATGCGAAAATTGATCCGCCTTCATTCATAATTGGTTCTGCGTTACGACAGATTGTAACAAGAGAATAAGCACTTACGCCTAATGCAGTGTTCCAACCGTCTTGAGAAGTTTCAACAAATCTTCCCATCAAATCTTCTTTTTTCGCAAAAGCAACCGCATGAACAACGAAATCTAATTTTCCATAAACTTTTTCGCATTCTTCAAAAACAGCTTTTACTTCTTCTTCTTTTGTTACATCACAACTCATGATGATTTTAGCACCCATGCTTTCAGCGATAGGCTTAACTCTTTTTTCCATTGCTTCACCCGCATAAGTGAATGCAATTTCGGCACCTGCATCGTGAAGTTGTTTTGCGATACCATAAGCGATTCCGTGAGTATTTGAAACTCCGAAAATTACACCTTTTTTACCCTTCATAAGATCCATATTAAATTCTCCCTAATTTCTTATAAAACTACCCCTTAATTTTATCAAAAATAAACTGCGAAAGCAAATTATACATTTATTTTACTTAATGTAAACAATTGTAAACAAAACGAGAACTACTGAAATTGGGCGATTTTAAAAGTTTTTATATATATAAGAGAGTTATATATTGGAGAGCTTAAAGTGAGCATTAACGGCGTAAATCAAAATACAGACATTCAAAAGCTACTCAAGTTGATGAAAAGCAACAAGGGTGCTAATGTTGGTATGTCTAAAAAAGTTGATGCTCGTATGACAAAAGAAGGTTCAATTTTTGCAAAAACTGTAAGCTCAACTTCTAACAATAAATCTAATGTTGCTTCAACAAATAACAATGTTCAAGCAAGAACTATTGGTAATGTTCAATCTGCCAATGTAGCAAAATCTATTTCTAATGTTTCTGCTACTTCTTCAACTTCTGCTTCTACAAAAGCTCAAGGTTCAACTTCTTCTGATCGTAGCGAAAATTTAGATTTATCTAATTATGATTTTGATAACTTAACTTCTGTTTCTGAAACTGAATTGAAACAATTAAAATCAGAATTAACAGATTTAAAAAATTCTAATATTCCTAGATTTTTCCAAAATGATGTTGAAAAGAAATTATCTAAAGTAAAATCTGAGATTACAAAGAGAAATGCTGGCGAAACTAAAAAAGATGAAGTAGCTCAAGAATCAACTAAAAAAGATGGAGAATCTTCAAAAGCTGATGCTCAAACATCTGCTTCTCAATCTAGTTCTGCTGCTTCACGAGCAGAACAAGGCACTTCTAAAATGAATCAATCTGCTTCAAAAATGAAATCTTTAGATTCAAAGATGAAGAGCGATGAAAAGAAATTAAATAAAAATATGAAAACTGCTCAAAGAGAGATTTCAAAAAATGAAAAGCAAATGGAAAAAGAATCTGCAAAAATAGAGAAAAAAGCAGCTGAAATGGAAAATATCAATTCTCAAATTGAGCAATTATCAGCTGTAGCTTCTTCTGATTCTGCATCTCAAGCTGAAAAATCTGAAGCTCAACAAAAAATTCAATCTTTCACTGGAAATATCGGAACATTACAAAAAGATATTAAAACAGGTACTAAGTCTTTAAATAAAATTAAAACCAAATCAAACAAACAAATTAGAACTTTAACCAGAACTTCAAAAAGATTTAAAACAACTCAAGCTCAAAATAAACAAACCATTCAAGCTAATCAACAAGAATCAAATAAAGTATTAAATGTTGCAAACAAAGTTGATCAAATTGGTTCTTACACTGTTACTGCTGGTCAAATTACACAATATGCTGGTAGAGCAATGCAAGCGTGGGCTCCAACAGCTGCTGCGGGTAGAGTCGTTGAAACTGTTGGTACTGTTACTGAAACCGTTGGTAATTATACTAAATGTGCTGCTAATGTTACAAAAGCAACAGTTCAATTTGCCCAAGGTAATATTGGTCAAGCATTTATGTCAGTTGGTTCTGCAATTTTGTCAGGAGCTTCAGCTGTTAAAGGAACTCAACAATTAAATAAATCTATGGGTGCAGCTTCAAAAACTGCTACAAAAACAGCAGACCAAGCTGCAAATGGAGCTAACAAAGCTGCCGAAGGAGCTAAGGAAGCTGCAAATGGAGCAAAAGATGCAGCAACAGAAGGTGCTAAAGATGTCGCTAAAGATACAGCAAAAGATGTTGCAAAAGACACTACCAAGGACGTAGCTAAGGATACAGCAAAAGATGTTGCAAAAGACACTACCAAGGACGTAGCTAAGGATACAGCAAAAGATGTTGCCAAGGATACAGCAAAGGATGTTGCAAAAGACACTACAAAAGATGTTGCAAAAACAGGTTCAAAAGCTCTTAGAAAATTTACTTTTGACGATGCAAGACAATTAGGTACCGCTCTTATGAATGCTGGTCAAATGATTGAACAATCAAAACAAAAACAAGGTGCTCAACCAGTTAACAGACGTCAAATGAGAGCTCAAAAATTACAAAGAAGAAGAGTTGTTTAGTCAACTCTTTTTTTTTAGTGTTTACTTGGTAGTTCAAATTGCTAGATGTATATAAAATAGTTGTGATGTGCTTAGATTTTTCTGAGAGATTGCAAGATTATATTATTAGTTTCTATAAATCTCTCCCTAACCCTCTTCACTTAGAGAGGATATGATAGCTGCATTATACACTAAAAGAGGGGGGAATATACAAAATCCCATTCATACTTAGCTAGACAGTTTAGTCACAAGATGCCCATTGTCAGCATCAAGTCTTATACTAAGGTATAATAGGTTATTTTCGGTTTGTTTATCGCTATTTATGAACTGTGCTCCTGCAATATTGCCTTGTGTAAAAACAACTTGAGCTACTGTATCTATTGCAATGTCCTCGTAAACAAGCTTTATTGGGATAATTTGACCAATTGATGTTGGAGTCTTAGTTTTTATTGCAACTCCACCTCTAGAAATGTTAATAAGGCTCTGGATGTCTGTGCCCGTTTTATCTATCACAACAGGCTTTTTCAAGTCTTTTATGTCGTATCTAATGTAATTCCTTTTCTCATTTTCTTGTTGCCCGATGATTACATCAATAGAGTGGCATTGATGCTCGCCAACAGGAGCTAGTTCTGTTGCGAATACAAAACTATTCCCTAATATAAGTATGCCTAACAACACTCTAAATAAACGTTTTAATTTGCTATTTATCAATGCTTTCCTACCCATTATAGATTGACAACTCGACATGATGATATTATATAGATATTCTCTATTCTATTTTAAAGCCCTCATAAAATATTTTTAATAGTAACTTTCTTTATTTTTAATTTATTGTTACAAACAAAATAAAAGACCCCAGATTTTCATCTGAGGCCTTTTGATTATTTAAACTATCTATTATCTTAAGTTATTGAATGAAAGATTCATTGAGTCTTCAAGTAATATATTTAAGTATAGAAGTTTGTTTGCTGTTGCTTGGTCTAAATCTACAAACATTGCACCTGCTCTGCTTGTTGTTGCTGTAACGATTTTAACGTTTGTTTTGATATCTAGATCTCCATATGTTAAGTGTACTGGAACAACATCTCCAACTTTTAAATCGTTGTGGTGAGAAACTGCGATACCGCCTCTTGATACGTCTAGCAATCCGTCAATTTTGCTTGATTTTTCTAATGCTACTGGGTTTTTAGTATCTGCTACATTGAATCTCATATATTGTCTTTTATCGATGTTATCAATGTTGTCTTCACCTTTTCTTTGTGTGTATGTGATACTTCCGTCACCATCTGGAATATTTGGAGTTGGGTCTGGTTCTGGATCTGGTGTAGGAGGTACAGGTGGTTCTGGAGGATCTGGAGGGGTTGGATTATCATCTGGAATTTCTAATGGAGTTGCATCAACTATTCCATCATCTGGGTCAACATTAGAATCTTCGCCTTTGAATGTTCCATCTCCATCACCTGCTGGGTAATAGTAGTTTCTTTCAGTTTCGCCTCTGCCAGTATCTGTTACGTCATCTGGTCTTACTGCGTGTCCTGTTGGAATTCCTTCCACTCCATCAGGTGTTCCTTGAACTTTGTTTGTTGTAGGATCTTTTACTTTAGTAAAGCCATCTTTATTGAATGTCGCATGAATTCCATTTGCGTAGATTTCATCAGCTGTAATATCTAATTTGCCTTTGTCTAATACTGCGTTGTCAATTTTTACTGTTGAATTAGCCCAAGCTTCATATCCGCCATCAAGTGTTTTTTCAGTTTTTCGGATATTATGGTTAATATCAAGAGCTTTAACAACTACATTGTTAGGAAGTGCTTCGTTTTCGTATTCTCCTGTGTAACCTCCGTTTGGTAGGTTAGGGTTATCTCTTAGACCGTAATCTCTTGGTCCAAAATAGTCTTCTGGCGTTACTGCGCTGTCTTTAATGTGACCTAAGTTTTTGATGTGCATTTTTTGACCACGAGTAACAATTTTCATATCGCCTTCAGCAGTGATGTTGTCAATTGTTGTGTCACCTGCAAATTCAACATCCAAATCGCCTTCTCTAGCAATCATTGTTGATACTGTGTTCAATTTTGTTTCATTATCTCTGCCGTAAGCATCGAAACTATTTTCTCTTAAGTAGATGTTTTCGTTAGCCAAAGCATCCATTTTGTTATTTGCGGCATCTGTTTGAACAAATGTTACTTTGTTGTCTTTTGTACCAATACTTCCATTAGAAATTAAGGAAATTCCAGTACCTTCAACGTTAACATTGCCTTTAGTTTTGTTTGCATCTAGCATATTGTATCTAGTTCCGCTTGCAGCACCTCCGTTAGCGTGGCTAGAATCATCAACTGTTAAGATAACTCTGCCATCTGCTTTGATAGAATCAATATTCATATCAGAATCAATAGCTGCATAGTTAATAACTAAATTATTTGCTGTTGTTGAATTTTTAGTTGTTTTTGCTGTTACGTTGCCACCAATGTTAGCATTGATAGATTTAGAAAAATCTCTTGAACCTTGATTTTTTGGTCCAATTCCTGTGCTACCAGAGATAGCTCCATCTTGTTGAACTTCTGTACCGATTGTTCCATCAGTAACATACATATTAAGATTTTTATTAGCTTTTAATAATGTTTTAACTTTTGTAGCGCTTCCTTCATTTAGAATGCTTCCGTTATTTACGTTAATATTGATGTTGTCGCCAGCTGTAATGTAATTATCATTTTCAGTATTATCACCGATTACAACATTACCATTTTCGCTTGTAATATTAACATCTTTTTGTCCATTTACTAAACCTTTAACGTTAACTCCGCCTTTAGAGTTGTTGTTGATGTAGATATTATTGTCACCATTAACTCTGCTAGTAGATGCAAGGTTAATACCCTTAGCACCTGTATTTGTCATTGTTAAATCTCCGTTAGAGTAAACAGTTCCAGCTACATTCAAGCCATCAGCTCCAGCATTTGTAAGGTTAGTTGTTGTTCCGTTATTACGAACTGTTCCGTTTACATTGAAAGCTCCATTATTATTTGTCATTTTCAATGTGCCTTTGTTATTAGTAACTGTTCCATTTACAACGAGGTTTGTTCCATCATTTGTAAATACAGCATCGCCTGTATTTGTAAATGAACCTTTAACGTTTAAAGCTCCAGCTTTGTTAAGAACGTTAGCGTTACCGATATTAGTAACAGTTCCGTTAATGTTCATGCCTGCTATACCAGCTTCAGAGTTTGTCATATTCAAACCGCCGTTACCAGAAATTTTACCAGTTTCAGTAACGTTAAAGCCGTTAGCTCCGTTATTAGTCATATCAAGAAGTCCGTTTTCATTTGATACAGTTCCTGATACATTTAGTTCTGTTCCGTCATTTACAAATGTTGCGTTTCCATTGTTTGAGAAAGAACCGCCAACATTTAAAGCTCCAGCTTTGTTAAGAACATTAGCGTTACCGATATTAGTAACAGTTCCGTTAATGTTCATGCCTGCGGTACCAGCTTCAGAGTTTGTCATATTCAAACCACCGTTACCAGAAATTTTACCAGTTTCAGTAACGTTGAAGCCGTTAGCTCCGTTATTAGTCATATCAAGAAGTCCGTTTTCATTTGATACAGTTCCTGATACATTTAGTTCTGTTCCGTTATTTACAAATGTTGCATCTCCATTGTTTGTAAATGTTCCGCCAACTGTTAAACGTCCACTGTGGTTTGTTACAGTAGCTTTTCCTGTGTTGTTAGCTGAACCAGTGATGTTCAAACCGCCAACACCGTAGTTAGTCATTTCCAAGCCTTGTGAAGATTTGATTGCTCCGCCTTGTTTAACGTTTAAACCAGCAGCACCTTTGTTAGTATAAGTTGCTTTACCGCCAGTTGTAACATTTCCTGTAACGTTTAAACCATCTTGGCCATATTCCGTATTTAAGAATTCAGCATTGCCTGTTGTGTTGAATGTTCCACCGATATTCAATGCTCCAGTATTATCAAGTTTCTCATTATTTTTACCGTAGCCCATGATATCGTTTTCAGAAGAATAACCATTTTGAACAAAAGAATCACCTTCGTGGTTAACTGTTCCAGAAATATTAAGACCTTTACCGCCACGGTTTTCAATTCTTAGATTTCCTTTTGTATCAATTTTGCCAGTAATGTTAATTCCTGAGTTTTTAGCGATATTTTCATTTTTTGTAGCATCGCTATATTGAGCAAGTGGTTGGTTATAGATATGTGTTGTTCCATTATTTTTAATGTTTCCAGAAATATCTAAATCTCCACCATTGTTATTAAATTCAACTAAGCCTTTAGTATTCACAATGTTGCCAGAAACGTTAATTCCTGAAGTAATAGCATCTCCATCTGGAGTAGAACCGTTATGGCTATTAATCAATATTCCACTATAATTAGTGCTGTTAGCATCTTGGTATTCTCCACCAGTTGCGTAGTTTATAATGTTTCCAGCTACATTTACACCTTTATTTGATGTGATTCTGATTTGACCTGTTGCATCACTAGTAAAGTTGTTTCCATTTGCCAAATTATCTGTGTTTACAAGGTTGTTAAATAATGCTGTTGCTTGTTGTTCACTTGTTTGGATAGTCATTTGATTTAAGTTAACACCACCTACAATACCTGCATTTTTAGCGATGTCTATTTGCCCGCCAACTAAATCAACATTCCCCGCTGTAATAACTTTACCATTGATTGTAATTGGAGCTCCTCCATTTGAAGCATTCTCTGTTGCTTCCGCTAGAGTTGCTGCTGATGGGCTGTTTTTTAAGTTAGTGTAGTCAATACTGTTTGGAGTATATACACCTAATGAACCAACGTTTAGAACGCCAGAGGCTCCAACAACCATTCCGTTTGGAGATATAAATACAGCCTTACCGTTATAGAATCCATTACCTCTAACAGAGTTAACAATACCATTGATAACGACTTGGTTATCTACCATGTTTACAAATGTGTTAATATCTGCAAAATTTAAGTTTGCAACATCACCTTGTCCTAGGTTGAAGTCTTGATAATGTCTAAAGCCCGTCCCATTGTTTTTGGTAGTTGGATCAATATTAAAAGATCCACTTCCCCCATTAGTAACTCCTGAGATTGTGCTAGCAGCAAAAACACTTAGTCCCATTGTCTGCTGAACCATAAACAAGCCTGTTAGTAGTACGGCAATTGTTCTTTTTTGATTCTTTCCACTTTGTCTCATGTTCTATCCTTTCATTTATTCAAAATGCTTATTTTCTTGTTTTTGCATGCATGTTTCAGGCATGGATACTATATATATTTATAAACGGTTTTTTATGTGCCAATCTTCAGCATTTTGAAATAAATCTTTATAAAATTTTACAAATCTTTACTAAATGAAAAGGCTAAAGTCTAAGCTTTTGCCTTTTCATTTAATTATTTGTTACGGATTTAGAGAGATGTGATTTACATCGTCTAAAATCATATTTAAGTATAACAATTGGTTTGCAGTTGATTGGTCTAAGTTAACAAACATTGCACCTGCTCTGTGATCGGTTGAAGAGATAACTTTTACATCTGCTTTGATATCTAAGCCTCCGTATGAAATGTGTACAGGAACAACATCTCCAACTTTTAAATCATTATTGTGGACTACTGCAATACCGCCTCTAGATACATCAAGTAATCCTTCAATTCCGTGTCCTGGTTCTAATCCAACTGGATTTTTGTTATCAGAAACACTGTATCTCATATATTGACGTTTATCGATAGAATCAACATTATCATCTAAGATTTTTCGTTGAATAAATGCTTGTCTTCCATCTGCATCAGAATCGATATTTGGTTCATCATCAGTATCTGTATCTGTGTCAGTATCAGTGTCTGTATCAGTATCTGTATCAGTATCTGTATCTGTGTCTGTGTCTGTGTCTGTGTCAGTATCAGTGTCAGTATCAGTATCAGTATCAGTGTCAGTATCAGTATCAGTATCAGTATCAGTGTCTGTGTCAGTATCAGTATCAGTGTCAGTATCAGTGTCAGTATCTGTATCAGTATCAGTGTCAGTATCAGTGTCTGTGTCAGTATCAGTATCAGTATCTGTATCTGTATCAGTGTCTGTATCTGTATCAGTATCTGTGTCAGTGTCAGTGTCTGTATCAGTATCTGGGTCGGTATCTGTATCTGGAACTAGTGGAGTATCATCTTCATCATAGTAGTTTCTTTCAGTTTCAGTTCTTCCAATTCCTTCAACATCATCTGGTCTAACTGAGTGTCCCATTGGATCTCCGTCAACCCCAATCATTTTGTTTGTTGAGTCATCTGGTTTTTTGCTGTATCCATTTTTACCAAAGTGAACATATACACCATTTGCATAGATGTTATCTGCGGTAATATCCATTTTCCCATTATCAAGAACCGCATTTGTTACTCTAACTGTTGAATCTGCCCAAGCTTCATGTGCTCCATCAACAAGTTCTTCTGTTGGTCTTATAACGTGGTTAATGTCAAGAGCTTTAAGAGTTACATTGTTTGGAAGAATTTCTGATTTGTAGTCTTCCTTGTCGTAACCTTTATCAAATTCATATCCATCATGGTGAGGTCCAAAGTAATCTTCTCCATTGATGATTGCTGGATCTTCAATATGACCTAAGTTGGTGATTGTTAGGTTTTTACCTCTAGTGATAACTGTCATATCCCCTTCAGCTGTGATATTGTCAATTGTAGTATCTCCTGCAAGTTCAAGGTATAAATCCCCTTCTCTTGCAATCATTGTACATATTGCATTTTTAATGACTTCACCATCTCTGCCATATTCATTGAAGCTATTTTCTTTTAAGTAAATGTTTTTATTGGCAAGTCCATCCATTTTATGGTTATCAGCATCTGTTTGGATGAATGTTACCATATTATCTTTTGTTCCAATGCTGCCATTAGAGATTAGTGAAATACCTTTACCAATGATATTTGTTCCGTTTTCTTGAGTGCTAGCGTTAATCATATTATATCTTGTGCCGCTAGCTTTACCCGTTGTGATATGATCTAAATCATCGACAGTTAAGATAACTTTCCCATCAGCCTTGATTTTATCGATGTTCATATCGGAATCAATCGCTGCGTAATTGATAACTAAATCTTCAGGTTTGTTTGCTTTGTTGGTTGTTGCTGTAACTTTACCTTTAATATTTCCATTGATTGATTTTGTGAAATCTCTTGAACCATCAGCTTTTGGTCCAATGCCAGTACATCCAGAGCCTTGACAAGCTTTTTGTTGAACATCAAGACCGATTGTACCATCTGTAACGTTCATATTTAGGTCACCACCAGCATTTAGTAATGTTTTTACGACTCCATAGTTTAGTAAGCTTCCATTGTTAATTGCGATATTGATATTTTCGCCAGCCGTTACATAGTTGTTATTTTCAGTTTCATCCCCAATTACAACATTACTGTCTTTGTTGTCGATGTTAACGTTTTTCTTTGCATTTGCTAGACCTTTAACATTCACTCCGCCTTTACCAGAGTTTGTAATATTAATATCATCTGTTGAATTAACTCTTCCAGAACTGTTTAGGTCTAATGCTCCATTTTTGTTAATAAGGTTTACATTGTTGTTTGTACCAGAAATATCTCCGTTGATTTCAAATGTTTTTCCTTCATTTGTCATTGTTAATTCTGATGTATTAGAAGAAACATTTCCGTCAACTTTCAATGTTCCTGCTGTATTTGTAATGGTTGTATTGTTAGCATCTTTGAATGCGATTTTATCATTAGCAGTCGTTGCAGAGTTGTCATTATTTACTGAACCATCAATGTTCATTCCGCCTTCGCCGTTATTTGTAATTGCTAGGCTTCCAGATGTATTAACTTTACCTGTTTTGCCAATGTTTAATGTTTTGCCATCATTTAAAATTTCGGTTTTGTTTGTAAGGTTTTTGCCTCCATCATTTTTTACAGAACCATTAATGTCAAGATTTCCAGCATTATTTGTAATTGATAAATTAGAGCTTTCTGCATTTACGTTACCACTGTTTTCAATAACAAATCCGCCTTCACCATTATTAACCATGTTAATAGTGCCGAATTCTTTTTCTGCATCGGTTAATTTATTTGTTACTGTTCCAGAAATGTTGAATTGGTTTCCGTCATTTGTAAACGTAGCATTTCCTCCGTTAACAAATGTTCCTCCAATTGTTAAATCTCCAGCTTTATTTGTAACTGTTGCAGTTTTATTATTCTTTGCGGATCCAGAAATATTTAAACCTCCAGCACCAGTGTTCAACATTGCAAGATTATTTGAAGAAATGCTTCCGTTATCTTTAATATTTAATCCCGCTTTACCGTGGTTTGTATATGTTGCATCTCCTCCAGTTGTAACTGTGCCTGTAACATTTAGACCATCAACACCGTGCTCGTAGTTTATAATGTTAGAGTTTCCAGAGATATTAACATTCCCAGAAATATCTAAAGCTCCTGTGTTAACTTTTGAATTGTTACCATCGTAGCCAAAAATATCATTATCAGTATAACCATTTGAGATATTTGCATCACCATCATGATTGATATTTCCAGAGATATTAAGACCTTTTCCGCCTCTGTTTTCAATATTTAAATCGCCTTTAGTATCAATATTTCCGGAAATTTTTAATCCAGAATTTTGGGCAATTTTTTCATTCTTGCTACTGTCAGAATATAGGGCGTATGGTGTATTATAAATATTTGTTGTTCCATTATTCTTAATATTCCCAGAAATATCTATATCTCCGCCATTGTTATCAAGTTGAACAAGTCCTTTTGCATTTGCAATTGTTCCAGAAACATTAATTCCAGAAGAAATTATATCTCCATTAGGTGTTGATGAGTTGTGACTTAAAATTTTGATTCCGCTATAATTTGAATTATTTGGATTTGTGTAATCTCCACCAGTAGCGTAGTTAATAATATTTCCAGCTACATTTACTCCGCCTTGAGATGTAATTCGGATTTGTCCAGCTTCATCACTAATAAATTGGCTTCCATTTGTAAGATTATTTGTATTAACAAGATTATTGAACAAGGCTGTTGCTTGATCATCACTTGTAAGAGCTTTCATTTGACTTTTGTTTACACCACCAATAATTCCTGCATTTTTGCCAATATCGACTTTTCCTCCAATGATTTCGACATCGCCAGAAGAAATGACTTTACCATTGATAGTTACAGGTGCTGCACCATTAGCATCACTCTTGGTTAAATTATTAAGCCCTGCAATTGTTGGGTCTTCTTTATTAAAATTATTATAATCAGTGCTGTTTGGTGTATAAACTCCTAATGAGCCAACGTTAAGAACACCAGAAGCTCCGACAACCATTCCGTTTGGAGAAATAAAGACTGCTTTCCCATTGTAGAAATTATTATTTCTCATTGTATTAACCAAACCATTGATATTGATTTGGTTATCTACCATATTTACAAATGTTTCGATGTCTGTTGCACCATATTTATAAATCAAGTTTGCAATATCACCTTTTGATAGGTTAAAGTTTTCATAGTGCCTGAAACCAATATCACCTTTTGCTGTACTTGGGTTAATATTATATACTCCATTGTTCCCAGTTACGCCTGTGATGTCACTTGCAACAACGGATAATAGCATTGATTGTTGCGCAATAAATAGAGCTGTTAATGCTGATGCAACAATTCGTTTACTACGTTTTCTGCTATTTTTCATGTGAATATCCTTTCATCGTTTGATATAATTAGATAGTTTAAATAATCATAATCGGCATAGTTTAACTATATTTTAGCAAGTACATGGAAAAATAGTTTTGATTATTACTTTTTTTTAAGCCCATGCTTCACATGCTATGAATAACTATTACTACATTAATAACGATTCTAAATATATAAAATTGCTAGATATTCACTTTTTGTTAAGTAATATTAATCAGGATTTTTTACAAGTGTTTTCTGCGTAATTGCATATACTGCATAAAATATTCCAAGACATAATAACATTTGCCAGCTACCAGCAATGAATACAATGTATTTCTTTAGTATATACAATAATACACCTGTTGGAATTGCAGAGATTAAGATTCTTAATAATGTATTTTTAGGAACATTTAATCTTAATTCTGGCAAAACGATGATTAAGCTTAGTAGTAAATATAAGAAATTGGCAGAAAGTGTTGCAATCCCAACTCCTACAAGTCCCATCTTTGGAATAAGAACGACATTGAGAATAACTCCGATTATTCCAGAAATTAACTTGATTATAAATTCAATATGTGTTTTGTTTGCAAGATGGTATTGTAATGTTGTATAGTCTGTCATAGCGAGGAAAAAGACCCCGAATGAAAAATATGGAACAAGAACACTTGCTTCATAAAATTTTGCATTTGTGAACATATGAGTATAATCAACGCTATACAAACTAATTATTGAAATTACTGGTAATGCAACTAGAATGTAGTATCCTAAAAACTTGGAGATAATTGGTCTAACATCAATTTTAGCTTCATATAAGTTAATAATTCTTGGAATTGCTGCAACTGTAATCATTGCAAATAAAGTCATTAAGATTGGTAAAGTTAATCCATATCCGACACCCACAAGTGCAGCTTTTGAAAATCCACTAATTCCGTTCATAATGAACTTGTTACTTTGGGTTATAATCCAAGCACTAAGTGAGGTTGCTGCAATTGGGATTCCATATTTAATAATTGGAACAATAAATTTCCATTCGATTTTTTGAAATTTGAAAATCTTGAGTATTTCACTTTGATACAGTAATAATATATCTATCAGTGATATTGATACCCCCATTGCAAGTAATATTGATGCAGCTCCTAGGTTGAAAAATTTTGCAAAGAAAACTGCGAGAAATATTGTTGCAAATTGGTTTAATATTGTTGTTAAAGTGTATGATACCGATTTTAGCTGAGCTCTTAATAGTTGTGATAACAATGCTCTGATTGCAACTGGAATTATTAAAAATAATACAGCTAAGAAATATTTAAATGGGACATGGAAAAAGCTATATAGACTATCTTTAAATATGAAAGATATAGCGAACATTAAAATCATGTTTAATGTTAATATTGTTACAAGAGTTGTAAGGTACTTTGGCAAATCTTCCATCAATTGGTGATGTCTGAAGAATCTCAAACCTGATAGTCCTACCCAATCAGAAAATAAAATACAAAGGAATGATAGCATTGCGATTGATATGGTGTACAAACCATATTGTTCTGTTGAGAATAAGCTTGTATAAATTGGCACCGTTATAACGTTACCAAGCATTCCACATAATTTTGACGGTGCATATTTTAGCATATCTGTAAATATGCCTTTAATTTCTTTTGTTTCTAGCTCTTTATTTTCTACGTATTCCATATTTCCTCTTCTATTATTCTTCTATAATTTCCCCGAATAAATCATATTCATCTGCTTTTGTAATTTTAACAGTTTCAATATCGCCAGGGATAACTTTTCTGTTACTTGTAGCATACACTAGTCCATCAATTTCTGGGGCATCGTGTTCTGATCTCAAGATAATCACTCCATCGTCAGTGTATCCCTCTACGGTACATTTTATAGTTTTATCTATATATTTTTCGTTGTTTTCTAATGAAATTTTCTGTTGTAATTCCATTAGTTTATTACGTCTTTCTTTTTTAATTTTTTCGCTAAGGTGTCCTTTTAGCGTGTCAGAATAGGTTCCTTTTTCTCTTGAATATTCAAAAGCCCCCATTCGGTCAAACTTAACATCCTTAACAAAATTATACAAGTGTCCAAATTCTTCTTCTGTTTCCCCTGGGTAACCAACAATAAGTGAGGTTCTAACTGAAACATTCGGAATCCTATCTCTTATTTTTTGAACGAGTTTTTTATAATCCATCACTGGTCGTTTCATTCTTTTTAACATGTCTGGGTGTGAATGTTGTAATGGAATATCAACATATTTAACGACTTTGTCTAATTTTGCGATTGCATCAATAAGTTTATCTGTCATTTGTGTAGGGTAAGCGTACATAATTCTTATCCACGATAAATTCTCGATTTTGTTTAACTCTTCAAGTAGTTGAGGGAGTGCTTGTTTTCCATATAAATCAATTCCGTAAGATGATGTATCTTGTGCAATTAGTATGATTTCTGAAACTCCTTTTTCAACTAGGGAATTTGCTTCCTTTACAATGTTTTCAATTGGTCTAGAAATGTACTTCCCTCTCAATTTTGGAATAATACAATATCCACAGCTATAATTACAACCTTCTCCAATTTTTAGATATGAACTAGCTCCCATCGTAATTTGCTGTCTAGGAATGTCTTCTAAGTAATGATATTCTGGTTTTTCTTCTATAATACTTTCGTATTCTGTACCTTTAGCAATGTCTTCTATAATTTTAACTATATCTTTAAGATTTGAAGTCCCAATCATTCCAGATAATTCTGGAATAGCTTCTTTTAAATCTTTATCATGCTTTTGAGAGAGACAACCAGTAACAATTACTTTTTTCCCTTCATCAATCATTTGTAGAATACTTTGTACTGATTCTTTTTCTGCATCGTGAATAAATGAGCATGTGTTTACTATGACAATATCAGCCTCATTTTCATCAAGTGTTATTGTATATCCTTTTTGATCAAGTAACCCAAGCATGAGTTCCGCATCTACAAGGTTTTTTGCACATCCGTGGTTAATCAATGCTATTTTCATAAATACCTCTTTTAGCAATTCTATCATTAATTGTAAAATATATCTGAAATATTACGATTTATTGATAATTTTATAGTAAAATAAGGATATGAAAACTGTTGAATTATTAGCTCCTGCAAAAAATTTAGAAACAGCAATTGCCGCAATAAATAGTGGTGCGGATGCAATTTATATCGGAGCGTCAAATTTTGGAGCAAGAAAAAATGCCCCGAATCCACTTGAAGATATTGAAAAACTAGTAAATTATGCTCATTTGTTTAACGTTAGAATTCACGTTGTAATTAATACAATTCTTAATAATGAAGAATTAAATAAAGCAATAAATTTAGTTGAAAACCTATATAATATTGGTGTTGATGCAATTATTGTTCAGGATATGGGTTTATTAAAAGCTGCAATTGATGGAAAGTTGCCCCCTATTGAAATTCACGCAAGTACTCAATGTAATACAAGAACACTTGAAAAGGCTAAGTTTTTCGATAGTTTAGGTGTTTCTCGAGTTATTCTAGCAAGAGAACTTTCTGTTGATAAAATAGCTGAAATTTGTCAAAATACGAATTGTGAAATTGAAACTTTTATTCACGGTGCTCTTTGTGTTTCATATAGTGGTCAATGTTACTTATCCTTCGCTAATGGTGGGCGTTCAGCTAATAGAGGTGAGTGTGCTCAGCCTTGTAGAAAAAAATATTCATTGGTGGATGAATCTGGTAAATTTATACAAAAAGATAAATATTTATTGTCTTTAAAAGATTTTAATGCCTCTGAAAGTATTGAAAAACTTATTAATTGCGGGGTAAATTCTTTTAAAATTGAAGGACGTTTGAAAGATATGAGTTATGTGCGAAATGTTACGGCTTATTACAATAACTTAATAAATAAATATGCAAAACGTACATCTTCTGGAAAAGTTTTCTTAGATTTTGAGCCAAATTTGTATAAAACTTTTAATCGAGGCTATACATCTTATTTCTTAAAAGATAGGGAGCAATGTTTTAATTTTACATCTCCAAAGTCTAGAGGTGAAAAATTTGGAAAAATATCAAGGGTATTTAATAATTCTTTTGAAATTGATGCCAATTTGAACCCCCAAGATGGAATTTGCTTTATTCATAATGGCGAAATGAGGGGATTTTTAGTTAACAAGGTTGATGGTCATCGTATTTATCCAAACAAAATGGATGGTTTAGTGTCTGGTTTAACTCTTTATCGAAATTATGACTCGAAATTTGAAAAACAGCTCGAAATTTCTAAAACTGTTAGAAAAATAGGGGTAAATATAACTATTGAAAACTCAAAAATTGTGGCAATAGATGAAGATTCTAACACTGTTAGTTTAGCTTTACCTGATGGTGATATTCCAAAGAATCTAGAAAAACTAAAACAGAACTATTTAGCTCAATTTAGTAAAACGGGAGATTCTCCGTATTATTTACAAGAAATTCATATTTTAGATGACAATCTAAAATTTCTCCCTGTTTCCATGTTAAATGATTTACGTCGTTCTTTGTTAAATTTATTAAGTAAAGAAAGATTACAGAAATATACACGTGTTTCTCAAAAGCCTATTCGTTATGCTGATTTTCCGCTTCGCAAAATTGATTATAAAGGTAATGTTTTTAACTCCGAGTCAAAAGAGTTTTATAAAAATTGTAATTGTGATGTCCTTGAACCCGCATTGGAAGCACAACAAAATGTTCATTCTGGTATTGAACTCATGCGTACGAAGCATTGTTTGAAATTCGCATCAGATTTATGTGGAAAGGCTTGTAAAAAGCTATATTTAGTTGATTCAAATGGTAAAAAGTATCCACTGAAATTTGATTGTAAAAATTGTGAAATGGTAATTTTAAGTCCGTAAAAAAAAGGTAGTTTTGCAAAACTACCTTTTTAAATTTGATTTAATTTGAACAATTTATTTTATAAGAGCTTGAACTTCTTTAAATTTCGAATTTTTAGAGGTTTTTAACCATTCAAATAGTGCTATTTCAACACAAGTAATTTTTGCTCCATATTGTTTTAATAGTTCTAAGCCAGCCTTGTATTCTTTTTTATTTCTACTTGCACAGGTATCTTTTATTACATAAACCTCAAACCCTTCATTCATCAATGCTACTGCTGTTTGAAGTACGCAAATGTGGGTTTCTATTCCACCAATTGCTATTTGTTTAATCCCAGCATTTTTAAGCTCGTTAATTTTTTGAGCAAAAATTGGTTCTAATAGAGCTGAAAAAGAGGCTTTTTCTGTTACAAAAGTTTTATCGTCAAAAGCTTCTTGTAATTGAGGAACTGTATGCCCAAGCCCTTTTGGATATTGTTCTGTTGCAACTATTGGAATCCCTAACACTTTTGCTGCTTTTGCTACTTTAGTCATGTTTTGAGCAACTTCTTCTCCATATTTTGATGCTTGTACTAGTCTATCTTGAATATCAATGATAACTAAAGCACTATCTTCAATATTTAACATCTTTTAATCTCCTTTTTTTAATGCGTATTGTTTATATTCTTGTTTTAATTGTTTAAGTAGTTTTGTTAGCTCTTTGTCTGTTAGTTGACTTAGTGGAATTTCAAGTTTTGTGTTTTCTGCACTATCAAGCCCACTATGGTTAATTTCTATTTTGAATTTTGCATATCCATTAAACCTAATAACTAATTCGCTATGCAATGTTTCGTTTTTTAAGCTAAAAACGCTTTCAATATTATTTGCATACTGGCTTACTTGCGTATTTGTAAGTTTTGTTTCGCATTCTTTTTGAAATCTGAAAAATATTGGTTCTATAACGTTTTTCATCTTGTTTGTAAATGCAACTTTGAAAAGTTTAAAATCCTTATGCCTAGGTTGGTCTTCATCCTCAAGCCAGCCATTTTGCATACCCGTCACTTCAGATAAAGATACAGTCATTTCATCGTTTTGAATTGCTGATTTTAAACTGTCTTGAGTTATTTTATCAAGAGTCTCGAATGATTGAATTCCAATTTTAGACATTCCTGCATGTATTTTAAATTCTTCCCCCATTTTGTCTTGAATTTTTTGTATAAGTTTTTTTGTTCCTTCTAAATCAATATTAGGAAGAATTAAATAAAATTTTCCACCTCTTGCTGTTGCAATAATATCATCGCCTCGAACCGTGGTTTTAATAATTCCAGCAAGTCTATTTGTTGATATTTTTGTTTTATTTTTATATTCCTTGTAAGAACATCTCCATTCGAATAAACATTACATTTGTTTAATTAAAAAAATATTTTTCCAAATTCAAGAAGCATTTGCAAAATGCTATATGCATTTCACAAATGCTCAATCCTCATTTCTGTTTTGATATGCATTGTAATATTTTTTCTGCAATCCCTTTTGCAAGTAACGGTGGCACAGCGTTGCCGACTTGCTGAAACTGAGAATCTTTTGTTCCCACAAATTCAAAACTATCTGGAAATGACTGTAACCTTGCAGCCTCTCTTACTGTAACTGCTCTGTCTAACGTAGGATGAATCCACATCGATTTTCTCACATTCACTACGGTTCCAGATGGTGCATCCGGTTCTAATCTTAAATAGATTGTATTCTGCGTTCTCTCCGGCTTTGAATATGTCGATTTCATTTTCTTGGATAAACTATGAAAATTTTTTCCGGGTTGGATTTGTTTAAATCTCTCTAATGCTGTTTCCGTTGTTTGTGTTGTAATATGATTCTTTACAGAAACACTTCCTTCACGCATCTGCTTTGCATAATCACTCAGCACTTCTTCGCCTGT